>Ga0208517_100323_pt1 | contig 19657 bp, 15 predicted proteins | sample LakWasM118_HOW13_2_FD_183932 | JGI IMG/M metagenome (GOLD analysis project Ga0208517, IMG submission 183932) | Freshwater sediment methanotrophic microbial communities from Lake Washington under simulated oxygen tension - Sediment Metagenome... | ecosystem: Environmental > Aquatic > Freshwater >... | reverse complement strand
GGTGGCGGGCGCCAGGCTCACCTGGATGTTGCCGGGGTGCATGTCGGCGTGGAAGAAGCCGTCGCGGAACACCTGGGTGAAGAAGATGGTGACGCCGTCGCGCGCCAGCTTGGGGATGTCCACCCCGGCGTCCCTGAGGCGCTGCACCTGGCTGATGGGCACGCCGCTCATGCGCTCCATCACGATCACCTCGCTGGTGCACAGGTCCCACATCATCACGGGCACCATCACCAGATTCAGGCCATCCATATTGCGGCGCAGCTGGGCCGCGTTGGCGGCCTCGCGCACCAGGTCGAGCTCGTCGTGCAGATAGGTGTCGAACTCGGCCACCACCTCGCGCGGCTTGAGACGCCGGCCATCGGCGCTGAGGCGCTCGACCCAGCCGGCGATGGTGCGCAGCAGGGCCAGGTCGTCCTCGATCACGTCCAGCATGCCGGGGCGCAGCACCTTCACCGCGACCTCGCGGCCGTCCTTCAGGGTGGCGAAATGCACCTGGGCGATCGAGGCGCTGGCCACCGGCTCGGCCTCGAAGCTGCCGAACAGCTCTTCAATCCTGCGCCCGAAGGCCTTTTCCACCAGGGCGCGCGAGGTCTCGGCCGGGAACGGCGGCACATCGTCCTGCAAGCGGGCCAGTTCCTCGACGATGTCGCCGGGCACCAGGTCGCGGCGGGTGGAGAGCACCTGGCCGAACTTGACGAAGATCGGCCCCAGCCGCTCCATCGCCAGGCGCAGGCGCACGCCGCGCGGCTGCTGCCAGCTGCGGCCCACCGAGATCAGCCGGCGCAGCCAGCGGAAGCGCCGCCCGCTCAGGCCCGAGAGGGCCATTTCGTCCAGACCGAAACGGAAGATGGTCCAGCCGATGACCAGCAGGCGGGCGAAGTACCTCATGCCGGCCCGCGGCCACCTGACATGGCCGCGTTGCGGGCCCCATCGGCGAACTTGGCGAACTTGGCAAAGGCCTGGGCGATCGCCCCGCCCCAGCGCGCCAGCTGATGCGCGGGCGCCGGGCCGACCAGCTGGGCGAGCTCATCCTCGAGGTCCCAGCGCAGGTTTTCCATCAGCCAATTCATCTCGGCGGCAAAGGCGGCGTCCCCCTGGATTTGCACGTCGGGCTTGGCGCCGGTGAGCGCACCGAAGGCCAGCGCGGCAGGGTTGGCGGCGTCGATCTCGATGCGCAGCGCGTCGGCCGGCGCGGCGTCGAGCCGCTCCCACAGGCCGGCGGGCGTGACCTGCAGGGCCAGGTCGGGGGCGGCCGGCAACAGCCCGGGCCAGCCGCGCAGATGCACCAGCACCGACTTGCCGGCCTGCGGCTGCAGCCGCGCCATCGCGTGGCTTTCCCGCGAAATGACATGGTTGAGCAACAAGGTGATGCGATCCTGCACCGCCGGTGCCCAGAGTCTTGACCAATCGTTCAGCATGCGCGGATTGTAGACAGGGCCTCACCCCGCCTCGACTTAGGGGGGGACCCCGCCCGGGAGCGCCGGTTAATTGAGAGAGAATCCGCGCTCATGTCCAGACAAGGGGGCTGGACTGACGGCACCCATTGCGTGTCGCGCAGCACCACCATCGACGACAGAAGCAAACAAAAGGCACCGGGGGCCACGCCGAGATGTTCGAGGACCGCAGCTACAAGAGAACCTTCTACAGCGCACCGCAATCGGTCCAGTCATTGATCGCCGCCTTCCTGGAGCCCAGCCTGATCGTGCTGTGCTTCTTCCTGGTGAACGACTATTTCGACGAGCCGGTGCTGCGTTCCACCTACACGCTGTGCCTGCTGGTGTTCGCCCTCACCTTCCCGGGCCGCAACCGCTTCGCCGAGCACCCGGTCAGCGCCACCCTGGACGTGCTGGGCTCCTGGATCACCCTGCTGCTGATCCTCGGCATGTTCGGCTACGCCACCAACAGCCTGCACTACTTCGAGGACAAGGTGCTGATGTGGTGGGCCGCCATCACGCCGCTGGCGCAGCTGCTGGCCATCCTGATCGGCCGCCGCCTGCTGCTCTGGCAGGCCTCGCACCCGAGCTCGCGGCGCAGCGCGGTGATCGTGGGTGCCGGGCCGTTGGGCGCCAAGGTGGCCAAGGCCCTGGCCGCGGGGCCGCATGGCGGCGTCGAGCTGCTGGGCTTCTTCGATGACCGCCAGGACGAGCGTCTGCACCCCGACGCCAGCCCGCAGCTGGTGGGCATGCTCAGCGAGCTGAGCGACTATGTGCGCAAAAACAATGTGCGCGAGGTCTACATCACCCTGCCGCTGGGCTCGCAGCCGCGCATCGTGCAGCTGCTCGAGCAGATCCAGGGCACCACCGCCTCGCTGTTCTTCGTGCCCGACGTGTTCGGTATCAGCATCATCCAGGGCCGCCTGCAGGACGTGAACGGCGTGCCCGTGGTGGGCATTTGCGAAACCCCCTTCACCGGCATCAACGAACTCGTCAAGCGCGCCAGCGACGTGGTGCTGGCCGGCCTGATCCTGGTGCTGATCTCGCCCATCCTGCTGGCCATCGCGATCGGCGTGAAGCTCAGCTCGCCCGGGCCGGTGATCTTCAAGCAGCGCCGCAACGGCCTGGATGGCGAGGAGATCATCGTCTACAAGTTCCGCTCCATGCGCAGCCAGGACAACGGCCCGGTGGTCCGGCAGGCCACCAAGGACGACCCGCGCATCACCCGCTTCGGCGCCTTCATCCGCCGCACCTCGCTGGACGAGCTGCCGCAGTTCATCAATGTGCTACAGGGGCGCATGAGCATCGTCGGGCCGCGCCCGCATGCGGTGGCGCACAACGAGGAATACCGCAAGCTCATCAAGGCCTATATGGTGCGCCACAAGGTCAAGCCCGGCATCACCGGCTGGGCCCAGGTGAACGGCCTGCGCGGCGAGACCGACACCATCGACAAGATGAAGGCGCGCGTCGAATACGATCTGGAATACCTGCGCAACTGGTCGCTGGGCCTGGACCTGCAAATCATCGTGCGTACCGCCAAGCTCATGCTGTTCGACCGAAATGCATACTGACGACCCCGCCATGACCACCAAGATCGCTCTGCGGCAAAACCTGACCCCGTGCGTCGCACTGCTGCTGACGATGGCCGGCGCGGCGCAGGCCGAGACCAGCCCCTATTACCTCGGCGGCTCGCTGGGGCTTTACCACGTCTCCAATATCTACCGGCAGAGCAATGCCGCCAACAGCGATGAGGTCGGCAATGCCAGCCTGCTGGCCGGGCTGGACCAGCGCCTGGGCCGCCAGCGCCTGTTCGGCGATGTGTCGGTGCAGGCCAACCGCTACCGCCACAACAGCGAGCTCAACAACATTGCCTACGCCGCCAAGCTGGGCCTGGACTGGGCCAGCATCGAGCGGCTCTCGGGCACCCTCAGCGCCAGCAAGAAACGCTCGCTGGCCGACTACAACATCGGCAGCGGCATCACACCCATCTTCAAGAAGAACACCGAAGACAACAGCCAGCTGCAGGGCATCGCGCGCCTGGGCCTGGTGACCAAGCTGACGCTGGAGGCGGTGCTGACGCACCGCCAGCGCGAGTTCAGTGCAATCGAGTACACGCGTCTGAATTACCGTGAAGATGCCGCGTCGCTGGGTCTGGTGTGGCGGCCCAGCAGCCCGGTACGGCTGGGCCTGGCGGCACGCCACACCAAGGGCAAGAACCCGCGCTACCTGGTGCAGGGCGACGTCGTCACGCCGGACGAGTTCACGCGCAATGATGTCGACCTCACCGCCGGCTGGGAGGCCAGCGGCGCCAGCAAGCTCGATGCCCGGCTGAGCGCCAGCCGCTCCAGCCACAGCCTCTCGAATCTGCGCGATTTCAGCGGCGTCACCGGCATGGTGGTGTGGCAATGGCAGCCCACGGCCAAGTGGTCGTTCAGCACCCGGCTCTCGCGCGACTCGGGCCTGGACACCTATTACCTCGGCTTTGCCAACTTCAACACCGACTACAACCGCATCACCAAGGCGCTGCAGCTGGGCACCAGCTACGAACTCAGCGGCAAGCTGCTGCTGGATGCGGGTTTGACCGTGAGCGACACCGACCGCTCCGACAGCTTCTTCCAGAGCAGCAACAACGACCGCGACCGCGCCTACAACCTGGGCGCACGCTGGATCTACTCGCGCGGCCTGGAGCTGGGCTGCCAGATCAGTCACTCGGGTCGCAGCAGCACCACCGCGTTCTATGCCTACAGCGCCAACACCTACGGCTGCTACGGCCAGGCCGTGATCAGGTAAGCCAGCCATGCCAGCCACCGTCCTGCTCACCGGCGCCACCGGTTACATCGCCTCGCACACCTGGCTGGCCCTGCTGGCCGCCGGCTACCGCGTGGTCGGCCTCGACAATTTCAGCAACAGCTCGCCCAAGGTGTTGGAGCGCCTGGCGCGCCTGAGTGGCCAGGCGCCGCTGTTCGAACGCGCCGACGTCAACGACGCCGCCGCGCTCGAGGCGGTGTTCGCCCGCCACCGGCCCGACGCGGTGGTGCATTTCGCCGCCTTCAAGGCGGTGGGCGAGTCCGCCGAGCAGCCGCTGGCCTATTACCGCAACAACGTCGGCGGCCTGCTCGGCACCCTCGAGGCGATGCGTCGCCATGGCTGCAGCCGCATCGTGTTCAGCTCCAGCGCCACCGTCTACGGCATGCCCGAGAGCCTGCCGCTGCGCGAGGATGCGCCGCTCTCGGCCCTCAACCCCTATGGCGCCACCAAGCTGATGGGCGAGACCATCCTGCGCGACCTGGGCGCCGCCGATCCGCAGTGGCAGACCGCCACCCTGCGCTACTTCAACCCGGTGGGCGCGCACGAAAGCGGCCTGATCGGCGAAGACCCGCGCGGCATCCCCAACAACCTGATGCCTTATGTGGCCCAGGTGGCGGTGGGCCGGCGCGAGCGCGTGCAGGTGTTCGGCGGCGATTACGCCACCCCCGACGGCACCGGCGTGCGCGACTACATCCATGTGGTCGACCTGGCCGAGGGCCATGTAGCGGCGCTGCGCTTCCTGCTGGGCGGGCGTGAATCCATCACCGTCAACCTGGGCACCGGGCGCGGCTACAGCGTGCTGGAACTGGTGCGCGCCTACGAGCAGGCCAGCGGCAGACCCATCCCCTATGCCATCGTGGCGCGCCGCCCCGGTGACGCGGCGGCCAACTATGCCGACCCCAGCCTGGCGCAAGAGCGCCTGGGCTGGGTGGCCCGGCACGATCTGCAACGCATGTGCGAGGACAGCTGGCGCTGGCAGCGCATGAACCCGCAGGGATTTGAAGCATGAGCATCATCCATGTACAGCCCGTCATCATGGCCGGCGGCAGCGGCACGCGGCTGTGGCCGCTGTCGCGCGCCGGCTATCCCAAGCAATTCCTGGTGCTGGCGGGCAATAGCAGCCTGTTCCAGCAGGCCGCCGAGCGCCTCGCGGGCCTGGCTGCGGCGGACATCGCCGTCGCGCCGACCCTGGTGGTGGGCAACGAGGAGCACCGCTTCATGGTGCTGGACCAGCTGCGCGAGACCTCGGCCACGCCGGGCGCCGTGCTGCTGGAGCCGGCCGGTCGCAACACCGCGCCGGCGCTGACCCTGGCGGCCCTGCAGGCGCTGGAAGAAGGTGCGGACGGTGGCGCGGATCCGGTGCTGGTGGTGACGCCCGCCGACCAGACCGTCACCAACGACCCGGCCTTCACCGCCGCGCTGCAGGCCGCCGTGCGCGCCGCGGCCGACGGCGCCATCGTGATCCTGGGCATCACCCCCGACCGCCCCGAGACCGGCTACGGCTATATCCGCAGCAGTAGTGACGCATGCGGACTCAACGTCGAGGCCTTTGTCGAGAAGCCCGACGCCGCCACCGCAGCGGGCTATCTGGCCGCAGGCGGCTATTACTGGAACAGCGGCATGTTCGTGCTGCGCGCCAGCGCCTGGATGAAGGCGCTGCAGCGTTTCCGCCCCGACATCGCCGCGGCCACCCGTGCCGCGTATGCGGCACGCCAGCTCGATGGCCTGTTCGTGCGCCCCGACAAGGCGCTGTTCACGCAGGTGCCGGCCGAGTCGGTCGACTACGCGGTGATGGAGCGCTGCCCCGGCAGCGACTTCGTGCTGCGCATGGTGGAGCTGGATGCCGGCTGGAACGACCTGGGCGCCTGGGAGGCGGTGTGGCAGGTGGCCGAGAAGGACGCCCAGGGCAATGCCAGCCGCGGCGACACCATCATCTCCGACAGCCACAACACCCTGGTGCATGCCACCAGCCGGCTGGTGGCCGCGGTGGGGCTGGACAACATCGTCATCGTCGAGACCCCCGATGCGGTGCTGGTGGCCGAGCGCAGCAAGAGCCAGGACGTGAAGAACATCGTGGCCCGGCTCAACAAGGAAAAGCGTGGCGAGCAGACCCTGCACCGCAAGGTGCACCGCCCCTGGGGCTGGTACGACAGCATCGACATGGGCGCACGCTTCCAGGTCAAGCGCATCATGGTCAAGCCCGGCGCCTCGCTGAGCCTGCAGAAGCACCACCATCGCGCCGAGCATTGGATCGTGGTATCCGGCACGGCCGAGATCACCAACGGCGAGCAGGTCCTCTTGCTCAGCGAGAATCAAAGCACCTACATTCCCCTGGGCCAGGTGCATCGCCTGGCAAATCCGGGAAAAGTGCCGCTGGAAATCATCGAGGTCCAGTCGGGCTCCTATCTGGGCGAGGACGATATCGTCCGATATGAAGACAGCTACGGTCGCGGCTGAGCCGGGCCAACCTTGAACTGCTTTTTTGGAGATTGATCGTGAGCGTGATTGCCGTCGTTGGTTTGGGATATGTGGGCTTGCCTCTAGTGATCGAGTTCGGCAAGCAGAGCCGCACGATCGGCTTCGACATTGCCGTCGACAAGGTGGCCAAGTGCCAGGCCGGCACCGACCCCTCGCGCGAACTCACGGACGAGGAGGTCAAGGCGGCCACCTTCGCCGAATACTCCAGCGATCCCAAATGCCTGGCCGAGGCTGACGTCATCATCGTTGCCGTGCCCACGCCGGTGGACGAGGCCCATATCCCCGACTTCAAGCCCCTGATCGGTTCCAGCACCAGCGTGGGCCGGCACATGAAGAAGGGCGCCATCGTGGTGTACGAGAGCACCGTCTACCCCGGCGCCACCGAAGAGGTGTGCATCCCGGTGCTGGAGCGCGAGTCGGGCCTGAAGTGGAAGAAAGACTTCTTCGTCGGCTACAGCCCGGAGCGCATCAACCCGGGCGACAAGGAACACACGCTCACCAAGATCCTCAAGATCGTCTCGGGCGACACGCCCGAAACCCTGGACGCGGTGGCCAAGGTCTACGAGCGCATCATCATCCCGGGCGTGCACCGCGCCTCCAGCATCAAGACGGCCGAGGCCGCCAAGGTGATCGAGAACACCCAGCGCGACCTGAACATCGCGCTGATGAACGAACTCTCCATCATCTTCGACAAGATCGGCCTGGACACCTCCGAGGTGCTGGAAGCAGCCGGCACCAAGTGGAACTTCCTCAAGTTCAAGCCGGGCCTGGTGGGCGGCCATTGCATCGGCGTCGACCCCTATTACCTGACCCACAAGGCCGACATGCTGGGCTACCACCCGCAGGTGATCCTGGCCGGCCGCCGCATCAACGACGGCATGGGCAAGTTCATCGCCGAGCAGACCATCAAGCACATGATCGCCGCCGGCAGCTATATCAAGGGCGCCAAGGTCAATGTGCTGGGCCTGACCTTCAAGGAAGACTGCGCCGACCTGCGCAACTCCAAGGTGATCGACATCATCCATGAGCTACAGAGCTATGGCGTGGAAGTCACCGTCACCGACCCGGCCGCCGACCCCGACGAGGCCCAGCACGAGTACGGCGTGCGCACCGTCAGCTGGGACGAGCTGCCGCGCGCCGACGCCATCGTCGCCGCCGTCGCCCACAAGGAATACAAGGCCCTGTCGATCGACGACATCGGCCGCAAGCTCATCAAGGGCGGCGCCTTCATCGACGTCAAGGCCGCCTTCGACGCCAAGGCGATCCAGGCCGCTGGGCTCAAGCTCTGGCGTCTGTAATCCGATCGAGGCCAATCCAGCATGACCATCCTCGTCACCGGCGGGGCCGGTTTCATCGGCAGCAACTTCGTGCTGGACTGGCTGGCCCAGAGTGACGAGAAGGTCGTCACCCTGGATGCCCTCACCTACGCCGGCAATCTGGAGAACCTCGCCAGCCTGCAAGGCGACGCGCACCATCTGTTCGTGCAGGGCGATATCTGCGACCGCGCCCTGGTGGACCGCCTGCTCGCCGAGCAGCGGCCACGCGCGCTGATCCACTTTGCCGCCGAGAGCCATGTGGACCGCTCGATCAGCGGCCCCGGCGCCTTCATGCGCACCAATATCGAGGGCACCTACACCCTGCTGGAAGCGGCGCGCGGCTACTGGGGCGCGCTCGATGCTGATGCCAAGGCGGCCTTCCGCTTCCACCATGTCTCGACCGACGAGGTCTACGGCTCGCTTCAAGCCGAGGACCCGCCTTTTGCCGAGACCAATGCCTACGAGCCCAACAGCCCCTACTCGGCCAGCAAGGCCGCCAGCGACCATCTGGTGCGCGCCTGGCACCACACCTACGGGCTGCCGGTGGTCACCACCAACTGCTCCAACAACTACGGCCCGTTCCACTTCCCCGAGAAGCTGATCCCGCTGATGATCGTCAACGCGCTGGCCGGCAAGCCGCTGCCGGTGTATGGCGATGGTCGGCAGATTCGCGACTGGCTCTACGTCAGCGACCACGTCTCTGCCATCCGCGCGGTGCTGGCCGGCGGCCGACTGGGCGAGACCTACAACATCGGTGGCTGGAACGAGATGGCGAATATCGACATCGTCAACGCCGTGTGCGCCCTGCTCGACGAGTTCCGGCCCGACCCCGCCGGCCCCTATGCCCGCCTCATCAGCTATGTGAAAGATCGCCCCGGCCACGACCGCCGCTACGCCATCGACGCGCGCAAGATCGAGCGCGAGCTGGGCTGGCGGCCGGCCGAGACCTTTGCGTCGGGCATACGCAAGACGGTGCAGTGGTACCTCGCCAACCCGGAATGGGTGGCGCGTGTGCAGAGCGGCGCCTATCGCGACTGGGTCTCCAAGCAATACGGGAACTGAGATGAAGATCCTCTTGCTCGGCAAGAACGGGCAAGTCGGCTGGGAACTGCAGCGTGCCCTTGCCCCCCTGGGCGAGCTGATCGCGCTCGACCGCCATGACGGTGGCGACCTCGCCGACGGCGCCGCCCTGGGCGCCACGGTGCGCGCCCATGCGCCGCAGGTGATCGTGAATGCCGCCGCCTATACCGCCGTCGACAAGGCCGAGAGCGAGCCCGCCCTGGCCGAGCAGATCAACGCCACGGCCCCCGCCCTGCTGGCCGGCCTCGCGCACGCCAGCGGCGCGCTGCTGCTGCACTACAGCAGCGACTATGTGTTCGACGGCAGCGGCGAGGCGCCGCGCAGTGAGGACGCGCCCACCGCGCCGCTGAGCGCCTACGGCCGCAGCAAGCTGGCCGGTGAGCAGGCGATTCGCGCCAGCGGCTGCGCGCACCTGATCCTGCGCACCAGCTGGGTCTACGCGGCGCGCGGCGGCAATTTCGCCAAGACCATGTTGCGGCTGGCCGCCGAACGCGAACAGCTGAAGGTGATCGCCGACCAGATCGGTGCGCCCACCGGCGCCGATCTGCTCGCCGACCTGAGCGCCCACATGATCCGCGCCACGCTCGCCAAGCCCGCGCTGGGCGGCGTCTATCACGCGGTGGCGGCGGGCGAGACCAGCTGGCACGCCTATGCACGCCATGTCATCGAGTTCGCGCGCGCGCGGGGTCAGGCCTTGCGGGTGGCGCCCGATCAGGTGCTCGCCATCCCCACCAGTGACTACCCCACGCCTGCGCGGCGGCCGCTCAACTCGCGGCTGTCAACGGCCAAACTGCGGGCCGCATTCGGCCTCAACTTGCCGCATTGGCAGTTGGGCGTCGAGCGTATGCTGGCCGAAATTCTCCAGATTGCGCCATGACGAAACAAAGCAAAGGCATCATCCTCGCCGGCGGCTCCGGCACCCGCCTGCACCCGGCCACGCTGGCGATGAGCAAGCAGCTGCTGCCGGTGTATGACAAGCCCATGGTCTATTACCCGCTCAGCACCCTGATGCTGGCGGGCATGCGCGACATCCTCTTGATCAGCACGCCGCAGGATCTGCCGCGCTTCGAGGCCCTGCTGGGCGATGGCAGCCGCTGGGGTATCAATCTCAGCTACTGCGTGCAACCCAGCCCCGATGGCCTGGCCCAGGCCTTCATCCTCGGCAAGCCCTTCATCGACGGCGCGCCCTCGGCCCTGGTGCTGGGCGACAACATCTTCTACGGCCACGATTTCCAGGGCCTGCTCAGACATGCGGCCGGCACCCGCGAGGGCGCCACCGTGTTCGCCTACCACGTTACCGACCCCGAGCGCTACGGCGTGGTGGAGTTCGATGGCCAGCAGCAGGCGCTCTCGATCGAGGAAAAGCCCCACGCCCCGAAAAGCAACTACGCCGTCACCGGCCTGTACTTCTACGACGAGCAGGTCTGCGATATCGCCGCGGCCATCAAGCCCAGTGCGCGCGGCGAGCTGGAGATCACCGATGTGAATGCCCAGTACCTGCGCCAGCAGCAGCTGCAGGTGGAGATCATGGGCCGTGGCTATGCCTGGCTCGATACCGGCACGCACGACAGCCTGCTCGATGCCAGCCAGTTCATCGCCACGCTGGAGAAGCGCCAGGGGCTCAAGGTGGCCTGTCCGGAGGAAGTGGCCTTCCGCTCCGGCTGGATCGATGCCGCGCAACTGGAGCGTCTGGCCCAGCCCATGCTCAAGAACGGCTACGGTCAGTACCTGATGAAGCTGATCAGCGACAAGGCCTTCTGATGCTGGCCACGCCGACCAGCCTGCCCGAGGTGCTGATCATCGAACCGCACGTGTTCGGCGACGCGCGCGGCTTCTTCACCGAAAGCTGGAACCAGGCCGCCTTCGACCGGGCCGTGGGCCGCGAAGTGCGTTTTGTGCAGGATAACCACTCGCGCTCCTCGCGCGGCGTGTTGCGCGGCCTGCACTTCCAGCTGCCGCCGCACGCGCAGGGCAAGCTGGTGCGGGTGGTGAGCGGCGCGGTGTTCGACGTGGCGGTGGACATGCGCCGCAGCAGCCCCAACTTTGGCCGCTGGGACGGCGTGGAGTTGAGCGCCGAGAACCACCGCCAGCTCTGGATACCGCCCGGCTTCGCCCATGGCTTCCTGGTGCTGAGCGAGAGCGCCGACTTTCTCTACAAGACCACCGACTACTACGCACCGCAGGCGGAAGCCGCGGTGCGCTGGGATGATGCTGCGATCGGCATCCAGTGGCCCGACGCCGGCGTGCCGCCGCTGCTGGCCGAAAAGGACGCCAAGGCGCCGCCGCTGGCCGAGGCCCGCAGCTTCGACTAGTTCGGCGCCACCGGGCGCGTGCCGCGCCCGATGCCCCAATGCTCTAGCCCCAAGGCCTGCATCAGCGGCGGCTCGTAGAGGTTGCGGCCGTCGAACACCACCGGCTGCTTGAGCGCGCTCTTGATGAACTCGAAGTCCGGGGTGCGGAACTCCTTCCATTCCGTCACGATCACCAGCGCATCCGCGCCCTCCAGCGCGGCGTTGGCGGAGGCGGCGTAGCCCAGGCCTTCCTGGCCGGCCAGCGCCTTCTGCGCCTCGGCCATGGCCACCGGGTCGTAGGCGCAGATGGTGGCGCCGCGGCGCAGCAGTTCGGCAATCACCACGCGGCTGGGTGCCTCGCGCAGATCGTCGGTATTGGGCTTGAAGGCCAAACCCCAGAGCGCGAAATGGCGGCCGCGCAGGTCATCGCCAAAGCGCTGCACCACCTTGTCCACCAGCACCAGTTTCTGGCGCTCGTTGGCCTCGTCCACCGCGCGCAGCACGCGCATGCCGCTGCCGGCCGCCTCGGCCGTGCGTATCAGGGCCTTCACGTCCTTGGGGAAGCAGGAGCCGCCATAGCCGGCGCCCGAGTAGAGAAAGTCGTGCCCGATGCGCGGATCGCTGCCGATGCCGCGGCGCACCCACTCGATGTCGGCGCCCACCTGCTCAGCCAGCAGCGCCATCTCGTTCATGAAGCTGATGCGCGTGGCCAGCATCGCGTTGGCCGCGTACTTGGTGAGTTCGGCGCTGCGCAGATCCATCACCACCAGGCGGTCGCGGTTGCGATTGAAGGGCGAGTACAGGGCACGCATCAACAGCGTGGCGCGCTCGTCATCCGAGCCCACGATGATGCGGTCGGGCTTCATGAAGTCCTCCACCGCCGCGCCCTCCTTCAGGAACTCGGGGTTGGAGACCACCGAGAACTCCAGCGCCACGCCGCGGCGCGCCAGTTCGCCCTCGATGGCGCTGCGCACCGCGTCGGCGGTACCCACCGGCACGGTGCTCTTGTCCACCACCAGCTTGTAGTCGGTCATGCGCGCGCCGATGCTGCGCGCCGCCGCCTGCACATATTGCATGTCGGCCGAGCCATCCTCGCCGGGCGGGGTGCCCACCGCGATGAAGAGGATGGTGCCGTGGTCTACCGCCGCGTCCACATTGGTGGTGAACTGCAGGCGGCCGCTCGCCACGTTGCGGCGCACCACCTCGGCCAGGCCGGGCTCATGGATGGGGATCTCGCCCTCGTTGAGGATGCGGATCTTGTCGGGGTTGGTGTCCAGGCACACCACATGGTTGCCCATCTCGGCCAGGCAGGCGCCCGTCACCAAGCCCACATAGCCCGTGCCTATCGTTGTGACCTTCATCGCCGGTGATCCCTCACGCTGCCACCTGGCAGCTTCAGCAATCTAACAGCCCGGCGTGACAAGAAACCCGGGAAAAGCCAGGCTCAGGTTTTGTAGTACTCGCGATACCAGGCCACGAAGCGGCCCACGCCCTCGGGCACGGGCATGGCGGGGCGGAAGCCCGTCCAGGCGGCCAGCTCTTCCACGTCGGCATGGGTGGCCGGCACATCGCCGTCCTGCAGCGGCATGAAGTTCTTCACCGCCTCGCGGCCGCAGGCCTGTTCGATCGCCTCGATGAAGCCCATCAGCTCGATCGGGTCGTGGTTGCCGATGTTGAAGACGCGGTAGGGCGCGTTGGAGCGCGCCGGGTCGCTCTTGTCCGAGTCGTAGTCGGCATCCGGCGTGGCCACGCGGTCCAGCACGCGCACCACACCCTCGGCGATATCGTCGATATAGGTGAAGTCGCGCACCATCTTGCCGTGGTTGAACACATTGATGGGGCGGCCCTCCAGGATCGCCTTGGTGAACAGGAACAGCGCCATGTCCGGCCGGCCCCAGGGGCCGTAGACGGTGAAGAAGCGCAGCCCGGTGGTGGGCAGGCGGTAGAGATGGCTGTAGGTATGCGCCATCAGCTCATTGGCCTTCTTGGTGGCCGCGTACAGGCTCACCGGATGGTCGACGCTGTGGTGCTCGCTGAAGGGCATCAGCGTGTTGCCGCCGTAGACGCTGGAGCTCGACGCGTAGGCCAGATGCTGCACCCCATGGTGGCGGCAGCCTTCCAGGATGTTGGTGAAGCCGACGATATTGCTCTCGATATAGGCGTGCGGATTCTCGATCGAGTAGCGCACCCCGGCCTGGGCCGCCAGGTGCACCACGCGGTCGAACTTCTCGGCCGCGAACAGCGCTTCCATGCCGGCGCGGTCGGCCACGTCGAGCTTGACGAAGCGGAAGCCAGGTTTGGGCGTCAGGCGCGCCAGCCGGTCCAGCTTCAGCTGGGGGTCGTAATAGTCGTTCAGATTGTCCAGGCCCACCACCTCATCGCCGCGCGCGAGCAGGATCTGGCTGACATGCATGCCGATGAAGCCGGCAGCGCCGGTAACGAGTACTTTCACGCAATCCCCTCAGATTCAGATGCGGCCAGCTGCTGAACGGTGGCCGCGGCGTATTCTCCCTCAGTCCATTGCCGCACCCGCCCCCTGTTCAAGCGTCGCTCGCTGCCGGGTCGACACCTAGAATCGCCGCCTGATCCAGCATCTGCCTGCAACAAAGCCTCACTTCATGTCCTCCAACAAACCCTGCATCCACCTGATCGCCGGCGCGCGTCCCAACTTCATGAAGATCGCGCCCATCGTGCGCGCGCTGCAGGCCGATGGGCGGCTGGCCTGGAAGATCGTGCACACCGGCCAGCATTACGACCGCGACATGAACGAGGTGTTCTTCGAGGAGCTGGGCATCCCCGCGCCCGACGTGCGCCTGGGTTGCGGCGGCGGCAGTCACGCCGAGCAGACCGGCAAGATCATGCTGGCCTACGAGCAGCTGGTGGCGGCCGAGAAGCCGCAGGCCTGCCTGGTGGTGGGCGATGTGAACTCGACGCTGGCCTGCTCCATCGTGGCCAAGAAGGCCGGCATCCCGGTGGCCCATGTGGAGGCCGGCCTGCGCAGCGGCGACATGTCCATGCCCGAGGAGATCAACCGCCTGGTCACCGACTCCATCAGCGACTGGTTCTTCGTCACCGAGCCCAGCGGCTACCGCCATCTGCAGCAGGAGGGCAAGGACATGAGCGCCGTCTGGGACGTGGGCCATGTGATGGTCGACAACGTGCTCTACCAGGCCGAGAAGCTCAAGAGCCAGGACACCTCGGGCCTGGAGAGCGACGCCTACAAGCGCAGCCACCCCCGCTACGGCGTGGTGACCCTGCACCGCCCCAGCAACGTGGACAGCGCCGCGGCGCTGGAGAACGTGGCCACGGTGCTGCGCCGCGTCGGCCAGGAGCTGCCGCTGGTGTTCCCGGTGCATCCGCGCACGCGCGCCAATATCGAGAAGTTCGGCATCGACCTGGGCCCGGGCGTCACCCTGATGGGCCCGCAGGCCTATATGAGCTTTCTGCACCTCTGGAAGGACGCCGTGGTGGTGCTCACCGACAGCGGCGGCCTGCAGGAGGAAACCACCGCCCTGGGCGTGCCCTGCGTCACCATCCGCGAGAACACCGAGCGCCCCGTCACCGTCGACGAAGGCAGCAACGTGCTGGCCGGCACCGACCCTGCCAACGTCATCAAGTACGCGCTCGAGGCGATTGCCGGCAACGGCAAGAAGGGCCGCCGGCCGCTGCTGTGGGATGGCCGGGCGGCGGAGCGCACGGTGAGCATCCTGGCCGAGAAGCTGCTGGCCAACTGAGGCGCTTCCAGATCTGCGTCCTTAGGGGGTGTGGCGCGCAGACGCAGGGCCTACCATCGCCCAACGCTGCACCTGCACCGCAACGCGGCGAGACAGCAGCGTCCAGGGAGGAAGCATGCGGCACTCACCATCGACAGGGCGCACTTCGCGCGGATTGCTGGGCCTGCTTGGCGCTTTGGCGCTCGTCAGCGCACCGCTCGCCGCCCGATCGCAAGCCCTGCCCGACGAGATCACCTTCTTTGGTCAGGCCGGCAGCTACACGCCAGGCGAGCAAGCGAACGTGCGCTACTGGTTTTGGAGCAGGCCAGATTTCGCTGCATCCAGCTTCGGCTTCCTGCTTGAATGGGAATCCCCCGAGGCGAGCTTGCAGGGCAATGGGCCAGGCTCGCTGGCCAGCCTCGCCGACGCACTCGCGCCCCTGGGCACGCTGACGATTCAGCAAACGCTGCCACAGAGCGTCACGGCAAGCTGGACCTCCAGTCACCCAGTACCTGGCGGTGCCGTGATCCCCATCGGGGTATTGACCCCCTTGGTCTTCGACTTCGCCTTCAGCACGCCAAGCTCGCTGCAGGACGGTTTGCGTACACACCTGACGCTGTTCGACATGCATAACGACGCCGGAGTGCTGGTGGACTTCGGCTCCGGCATGTTTGCCCACGCCGTCGCCACACCTGTGCCCGAACCTGCAGCAGGGCTGGCAATGTTGGCGGGCTGTGGTGTCATCACATGGGTATGGCGCCGGGGGCAAATCCTCCGCGGTGCTAAGTAACAGGCCTTACCTTGGGTAAAACTACCCGCCCCTCCCTGCTCGGCCACTCCATCGCGAGAGTTTCACGCCGAGAATGCCGGAACGGCTCGGCCCGCGCTGAGCATGCACGCAAACAAGGGCGCATCCATGCTGTCTGAACTGTCCAAGATCTTCGTTTCGCCTCCCCTGGCCCTGATAACTTCGCTCACACTTGCGGCCTGTGGTGGTGGCACAGGCGACGCCAACAGCACCCAAAAACCGTTGGCAGAGGCGCAGCCCAATGCGCAAATTGCCGGCGCCTCGGATGCCGCCGACGGCAGCGCCGCCCAGCCCGGCGAGGCCGCCAGTTCCGCACCCGCCGCAGCCTCATCGGCCCAGCTGCCCATCGCGACGGATGGCAGCGGCCCACCCTCGGCCACGCCCGCCAGCGCAGTGCGGAGCGCTGCCAGTGCGGCCTCAGCCGCCACTGGCGCGCCTCTGGCCAAGACCGGTGCGGCAGCGCGCACCGGCACTTTGGCCGCCGGCTCCGCCACCCCTGGCAATACAGGCGCCAGCGGCATGAGCAGCACCGTGGCATCCAATAGCAGCAGCACGGCAGGCCCGGCCACTGCCACAGGTAGCGCCGTCACCGCAGCAGCGGCCCTGGCAACGCCGGCCACCGCCGCCGCAACTCAACCGCGCATGGCCAAGACGCAGGCAGCGACGAGCGCCAACATGCTGGCAGACACCGGCAGCGGCGTGCCCGCGCTGATCATCTACGTGGAGCCCACCGGCAACGATGCCTACAGCGGCGCCTCGCTCACGCCCACTGGCGTCGACGGCCCCGTCAAGACCCTGGCGCGTGCCCAGCAGCTCGCACGCACGCGCCTGGCCGCGATGCTGGCCGGCACGGTGGCCCGCGCGCCGGTACGTGTACTGATCGGCCCCGGCGAATACAACCTCAGCAGCGCGATGAACTTCAGCCCGCTGGACTCTGGCGCCGCTGGGGCGCCAATGAGCTACGAGGCACGTGTGCCCGCCAGCGTGCTGTTGAGCGGCGGCATTTCGCTGGGCAGCAAGACGGCGCCCAGCAGCGCCACCAGCGTCAGCTTTGCGGCGCCGGCCGACGCGGCCGCCATGGCCGGCGGCTCGCAGCTCTATGTGAATGGCCGTCGCGCCATCCTGGCACGCCAGCCCAATGCGGGGGCAGCCTGGTTTGTGCAGCGTGCCGTGGTGCTGGCCACCGAGCCCGCCGCCACGGCCGGCTCCGAGGCCTTTGCCCCGGCCGCCACCGATCTGGCCTGGATTGCCAAACTGGATGCCGCCGACAAGAAGCGCGCCATCGTTGACGTGATGCAGTCTTGGACCGATGGCCGCCACCGCATCTCCACCGATAGCGCCCCGGCCGGTGCCCTGCGCGTCACTCCCAAGACGCGCTGGCCTTTCATGTTCTTCGGCGTCTCGCAACGCTACTTCGTGGAGAACGTGGCCGCCGCACTTGATGCGCCAGGTGAATGGATCTACGACAACGCTGCACTGCGCTACATCCGGCGCAGCGACGAGGCCGGGCTGCAGATCGCGCCAACATTGCCTGTGACCGAGCGCCTGCTGACGGTGCAAGGCGATGCCACTCGCAATGTGCAGTACCTGCAGTTCTCCGGGCTCAACTTCGCCTACAGCCGCTACCTCACTCCCGACGCTGGCGCCACCGACGGCCAGGCCGCCACCGGCATCGGTGCGGCCATCGAGGTCAGCAAGGCGCGGAACATCGTGTTCGATGCCTGCAGCGTGCAGCACACCGGCGGCTGGGGCATCTGGCTGCGCGACAGTGTGCGCAACTCCAGCGTCAGCAACTCCACCTTCAGTGACCTGGGCGCGGGTGGCATCAAGGTGGGTCTGGTGAACCAGGCGGCCAGCGATGCCAACGCAACCGGCGCCAACGCGCTGACTGGCAACACCGTCGCTGAGACCGGCAAGCTCTTCCCCGGCGCCACCGCTATCTGGCTGGGCCAGACCTGGGACAACAGCATCAGCAAGAACACCATCTACAACACCAGCTACTCGGGCATCTCGCTAGGTTGGAGCTGGGGCTATGCCGAGCCCAGCTCGGGCCGCAATACGGTGCGCGGCAATCTGCTCTACAACATCGGCCAGCGCCAGATGGCCGACATCGCCGCCATCTACACCCTCGGTCGCTCGCCCGGCACGGTGGTGAGCCAGAACATCATCCGCTCGGTGCGTGGCTACACCGGCTATGGTGCCGGCGCCTGGGGCATCTATGGCGACGAGGGCACCAGCAACGCCGTCTTCGACGGCAATGTGGTGCTGGGCACCGACTCCGGCGGCTTCCATATCCACTATGGCAAGGACAACGTCGTCAAGGGCAACCTCCTGGCCGGCGGCGATACGGCCGAGATCCGCGTGACGCGCCTCGACACCGGCACCAACCTGACGGTGCAGGGCAACCTGTTCGCCCCCAAGGTCCTGCAGCCCTTCGACCAGTTTGCCCAGGCGCCCGGCATCGCTTTCACCGTCAACGAGGTCACGCCCACGCTCAGTGGCACCGGCCTGCAACTGGCCAAGTGCGGCAGCGGCTGCACGCTCGTGAGCACCGCCATCCAGTCCACCACCAGCCCCACCGACATCCGCAGCAACAGCGCGGCCTGGAGCGCGGTGATAGCCAGCGCCGTGGCAGCCTGGGCCCCTGTGCCCAGTAGCGATGCGCAGCTGGCCAAGCAGACGGCTGCCCCTGCCCTGCCGCCCGTGGCCGATGCCCCCACGGCACTGGTAGCTCCGGCCATCGACTTCGTGGCCGATATCGCAGGCACCGCGCTGGGTGCACGCCCGGTTGGCTTGACCTACCTGCCCAAGGACAACACCGCCGCCATCCGGGTGGAAGCGCAGGCGGACGCCGCCAACGGCAAGTGCCTGGCCTTCAACGACTCGGCCAGCTACGTCAACCGTTTCGAGCCCTACGCCTTTGCCACGCTCAACTACACCAGCGGCAGCACCACGGTGGAGTTCGACCTCAAGATCGACGCCTCCACCGTGCTGCTGCACGAGTGGCGCGACAACGCGAGCCCCTACCTCAGCGGCCCCTCCATCAGCATCACGCCGGCTGGCGTGGCGGTGGCCGGCAAGGTGGTGGCCCCGGTGAGCGTGGGCATCTGGACCAAATACCGCATCACCGCACAGACCGGCGCGGCCGCCACCTGGAAACTGGAACTCATCCGCGCCGACGGCCAGCGCAGCGTGGTGGATGGCCTGGCCTACAAGAGCGCCGCCTGGCGCAAGCTCAGCTGGCTCGGCTTCATCTCGGATGCCGCTGTCAGCTCGCGACCCTGCTTTGCCAGCATCAAGGCCAGCAACCTGGCGCCCTGAGCGCAGGCGCTGAGAGAAGGGGGCGCGCGCGCCCGCGGCCGCTGCTCCTCTGCTACTGCCTACTGCGCGGGGTCGGCCGGCGCCTGCACCAGCGCCTGCAGTTCGGTCTCCAGGCCCAGCAGGATGACCTCCTGGGCCAGCGTCTGCTCGGCATGCCGACGGCCCGCAGCGCCCAGAGCCTCGCGCCGCGCGGGGTCCTGCGCCAGCTGCGCCAGCGCCGTGGCCAGTGCCTCGGCGTCACCCGGCTCGATACGCACGCCGCAAAGCGCCAGCACCTCACCCAACTGCGTATCCGCCGCCGCCGTGCCCACCACCGCGCGCCCACTCGCCAGCATGCCGGTGAGCTTGGAGGGCATCACCAGATCGGCCGCATCGGCGCGCTGCGGCAGCACATGGATGTCGGCAGCAT
>Ga0208517_100316_pt1 | contig 19791 bp, 26 predicted proteins | sample LakWasM118_HOW13_2_FD_183932 | JGI IMG/M metagenome (GOLD analysis project Ga0208517, IMG submission 183932) | Freshwater sediment methanotrophic microbial communities from Lake Washington under simulated oxygen tension - Sediment Metagenome... | ecosystem: Environmental > Aquatic > Freshwater >... | reverse complement strand
GCAACCGCGAATTCGGCGCCATCACGCCCGCCTTCTTTCTCGCGCGAGCCGCGCGCCTGGCGAGCTGGGGCTATGTGCTGTTCGCGTCCAACTACCGGGGCGCGCCGGGCTCGGAGGGCCGCGAGGAGTTCGGCGGCGCCGATGTCAACGATGTGCTGAACGGGCTGCGCGTGTTCGACCAGCTGCCCTTTGCCGACCCGGCGCGCATCGGCATGTGGGGGCACTCGCGCGGCGGCATGATGACCTATCTGGCGCTCACCCGCAGCGACCGCATCCGCGCCGCCATCGTCGGCGCGGGGCCGACCGACCTGGCCCGCTGGATCCGCGAGCGGCCCGAGATGGAGAGCGAGGTCGCAGCCGAGCTGGTGCCGCAATGGGCCACGCAGCGCAGCAAGGCCATCGCCGAGCGCTCGGCGCTGCGCTTCGTCGAGCGCCTGCCGAAGAACGTGCCCATGCTGCTGATGCACGGCAGCGCCGACAAGCGCGTCAACCCGCGCGACTCGATGGACATGGCCCAGGCCCTGTTCGCCAGCCAGCGGCCGTTCCGGCTCTTGATCGTCGAGGGCGCCGACCACACCTTCAGCGAACGCCCCGACGACTACAACCTCGCCGCGCGCGACTGGCTGGACCGCTATGTACGCGACCGCGCCCCACTGCCCGACCTGACGCCGCATGGGCGCTGACCATCATCAGCGCCCATGCGCCTTCAGCTCACCCCATCGCCATAACGCCTCGGGCACGCGCATACCCTGAGGCGGCCATCGGCGTCAGCAGCGAAACTTGCGGGGTGCCGGGTTTGCCGGGCTGATATTGCGGCATGAATTGAATGGCAAACGATGGAAATTAAGTACGGGCGCGCCGTGCAGCGCGGCCACGAGGCCGGTTGCAGAGGGACAGCCGCCGGTGTTATGCAGCAAAACTGCGCCCTACAACCTAGTTAGCCTGCACAAATGCTTCACCCAGCGCAAGATCTCGTTGATCGCAGCGTCCTTTGGGACTACATGCAGAATTTCTGGATGGACACCGATCCGGGAATCCTTCTTCCGGAGGTGGCGCGTGTCTGTGCTGAGTCCAAGTACACGATGCCGGAGCTAGAGGCAATCTATTGGAATGAAGTGCGCCCGGCGGTCTCGTTCAATTTGCTCATGCTTCCAGCGCCAGAATGGGCTGGCTTCGAGATTGAGTGGCTGAAGCAGAGAGTTCTTAAGAAGCATCGTTTCGGCCGTCGCGTTCGCTTCCCTTGGCTCCGGCCGTACTCCGCATCCTGGTGGAGCCGGCTTCAGTCGGCTGTAGCTGTGCTTCGGGAGCGGCAGAATGCTGGCTAACCAGTCGCTCGAGCCGACTCGCGTCGGCAGGCCGCCGCTCACGGCTCAGCTTCAACGTTAGACCGCATGGAGCGAGCCAGCAAAATCGCCTTGGGATTGGAAGCGCTAGTGCTTGCCTATCCCACATTTCTTGGCCTTGTTCTTTCAATCGGAGCCATCGCGCCTTTCGCTACAGGCAGTATCACGACCGAACACGCTTTGGATGCCGCTGCCGGCATCGTCATAGTCATGGGTTTAGCGTCAGGCTGGTATCTGCTCCTGAAATTCCTAATTAAGGGCCGCGATACAAGCCGTTCAGCAACCAAATGGTGGCTCACTGCAGCTACTGTTTCCACCATTTCAACTGTTATCGCGTTGCTCTATTGGGCAGCCAACTTAACAGTTACTCACGGTGGCACTTACTTCATGCCTGTTGGGGCAAGCTTTGGTGTTCTCGGTTACGGGGTTTTGTTTCTCCCCTCGTTTCTACATTTATCCGCGGAGGTCTGGGGTCGTGCCGTCTAGCCCTGCAGTCGAGAGAGACAGCCAAAAGCTGCGCTTTTGGCCCCCTTCGCTTCGCTCCGGCTTCCCCTTACTTCCACGTTAGGGCGCAAGATGAACGATGCCTTTCGCCATCACCTTGCGATCCGAAGCCTCGGCTTGGTGGCCATCCTCTTCGGCTTTGCTGTCCAGTCGGCCTACGAGTTCTTCCTGTGCGGTGGCGGTCTGACAGGTTTCTGGGCAGTCACCGCCATCGCCATGGCTGTACCAGCGGCCATGCTTGCTTGGCCAAGGTCATCACCTTGTGTCGTTGCCACCTTTGTGATTCTTGCCTTTTGTCTTTGGGCCAATTCCATGGAATGCAACCCTTACCAAGGCGGTGGTGCTGCCATGAGTTATGTGGTCGTGCTCCTGTATGGCATACCAGTAGCGGTTGCCGCTGGCATTGCAGTGGGCATTGCAACAATTCCAAGGCGGGCCGCGCGTGGGCAAAATGCGCCCTAACCCCTCCGTCAAGGGGATCTGCCTTCGGCAGGCCCCTTACGTCGAACGTTAAAGCGCAGCCATGGGCCGTCCATCGAGTGTCATCTTGTCCGCTGGCAAGGCCGCGTTCATCGCGGGGGTGGTCCTTGTCGTCTGCTATTGGCTAGCGTTTGGTTGGCTGGTCTACATGGCGCCCATGTCGTACCGGGAACTAGACCTGAATAACGACGGCCAAGTCAGTTTCGGCGAGGTCAGCTATGCAGCATCGTTCGGCGAGCGAGCGATTCAAGTCAACGGTCAGCAGTGCACCGAGTACTTCGCCTACAAGGATGGACTTCCGCTCAAGGTTGTTTGCGGGAGCCGCGGGTGAATCAGCGCTTTAACCTGCCATTGGAGCGGACCGCCTTCGGCGTCCGCTCACTTTCACGTTGGGCATCACAATGACTGTGCACATGTTCGTAGGAAAGAAGATCTTGGTCGGATTGACCTATCTGAATGCAAATGGAGAAGTGCGGGAGCAATTGCAGTTGCACGGTTACATATCCAGCGTAGGCGATCACACGGTTGCCTTTGAAAAGGCGGACGGGTCGGGGCAGTTCTCTATCCCGTTCGACGGTCAGCTTGATTCTGCTGATCCGGAGGCTGTTTACACGCTGCGCAGCACTGGTGAGTCAGTCACCGGAGTCAATTTTGTTGCTAGCTTCAACATCCATCCGCCCGCAGGCAGCTGACGAAGTCCTGCCCAACCAGCCGTTCGAGCCGACTCGCGTCGGCAGGCCGCCGCTCGCGGCTCAGCTTCAACGTTAGGCTGCAAAATATGGAGACACCGCTAAAGCTTCTCGGAACGATTGCCTTCGTGTGCGCCATTTGTGTCCATCTGGCATTCGGCGCAGAGGCGCTCGTCCGGTATCTGGGGGTTGGGTGTGTCTTGGCAGGTGGCCACGCAATCATCACAAGGAAGGTGCCAGTCGGGTTGGATGGACAGCCTCCCAGCGGTCAGCTGCGTGGCGCTTTTGCTGTTGCTTATGGTCTTCTTATCGGAGGCTTTGGGTTGTTCATGCTGTTCAACGCGCAAGCTGCGAGCTGCGTTCTTGGTTGGTCTACTCACTGCTAATGCTGCTGCAGCCTAACCCATCGCTCAACCGGACCCGCGACGACATGCCACCTTCTGGCTTCATTTCATTCTGGCCCTGCGGCGCCCTGCCGTCGCTGGCCGGTTAGCTAAAACGTTAGACATCAGCACGATGAATTACGACAACCCTCCGGCAAGACTGCATGAAATCCTCAGCGCTGGTCTGCTCGCAGAACGATCGCGGCCTTGCAGGCATGTCTGGGCGGAATTGCTTGGCGCACCTTTGGACGAAGGTCCAATTTTGTTTTCGAGGCTAGGTCGTCTTATGGCGCTGCCCAATGAAACAGCGGACTTCGTCGCCGTCCATTTCCCGCACCTGTCGAGCAGCATCCCCCTGTGGCGCGATCCAATTGACGCTGGCTTCTTAAACCAGCAGCTCGGTGGGAAATGGGAGTCATTTGTGCAGCACATCAATCCATATTGCGTGCCGCAATTGGCGACGTTGGCCGAGCTAATGCACACCAAGCTTGGAACTGTACTTGCTGAGAATGCTGCTGTTCAGGCTCTCATCGAGAACCTGGCTGCCCTGGTCGCAGACGTCGAGGCTAGTGATCTAAGTCCGGATCTGAAGCTCTACATACTTCGAGAGCTTGCGAGCCTCCGTCTCAATCTTGGCGAGTACGCAATCACCGGTTCTGCTACTGCTATTCGCCAGGCAGAAGCGGTCGTTGGTCACATGCACCGCGACAAGCGTTTCTACGACTTTATGACAAGCCATGAGACCGGCAAGCGAGTCCTCGACAACTTGAATGCGGTTGTCGGAGTTTTGACCATCTATGTGTCATTGGCTCAAATCGCAGCACCGACTTTTGCGCTTCTGCCGAAATAATGTCTAACCTGTCGATCGAGCTGACGTCCCTCGGCAAGCCTCGGGTCGCCGCTCAATGTCAGCGTTAGGCGACTCACAGACGTTCATCATTCACGCAAGAGAGAACCATGGGAACTTCCTACTCGAATGAGAGCTATGAGTGTCGAAACTGCTCGGGCCCAATTGGGGAGCAAGGCGAAATCAATGGATGGCGATGTGGCGCGTGCGGCGCCACCTTGCTCATTCACGCAGAAGACCGCAACGGTCGCAGTGCGTTGCTAGAGCGGGTTCAGCCGGAACTCATTAAAAAGCATGACCTCATCATTCCTGACGGCTCCACCTTCGATACCACCTATGAGGTTCTCGATATCTCGAAGGAACGCGACGGAACATACCGAATGGCTCTGCGCGGGTTTGGCGTTAGGAAGAAGATCAACGCTCGGTTCACGATCAATAGACTAGCCTAATGGTTCTCCAGATGATAGGCACTACCCTGTTTGCAAGCCACGTGAAGCGCAAACACACAGTGCGGCACAAGGCGCCTAACCCTTCCATCTAGAGGACGCTTTCCGGCCTACGGCCTCCAAGCGCCTCTCATGTCAAACGTTAGGGCTCGAAGCCGTGATTGAAGCTCTCCTATCGATCAATCCAAAGGTTGCTGCAACTGCAGGGGCAGTTGGCTCCGCCTTGCTTGCTGCCTGTGGGTACATCGCAAAGATTCGATACGAGCGTAAGAGGACGCTTCGGGCAACGTTGTTCTATTTGCTCCAGCTGCGCCAATGTGCGGCCACAGATGAGCTGCTCGTCACCCAGCTTCCAGAGCGGGTACTTTTGGCTTTCAATTCGGTACTGGCTGAACGAAGCTTGCAGCTCAACGACGACGAGATGAGGTCGATGTTGGAGCTGGCTCGTCCAATACTGGTGGCTGTCGCTGAGCGTCAGTCGGAAGGCGAGCTGCAGGAAATCCGAGCGCAGCTGCTCAAGTCGCTAGCTGACCTTGCAAAGGATCAGCCAATTCTCGCGTATCGGCTTTCTGCTGCGTTGCCACGAGCAAAGCTACCCGATGATGCTTCTGAAGTCCGCGCTTCGGACTTCCCTGCTGACACAAGCGGGGTTGTTGAAATGATCTCGAAATCGATTCGTGTCGAGTTTCATGCGGAAGGTGCCCGCCAATCGAAGCGCAATCTTGCTGCACTGATTCGCATGGCTTCTTTCGAAGTAGGAGTTTTCGCCTTCCTTGAGGCTTACCTAATTCTTAGGCGACAGGATCGAGTCAAAGTACCAGAGTCCTTCTTTGACGCAATTGCGAAGCCGATGGCGGCTTCCGTAGAGGAGCTCGTTGCTGCTATTTCGTCTGCTGCTGCGTCAGAGAAAAGCATCGCAGTTGCGGAAGCGAGCCCTAACCAGTTACAGGGACTTCCCGCCGCGTCAACACCGTCGCATTGAAGTTTCCTCATCAAGACCTGACCCTTGCCAAGGGCCATCGTGCACGCCGGCGTATTGAAGGACTGAACAGGGAACAGACTGCTACTCTACAGACGGCCTTGTTGCATGCCTGTGCGCATGCGGGCCCAGATACGAACCGCTCAGCGGGGCTCCATTCCTATCACGTGGACTTGGGCCCAAGGGCCGCGCGCCACAACTGGTTAGTCGAGCTTGCCCGCTGCCGGTCTGACCAGTCAGTGCATCTTCTGTGTGTCGTCGTGCAAGGAAGATCGAAGCCTTCCAGCCGGAGCCGCGCGGTCCGGCTTGACGCTGATGTGATGCAGATCGAATCGCTCGCCGCGGGTCATGACGGCCCACAGGATGCGCGCGTTCTTGTTGGCCAGGGCGACGACAGCCTTCTGCCAACCCGAGCGCTCCTTGAGGGCCAAGGCCCAGCGCGAGATCGGATCGCTGCGCGTGTGGGCGCTGTTGACCACGGACTTGGCGCCCTGGATCAGCAGCGTGGGCAGGTAGGCGTCGCCGCGCTTGGTGATGGTGCCCAAGTTGCTCTTGCCGCCACTGGAGTGCTGCTTGGGCGTGAGGCCGATCCAGGCACCGAACTGAGCGCCGCTCTTGAACTGCTTGAAGTCACCGACGGTGGCGATGGCGGCCAAGGCACCGACGGGGCCGATGCCCATCAGCGCTGACGCGCGGCGCACATCCGCGTTGTCCCGCTCGTGCGCAGCCAGTCGATCGTCGCACCAGGCCAGATGCTCATCGAGTTCACGCCATTGCTGCTGCGCCCTGCGCAGCGTCATTCGGGCCAGGCCGTTCATCTCGTTCGCGGCGTCTTCCAAGACGTCATCGAGCGCCAGGCGCAGCGCGCGGACCCCGGCGGGAACGGCAACGCCGAACTCCAGCAGCAAGCCTCGGATGCGGTTGATGCAGGCCGTGCGGTCGGCCTTGATACCCTCGCGCAGGCGGTGCACGCACAGCAGGCTCTGCTGCTCGACGCTCTTGAGCGGGACGAAGCGCATATGCGGCCGGCTGGCGGCTTCGCAGATGGCGGCTGCGTCGTTGGCGTCGTTCTTGCCGACATGGCCCTCTGAGCGGTATGGCGCGGCCAGGTGCGCAGAGACGATCCACGCATCCAAGCCCATGAGAAGAAGCTGACGCGCCCAGTGATGGGCACTGGAGCTGACCTCCATGACCACCATGCAGCCGGCAGGCAGCGTGGCGCACCAGGCCAGGAACTTGTCGCCGGCGAGCGCCCGATTGCACAAGGCGCGGCCGCCGGCATCTACGGCGTGAACCTGGATGACGCGCTTAGATAGATCCACGCCTACGCGCACCGCTGGAACTTGGGTATTCTTGTCCACGGACTTCCCCTTTCAACATGGCTGCAGATTGATGACTCAGACCACCAATCTTGGCGCTTTGACGCCGTTGCCTGAAGGTGGGAAGTCCCTTCGTATTCCGCTCGAGCCGACTCGCGTCGGCAGGGCGCCGCTCGCAGCTCAGCTTCAACGTTAGGCCGCGCAAACTGAGGTGAAGGCAAATATGGGAGAGCGGAAACCAGAAGGGAGCCCGCTGGTCGTCTTGGCGACTGGCGGGTTTCTCGGTGGGCTGGTCGCCGGTGGCAACAATGCCGGGGCATTTTGGTTCTTCGCGCTTTCGCTCGGTTGCGCCTACGGGCTCCTCGTTCTGCTGGGGCATGTAGAGAAAGGCATGCGGGAACACTGGATCGGAACTGTCCTTGGTCTATCCACGTTTGTGCCGCTTCCTTGCGGCTTCATCGGCATGATGATTGGCAAGTCTCTCTGGGGTGCGCCGTGAGCGCGGCCTTGCCCTTCGCGTCCAATCCTGAAGTGCGGCCTAACCCGTCGCTCAACCGGGCCCGCAACGGCATTCCACGGCTGGCCGTCATTTCATTCTCGGCCAGCCACGTCACGCACGCTGCGTGCCGGTTAGCTTAAACGTTAGGCATGCAAATGTCAGAGCTCCTTTTTGACGAATACACCAAATACTCAGCCTCACGACTGAGCGAACTTGGCGTTTCGGAAGAGCCTGGAAGTCTTCTCTCTACGCAAGGCCTCCCTACCTGGTGCGCCCCGAACGCTCATTTCGGTCTCGTCGGTGATGCTGAGCTTCCGTTGTTTGAGATTGACGCGCAGAGGTACGTTGGATTGGGTGAAGACCGAGATGACAACGTCATCGCGTTCGAGGTGAATACGCAAGAAATTTGGGTGCTTACCGAGCGGCAAAGTCCGGTGTTCCTTGCTGCTAGCCTCAAAGAGCTCTCACTTTCTCTGACAAATTTCAGCACTGCATCAATTCGGCAGTTGCGCACGACGCGGAGGCATATGTCCTGAATCGCATCGCGCCGTTATTCCTAGAGCCCTTTGTGAAGTGGGCGGAGGCTGAGAACCCGCGCCTAGTGCAACAGGAAGCTTTCTGGGGGAGCGTGCTTTCGTGGCTCGGCATGCCTAACCAGTCTTCAAGCGGACGTGCCTACGGCACGCCGCATTTGTAAAACGTTATGCCTCATCAACGCTTCCATGAGCACGACATCATCCAAGTTGCTGGGCATCATGTCTGGCCTGGGGCCGATGGGTGGCGTTTAACGGTTAATCACCCGGGGCCAAGCGGCTCCTGGATGAGCCGCGCGATGGGGTCGAAGGACTGAACGGGGTCGGTTTACCCGGGTAAACCAGGCCGGCCACGGCGAGGGTGCGTGTGCGGCAGGTAATGGAGGGGCTGGTCAGCGGGGCGGAACAAACCCGCACACGTGTGTGTCAACTTCTCTGTAAACTACCTATGAGCGCTCTAGGGAAGAGCGCAAATGAACTTGGCAACTGCGATCCCGAAGGAGAATTCATGACCAACACCGCGCTCGGCACGTGGCGCCGGCCGCCGCTCGTCTACGTAGTTGCGGAGCTGGTCATCTCTCCGTACTACTCGATGGCTGCCAAGGTTCCTGGCCTGCAGGACCGGCTGAGGGGCACGTATCCGCGCACCATTGAGGCGAAGGAGCTCGTCATCGACGGCGCGAAGCCATCGGCGCAGCCGTTGTGGCACCTGATGTCCGTCGACCAGAAGCATGGCCTACAACTGGGCACACGCTCAATTGCGCTGCATGCTACGAGCTACCTTCAGTCGAGCGACTTCCTTGGCCGCTGGGCAGAGGTGCTTGACGCTATCCAGGACGCGGAGCTCGGCGCGTTCGTTGAGCGCGCTGGCCTAAGGTACATCGACCTCATCGTGCCTAATGAAGGCCGTTCGCCTGCGGACTACTTGGCGCCTGGCCTGCAGGGCATCACGCCAGAAGGAGGCCGCTCGACCGGCTCGATGTGGGCAACGGCATTTCAGTTTGACGGCAGCCTGGTCAACTTGCGCGCTGCCGCGCCGGCACCGCAAGGTCTTTTGCTGCCCCCGGAGTTCAATGCGCTGCCATTGAACAAGCCGGCGGTCATGCTCGAGGCCGAGAAACGCCTCAAGGCTGAGGAGTCCATTGGATTCGTCGATACTGACTGCCTCAAGGACATCGCCAAGGTCTTTGACGCAGGAGAGCTGCTCGGCGCCTATACCGAAATGCAGAAGCTCACGTCGAAGACCTTCAAGGCTGCACTGTCCGAAATCGCAATAGGGGAGTGGATGTGAGCGACACAATACAAACGCGCCACTACACAGCAAGGCAGGCTGCCCTACTGCAGCGTCGTCCAACTGACATCATCGAGGCTGCAAACAGCGTCGAGGATGCGCTGGAGGGCCGCGATCAGTTCCTGGTGCACCTCAACCACAGCCACACCGGCTTGCACGGTGCAAACATCAGCATTCTTGGCGTGGGCGCCCTAGGCCACGGGATCGCGGCTCCTCTCACGGCTGGCACCAAAGTCTTGGTGCTCAGTACCTCATGGCCAACGACTGCGCCCGAGCTACTCACAGATCTCGAGGACTACCATGCGGAGGACAGTTGGAGCCGCTGGGCCGGGGAGGCGAAAAAGGCTCTTCAAAAGGCTGGGTCCAGTGCGCCCCGGCAAACAACGGCCGCGGCCCGTTGGCGAGTCGAGCGGCTTTCGTCATTGCAGGCAGCATTTGGCTTCACGATTCAGGACCTGGCCGCCGTACTTGGCGTCACGCGCCCACAGCTCTACAAATGGCTAGATGCGGCCAATGACATCAAGCTGCAGGAAGCTAGCCGAGCGCGACTTGCAGCTGTCGAGCGCATGGCGAAAGAGTGGACGTCTCGCTCATCGGCGCCGCTCAGCTCCGTTGGCAAGGAGCAATTGGCGGCCGGCCGCAGCGCCTTTGCCTCGATGTCCGCCGAAGTTATCAATGAGGCCGCAGTCATCGCCTGCTTCGACGAGCTAGTGGGCAAACTACAAGAGAAGCCGAAGTCGCGAAGCCAACGCCTCCGCGAAGCTGGCTTCACTCGGCGCCCGTCGGTGCGCTCCCTTCCTTCGGACGAGTGAGGGTCGGCCTTGGCGTTTGGTGACGATGTCGCTCAGCGTGGGTGGCAGACCGGCTCCGTGGTGCCGGCTGCCATGGTGTCGGCGCTCGAACAGCTTCTGACCCGGCCTGGACAGCAGCCCACACAGATCGCCGATGCTGATTGGCTCACAATCGTTTCACAAACCTGTGACGTCGTCGCCTCCAGGCTTGACCAGGAGCCCTTGGTTGAAGTGCTCCACTGCAGGCCTCATGCGGGCAAGCCACGCAAGGGGCGTCGTGACCTGGAGTCCACGCGTCACCTCGACTTCCGCCCCAATCGAGCGACTCACCAGCAACTGGTGTTGGCTGCGCATGCAATCAATGACCGATACGTCATCCCGCGAGAGCTGCTCGCGGCACATAACCCAGACGCTGGTCGAGCGCTCGACGCCATCGCCTCGCAGAAGGTCCTCGCGTGGTACGCGCTGAGGGCAGGGCGCCCATCGTGGCCAAACAACTTCTGTGACCGGGTTCGCGCGGTCCGAGATGCCCTCGAGGATGCTCTCGACGCCTTGTCTGATGAAATCGCCGAGGTGCGCGTTGGCATCGAGGAGAAGGCTGAAGAACTTGAGCCGGGCTACCCATACCACGTCGCCGTGTTCTTCGTCGTCGACGAGGACGTTTGGAGCGGGGATGTCGATGGCCGGAAGGCTATCAACGATGCGTTCGCCAACTTCGTTGCGGAGATCAATGCATGCGACGGTGTCGAGGTGAACCAACAGCTCAGCGAGGTCGTGCCCGGTAACGAGTTCTCGTGGCAAGAGACCAAGCAAACGGACCTGTGGGACTTCGCGAACCTGAGTCATCGTGATTGAAGCGGATGACCATGGTGCCACGGGTCTTCGACTGGCGTCGGCGCCGCAGTTGGTTAGCATCCATCCGCCACTACGCGTCAGCCGTCCTCACGCGGGAGGTCAGACAGGAAATTCGAACCAGCCGACCAGCGTGTTGGACTGACGACATGACCTGGCTGCCTGACCACGGCTGGCTCGTGTCAGAGTTCTGCAGCCGCTTCGGCGATTACTACTCACACGTGAAAGCCTTCCACGGTTGCAGGCCCCGAGACCTGACCAGCTACCTGCAGCACGGCTTGCGTGGTCAAGATAGGCGCCACCTTCATACAGAGTTTCGCGAACTCTTTTCCGATTGGCCTGCGTCCGACATGGACGATGCCATCCGGCAGTTCGACGCGCGCGTGAATCGAGAGCAAGGCAAAGTTTGGCTCCTGGCTTGCGATGATGAGTTAATTCGCCGCTGTGGCCACTACCTCATTCAAGGCAGTGAGTACCTGATGGCACTTGCTGGAACACTCGGCGGGCAGCCAGCGCAGAGGCGCTTGCGAGAGGTCGGTATTCCGACCGTTATTGAGGTAGACCTGCCCATGTCCTTTGTCTCAGCCGAGCAGCGCATGGAGGTTGCTCGCGGCATCCTGTCGGAGTGGGGCCAGATTGTTGCCAAGCGGCCGCTCAGAATGGGCAACCACCCACCTTGCTATGTTCTCGACACATCACTGCCACCCCAGCACATCAAAGGCCACTTTCATCCATTGAGCATCCCCGACCCCCATGGAGGGTACCGACCATACTTGAACCTGGGCCGCCATTGCAGTGCCTGCCTAACTGGGTGACCTGGGCTTGGGGCCCGGGGGGGGCGCAAGCAATGCGGCCACAACACGCTTGGGAGCCCGAGCAATAGTGCACCTTGCGAAGTGAGACGACGGTGTCAAGATGGGATCGCAAGCCGCTTACGGTCATTTCAACTCCTCGCTAAATGGATCGATGCGACTGCTCCGGCCCTGAGGACTTGTCCAGACTTGCTGCAGCGCCAGTGCATGATCTTCGCGTCCGCATTGTTCGCACCTCTGAACTACCCAATGGCTATGCGCTGGTAAACGAGAGGGCTGCAACCTTGAAGGCAGACGCGCACCGAATCAGCCTTTTGTCCGTTTCATTCATGCACCTTCTCAGCATGACTTGTGCACGACGCGGAGATGCATGGCATCCGCGAAACGCTGGCACTAAAGCGGCATCGACGGCATCCTCGCCACCCAGCCATCTTGGGAACAGACCGCGGAGCGATCTCACGGTCACTATGAGATCAAGCAACTCGGGGCGAGGCCGTTCCGAGTTGCTGGCGTTGTGCCATCGGTCCAAGTTCATCTCAATCTGCTTGCTTGTCAGTTTGATCCCCTCTCGTAGTGACGTTCCAACTGCCATGCAGACACAAATCAAGTGAACGTCCCGTACTTGCATCGCGCTTGTGCTTTTTCTTCGCGAAGACCAGTGGAGCTCGGCTCGAAGCCTGCTGATAACCGTTAGGAATTCCTCAAGCGTTGATTCATAGCGTTTCCCAAGGGCGCGCTGAACCTCCAGCGCGTTCCAGCAATTCAAGTCACGAGCTACCGTGGTGCGATTAACTGCCAAATTCTTCGCACTTAGACGGCAGATCGAGGCGTGCACGTCCGCTGCCGAAATGCCTCTCGCGCGTAGCTTGAGCTCGTCGTTGATTGTTGAGGCCATCCACTCCGGAGTGCAGGCTCTATCGGAGCTGAAATGTTCAGCCGAGATCTTGTGGGCCCTGCAAAATTCAACAAACCTTCCGGGCCAATCTTCAAACAATCCAGCCGCAGCGCTGACGAGCTCGTGTCGCATGGCAATAGGCAGAACCTCAGGACCTCGACGGGACACACCTTGAACCAGGCGAGCGACCTGCGAATGTTCGGTGTCGGCCGCGATAATGCTCGCGCTCGGCCTCGTCCTTGAGAACAGCTGACAAGCCACCCAGATCCCAGTTGCAACGTCTCTTGAACTCGCTGTCAAGGAGGGCGTCAGCTGTATCACGGAGTCGGTGATGAGGCTTTGCAGGAGCGGGGATGGCTGAATGATGCGTCCTCGCACCTGCAAGCGCAGGTCGGCTCCGCATGCGCCGCATTGATGGACCGGGAGCCATCCCTTTGAGTACATTCCGACGCGGGTGGTTTGTGCGGGCCATGGGGCCGCGCTACAAGCAGCGCACTTCTCGTTCAAAAGCTGCGCATGAACCTCGCAGACAGAGTTCAGCGCCAGGCGCCATTTAAGGCGGAAGAATGGCTCATTGTCCGAGGCCAGACAAGCTGGACAGAACGGTGAACCTATGGGAACGGCGGGTTTGGTGTATCGCAGCGGAATGATCCACCTTCCGGGCGCTCCATGCGGCCGAACCTTGACGAGCCGTGGATCAAAGCTGCGCAGCGACATGCTGCTTATGACCGATTGGGGCTTCTCGAACTGTTGCTCCAGCCATCGCACGACATCGTCGCTGGGAGAAAGGTCCGGGTCGATTCTGCGTAGTTCCTTTGATGCAAGCGGAAACAGGCGAAAGCCGTTCTGGAGCCCACTGCGTTGGCGCCAGCTAGACAACGATTCCCCTTGTATGGCCTCTGGCCTGACGAGGAACATGATGAAAGCTTAGCTGCGGTGAACGGCGCAGAGCGCGTCATATGCACCGACCACAATGTCGTCTAGCGACTTTGGGTCTTGAGCATAGCTATGCACCGAGAGAAAGCCTAGGCAGATAGCGGTCATGACCCGACCCCATCGAGCCGCTTCCTTGTCCACTGGTCCTACCAGATCAGCGATCTGAGTGAAGCGAAGCCGACCAATGGTACCTTGAGGAAAAGTGCCAGATGCAAGGCGCAAGATAGACGAAAGCAGGGCATGCGCATCTCTCTGTTCAATTCTTATCGGGGCCGAATCAAGCAAGGGCGCGCTCTGAAGCCATCCGGCCATTGCTAGCCCGCGGACCACCCTCGGCGAGGTTCCCATCGCCAACGCGGCTTGCTCGACCGAGATGTAATGGTGCTGGAGCTGACGAATCTTGTCGCGAAATTCTGGTGTGAGCTGGAGAGACCGGGACCGTTTCCCTGCCACTTGTAAGAGCGAAGCGCCAGGGAGATTGTCCGACCCTACTCTTGCGTACACGGCGGAGCGTGACAAACCCATGCAGGCCATTAGGCTACTTGTGCCTGTGAATGGTGTCGGTTGCCTTCGTGCCTTCGACCGCAGGGTTCCCTTCAGAGCCTTGCGGATTGAGGAAAACTTTGACGCGCCTAATCGCCAGGCAATTCGAGCTGTCGGTAAAGGAGCCAGCAATTCAGGTTCCAACACGTCGAGCAGGCTCTGCGGCCAGTTCTTATGGTGCTTGGCCACGAAGGCCACGGTGTAGGCTGTTAGGAACGAAGGATGAGAGAAGTGCTCTTCTACCCCTGACAAAAGTTTCCCGCGCGTCAGCTTGGCGATCCAGTTGCAGCTCCTGGTGGCACAGAGCCCAAGTGCGTCATCCAGTTGTGCCTCCTTGTAGAGCTCAAGAACTTGAAGTGATCCGTCGTCGACAGTGGACTGCCCGCCATGAGCTAGCTTGAATCCACACCTGCACGCATCAATCGAAATCGTACGGTACGTCAACGGAGTTCTGCATGATGGACACGTGTCGATAAGCACTGTTCGATGAACTCGGCACGTCAGTGCAAACGGGCGCTCCCAGTCTCGACGCAAATGAGGGACTGCGTCGGCTCTCAAGCATTCAGAGCACACCCGCGTGCGCAGCGATCGCCCTGTACCCGCAGCGAAAAGACGCAGCATGACGCCACCTACTCGAGGAGATCCTTTACACAAGACTCCTTCGTTGGGCCGGATGTCTCCTCGCGTCAAGAGCTCTGCAGTTGTCGTCGAAAGCGCGCCTGCTAGTTGCTTGACATCTCTCAAGTGATTCGCGCGAACAAGTCGAAGAACATATCCGCCCCAGGCCTCCCCATCAATCGGTAGGGGGCGGCACAGAAGAAGTCGATCCGGTGGTATGCCTATAAAGAACATCTCACGCTGGTCTAGCTCGCTTGCGCATAACGTCATTTGCAGGATCCTCCTCAATCACGTGGAAGATTTGTCCAGGGCCAGATAGGCAATTGCCTGCGAAGCTTTCGTCAAACGGATTTCCCATGTCGGCTGCGGCTTGATGCTGAGAAGAGAAGCCGGCATTTAAGTGGGTCAGCGATATGGACTCCTCCCCATTTCTTACGCAGATATCCAAAGCCTTCATAAGAAGCTTCATGAGGTAGTCGAAGTTGCCGTTGGTCGCGATGAACAGTCGTGCAGCGACGGTCGGAACGGCTAGATTTGAGCCAGAACCCAATGGAAGTAGATCGTCGATCTGCTGGAGAACCTTCATGAAGGCGCGGCTACGGTTCGGGGTCGACAAGGAGAATTCGTCCAATCTGAATCGCGCCTGCATGCGTCTTCGAAGCTGGTCGTGCGAGTCCCGAACGACCGCAGCCTCTGGTGTTCCAAATGCGATGACCAGCCCCGGAAACTTTGCCGAACACAGATCGCGAAGCCAGTCTGCAATGGACTGGATCCCGCGAGCGCGTCTTCTGGCTGGAACGTCCTGAAAGTCGTCAATGCAAACAAGCCTGACTCCGCAAGTTGCAAGCAACCCGAATGCTCGGTCGGTAAGTTCCTGCGCGTTTCCTTTGTCGTACGCAGGGTCTCCGAGCGCCTGCAGCAACGCGCGGGCCATAGCTCTAGGGGATGGCGACTTAGGAACCTTGAATACAACGCAAAGGCGCTTCGTCAGCGTGGTTGTTTCTTCGTCGGGATATAGCCTGCTCAACTCCTCGATTAGCCTCGACTTGCCGGAACCGGGGACACCCGTGGCCAGCACGCCACAGGCCTCATTGAGCACGGCTCGAATCGGCAGTTCTTGTTCAATGTGCTCCAAGACACGTTGGACGTCGGCATGGACGATGAACGTAGCGGCCATCGCCTTGAGTCGACGTTCTATTGGTTGCGCGACCCACTGTGAGCGGTCACTAGAGCGTTGCATTCCGCGAAGTCTCCGTCGCAGGCCTAGTTCGCGTGCATTGACTCTTCAAGCTCAACATCTTGAAGATCTCGGACCATCGCTTCGAGGGCTGAAATGACGATTGTCTTCTGCTCTTTGGGCTTTGCAGCCCCTTTCTTAGGGTGGTTGCCGGGTTCTCCAGCGCCACGAGACCTGGCATCCCACCTAACCGATGCCTTACGCTCACTCATCTTCTTCGACCCTGCGAGGCGGAGCGAATTGCCTGCAAGCTTATTTCGATGTTCGACCAAGTCCGCAAGTGTTGGACACTTTATTCCCGCAAGGCGAGCGGACTTGATGATGAGCCGGTGCTGATAGTTCGTAATGCCTTGGTAGTAGGAAGAATCCTCTGCGCAAGGGACCACGAGGAACGCACCCGTAATCGGGTTCTCTACGAATATTCGTGCCAATGACTTTCGCAAATAGCGGTAGTTCAAGGTTGCTTTCTGACCCAGCTTCCTTTGCAACTCGTACAGGTCTGTGGACTGGTAGCGAAGACCCAGCCTTAGCAGTCCACCGGAGTCCCGAAAGGTCAGAGTCCCAGGGACGGAAGAGGCCAGTTCGGTATCAATTCGGCGCCGAGGCATAAACGGCGAGTGATCCTTAAACTCCCTACGCCAACGCTCTCGAGGCGACATCCCATCGTCTCCCGGCTCATTCATGAAATCGTCTACAAGCCACTTCGTGAAACGTTTGAGGAACTCCTGCGTGGTAAGGACCGCAGTACCGATACCTTCCTTTAGCGATTCTCGATCCTCCTTGGGGCCAGACCAACCCGGAAGGTTGCGGATGAAATCCCGTTTCAACGTCCCGTTGAACCGCTCGATGCTTTCCTTGTCAGTGGGGTGGTGGGGGCGCGCATACTCAACCTCCGTGTTGAAAGAGAGCAATGCCGATTCAACAGCAATCGTGCTGTTGTAAGACGCGTTGTCGAGTACCACGATGCCGTGATGCCCGTACGCCTCCCAACGTCCTGTGCAGTTGCTCGACGCAGTGATGGACTTCGGGAAGACCCCATGGAAGATCGCGTCCAGAGCGCTCTCTTGTGAGCGCGGGACCTCGCTGAGGTCCATGCCCATTGGCATCTGTGTTTTCTCGTCGATACCAGCGGTAAGCCACGGTCTTCCCCAGGGTAGACCGGACCTCTCGTCGATAACAAAAAGGCAAGTGTCGGTATCGTCGTACTGGACAACGTCTAGCGCCCGTTCGGCACGGACGCGCCCGGTCGTATTTCTGAATTTGCGATCTGCAGCAGCCTTTCCATGGTTGCGGACGCAGATTTCGTAATTACTGAACGAGGCGTCAATTCGCCGCTTGACAGTTGGTGCGCTAGGTGGCTTGTCGGTCGCCTTCGCTGACAAGAGGGTGTTCCTAACTTCTCGCGTGACAGTTGCGGTGACGATCTTTTTCGAGGCATCGACTCTGAGCTCGGACAGCACTTTCCCGATAGCCCCTTCGACGACTGTCGATAGACGCACCTGGCCGGCTCCACCTCGCCTAAAGAAGGCTGGAAAGATAGCTCGATAGGCACCCTGAGCCTTTCGAACCTTGAGTTGGGCGGAGTACAGAGTGTTTAGGGTGAAGGGAGGCGGGCCACCCATTTCACGGGCCACCTCCATAAAAAGAGAACGCGTCTCGTCGCATGGCCGGAGCGAACCAGCGCCGTGCCTATTGAGTGCCTTTAGCCAGCGAACCTTTTCAACGAAGATCGAGTTCGCCTTCTCCGACCTGAGTGCCGGCGGGACGTCCTCAGCGGCTATCTGTACGGAGGCCGAGCCGTCTGCTCGTTGGTCGCTTGAAAGATCCAACGCAGCGTCAACAGACACCATACACACCGTGCCGTCTGAGCAGCCGGTACGTAGCGCTGATGCAGATACGCGCCTCACTTCAAGCGTGTTGATTTCTTCTAGGAGTAAGAAAGTGAGATCGGTGGGGCAAGGGCCAAGTACTCGAAAAAAGACGCCCCCAGCGCGCAAAACGGTGTCTGGAATGATCCGGGCTTCCATCGTTACCACCTTGGTAGGTTGACCCACCACGACTGGCTGCGGACAGGTGCTGAAAGCACGCTGTCGAAGTTTCGTTGGATTGGGTTGGCGGAGACGACCGTGGAGTCTTTCGGAGGAGAAAACAAGTCGAAATGTGCGAAGCCACGCCATGTGGCCGCGAAGACAGCATCACGGTAAATTCCTACTTCGCGCAGGGTCTCCATTGATTGAGGACCTTCAGCCAGTATCTTTACGATGGCAGCAATGTCGCCCTCGGGGACTTCGCATTCTCCGCACCTGCGGAGCCCTTGCGATAGTCGCCCAACAGCGGGAACGAGCGGCCATCTATCCGTCCAGAACAGGTACGTCATACCGGCTGCAGTCACGACCTTCTCAACCGCCTCTGCTTTTTGGAGTTTCTCTTGAGTAAGGTAGCGAGCAGACTTGGTTTCAACGACGAAAAGCCTGTTATCGGGCGTACTGAATAGAACGTCAGGAGTTCCATCTACGCCTTCGATGGCTTCTCGCAACGTGAAGGGTTCAAGCTTAAATCTGGAAACGAGATTTGCGTACGACAAAGTCTCGAGCAGCCGCCTTGCGGTCGCTGTGCTCCCGCCTTCTGCAACCGTCGTTTGATAACCGAAACCAACTGACGCGAGATACCGCTGAGTTGGTCGACTTCGCCCGCGTGCATCGCGCGCAGGAATAGATCCAAATATTTGCTCTGCCCATTCCCGTGACCCCAAGGGCTTACTCACCATGACTTCTCCGATCCAAGAGAGATGTCTGGGAGGTGTCGCCAGTTCAGGAGGGCGCGTCGTCTTATCGCTTGGCCGCCAGAATGGTTGGCTGCGAATGGGCAAGCGCTGGATGGATTGGAATGCATCGTCTGATCCGCGTGATCTAAAACGGTTGTTCACTTCAAAGAAGTGAACGCTCTGCCAGCGCGGTGGACGAACGTGCTACTCTTCCAATTCGACTTGTGCGAGAGCAGTTGTGTTCGAGCACCCCGGAGGCAGCGGGCTCGTGAGGGTCTGCTGCCAATGGGTTACATGTTGGCCTCCAACTGTTGACGCATGTGCGCGATGTTGGTCGGCGAGAGCATTGCTTGTTGTCTCGCAATCAGCTTGATTAGCGCTGCTACATCGGGGCGCGCCTGGGCCGATACGCGAACGGTGCAGTTCATTCGGTTGCATTCGGCAAGCCGCTCGAGCTGCCTTAATTGCGCGGGCGAAAGTGCAAGGGCTGCAGAGAGTTTGCGAACTGCTCGAGGCGAAGGCGGCGCTTTGCGCTCGTTCTCAATCGAGGAGACATATGCCTTGGAAAGACCTGCAATTGCAGCCAGCTTCTGCTGGCTGATTGCTCGACGTGTTCGAAGCTCAAATAGCTTCGATCCGAAGGTGGTTGGAGAGCAGTTCATCGATACGTGCATTGCCCGCCGAATTCTGAGGGCCTTGTCTTCGCGCAGCTAGCTCGAGCAAATTCAAGGAAAGCGGTGAATCACATATGTTGGATGCGACTCGCCACAATCCGTCCCTTATATGGATCATTCATTGCTTTCGTAGTGTTCAGGGCCATTTGCTTTAACGTAGTTGGCAACAGGCATATCGCGCTAGTGATATTCAATAAGCTGCGGCCCTGAATCGGCCGGAGTGAACTTATATTTTTGTTCGTCGCGCAGCCGCAACGCAGACCGCCGGCTTGTTCGAAAGCACGGTTGTGAGGGTGTGCATGTCGAATGCACCGCGCCAAACAAATGTGTGGTCTAACTACGTTCGCGCGTCCTGC
>Ga0208517_100294_pt1 | contig 21330 bp, 19 predicted proteins | sample LakWasM118_HOW13_2_FD_183932 | JGI IMG/M metagenome (GOLD analysis project Ga0208517, IMG submission 183932) | Freshwater sediment methanotrophic microbial communities from Lake Washington under simulated oxygen tension - Sediment Metagenome... | ecosystem: Environmental > Aquatic > Freshwater >... | reverse complement strand
TGGCTTTGACCTTGACCAGCATCAGTTCGCGCTCAATGTGCTTGCCATCGTTGAGGTCCAGCACTTTGACCACGTCAATCAACTTGTTGAGTTGCTTGATAATTTGTTCAATCACATCATCGGAGCCTGTCGTCACAATGGTCATGCGTGACAGGGTAGGGTCTTCGGTGACCGCGACCGTGAGTGATTCAATGTTGTAACCGCGTGCGGAAAACAGGCCTGCCACGCGTGACAGTGCACCTGCTTCGTTTTCCATCAGCAGTGAAATAATATGACGCATTACTCTTCCCCTTTCAGACGGCTGGCTGTGCGTGGGCTCAGTACCATTTCGGAGAGGCCCTTGCCGTTTTCAACCATCGGGAAGACGTTTTCAGTTTGGTCAGTTAAAAAGTTCATAAATACAAACTTATCTTTTTTATCAAACGCTTCTTTGAGCGCGCCTTCTACATCGGCCGGATTGGTAATCTGCATGCCAACGTGACCATAAGACTCGGCCAGTTTGACGAAGTCAGGCAGGCTATCCATGTAAGACTCGGAGTAGCGGTTCTCGTAGAAGAACTCTTGCCACTGGCGCACCATACCCAGGTAACGGTTGTTGAGCAGAATCACCTTGATCGGCAAGCCGTATTGCGCACAGGTCGACAGTTCCTGGATGTTCATCTGGATGCTGCCTTCACCGGTGATACAGGCTACTTGCGCATTTTTATCCGCAAACTGACAGCCCATGGCGTATGGCAAGCCCACGCCCATGGTGCCCAGGCCGCCAGAGTTGATCCAGCGACGTGGTTTGTCGAATTTGTAGTATTGCGCAGCCCACATCTGGTGCTGGCCAACGTCAGAAGTCACATAGGCTTCGCCCTTGGTCACTTCCCACAGCTTTTGCACCACGTATTGCGGCTTGATCACGGTATCTGAATAGGCGTAATCCAGCGATTGCACGCCGCGCCATTCGTTGATCTGTGTCCACCAGTCAGCAGTGTCCGTGGTCTGGTTTTCTTCCTGCGCCAGAATCTCATTCATGTCGGACAATACGGATTGCACGTCACCAACAATAGGCACGTCAACCTTAACGCGCTTGGAAATGCTCGATGGGTCAACGTCAATATGAATGATGGTGCGTTTCTGGCTGGTGAAGTGTTTCGGGTTGCCGATCACACGGTCATCAAAACGCGCACCAACTGCCAGCAGCACATCACAGTGTTGCATGGACATATTGGCTTCGTAGGTGCCGTGCATGCCCAGCATGCCGACAAACTGTCTGTCAGTGGCTGGGTAGCCGCCCAAACCCATCAAGGTGTTGGTGACCGGGAAGTTGAGCGCTCTGGCCAGCTTGACCAGCTCGGCTGCACCGTTACCCAATACCAGGCCGCCGCCGGTGTAAATCATCGGACGTTTGGCAGCCAGCAGTAATTTCACTGCTTTCTTGATCTGGCCGCTATGGCCTTTCAAGATCGGGTTGTAAGAACGCATCTCTACCGTTTTAGGGTAGATAAAGTCAGCCACGTGCGCCGTGATATCTTTAGGGATATCCACGACCACCGGGCCTGGACGGCCAGTTTTGGCGATGTAAAACGCCTTTTTGATGGTTGGTGCGATATCTTTAACGTGTTTGACCAAGAAGTTGTGTTTTACACAGGGGCGTGTGGCGCCCACCATGTCAACTTCCTGGAAAGCATCCATGCCGATGGCTGGTACGGGTACCTGGCCGCTGATCACCACCAGTGGGATCGAATCCATATAAGCCGTCGCAATGCCGGTGACGGCATTGGTGGCACCTGGGCCGCTGGTAACCAGCGCGACGCCGACATCGCCAGTTGCACGTGAATAAGCGTCAGCCGCATGCACGGCCGCCTGTTCGTGGCGCACCAGAATATGCTTGAAGCCATTCTGTTTATAGAGTGCGTCGTAAATGTGCAAGACCGCGCCACCTGGATAGCCAAAGACGAATTTGACTTTCTCTTCATTCAGGCAGGAGACAACGATGTCCGCACCTGTCATGGATTTGGCGTGAGTGTCTGTCGCAGATTGGGCTGAAGCGTCCATAAAACCTTGATTTTTCGGCTAATAAATGTTGAACCCTATACATTAGCTTGCTTTACTAATTTGGTCAAGATTGTCGATCAATCGAGGAGGCGATATCACTGAAATGTTGGGTGTGTGCCTAATTGTGCAGGTTGATTTTGTCGTAGATTGCAAACAATGGTTGACATCATAAATGAGAAACATTATCATTTGCATAAACGATTAAATGAAAGTCATTGCCATGCAAGTGGATTACGCAGCGTCAGCCAGTCATTTGTTTGATCCGGATTTGCCGACGGCGAGTGCGGTGCTGGTCTCGCTTAGTTGTGTCGCCACGCGTTACGCAGTCAATCCTTCTGAGGATCTGGCTTTATTAGGGTGTAGTTTGGCGCAGACGCTGACGGCACCTGAGTATGCGGAAAGTGGTTTGATTCAATCCGCGGCCAAGCAGTTGTTGCAGGATTGGCAAGCGTTGTTGCATGCGCATCAGGAGTTTGCGTTGCAGCAGGCAGTGACTGATTTTGTCGAGCAGTCGGCGACGTTGCAATAGCAGGCTGCTGGCGGCAAATTTTAAAGAATAGTAATTACAGCAGTCATAAAGATAAAACGAGAAAGGCGATAGATTCATGGCAAGAACCACAGGACCCAGACTGAAGATTATGCGTGCATTAGGCGTTGAACTGCCGGGATTGTCACGTAAGTCGATTGAAAATCGTCCTAATCCACCAGGTCAGCATGGGCAGCAGGCGTCTCGCCGCCGTCGTTCTGACTTCGCAGTCAAGCTGGTCGAAAAACAGAAGATCCGTTTTAACTATGGTGTGAGCGAAAAACAAATGCGCCGCCTGATCTTGGAAGCGCGTAAAGGCAGCGAGCCAACCGGTGAAAAGTTGATGTCTTTGCTGGAGCGCCGTCTGGATAACGTCGTGTTCCGCGCTGGCTTTGCGCCTACGGGTATTGCCGCCCGTCAACTTGTGAACCATGGTCATGTGTTGCTCAACGGCAAATCCGCCAACATTGCCTCTATTCGCTTGCAAGTCGGTGATGTGGTGACGGTGAAGGAAAAGAGCCGCAAGATCCCTATGGTGGTCGACGCGATCGCAACGCCTAGCCTGACAGTGCCTGAGTGGTTGTCGGTAGAAGCTGCCTCCGCCACCGCAAAAATTGGACATTTGCCTTCTATTGAAGATGTGCCGTTTCCGGTTGATGTGCAGCAAGTGGTTGAATATTACTCTAACCGCGTTTAATTTTTCACTGGCCAGGCTCTGATCAGGTTTGGCCAGTAAAGCATTTGAGCAGTGCTCCTAACCCCAACATGTCATTGCTCAAATTCGGCGTGATGTTATGCGCCAACCTATCCCTGGTAAGGGTGTTCCTTGAAATCCTATGCCGCGATGCTTCTGCATATAAGTCGGCCTTTTTTTAGACTGGATGTTAAAGCATGACCAATCGCTTGCAATCCTCATTAGGTAAAGCGCAAAATGCGGCCAGTGTTTCCTCGCGTCGCATGCCGACGATTGAGGCAAGTCAATTGCTGGGCGATGCCGGCGTATTGGCGATTGTGCATGGTGGTGATACTTATCAGTTGACCCGTACCAAGCAAAATAAATTACTGTTGACCAAGTGTCATGCGATGAATGCATCCGTATTGGTGCAACAAGAATTGCTGCAACAAGATTAATTGAGGTTTTTTGCGTGAAATGTGACTGTAATACTGGCAACCTAGTGTTGCCTTTTGTGGTTTTACCGGAGGAGTATGCAAATGGTGCAACGTGAGTCTTTGCAAGGGTTGTCATTAAAGCCCGCGCGTGCGTCAGCGCCTGAGCTGCCTGAATTGAGCCTGCATCGTCGCCAACTGGGTGAACTGGCCGGAATTTTCCGCTGGTCTGTGCTGGCCACCGAGGATTGGCTGCAACGAGATAAGCGCCAGGACTGGCACGGCCTGGGCATGTTGCTGGTGGTTGCCTTGCATGCGGCTGTCGTTGCCTGGCTGGTGCTGCATCAGGAGCCTGTGATTGAGTTGCCGAAGCCTGAGCCAATGACGGTTTCGCTCATCACCTTGCCGGCCAAGAAAGAAGAAGCGCCTGCGCCGGAAGTGGTGCCTATCATCAAGCAGCAGCCTGTTGTGAAACCGGTGATTAAGCCGAAAGAAACACCAGTGAAGCCGATAGAACGTCCGGCACCTGCGGTAGAGCGTATTGTAGAAACGACGCCTGACCAGCCACGTTTTGAGGCCAGTACGCAACCTTCTGCGCCGCCATTAGAGGTGCCTGCCGCTGCTGCACCTAGCAAGCCTGCTCCAGTGGCCTCTGCGCCGCCCAAGCAGGAGGTGGTTGAAGAAAAAGAGGAGCCGCCAAAATTCGGCGTGGCTTACCTGAATAATCCTAGACCTGAATATCCCAGACTCTCGCACCGTGCCGGTGAAGAGGGAAAAGTGTTGATGAAGGTGCTGGTGTCTGTTGAAGGTCGCCCGGAATCAGTGGATGTGATTAGTAGTAGTGGTTTCGAGCGCTTGGATAAAGCGGCGGTCGCTGCGGTCAAGCAATGGCGTTTTGAGCCAGCACGCAAAGGTGGTAAAGCCTTGAGTGCTTATGTCAATGTACCATTGTCATTCTCGCTGACGCAGAATTAAGCACGTTTGCCTGGTTAAATGAGTTTGCTGGGTTAACCAAATTTGCAGGTTAAGTGAGTTTGCAGGATTAAGTAAGTTTTAAGTGAAAGGGAATTTTTGATGCAATCAACAAGTGGTTTGGCTTTTATCACCGAGGGCGGTGTGGTGTCAGTGTTAGTGGCACTGATTTTACTGACGATGTCAGTGCTGAGCTGGTATTTTATTCTGGTTAAAACCTGGCAAGTATTCAAGCGCAAGCGTGATGTGTCTGCGTATGTGCGCCAATTCTGGCGCAAGGCAACACTGCAAGAAGCGCTGCAAGAGCCACAACTGCAGTCCCCGGCGTTTCGCCTGGCAGTGACCGCAGCTGAGTCTACCCAGCATCACCAGCAGTACGCCAGCCAGTCATTAGGCGCGGCTTGCAGCCAGGATGAGTTCATTGCGCGCCAATTGCGTCGCACGCTGTCGCAAGAGCAGGCGGCGTTAGAAAGTGGCCTGTCTGTGCTGGCTTCTGTGGGTAGTGTGGCACCGTTTGTTGGTTTGTTTGGTACTGTGTGGGGTATTTACCACGCATTGACGGCGATCGGTCAATCTGGTGTTGCCACCATTGATAAAGTGGCTGGCCCAGTCGGTGAAGCACTGATTATGACGGCGATTGGTCTGGCGGTAGCGATTCCTGCTGTGCTGGCTTATAACGCTTTTATCAAGGCTAATCGCGGCATCATGGCCGAGCTGGAAAGCTTCGCGCAAGACCTGCATACCTTGTTGACTACCGGCGCGCCATTGGTGATTAAAACGGGTGGTAAGCCGGCGAATGTCACTGAACTACATGCCAAAGTAGCGAATAAAGGTGGCAATGTATGATGGGGCAAAATCCATTTAGCGCAGGTGAGCACACTCAGCCCATGAGTGAAATCAACACCACGCCGTTGGTGGATGTGATGCTGGTGCTGTTGGTGATTTTTATTATTACTGCGCCTTTGTTGACGCATGCGGTGAAGATTGATTTGCCGCAAGCGACCTCGCAACCGCTGGAAGAAAAACCGGAAGTGATTGACCTGGCGGTTGACGTTGATGGCAAAATTTTCTGGAATGATAGCGAAGTGTCAGTCGCTGATTTGTCTGCACGCATGACCGATGAAGCGGCCAAGCAGCAGCAGCCGGAATTGCAGATTCGTGCTGATAAAAACACACGCTATCAAGTGTTGGCTGAGGTGCTGGCAAAGGCACAAACTGCTGGCATGAAAAAAGTGGGTTTTGTCAGCCAGCCGCAACCATAAGCCAGCACACTGAGTATCTCTATGTTGACGCAGTCCTCTATCCGTACCTGGGCATGGGTGCATAAATGGTCCAGCCTGGTCTGTACGGTCTTTATGTTATTGCTATGCCTGACCGGCCTGCCGCTGATCTTCCACCACGAGATTGGTGACTGGCTGGGCAATCATATCGAAACACCGCAGATGGCACATCAGGGGCCATTGGCCAGTATGGATGCCTTGCTTGCGTCGGCCAAGACCAAGCAGCCTGGCATGGTGCCTTTGTATATGTACCGTGAAGAGGACGAGCCGCTGCAGTGGGTCATCAGCATGGCAAAAACCACGACCGCAGAGAGTGGTTTCAAGCAGGTGGTGCTGGATGCACGTACCGCAAACGTGCTGGGTGAGCCGCCGGTAGAAGAGGGCTTTATGTATGTCATGTTCAAGTTGCATGTCGACTTGTTCGCTGGCTTGCCGGGCATGCTGTTTCTAGGCTTGATGGGCTTTTTGCTATTGGTGGCTATTATCTCTGGCGTCGTGTTATATGCGCCGTTTATGCGCAAGCTGGCATTTGGTGAGATCCGCCGTCAGCGAGGCAAAAAACTCAAACGGCTGGATGTACATAACTTCCTCGGTATTGTCATCCTCAGTTGGGCCTTGGTGGTGGCTGCCACCGGGGTGATTAACGCCTGGTCGGATTTGCTGATTAAGTACTGGCAGTTTGACCAGATGTCACAAATGATCGCGCCTTATAAAAACTTGCCGCCGCCAGAGAAGTTTGCGTCATTGCAGGCATCTGTACAAGTGGCACAACAAACCGAACCAGACATGCAATTGGGTTTTATTGCCTTCCCTGGGACAGCTTATGCCAGCCCGCATCATTACGGTATTTTCATGCGCGGCGATTCACCGATCACCAAGCGCCTGTTTAAACCTGTGCTGGTAGATGCGCGTACGGCCACCTTGACCGATAGCCGCGATCTGCCTTGGTACCTGGTGGCTTTACTGGTATCGCAGCCGCTGCATTTTGGTGATTATGGTGGCACGACCTTGAAGTGGTTATGGGCCGTGCTGGATATCATCACGATTATTGTGTTGTGGACCGGTTTGATGCTGTGGTGGAAAAAGCGGCATCAATATGTGCCGGATATACGTTCTAGAATTACGCTGAGTGAGGCCTATTAAACGCAGGACTGCCGTAGGCCAAGCCTACAAGTGAGGTGAATAATGGTGACACATCTATTTATGCCTAATAAACAACTTTCCCAAATCTTTTTCTGGCCGTTGCTGATCGCACTGGTCTCTATGGCTGGCCTGATCTTCGCGTTGGTGTTCGATGATGCACGCGAATATCTGGCCAATGCCGCTATCGCGATTCCGGTTCTGGTAGCGGTGTTTTTCTACTGGATATACCCGTTGTTTTCACGTCGCTAAGCCGCTATTGGTGAACGAGCTGTGCTCGCTTCCGATTGCGGCGTTTTCGTAGGTTGTTTACGGTATCAGGCAACCGCCTGCTGAGCTATCATGTTTCATACCGGACCTTATATTTCACAGTAGGTCGCGCACCTCAGCTAAATAGCGTCTTCCCTTGTTTTCTGCCCCACCGTATTGCGCTGTATGCATGATTCATTAATTCTTTGTTTTAAATAAGAATGATTATCATATAGAATATCATTAATTGAACTGTCACTCATCAGCAGGTGAGATGACCATCGCCTCAATAAGCGCATGTTGAATCAGCGTATTTACAGCGGGCATTGTGCAAACAAAAACAAGCAATGCCTTGCTTCACGAATATTAAGGAGAAGAAGTAGTGAACGATAGCGAAAAGTTGCAAGCCATAGGCGCGGAAGCCGCGGCATTTCAGGGCCAGTTTCAATCCATCCAGTTGGCCACCACCAATGCACAAGGCTTGCCAGAGGCCAGTTATGCTGCCTATGTTCAGCATGAGCAAAAATTCTATGTCTATGTCAGTGAATTGGCGACGCACTGCGCCAATCTGCGCGACACCGGCCGCTGCTCCATGATGTTTATCGAGGCAGAAAAAGAAGCTGCGCATTTGTTCGCCAGAAAACGCCTGGTATTTCAATGCGCCGCACAAGAGGTGGCCAGGGATGATGCCAAATTCGACCTCGTGATGGGCTTGTTCTTTGACAAGTTTGGCAAGTTTATGGACATGATCAGCAAGCTGACTGACTTTCACCTGATTGAATTAACGCCTGCACATGGCAGCTATGTATCTGGCTTTGCCAAAGCCTATCATTTGAATGGTCAGGACTTGACGCAAGTCACGCACCGCAATGATCAGGGCCATGCGTCACCAGACAAGGCGACACAGCAAAAGATGGATCAGTTGGCCTGATCATGAATTTGCCGTTAATGAATGACCCTTTAGCCACGATTCGCGAACAGTTTGCGCAAGCGCGGCAGGCTGGTCGTGCACGTCATCGCGAAATTGCCGAAGGTTTGCATATTTCTGAAGGGGAGTTGATTGCTGCGCATACTGGTGTGCAGGTTGGTGCTGAAGCCACTGCTTTGATGCGCGCAACACGGTTGCAGCCACGCTGGGCGGATGTGCTGACGGCATTAACATCTGTGGGCGAGGTAATGGCGCTCACACGTAATGCCTCTTGTGTGCATGAAAAAGACGGCAGCTATGCGGCAGTGACGGATGCTGTGGCCATCGCCGACACCATCAATCATGCACAGGATGCCATCGTGCGTGGCACACATATTGATCTGCATTGCCATTTTACGCAGTGGCAGCACGGTTTTGCGGTTGAAGAGTCAGGTGAAAAAGGCGTGCAACGCAGCCTGCAGTTTTATGATGCGACAGGCACGGCGGTGCATAAAGTGTTTTGTCGGCCGCAGAGTGATTTGTCTGCATATCTGGCGCTCGTTGAGCAGTTTGCTCATACAGATCAGCAGCCTGGCATAGTTGTACAGCCACTATCAACGGCTGAACATGTCACAGACTTCGCTGCATTTCTGGCCGCTTGGGATGCAGTGAATGATGCTCGTGACCTGCATAAGCTATTGGCGCAAAGCCGGGGCGCCGCGCTGCCTTATTTGCAGCAAATGCGTGCTGAGTCTGTGCAGGCAGTGCCTGTGAATGCAGCCAGAACATTGCTGGAAAACGCAGCGACCGAGGCGGTTTCAGTGTTGATTTTGGTCGGCAATGCGGGTGTCACACAGGCGCATCAGGGGGCAGTAGATAAAGTCGTCGTCATGGGGCCGTGGCTAAATGTACTGGATCCAGGCTTCAACTTGCATTTGCGCGAAGACCACATTGCATCTGCCTGGGTGGTGGTTCAGTCCAGCGTGCAAGGCATGTTCTCAGCGCTCACTTTATTGGACCAATCTGGCGCGTTAATCGCATTGTTTGCGGCTGATGGTGAGCCTGGCAAGCCTGAGACTGGTGCCTGGGCCGCGCTGATTGATCGTTTACAAAAGGCTTAATCCGTATGTTGATTCTTGATGACACAGAAAACACTGTCAAACCGTTGCCTCGCCGCCATTTTTTAACCCAGCTAGCGGCAATGATGGCTACGATTTCATTGCCCCAGCTGGCATTCGCGAATGAGCCTGGCAAAAAAACGGCACGCCGCATTGTGAGCGTCGGTGGCGGGCTGACTGAAATCGTCTATGCATTGGGCGCTGAAAAAGAACTGGTGGGGGTCGATACGACCTCGTTGTATCCGCAAGCGGCGACCAAGCTGCCTAGCGTGGGTTATGCCAGGGCATTATCCAGCGAAGGTATCCTGGCTTTGAGCCCGACGCTGGTATTGGTCAGCGAAGATGCCGGGCCGCCCACGGTGTTAAAGCAGGTGGGTACGGCGGGTGTACCCGTGACCGTGTTGTCTGCCAATGATAGATTCGAAGGTGTGATTGAGCGCATCCAGCGCGTAGGTGCATTGATTGACCGTGGTGCACAAGCCAGCCAGCTCGAAAACCAACTCAAGCAGGATTGGCAGCGTGCACGTGCGCCCATCCTCGCGCGTAAAACGGCAGCCCCGCGTGTGTTGTTTATTTTGTCGCATAGCCCAGGGCAAGTGATGGTGGGCGGTAAAGGTACCAGTGCAGATGCCATGATTAACTATGTGGGCGCCCGCAATGCGATCGATGGCTTCGACGGCTTTAAGCCATTGACGCCAGAAGCCGTGATTGCTGCCCAGCCGGACATTGTGTTAGTGACTGAACAGGGCATGGCCGTGGTTGGCGGTGTAGAGGGCGTGCTGAAATTACCTGGCCTGGCACAAACCACTGCCGGGCAAAAGCGTCGCATCGTTGCGCTGGAAACCATGTTTATGCTGGGCTTTGGTCCGCGTTTGCCACAGGCCGTTTCGGCTTTAGATCAAGTACTCCTCAAAGCCATGCAAGGCTAGCGGTAAGGAAGGCCATGCCTAATACAGGCATGGCCGATACATATGACACTCTTAATTTCACAGCCATCACGCATGGCCAAGTCAATGTTGTTTTTTTCACAGCAAGTCGTACACAAGCCAGCATGGGCATTAACCCTGGTATTAATACTGGGCGTGTGGGCGGCCGCTGCCATGGGCGCAGTCACCGTGACCTGGCAAGACTGGCTGGCCATTGTGCAAAGCGATGGCGAACCTTTATCAGGTGGTGCTTATGTCTTGTGGCATCTGCGCTTGCCGCGCATTTTATTCGCGGTATTAATAGGCGCCGCATTAGCGCTGTCAGGCGCACTTGCGCAAGGCCTGTTTCGTAACCCGCTGGCGGACCCTGGCCTGCTGGGTGTGACCAGTGGCGCTGCTTGCGCTGCCGCGCTAACCATTGTGTTGCTGGCGGGGAGTGGCGTCGAGGTGCCCGCTGCCTTGCGCTACTGGCTGCTGCCTGCTGCGGCCTTTGGTGGCGCGGTAACCGTGTGTTTTATTTTAGATAGCGTCGCGCGTTGGCTGACCGCAGATTCGATTGCCGGTTTGTTACTCACCGGCATTGCCTTGAATGCACTGGCGGCCGCCGTGATCGGTTTATGTACCTATCTGGCGACCGATGAGCAACTACGCAGCCTGTCGTTCTGGACCTTGGGTTCGCTGGCAGGCGCTAACTGGGCATTAACAGCGGCCTTGCTGGTCACGCTGGTGTTATCGTTCTGGACATTACGTCGACTCACGCATGTGATGAATGCATTGGCACTCGGTGAAGCGGCTGCCGCGCATGTCGGCGTCAATGTGCGTGCGCTGCGGGTGCGTGTCATCATGCTGGTGGCCGTCTTGTGCGGGTTTGCCGTAGCCTGGTGTGGCATGATCGGTTTTATCGGCCTGGTCGCACCACATATCGTGCGTTTGCTGGTTGGGCCAGACCAGCGACGCCTTGCACCGCTGGCGATGCTGGTAGGTGCTATTTTATTGTTGCTGGCAGATACCGCCGCCAGAACGGTGGCGATCCCGGCGGAGATTCCCGTGGGAATTTTTACCGCCTTGCTGGGCGCACCATTTTTCCTGGTGCTGCTGACCAGAATGCGTAGAGGGGTTTAGGCATGGCTATATCGCACACTTCCCCGTCTCATTTGCTGGCATTTAGCCAGGTAACAACCACACTTGGTCGACGTCAGTTTGGCCCGTTTACCCTATCACTCCAGCCAGGCGAGCAGGTTGCCATTTTAGGCCCCAGCGGCGCCGGTAAATCCACCTTGCTCAAACTGCTGGCGCGCGAATTAAGCCCCGCCAGCGGGCAAGCCTATTTTGAGCAACGCGCGCTGCACGACTGGCCACTGGCCGAGCTCAGCCGCCGTCGCGCCATCTTGCCGCAATCGCATGAAGTGGCGTTTGGCTTGCCTGTGGATTTGGTGATTGGGCTCGGCCGCGTAGCGCGTACTTATGACCCCTACTTAAACAGCATCGTCCAGCAAGCCGCTGAGCACGCTTGTGCTGCCCATCTGCTCGGCCGCCGTTTTGATACCTTGTCTGGCGGTGAAAAAGCCCGCGTGCAAATGGCCAGGGTGTTTGCCCAGTTATGGGACGTAGAGCAGGGGCTGTTATTGGTGGATGAGCCTCTGGCGGCGCTGGATCCAGGCTTGCAGTTCAGCCTGATGGAAGCCATTTACACCTTTGCCGCCAAGCGCGGTCACGCCATCCTGGCGATTCTGCATGATATTAACCAGGCGCTGCAAGGCTTCGAGCGCCTGATCTTTATCAAACATGGCGCCCTGGTCGGCGACTATCAAACATCGCATGTCACCCTGCCGTTGCTTGAAGCATTGTATGAGGTCAGGTTGGCCAGCGCCGTCACCGAGGCGGGCGAGGTTATTGTGGCGCCTAGTTTGAAGCAGGTAGCTACGCTTTAATCTGCGTATTCTTTACACCTAGGCACAATTCCTTTCATATCATTGACTTGAAGTTTTAAATGATAATTGTTATCATTTAAAACTTTTCGTGCAAGCCAACGAGTCACTGCTCCTGTAGCCAGCAATTTATTGACAGGGGAGCCTCGTGCACAGTCCACAATTAAAATATGAATTTCGTCGTCGTCATCTGGTAGCCGCACTCATGCTTGCTATCCCTTATTTGGGATATGCGGAAGAGTCTGGGCATAAAGAAGAGGTGGAGTCTCTGCCAGAGGTGAAAGTTACCTCACAGGTAGAAAAAGATCAGCCTTCAGAAAAAACAAAGTCATACACGGTGAAGTCTACTTCAACCGCCACACGTTTAAACACCAGCATCCGCGAGACGCCACAATCTATCTCCGTGATTACACGTGAGCAACTGGATGATTTCCGTGTCTTGACCGTTAATGATGCATTGTCTTACGCGACCGGTATTAAAGTGGAGCAGTTTGAGACAGACCGCACTGAATACACCTCACGTGGCTTTAACATCACTAACTTCCAGGTAGATGGGCTGAGCACGCCGATTAGTTTTAGCGGGACAAACTACGGCGATCTGGATATTGCCACGTATGACCGTGTTGAGGTGCTGCGTGGCGCCAATGGATTATTAACTGGTCCAGGTAATCCTTCTGCAACTATCAATTTTATTCGCAAACGTGCGACAAGAGATTTTCAGGCTAAAGCCAGCGCCTCCCTGGGTTCCTGGGATAACAGGCGCTTGGATGCCGATATTTCAGGCGCTTTGAATAGTGATGGTAGTGTACGTGCACGCCTGGTCGCAGCACACCAAGAGAAGAACTCTTATCTTGACCGTTACAGTAGTACACGAGATGTTGTCTACGGCATCATTGAAGCTGACCTCACTGATAACACCAGTGTCGCGATTGGGCATACTTATCAGAGAAATGATGCCAGCGGTAACATGTTTGGTGGTTTGGCTTTGCTCTACTCCGATGGCAGCAAGCGTCCTTACAAAGTATCTGATTCGACCGCCCCAAGTTGGAGCCAGCGGAACGTAGACACCAATATCAGTTTTGCTGAATTAACGCATTACTTCAATAATGAGTGGAAAATTAAAGGTCAGCTCACCCAAAAAGCAGTGACCTCTGCCGGACCGCATGATTATGTTTCTGGTAATGAAGACCGCACCACAGGCTTGGGCTTAAGTACCAATCCTTTCTTTTATACCTTTAAGACGCAGGATTATGTGGCGGATATTTATGCCAATGGCCCATTTGAGTTGGCGGGTCGCAAGCATGAGTTGGTCGTCGGCACCACTTTCAGCCGCAGCAGTATGAGAGAGTTCTCTCGCAGTGTTGCTGGAGTACCACTCGACAGCTTTGACGCTGCCGGGGATGTTCCTTATCCCTTGTTTGGGGCTGAAAGTAAAAGCTCCGATTATTCAACTAGGACTACTAATATTTACACCGCTGCCAAGTTGAACCCTGCGGAAGGTTTAAAGGTGACAGTGGGCGGCAATTTGTTAAGCTACAAATTGGATGGCGATGCCTATGGTGTAGCCCAAGCGGCCAAGGAGGATAACAAGTTTACCCCTTATGTTGGTGCCATATACGATTTGAGCGATGTGCACTCGTTGTATGCTAGTTATGCGGGCATTTATAGGCCGCAAATCGAGCGGGGCACCAACGGCAAGGTGCTTGCGCCATTACAAGGTAAAAACCATGAAGTAGGCATTAAAAGTGAGTGGCTTAACAAGACGCTTAATAGCTCGTTTGCATTGTTTAAAACCGAGCAGGAAAATCAACCGGTAGTCAGCGCTCTATCGACACCCACCAACACAGTGTACGAGGCTATAGAGGCGACGAGCAAAGGCTATGAGTTCGATGTGTCAGGTGAGGTGAATGATCATTTGAGCATGAGTGCGGGCTATACACGCTTGACGAGTATTAAAGGGCAAGGTGGCCAGAGTGCGAACACTTACACGCCCAAACATATGGCGCATTTGAGTCTTGTGTATAAAGTGCCATTTGTCCAGAATTTAAAAGTCGGTGCAAGCGTCAATTGGCAGAGTGATATCTATGTGGATATTGGCACTGTGCGCTATGTGCAAGATAGTTACGCTGTTTTAAACCTGATGGCTAATTATAAAATTGACAATCATTGGGATGCTGCCGTTAATGTGTATAACGTGACAGATGAAAAGTACTTGTCGAGCTTTAGATATTCTGCGTATGGACAAGCTTTTTACGCCGCACCAGCCAATGCAATGGCTACGCTTACCTGGAAATATTAAGGAGTGTCTGTAGCGTTGCATTAGGCTCACATTAATCTTTTGAGATGGGCACAAAAACAACACCCTGCCAATCGGCAGGGTGTTGTTTTTAAATGACTATGGTCATGTTTTCATAGTCCTCGTCTCTTCTTATAATTGATTTCAATAATGAGAATTGTTATCATTGTCAATTAATCAAGTTGCAAGCCAACGAATTTTTCCAGTAGCCAGCAATGTATTGACTAGCGTTTTGTATGTTCCCACTCCGTATTCATGCGGATCGGTGTGGCGATTGCGGTTTTGGCGAGTGCCAGAATGCCGTCCTTTCTGCCAACTATACCTTCTAACACTGAATTTCATATTTACAACCAAACACAATCTCGGGTGCTTGGTTTTTAACTTTTTGAGGTTATCTTAATGAATGCTTATAAAAAAATCTTGATTGCAGTGATATATGCAATGGTTTTTATGGATGCTTCTGCTGAAGAGGCTGAAGTAGACACATTGGAAGAGGTAAAGGTTAAAGCGTCGGCTGACGCAAACGCCAAAGGCCTGATGAAGCCGTATGCGGGCGGTCAGGTTGCCAAAGGTGGCCGTGTTGGTGTGATGGGTAATCAGGATGCGATGGATACGCCATTCTCAATCAATGCTTACACCAATGAGCTCATTCAGAACCAGCAAGCTAAAAGTGTGGGTGACGTATTGTTGAACGATCCGTCTGTGCGCGTGGCACGTGGATTTGGCAACTTCCAGGAATCGTATTTTATTCGTGGTTTCCAACTGTATTCAGACAGCGTTGCGTATAACGGCTTGTATGGCCTGTTACCCAGGCAATATATTGCAGCAGAGCTGTTTGAGCGTGTAGAAGTGTTACGTGGCGCTTCAGCTTTCTTGAATGGTTCTAGCCCGAATGGCGACGGTATTGGTGGCTCTATCTCATTGCTGCCAAAACGTGCCCCCAATGAGCCATTAAGCGTGGTGAATGCTGGCTGGAGCTCTGGTAACCAGCAATTAATTTCTGCAGATGTGGCTAGACGATTTGGGCCTGATGACCGTGCTGGTATTCGACTCAATGTTTCCAAGCGCGATGGCGGTACGGCGGTGAATAAAGAACATGCAGATGTGGACCTGGTTTCATTGGCATTAGATTGGCGTGGTGAGAAATTGCGATTATCCGGTGATATTGGCTATCAGGATAACCACTTGAAGCAAACGCGTACCAATGTCTCTCTGGCTGCAGGTATAGATGTACCTCGTGCGCCTAAAAGTGATACCAACTGGGCACAGCCATGGTCATACTCCAACGAGCGAGACACATTTGGGAGCCTGCGTGGTGAGTATGATTTGACCGAAAAAGTGACAGCGTATTTTGCTGGTGGATTTCGTGAGTCACATGAAGCCAACTCTCTGGCTAACTTGACAGTGAGTAACTCCGCAACGGGTGCTGGTAGCCTGTATCGCTTTGACAATACCAGAGAAGACTCTGTGAGAACTGGTGAAGTAGGTGTAAAAGGCAAATTTGAGACAGGCTCGGTTGGGCATGATGTGGTTTTGAATGCGAACCTCTATCATTTTGAGAAAAAAGCAGCTTATACATTTGATTTTAGCGGTACTTCAGTAAGTACCAATTTGTATTCGCCAGTGTATTCTTCACTACCAGCTTTTACTGCAACTGCGGGCTCTGGCGGTGTGCTCAATAATCCAAAGACGACAGGCCGAACGATATTGCGAAGTGTTGCACTGGGCGACACATTGTCTATGCTGGACAATCAGTTATTGCTGACGTTAGGGGTAAGGCATCAGCAAATAGTAGGCACAACTTATACCTACGATGGCGTGTTTGACAATGCTTATGATAAAAGCAAGTTAAGTCCGGTATTGGGTGCCGTGGTAAAACCTTGGGACGGTATCTCCCTGTATGCCAATTATATTGAGGGCTTGTCGCAAGGTGCAACTGCACCGGCATCAACAGTGTCTCAGCCAATCTCTAACCCTGGGCAGACACTTGCCCCTTATGTATCAAAACAAAAAGAAGTGGGGGCTAAGTTTGACTTTGGTAAAGTGCGTGTGACTACTGCCTACTTTACAACTGAAAAACCACGTGGCTTTGTAAATGCGGCGGATGTATTTACCTCACAAGGTAAAGAGGAGCACCAAGGCGTTGAGTTGATGACTTATGGTCAAATTTTGCCAAACCTGCGTGTACTTGGAGGTGTTACCTGGTTGGATGCTAAGCAGAAAAACACGGGTGATGCCGCTTCTGAAGGTAAGCAAACCATCGGTGTGCCGGATAGGCAGGCGAACTTAGGTGTGGAGTGGGATGCGTTTATGGTCCCAGGCTTAACTTTTGATGCACGGGTTATTGCTACTGGCAATGTATATGTTGATAGTGAGAATACGCAACGTGCCCCAGGTTGGACCCGGTTAGATATCGGAGCAAGATATGCCACCGAAATTAAAGGCCATTTGTTTACTGTGCGCAGTCGTATTGATAACGTCACAGACCGTGATTATTGGGCATCAGCCGGAGGCTATGCGGGTACGACTTCTAATTCTGGCTACCTGGTGTTAGGTGCTCCGCGTACCGTTACTGTTAGTGCACAACTTGATTTCTAACTTGAGGTAATGTGATTTGCGTTCGTCTTTGTTATTGATTCATCGCTGGCTCGGCCTCGCAAGTGCCTTGTTTTTATTGCTCACCGGCCTGACCGGTGCGGTGATCTCTTGGGATCACGAGCTGGACGAACTGCTGAATCCTGCCTGGATGCATAGCGAGTCGCAAGGCTTGCATCAATCGACATTGGTGCTTGCAAAACAGGTGGCTGAACGCTATCCGCAAGTGCAAGTCAGTTCTATTCCGTTGAGAGTTGAACCAGGACATACATTGGCGATCGGCGTCAGGCCTTTACCGAATCCGCCCAATGGCCTTGAGCCTGTCACCTTTAACCAGGTGTTTCTCGATCCAGTGACTGGTGAGGAGTTGGGTAAGCGCGAATGGGGAGCCGTATGGCCGATAGATCGTGCCAACGCGGTCTCTTTTCTGTATAAATTGCATTACAGCCTGCACCTGCCAGAAATGTGGGGCATAGACCGCTGGGGCATCTGGTTATTGGGTGGCGTGGCGATTATTTGGCTGATTGATAGTTTTGTCGGCTTTTACCTCACTTTGCCCAAATCGGCCAATAAGCCTAAAACCAAATTACATAAAGCTCAGCGCCATGTGCAACAAGCAACATTCGGGCAGCGCTGGTGGCCCGCCTGGAAAATGCGCTGGAACAGTAGTACACACAAACGTTACTTTGATATGCACAGGGCATTTGGCTTGTGGACATGGCTATTGCTGATTATTCTGGCATTTTCGGCCCTGGCGCTTAACCTGCGGCGCGAAGTGTTCATGCCGGTGATGAAGTCTGCTTTTACGTTGACGCCAGCCCCTTCTGATTTGCGTTCGCGCTTGCCCGTCGCCCAGCAATTACCACCCAAAGTGAGTTATGAACAGGTGTTGGAGTTGGCTGTAGAGGAGGCGCGTGTTCAGCGTTGGCAAGAGCCTGTGGGCCGCATTTCATACAGCGCGGCTTTCCAGCTGTTTAATGTCGATTTTTATTACCCTGAGGCGGACCATGGCGTCGCTGGCGCTGGGCATAAACGATTGTATTACGATGGTGTGGACGGGCATTTTGTAGGTAAGCGTATTCCATGGGAAGGCACGGTGGGTGATGTCATCGTACAGGCGCAGTTCCCACTGCATTCTGGCCGCATTCTTGGCGTGCCAGGCCGTATCCTGATTTCGGTCATGGGGCTGGTGGTGGCAATGCTTTCTGTGACGGGTGTTTATCTCTGGTGGAAAAAACGTAAAGCAAGAAAAGTGTCTTCCACTATCGTGCAAGGGCAGGTTGTTACACCTACTCGCATGCGTTCTGCCTCACGCTGATCAAAAATGGTGGCGTAAGCGGTCACCGACGCTGCAATAGCGTTAGTTTTTTCTCGGGCTGATATGCAATAATTTAATCTTTATCCCGCCGCTGTTCTATTTCAGTGACAGCCATGCTTACCCAATGGGCGGCCAATGAAGGAAAAACTAACATGCGTATTTTGGTCATTGAAGATAACAAGGATATTCTGGCGAATATTCTTGATTACTTTTCAAAAGAGCATAAGGTCGATTGCGCACAGGATGGCCTGTCCGGACTCCATTTGGCAGTGACTCAAGAGTTTGACCTGATCATCCTTGATGTCATGTTGCCGGGAATGGATGGTCTGCAGTTAGCCAGTCGCTTAAGAAATGATGGCAATGTCTTCACGCCTATCATTATGTTGACTGCGCGTGATACGTTGGCTGATCGGTTAAAAGGCTTTGAATCCGGTTCTGATGATTATCTGGTAAAACCTTTTTCTCTGGCTGAATTAGAAGCCCGCGCCCTGGCGATTTACCGGCGCAGTAAAGGCATCAATAACAATATCCTCATGGTGCACGACCTTAGCTTTGATATGAAGGGCTTAGTCGTCAGGCGTGCAGGAGTGATTTTGAAAATTCCGCCTTTGGGCTTGAAGCTTTTGGAAACTTTGATGCAGCAAAGTCCGAATACGCTAAAACGTAGCGACCTCGAAGAGCAGTTCTGGGGCGATGCAGTCACCCGTGGTGACAACTTGCGCGCGCTCATACACCAGCTACGTACTGAGATTGATAAGCCATTTGATGTGCCGTTAGTGCATACCATTCACGGCATTGGTTATCGCATTGGACTTGAAAATGAATAAAGTTTCGATCAGGTGGCGGATTGTGATCGCATTTACGCTGATCACTTTATTTGTCGCAGGCGTTTTTACCCTTGGCATTTATAAGATTGTCCATGCCATGGAGGATGAGCTGCTTTCACAAGAGATGGGTGCAAAACTCAGCTTGATCGTGGCCAATCCGGTACGTTCTGATGACACTTTAAAAAAACTGGGCCTGCATTTGTTCAGCGCAGATACGCCAGCAGATCCCAACATCTCAAAGTATTTAGTGAACCTTAAACCTGGTTTTACCGAGGTCGAGGCCAGCCCCTACAGTTATTATTTTTACAGGCAAACAATTGATGGGCAAGATTACATACTGGTGCAAGACCAAAGCATGTATGAAGACGGATTTGAGCGGAATCTGTTTATTGCCTTGAAATCAGGTGTTTTGCTGATTGTGTTGCTGGGGGTCCTGGTGGGCTGGTTGTTAGCACGGCAAATTATTTCACCAATTATCAGGCTCTCTGAAGTGTTTTCTCGTCGCAAATTAGATGCACTTGGTGAAGAGTCCATTGCTAGCAAATTTTCACAGGATGAGATCGGACGGTTGGCACAAGCGTTTGAGGATGCCTATGCCAGCATTAAAGATGCGCTGTGGCGTGAAAGGTTATTTACCAGTGATGTAAGCCATGAGTTTCGTAGTGGATTGATGATTATTTCTTCTAGCTGTGAGCTGTTAATGCAGACCAGGGAGAAAGGCACTCCGGATTACGAAAGGGTAGAACGCATTGCACGTGCGAGCGTGGAACTACAGCAATTGATCGAATCATTACTGATCGTGGCACGTGCAGAATATACCGCCATCAACCCGGCAAAAACGCAAACGCTGGAACACATTGCGCAAGACGCTTTTAATCGCTGGCAGCCTGGCTTTCAAGAAAAAGGAATTGTGTTTAATTTGCTCACGAAGCATGCGTCAGAGTCGCGGTTATTCAATGCCGATTTATTGTTAACAGCATTATCTAACCTGCTGAAAAATGCGTTGAATTATACCCATAGCGGCAAGGTGGAAATTGTCATCGACCAAACGTCTATCTCAGTAGTCGACACCGGCATAGGTATTGATTTTGATCAGCAGGGCCAGGTACTAAAACCATTTATACGCGGTAACGCACTCCCGTTGGATGGATTGGGCATGGGCCTGTCGTTAATCCAGAGGATCTGCCAAAATCAAGGTTGGCAGCTCAGTTTCTTTTCCGAACCTGGGCGTGGTTCTACATTTACGATCAATTTGTAGTCTGTTCACAAAAAAATCACAAAATCCCCACGGAATCATAATTCCATTTTATTTATTATGATTGGTTATGAGAAGTATTCTCATTAACTGAGATGATTAGTAAAGCATAAAAGGGATATGATGAAGAGAAATAATACGCTACGCATGCGGCCAATTGCCGTCATGGTTAGCTTGCTGAGTTTGAGTGGGCAAATGGCATATGCTGAGGGCGATGACAAAAACCAAACACTCCCAGAAGTAAATGTTAAATCGCAACGTATTCAAGACAAGCCAAACAAAGGCTATCAAGCGACTAAAACACGTGTAGGTAAAACTTACCAGGATCCGCAAGATGTACCACAAGCGGTGACGACATTGACCAGAGAACTGCTGCACGATCAGCAAGTCGGTTCATTGCGCGAGGCTTTGCGTAACGTGGTTGGTTTGTCTGTTAACGCGGCAGAAGGTGGTCGTGCCGGGGATAACTTCAACCTGCGTGGTTTTTATACGTTTGGTGATCTTTACCTCGATAACATGCGTGATACGGCACAGTACAACCGTGAAACATTCAACCTCGAACAAGTTGATGTGTTGCGTGGCTCAGCAGCGATGTTGTTTGGTCGCGGCCAGGCTGGTGGCGTGATTAACCAGGTTTCCAAAATGGCTGAGTTGCGTGATAAAAATACAATTACAGGTAGTGCCGGTGGATACGACTACCACCAGTTCACGGGTGACTTTAACAAGCAACTGACTGAAACGTCTGCGATTCGTGTCAATGTCATGGACAGACACGATGAAACTTATCGTAAGAATCCTGCAACGGGAGATCATCCTGAGTTTGATCGCCAAGGTATTGCGGTT
>Ga0208517_100289_pt1 | contig 21783 bp, 24 predicted proteins | sample LakWasM118_HOW13_2_FD_183932 | JGI IMG/M metagenome (GOLD analysis project Ga0208517, IMG submission 183932) | Freshwater sediment methanotrophic microbial communities from Lake Washington under simulated oxygen tension - Sediment Metagenome... | ecosystem: Environmental > Aquatic > Freshwater >... | reverse complement strand
GATCTGTTGAAGTTCCTCAAGACCTTGTGATTACGTGAAGTTCAAAGACGCGACCGCAGCCCTCTTGCGAGGGCGGCGACGCCGCGCTGCCGGACCAACTGTGCATAACTGCGTGCTGTGCATAACGCTGCTTATGGAGAGCTCTCCATAAGCAGCGGTTGCTGTCCTTGGAGTTTCCAAGCTCAGCGCCCGATAGCTGCCGTTCAACGATTTCGCTGAGCGCCGCGCTCTGCATGCCTCACGCCAAGGCGATGTCTGGGGGCTAGGCATCTCTGGCGACTCCTGACACCCTGGGTATTCAACGCATTTGCTAGTGCTCACCCGACCTTGACGCGGAGCTGGGCCGTGCGACCCGCACACGTTACTACTTAAGCCTCAGCGCCGGCTTCCACTCAGGTGCCTGCCACTCCCAGATATGAACCTCTTCGAACGCCTTGGGCAGCAGGGTCCTACCGATCTCGATGCTCGCTGACAGCGGCGTCGCCGGATGCAGGTGCAGGACCCGAGCGCCGGCGGCAAACAGCTGCTGCAGGAAGGCGTTGAAGCTCGTGCGGAACTGCTGCACATGGGACTCCTTGCGGATGATGCCGCGGCCAGGCGCAACGGCATGGAACTCCACGACGTCGCGGCCAGCGGGGTGCTGGGCCCTGCCCGAGATGCTGACGACGACCGATATTTCGCGAGGGAGCGCAGGCGGTACCGTGAATGTGTAGCTGGGCTCGGGACAAGCGTCGCGCGTGTCCCAGAGCCACTTCTCGTTCGGCAGGTCCATGACGGCCGCTGGCGTCTTGTCGCCCACCAGCGCCCCCAGCTTCATCAGCATTGGGATAGGAGCGAAGCCGGCGATAGTGAGGTGCACGGCTCCTTTCCTTGCAACGAGCTCGGGCAGGATGCGCTGCTCATACTGCTGGGTAAGAGCGCGCTGGGCGTTGCCCCAGAAGTCAGGTTCGTTGTCCTGCAAGAAGAAGTTGCTCTGGTCGATGTGTACGGAGCCGGCTGTGGGGAAGCGTTTAAAGCCGCTGTTCGTCAGCATCGCGTGCTGGATGTGGCGCACGTCGATCACAGGCACGTGGGCGCCGACAGGGAACGACATCACGACGGGCATGCTTTCCTCAACACCAGTGGCCGAGTACATGAACTCGATGCGAGCCTCGTGGTCGCGCTTCATGGCTCGAAGTTGCTCAGCAGTGAATTCGTTGCTCTGGCCGTGGCGGTCTATTCGTGAGTGGCAGTCGAAGCAGGCCAGCATGAGGTTGCTGGGGTCTGCAGCCAGCTTTTCCGACAGCCCTGGAACGCCTCGAGCGCCTGCTGGGCTGTCAGCAATGATATGAGCGAATTCGCCGACTACGCTCTTGGCCTTCTTAGTAAGAAAGTCGCGGTCTACAGGCTTGCAGCAGCCGCGGAATTCACAACGACCAGCCGCAGCAATCCAGAGGTCTCGCCGGACCGGCGCGGAAATGTAGGCTCGCGCGACAGACCTGGTCACGGGAGCAGCAGTTGTGGAGGTGCTCGGATCAGGCGTTGCTTTTGGTTTTGGCATTCTTGCTCTCCAACTTCAATTCGCGATACGTGCCTCGGCGGCTCAGCGTCCAAATCCGGATGCAGTGAGTGCCTACGATGGGGAAAAACAAGCGGTCGCCCTCATAGGTGTCGCCGGCGACAGCCTGCTTCCAGTCGCGCTGGTCAACTCCCGACGGTGTGGGGTCGCGCTCGGGATGCGTGTGCCAGAGCCCAAGGTAGGCGGAGGTGCTGCTCTCTTCCAGCCATCGCTGTCGCGCCAGCGCCTGGTGCGTGGAAGAACGGAAGAACCCGTACCTGCTGCGACGATCGCTGCTCTGCGGCGTCGACACCTCATCGATGACAACGTCGCGCGAGTCCAACAGGTGCCGGCCAAGAAGGACTCCACCTGCTTCACGATCGTCCGAGCGATGCTGGGCGAACGCCTGCATCTGCTTGAGTGCGTGCTCGACGATGATGAGCCGCTGCTTCGGTGTTACGCGATAGACGAGCTTCACGGCGCCGGCCCCTTTGGCGCCCGGCAATGCGGGCATGGGTGCCCGAATACCTGTTTGGTAGCCACCTCCTCGGAAGTGGTCCGCGCGAGCTGGAACCAGGGAGTCGTGCGCAGCCCCTGCTTGGCGGCGACCTTGCCTTCGCCCACCCAGAACTTGTAGGAAGGGCGGCGCTCGGCATCGCCCGCGGCAACGGTACTTACTGCCGACAGGATGTGCTCCGCTGCCATCAAGCCGGTGCGCCGGGACTGAACCGGGCCGTAGGGCACGAATGCACCCGCGCATCCAGTGAGATTGCGCGTGACCGGCTGGTTGGGTTCCAAGAAGGCGGTACGCGAAGCCAGGGACGGCTGTCCTTCGTCGTCGCGGTAGGCGCAGTTGAGGCACCCCGCGCCCCTAGTCCACATGAGCATCGAGTGGCCACCGAGATCGAGCGCCTCAAGCCAGGTAAATACAACGGGGAGGTCATGACTACCGGCCTTGAACGCCTTCGAAAATGAACGCTCGATGGACGGAGAACCGAAGGCCAGCACGATGCCGTCATACTGGCTGAGATCAGCCGTCTTGAGCCACTTCTGCCCTGTTGTGGCCACTGGGGTGATCTTCAAGCCTGGGTAGCGTCGTTCCAGCGCCAACTTCATGCCCAACGGCTTCTCCATGTCGATGTACAGCGGCTGAAGGACGTGACGGAAAACGTTGTCCTCAGAGTATTCATCGTGGTCGACGACCGTCAGCTTGCCAACGCCTGCAGCAGCCAGCGTGTCCACGACCACCGACCCCACGGCCCCCGCGCCGAGCACAGCGATGTGCTTGTTGAGCAAGTCAAGCGACGCACCTCCACGCTCGCGCATGTATGTCGGCGTGTGTCGCCGCATGGTCAGAGGAGTCACTATCCCCTTCTTGTCGACTGCGCCGCGGCTTGCCGTGAATGAGGCTGCCACCAGGGAGCGCCCGCCAGCCTGGCGCGGCACTGACACCAGTAGCGCCAACCGCTTCGGGGAGTTTTTCGACGGTCCGACCAGCTTGTCCCAGAGCGCCAGTTGGTCCGGCGACATGCGCTGCAGAACATCGTCGATGAAGGCCGGGGTCAACTTGTCCGGCTGCACGGGCGGCAAGCCCACCTGGTCCAGGTGGACGTAAAGGGCGCGGTGGGCCTCAAGCTTCTTGCTTTCCACCTCCCAAGGAATGCTGGCGTCTCGCTCCAGGAAGTACCAGGTTGGCTTCTTCAGGCCGAAGTTGGAGAACCCCTTGAGTAGGCGCGACGCGCCGTCAACTTCGAAGTACGACCGCCCGCGAAGCGCCCCTGGAAGGCCCTGCCAGTAGCCCTCCAGTTCGTTGAAAAACTCCTCGTAGCCAGAAGCCGCATCCGCTGCGGAGTTTTCCAGCAGGTCGTACGCCTTCATCGCAGCGTGCGCGACGATGTCAGCGGGACGCTTTGGGTCCAGCGACAGGCCCTGCTCATCGTCGATGCAGACATAGCCGCTATAGCTGACATGGGCAAGCAGAGCGGTCGGCGGGTCTGTGGTAACCCTTGGCAGCTGCAAGTGCTCCTCCGCGCAGTCGACATAGACCGTCCACCGGCGCGTGCCGGTGAGCTCAATGGCCAATACGTTTGGAGCTTCGCTGGGCAGAGGCGCAACAGGGACGCCCCGCAGCGCGAACGCTGCCTCAACCGCCTCGAAGGCCGCGTCGACCTTCGCGGCGTCGACCTGAACTGCGGCCTCGGTCAAGCTGAGTTCCCAGTGCTGATGACTGCAGCCGAGACTGTCTTGGCTGTCTGAGCCTTCTCGGGGACCTTGAAGTCGTCGCCAAACTGCTTCTTCAGCAGCTTGCAGGCGTCCTCGGGCAGTTCCTCGTCGTAGGCATCGCTGAGAGCGTCGCGCAGCGACTCGAGCTTCTCCTTGAAGGTCTTCATCTGCGCAGCCGTGCGTTTAGCCATCAGGTCGGAGTACGGCGCGACCGGCAGCATGACCTTCAGCCGTTGGTGCGTGCCGTCGGTCTGGTTGTACTCGTAGGTGAACTGGTGGAGCATCGCGTTGACCCAGTCCAACATCGCCAGCAGGTCTACGGGTTTGCCGGAGGTGTTGAAGCTCGGCTTGAACCACTTCAGGGCCGCCACCGTCAGTGCGATGCTCAGCGGAGCACCCGAGCCGGTGAACTGCCACTGGCGCCAGCGTTTCAGGTAGCGGATACAGCGACGGTACTGAGCCAGTTCATCGGAGTCGCTGAAGGCGCCGCAGACGAGCTTGGTCAACTCCTTGGGATCGGAGATCTCCCAAATACGGTGCTCCTCCGCCGAATTTTCCTTGCCCTTGGCCAAGTACAGCGTGCCGTTGGCGTCACGAGAGTAGACAGCTAGGTCGACGTGATACGCGACCTCGCCACCGCTGAGGTAGTTCACGGTGACGCAGGGGCGGCGGATGAGCACCGTGCGGAAGTTCGTGTTGACGGCGTCCCGCACCTTCTTCTTCAGCACCACCGGGTCCGGGTACTTGTCCTGGTCGCAGTTGAAGATGAGGCCGACGTCGATGTCGAAGTTGCCATCCAGCGGCACCACGCCCGTGTGCATGGAGTAGCTACCCTGGTTGAAGTTCGTGAACGTCGGCACATCATCACCGAGGTTGGCTTTCAGCGCCTTAACGAGGGTGTCGCGCTTCTCGCGCAGTTTGGCCTTCTCATCGTCTTCATCAAAGCAGATGGCGCTGTGGAAATTTTCGAACTCACGCTGGACTGCAGGCATCTTGGCCTCCTTTTCTTTCGAGAGAAGCCAAGACGCGATACCTGCGAACAACCCGATGGCGATCAGGGGGTGCATGTACTTGACGAGGTGGCCGGTTGAATGGACCGCAGTGCGGCTACGCGATTATGATTATTGTATCTAATCATTTTGATTAGTGCAAATGTGATTTTTTACAATCACATATCGCACCTCCAGATATCATGTATTCCATGAAACGTACAGAGAAGCGCTCGCAAGTACTGACGAGCCTCACAAAGACACAGCGCGAACGGCTGTCCCACATTGACTTCAAGCTGTACTTCCTTGGAGAGCTGCGACGGGCTGACGTCGTCGACCGCTTCGGAACGGGGCCTGCTGGAGCCACCCGCGATATCGCTCTGTATCGAGAACTGGCGCCGGAAAACCTTGAGCTGGACAACTCCGACAAGGTCTACCGACCCACACAGGCTTTTGAACCCCTGTTCGAACACAGCGCACACCGCGTGTTGACCGCCCTTACCCAGGGCTACGGTGAAGGTCTAGGTGAGCTGTTGGGTGACGAGGTACACCCGATGCTGCGATGTGAAGTACCGTCTGCGTTGAGTCTGCCGAAGACGTCGGTGCTGGCGCCAATCACCCGCGCGATCCATCGAGGCAAGGCTGTCAGACTTCGCTACACGTCCATCGACAGTGGCCGCACCGAGCGTGAGCTTGTCCCTGTAGCCCTTGTAGACAGCGGTCTCCGCTGGCACGTGCGAGCCTTTGACCGCAGGAATCTGCAGTTCCGCGACTTCGTGCTGACCCGGATAGAGGAACCGATGGTTCTAGAGGACAGCCTCGTGCAACGCGAGGAGACTGCTGAGTTCGACCTGCAGTGGAGCCGCATCATTGAGCTGGAGCTTGTGCCGCACCCTCAGCACACGCGGCCTGAGGTTGTCCTCATGGACTACCCCTTCGCCGAAGATGGTGTGCTTCGGGTTCGCGTCCGTGCGGCCAACGCAGGCTACATGCTGCGTCGCTGGTCCGTGGACTGTTCTTTAGATCATCAGCTGCGAGGTATGGAGTACGCACTGGGCCTGCGTGACCCTCTCGTCCTGTACGGCGCAAGCAACGCACGCCTGGCGCCGGGCTACAAAGATCCACGGTCGGACCGCGAAGTTAAGGCGCTATAACGATAGCCAGTCACCAGAAAGCGCTCTGAGCGCGACAACCACATGAAGCTCTTCATGTCGATCAGCCAAGCCAAAGGCTGCATTGCCCCCGCTTCCCCGACTACTTCGGTATTCGAGCTGTGCAGGAAGTCCTAGGGTATGCGGATGCGCCAACAGCCTAGAACTACACCCGAGCCTCAAGGTAGTTGACGGCGCGGTAAGAAGCGCTGTGAGCTCTCACCCCGAGACTGAACCACTGGAAAGCAGCCGCTGGCAAAGGTCGGCAACCAGCCTGAAACGGTCGGCCGCCCCGGCGCGTCGAAGGTCGGCGCCTGGCCGATTGCCAACGTCCAACCCTTTCGATCTACTGACCAGCTCTGGCCAGTATCACCATGACAGAGAGCGATACAGCTTCACAACCTGACCCATCGCCTCGTCGAATGGCGGCAATTCGCCATCAACGTCTGCCGCCAACTCCTGGTAGCCAGTGCGCGCCATGGATACGACCTCTTCCGATTCCATGGAGTGGATGTCCGGAACGATACCCTTGGAGCCGCAAGAAGCCACCAAAATCTCATGAATCTTGACGAGATCTTCAGCAGTAAGCGCAGGCCCGGACTCCCGCAATAGCCAGATGTCATAGACGTCTTGTCGGCGGTTTCTTCTTCGAACAGGCTGCTGAAGCAGCGAGCGCATCTTTTCAGCCAGCACGTTGTTCAGGGTGTAGGAATGGATGGTTGCCCCTCCATCCAACTCCAGCACCTCCACATCAAAAACAGCCTCATTGAAGCTGTAGTCAATTTCGACCACCTGAGGCGAAGTACCTGCCTCCAGGCGAGCCATCTGCCCTGCATTGCTCCGGTTCGCGAACCCGATTTTCAAGGCCAGGCTCTGGTGGGTCTTGTTCTCGCCCTTGGGTTCAACCTTGTGCGACTGCAAACGGCAAAGCGTGTTGTAGGAAAGTCGGTCCTCTGCAGTGACAAGCCCTTCCCGCAGTTCTGCCAAAAGCAGATCGACACTTTCTGCCGTGTACTTGTCCCGGGTAGAAAAATCCAAGTCCCGGGTGTAGCGAGAGCTGGCATACCGTATGGCCAGCAGAAGTCCACCCTTCATCACCATCTTGGCACTCAGATTCTGGGAATGGCCAATACCGTCGAGGATGGTGTGCACCGCCTCCCGGAAGCCCCGTTGGCCTTGTGGAGCTTGTGACACCCACGCGTCGATTTCAACTTCGTTCATGAGTCCCCCGAATCGGTTTGCGACGCATCCAGTGACGGAACGTTGACCGACAGCGCCCATCTTTCAGAGAAAACAGATGCGTACTCTGCCTGTGGGTCCAGCTTGCGGGAGCCTCCTCGTTGAACCTTGGACGCCCACGCATCAATGACTGGATCCGAGAGACCACACACCGTTTCCAGCAGGTAGCCAGCCCGCGCCTGCTCAATCGACGTCCCGTGCTGGCCAACTTCGTCAATGATGAGTTTCAGATACTTGACCGCATATTCCCGGTAGGTGTCAACGACATGCTGTATCCCGCCGCACAGCTCCGGTTCGCGGAGCATGTCCAAGAAGGTTCGTCCCACCATTGCGACGCGAATGGATGGAGACTTGATCGTCTTAAAGGCACCACGATGCGAACGACGCACCAACTCAACCCGCATCCCATCAATGCGTTCGAACTTCTGAAACTTCAACGTGGGCAGCTTGGCCGCAAGGTATCCCTCCTTGCGCATCTTGAGGTCCTTGTCCATGCGTGCAGCCGCTTGCTCCTTCCACTCCCGTTCGGGTGGAGTGGACAGGTACAGAATTTTGGAAAAACGGTCGGTGACGCCGTGGTACTCCATGGCGCTCAGATGACTGACGTATGCGAATGGGTCAACGGAACAGGCCACTTCCATGGGCAGCGGCTTGTTGCGCCCAAAAAGCTGAAAGACCGATCCAGCCTTGAACTCCTTGGCCGGTGAAATCAAACCAAATGACGTCAAGACCCGGACAATGTTTGTATACAAAGACAGTGAAATCGGATCGTCTGTGGCTTGGGTCGCGGCCAAAACGCCCAACTCGTACCCCGTGACGACAGGCCGCTCCCACACCCCCAACCGTTCTTGGATGGGTCTGATGTAGGCGTTCAAGGCCTCTGGCAATATCAAATTATCATTCACTTGTTAGCATCACTGTCCTTAGGACAGTGATGCTAACAAGTGTTTTACGGAATGTGAAGCCAATTTTTGCAATTTTTTACTGCAATGAATTACAATGCGTCCTAAGGACGCATTGTAATTCATTGCATGCCGCGCATGATAGCACTGGGCACGCGAACTATTGGCCAGGAAACAAGATTGCGGTGCATTCAACGCAACGGGTCAGTTTACGAAATAACAGGCCCTACGACGCAGACCTGGCGCGCTTGTTGTGTCGGTACTCCCAAGGGGCTACAGGATCCGGATCAGCCCAAAGACCTCGCTTGTCGGCCTGGGCTTGTCGCTCCAGCTCAAACAGCACCGAATCTTTCGCATACCGGCGATAGACCCATGCCATTCCCAGCTCGACCATCTGGGCATTCACGCTGACCCCCGAGACATAGACCGTCCCAATGACGCGCCCGTAACGATCCCTGCCAGCCTCTTCCACCGTCACCGATTGCCGAAAAACAAGCCCCGCCAGCGTCTGTCGGGCACGTGTACCGAATGCCTGCCGTTTCTCCGGGGCGTCGATCTGCGCCAGGCGCACGCGAATCGGCTGGCGGTCCACGAGCACGTCAATGGTGTCACCATCCAGAATAGCCACCACAGGCCCGACCAATTCCGCGCGGGCCAACGTAGTGAAGAGCAGCAGCGCAACTGCGCACCATGCCCGTGCTGCGTTAGCGACTCCTGCCCTTCTCGTTTTCATTCCTGATTCCTTGGTTGGTCGTCTCTGGATCGCGCCCGGGGTCACGGACAGCACGCCCAACCGCCGCCTGCACTTCTCTGCGAAGCACTTCCCGTGCGGTCAATGGTTCCGGCATCCGCGCCACAAACCGCTCGATTTGAGCCGCGAGGTGCGCATTGCACTCTGCCAGGCTCATTCGCTGTGCCTCTCCTGCATTTGCAGCAGCGCCAGTTCCCGCCCGTCGCATTTCAGTATCGGGGGATCTTCCATCGTCCAGACGATTCCGTGAGTTCGCCCGCAAAAACACCGCAGCGCCTCTTTGGTCGCGTACCACATTGCCAGCGGGCTCCCATCGACTACCGCCACCACGATATGACCACGGCGCGGCTTGATGGCCCGGTCCACCAGGATCACGTCGTCGTCGAAGATGCCTTCATCACGCATGGAGTCCCCCCGCACGCGCAAGGTATAGGTGGCCTGGGGATGCAAGATGATGTGCTTGAGCACATCAATCCGCTCTGCCTGAAAATCCTCCGCCGGAGACGGAAACCCCGCGCGCACGCTCGTGTCTATCTCCAGGGCCGTCAGTCCGGAAACATAGGGCACGGGAGTGGAGCAGGAAGAGTGGAGAACCGGGTGCATGGGGGAAGCCAGGATCGGCAAAGGCGCCGCAAAGATAAATACTGTTGTTATGTCCAGTATATTCTCTGCTGCGGTTCCTAGGCCATACCCGACTGCGGCGGTGTGCCCATCTTTTAAGCACCGTGCTGCAAGCCAGCACTGGCGCAGGATGAGCGAGTTATCCCAGGAACTATCCACAGCAATGCCCCCGTGGATTGGGGACAACAACACACCACACAACGACAGGACTGGGCATGTGCAGCCACTACCAGGGCATCAAGCGACCCGAGACGTACCGGGAGATCTTCAAGGCCGAGCCTCCTTCCTCCCAAGGCAAGGAAGACATGTGGCCCTGCTACCAAGGCAGCTTCATCCGCAGACATCCGCATGCTGATGTGGGCGATGAAGCCGTCCCAGCTCATGAAGCCCTGATAGGACAATTCGGGCTGGTGCCGCACTGGGCTGAAGACCTGAAACTTGGCCGCCACACGTTTAATGCCCGATCCGAAACAGTGGCCACCAAGCCCAGCTTCCGGGACGCATGGCGCCAGGCCCGCCACTGCATCATCCCAGCCATGGCCATCTACGAGCCAGACTGGCGTTCGGGCAAAGCAATTGCCACACGGATCAGCCGTGCAGATGACCAACCTATGGGAATCGCCGGACTGTGGGACAAGTGGAAGTCCCCGGGTGGAGAGACCGTGCACAGCTTCACCATGCTGACCATCAACGCTGACCAGTATCCCTTGATGAACTTGTTCCACAAACCCACGGATGAGAAGCGCATGGTGGTGATTCTGGAACCGGAACAGTTCGAAGACTGGCTGCAAGCACCCGCGACCCGCAGCATGGAGTTCCTGCAGCCCTTTCCTGCTGGGGGCCTGCGGGCGGGATAGGTCCACGCGATCCTGAAGAGACTTTGGAGTACCTTGTCCCCCTCTCAACTCAGCAATGAACCAACCGTTTGAAATGAAACAGACCACGCTGTGGGCGCGCATGTTGCGCCTGACTGCAATCCTGGCACTGACCGTAACCAGCGCAGCCAATGCCCGGCTCCCCGTCTTTGAAGCCCTGGACAGTGCATCAGGACATCCGACCCGATTTGCCCAATGTCCCCAGTTCTTCGTGGATGGCAAACCACCCGCCATACCGGCAAGTCCCAAGCTGCGCGAGCTGTGCTACGAAGCGTTTGCAATCTTGCACAGCGGGGAGACCAGGACGCCGGTCTATGTGGCGCAGCGCCTGAACCGCCAAACCATTGAGGATGCCGACGAGAAGAGAGCGACCAAGTTCTTTGCCGACGCGCGCCTCCCCCGTGGCGAGCGGGCAGAACTGGAGGACTACAAGCGCTCGGGCTACTCCCGTGGCCACATGGCCCCGGCAGGAGACATGCCGACGCCGACAGCCATGGCCCAGAGCTTCAGCCTGGCCAACATGGTGCCGCAGGACATCCAGCACAACGGTGGTGCCTGGGCCAAGATCGAGCAGGACACTCGCCGGTATATCCGGCGGGCCAAGGGCGATGTGTTCGTGATCACCGGGCCGGTGTTCACCCCGGAGAGTCCCCGCATCGGTAACAACGGGGTCGGGGTTCCAGCCTACCTGTTCAAGCTCGTGTACGACCAGCACGACAACAGAGCCTGGGCGCATTGGCAGGAGAACCGGGAGGGGGAGCGGGTCGGCAGGCCCATCACCTACGAAGAGCTGGTGAAGCGCACGGGGGTTGAGTTCTTGCCAAGGCTTGTGGTTTCGCAACTGAACTGAGGAGTGATTTACTCCTCTTGTGAGTCACGCTCACAATGGGGCACCCCGCTCCGCCAACACAATGTCGATTGAAGGTTCAACATGACGGGACCGTCAACTCCTCAGCAGTCGCTGCAGTTTGATTTGCAGGGCACCCCTGCAGGTGTCACGCGATCCAAGTCGCGCGTGCCTCTTGCCAAGCTGGCGAACGAGAAGTTGCCGGCATATTCGCCGGACGACGGGCCGCTCACGACGGCAGAGATCTACGCCATTCAAGCTGATGCCGATGCGTGCATGCCAATAGGACGTGTTCTACGGCGCATGAGCCTGCTCGCATCCATCGAACCGTTAGTGCGATGAACGTCTCACTCGCGTGGACGCCCGCGAGACGGACCCACACAGGCAAGAAACAATGAGGACTATCTTCATCGACTTTGATGGCGTATTGCACCCTGCAGGTGGGCCTGTTGGCGCCTGTCTTCCCTTTGAATGGCTCTCTGATCTGAAGGCCCTTCTCAGCGCGCATCTCCCAGTTCGCATCGTGGTTCACTCCAGCTGGCGCCTCACGTACCCACATGAAGAGATTCGGGAATTTTTGAGCGGGCTGAGTGCCCTTGAAATCGATATCGTCGGGCCGGGAGAAAAGCTTCAGGCCATCACCGCGTACCTGAGTGCCCACCCTGAGATTGATAGCGGCCTTGTGATTGACGATGAGCCCAACGAATTTCTGGCTGAATTCCCGCTTCTGGTTGTTGCCTGTGATCCCACGACTGGCATCTCCTGCCAGCACGTGCAGAACGAGGTCACGGCGTGGCTGAACCACGTAGGACCCATCCCTCTGGATGCAGAGTGGCTGTAACGACGCACACGGTGATGGTGGGGCGGCCCCTGAGACAGTCTCCCCGCGAAATCCGCTCGTGACGAAACCGAAGTGACGCAAGTTACTGCCCACGATGCCAAGCCGAAGTTTTCCTGTTATGAGCGGTGCACGGCGAATGTCCTCCTGAGCATCATCACCTCGTGGCCGTACAGGCTTAAATCCGGCGGTGCAGGGAACGCTAGCGCGGAGATTCTGATGCCTTTGGCGACGTGCCTGGGGGTACAGTGGCGGGCTTGTGCAAAATACTGATGTTTTGTACAGTATCGTGAAATCTCGCACAGATATGGCCATGTACAAACCAGCCCGTTACGTATTCCGTCCTGCCAGACCAGCTCCCGCATTGTTGCGCCGCATCTGGGCATGGTTTTGAGATCGCCCTGCTGTGCCTCGGGCCTTGCCCAGCCTCCAGGCTCGCTTGTCCCCCAAATGGCGATTCACCATGAGCGAGCTGCTGGCATTGCACAAAAAACGTCGCCACAAGTAACATTGGCCATGTCGAAAAACCAAGCCCGGAAACACTGGAGGAATTTTTCACTCCCTGATTCGAGTGAGGACAATGCTTGGCTGGATGCGCCACCTGTAGGCCGCGAATTTGGAAGTCCGGACTATGAGAGATTGATGGCGCTTGATCACGCTGCTTTCGTGGCCTTCCACTCGTGGAAAAAGGTGCAGGATTGGCTGACCGCGCCGAACTCGCAGCTTGATGGAGCTTGCCCTGAGGAGGTGGCGCGAAGCCCCGCTGGATTTGACAAAGTCATGTCAATCCTGTTGTCATCGGGGAGCCGCGCCAGTGCGGACTTCATGAGCGAGATTGAGGCTTTGCCAGTTCAAGAGCGAGAAAGTCAAAAAGGTATTTAGCTGTTTCCTGTTAACGGCATACGATGACAAGCTCATGGGCTCAAATTTCCAAAGCACTGTCGCCCACAGGCCACTGCAGTTCTCGAACAACTCTGCGCATGATCCAGACGCACTGCGCATCAGAGCACCATCGCTTGGCCACAAGACCTTTTAATGCAGCCTTCACGGTTGCTTGCTGGTCCCCTTCGAAGGTCGCCAGCTTTCGCAGACAGTACGGGACCATCTGCGAGACCAGATCGTCACACATGTGGAAAGCAGCAGTGACCTCTGAGGGCGCAGTGCCCGGTGCATAGAACTTTCCATCTTCCTCAACAAGGCTCATTTTTGGATGAGCTCCACCAATGGCAGATGTAATTGCACTCACTGGAAAATCTTCCGGTACGCCTGGATACCTGGCGCGGTCAGTTGTCATATCAACTCCTTTCAAATTGCCTCGTATAGTGGGTATCTCCCATGACAACTCAAGCGCCTCGCCAGGCTTTGGCGTCACGGGCCTGAGTCAATAACGCCTGCTCACGAAGCCAGCTTGCTTTGTCGTAAACAAAGCCGGGGAACTCGTCGGCCAAACTGGTTTTCTGCAAGATGAGCGCTCGGGCTAGGCGCGCCACTTCCGCTAGTTCCTTTTCATTTCGGACTTCAAGCGGCGCCACAAGGCTGACGCCCATCGCCCAATTGAGACGCTCCCATTTCCATGACGGGCGGACCTCCAAGTCAATCCCATCCCGCGTCAGCCGTTCTTCAATTGCCTGAAGCTTTGCGTAATGCTCCGTCTGGGCTTCAGAGGGAGCGCGACTGGTGGTGGTGAACAGCTTTTTACGCCTTTTCGACTTTCCAACCATCTTGTAGTTCTTGGTCCCTCCCTCGAAGAGCCAGTCATCGCGAGGGCCATCTCCTGCTTCCTTCCATGCCATGGAGGAAATTGCTTCCCCATAAATCCGTCTGGGGTGTTGCCACCAGACGATCACGCGCCGTCCATTGAGAATGAATCCAACGTCATCCCAGGTCGACAGGCTGTCAGACCCCATGTTCCAGTAGGCGTGAGGAATGAACAGACCGCCCTCCGACATGTGCCACTGGTGCGTGCGGTGGTATTCGCGCATGCGCCTTCCCAAATACTCATAGTGCGGATTTTTCATGTGGGGCGTTGGTCCAGCGGGCAGTGGTTGTTCTGATGCGCTGGTTCTCGATAGGGCCTGCGAGGGGCACACCTGTTTGTTCTTCTGGATCGGATGGTTACTTACGTAAGTTGTGAAGTCGATGACTACCAAAGACCGCGCTTGTTAACTTGAGCGAATACAGTTGACAGAGCGGCAAGCGTCTGCGGCTCTGTCAGCGCTGCAGCAATCTTGGGTAGTGACGGTATCGGTGCGCCCGTGACCTCATGGGTACGACGGAGGACCTGTTCTACGAGGCTCGTTCTAGGAACAAATACATAGCGAACCTCGCAGTCCAGCCCTTCAGCAAGACGCCTGAGGGTGTTGAGCGTTATCGCACCATCCGCCTCAGCTTTCTCCAACTTTCGAACACCTTGACCTGTCATTCCAGAGCGTGCTCCAAGGGCGGTAGAGCTCATGCCCAAAGCCAGTCTTAGTGTCTTCGTCCAGCCACATCTCGGCATGCCTTGGCCCTGCAATTTCGCAAACTCGCAAAGCTGCCTATCAAGCTCAGCCAAGCGATTGAGATCCAGTCTGTTCTTCAAGGGGGAACCCAATGAGGTAACAAACCAGTTGCTTCAGCGGGCACCATAGAGCAACCAGTTCGTTTCCATTTGCATACTGGGGCAATGAGAAACGAGGAGTGCCAGCCCCGTTCAGATATCGTCGCAGCCCAGGTCCCAAATGGGACCAATTAGTCTCATGTTACTTGAATAAAGACCAATGCTGCGATTAGAAAAAGCGACTCTCGGAAAATTCGGTGCACAGGACATGGTGAGCCTGATCACGTCACAGGGCTGGGAAGCCATCTTGCCCGATGCACTCCAGGACCACCACCTGGTACTTATGTCAGACCAAATCAGAGATCTTCTTTCTGGTGATGGCTGGAACGGTGGTGACCGGGAACCTCCGAGCGCAGCTCTGCCGCTGACTTTGTTGCTGCTCACAAAGGCCGGAGTCAACCGATCAGGGGATGGCTTTGAGGTCGGCCTAGAGACTTTGCACGAAGCACTGTGCTTACTTAACACGGCCGTTGACCGCGAGATCGTCAACCGCATGCTGCAGCGCAAAGATGCCATACCCATTGGCACTGGACTGATACGGGGACTTCAAATGCTGGTTCAGCATGCCAAAGAGGAAGCGGAATCAGATTGCAACGCCTAATCGGCAACGAGGTCTTTGAAGTCTGTTTTGAGGGTTTTGAGCAGCTGACTCACTGAGGTTGCATCCAACTCCGGGCAGTAGGCTACGGCGATCAGAGTCAAAGGATGGATCTGCATCTGCTCGGCCAAGACCTCAAGGGTGCGGACACTTGGAACCTGGTGACCCTGCTCAATGCGGCTAATGTGACGGCGGCTGGTGGCCAGCAGCATGTCTTCCTGCACCATACCGCGTGCCTCGCGCAATTGTCGCAGCGCTCGACCAAAGTCGGCTTGGGGTGGAACACGCTTTCGGGAAGACATCTCCCCGATTTCCGCCCAATGGGACTAAAAAGACCACGACCAACTAGTCTCATTGGTGTTCAATTTCTCCTGAAATGTTGGCGCCGATTGGATCTTGACAGTGTGGAGTAGACAGATTGAATGCTTGCCGACGGTCCTATCTGTTGCCTCAATTGTCCTGGTAAGCCGTCAACTGGGAAGTGACGGCGGGGAGTATTTCAGCAGCCTGCTAGTGTGGTGTCTCAAAAGTAATTTGAATTATTTTTGAGATTGCAGGTCAGAGTAGCTTCCACACAGGAGACTACACCGATGGCCCACGCTGGACGCCGCTGGCCTTCGCCCAACTTTTTGTCTCTGCTGTTGGACTTGCCACAGTCAAGGCTTTGGCTTGTGCGCCACGCCGTAGGCGCGACTGTGCCAAACCTCAATACGGGCATTCTTGGGTCGGTCCCCGTCGTGATGCCAGCCCGCGAAGTGGTCATCGCGTTTGAGGAGATCGTTTCAGGGCTCGAAGCGCGCCGGGCTCACAACGCTGAGCAAGCCCAAACCTTCTCCACCCTCCGCGACACCCTGCTCCCCCGCCTGATCTCCGGCCAGTTGCGCCTGCCCGAAGCCAACGCAACTTCCCCGATTTTTAAGTCCATCGTTAATATCTACAGACATCCAACCAGAGAGGGAGCTTTGCATGAGTCGAATACAGGTGGGGGTATTGCAACCAGGAGCACCGGCTGACCAAGCCACGAACCCCGAGAACCAACGGCATGGTGGAGCGCTTCAACGGTCGCATAGCGGACGTTCTGAAGACCCACAGGTTCAACAGCCAAGAGGATATGGAGCAGACCTTGTTGCGTTATGTGGCCCTGTACAACCACCAGCTGCCGCAATCGGCACTCAAAAGCAAGACGCCTATGCAGACGATGAAAGAGTGGTACGCATCTCACCCACATCTGTTTCACAAGAGACCATATGATCGTCCGGGATGCGACACCTAGGTAACCAACCTGCTGTTGAATCGAAAAAAATTTCCTTCAGCCAATAAATTCAGAGTATATACATTACTTGGTTCAAAACCTATTGAATACCTCACCCCAGATGGTGCAACGCAACCATAATTTTTGCAAAAGATCAACGCCGCATCCCTGATAGCTTCTAGCGCGCTTTCTTTGTCGTATCCCCAAGACTGCAAAATTCCATCCGGAGTGGTTGCAGCAAAATTGAATACTCTATCAAATAGGAAGCATTTAATTTTGTAATTCTCATAATAGAAAAAAGACTCAAAAATTGTTTCTTTTAAAAAACCACCCAGTCCACGAACCGCTTTGACAGACTTGAAATATATATCGTCCTCCTCATCCATCTCAACAGCATAAGTATTTTTATATAGACTTTTGAAATTTAATTCAGAAGCCACCGGCTGCAGCTTGATATCAAATGAAAAGGAGGTCTTTTTCATATTTTTTGTGTAGCCAACGAATAGAAGCTCGTCGGATTTTTCGATCGAATACCAAGCTATTCTGCCTTCTTTCCAATAAATATTTTTAATCGTCCAGTCAGCCCAGTTTTCATCCATGGACTTCTCAACCTGATGAATCGCCTCTCCCCATGCGAGCAGACATACCAACGCGGAATAATGATACTGGAGCCAAGTGTCATGCCTATAATTTACTAATTCTGTATAGGCGAAGTTTTGCGGTTTTTTTTTAAAAAAATTCTCAAATATAGATACGTGATATTTATTATCATCTTTCACTTCGCGCCTGGGCCATCGCCAAAGATATGCATGGGTTTCAATTCGACGGGTCCATAGCATCTCGAGAAACGCATCACGCACCGGTGTTTTTTGATAAAAATCTCTCGAAAGGCTGATGGGATCTTTAGTCTGGCATGCCTCTACGACCCTTTGATCTAGATTTTCTTTTGCTTGCTTCCTCAGATGCCTCGACATTGCTTTATAAACGGAAAGTTGAGGGCTGGATTCAAATTCTTCATAACATTTTCCGACGACATTTTTTGTCTTAATTGATGTATTTGCAGTGTAAGGTGTCCAGTGCTCAATTGATGACTTAGCAGAATGCCAAAAATAATCTGATTTTTCAAAACAAGCTGGATATGGAATGCCTAAGTCAGAACACCACCTCTCGGTAAGTGCAAGCTGCTCTGTCGAATCAGGTCTGCTTTCTCCAAAATTTACATGCATTTTCTCCGCCTGATGCACCCATTGGGCTACCTCTGACCACGCATTAATTCCTTCTTGTGCTAGCGTTGGCTGTCTCATCGAATATGGTATTGCCCCCCATTTTGATCCACATCGACATCCTAAGGATCGCACTGCGAGCCCCGCTAAGCCCATTTTTAAATCGCCACCACACCTTTCGCAACTACTTCGCAGCTCCACATGATGTATGGGGCACTCTACGACGAGTCTTATCGACATTAGCCATGTGTGGTAACCGAGTCGTATGCATTGGGGGCAGCATCGAGGTCGTGCACTGGCATGATCCAGATAAAGCCAGTCAGGAATTTGGCTTTTTAAACAAAAACTTGAAAATGAAGAGCGATTCTCACCAAGAACGTCAGCTACGAGCGTAACAATCTCCGCACTGCCCCCACTCCTTGCTTCGATATCATTAATATTTTTATCTTCAACTTGGGCTAGCTTGTATATATCACCCTTGCGGAGGTCATTTAACCAAGTTGCACGCAGTAAAGTACTCCACAGCGACGCATAAGGCAAAACCGATCCTTTATACCATGTTAGAGGTTTAACTACGTGCAACATAGGAGCTTATGTGTTTCTTTATAAAAATTTTTTAAGATTCTATTTTTTTCCCCGCAAGAGTCGTGGTGCTGCGGCCCCAACTATTGACATTAATTGCTTGTGTCCACAGTAGATAACAACATCGCGGATAGAAGAGTGTGAAATAACTGAAAGGGGGTCGGCGCCAGATGCAATTCTAAGAAGAAGATTTCTAGAAACTTGAGATATTGTTTTCATGGGAAATTCCATGGGCCCAGAATAACCCGAGGGCAGTTCCTTAACCATGGTTTTCCAAATTAAAGCCGCACACTCAGCCATACGAAATCCCTTTTCCCATGCCAATGGCGCAACTCCCTTAGTAAACGAAATTCCTGATCCCCTTGGCCAATCGGTGCCGGTGTCGTATCCCGACAGCACAAATTCAAGCTCTTCCTCAGAAGAAATCCCTAAAAAGCGACACTGCGACAGCATAAATCTGGCAGCAGCATGAGCACCACCTGTAAGAGCAAGAGCCATTGGTTGATCGAAAATCTGAACCGAGGCAATTGAAATTACCATTAATCGAATTCTTTCTTTCTCCAATAAACTATGTATTTCAACTAACCACAACCACTCCCTCTCTGTCATCCCTTGTGACTCATCAATAACAAGAACGACAAAGCGTCCCCCTCCCTCGACTGCAAGGTGAACAACCTTTTCTATAAGCTGATGTTTTCGTTGCAAACTAGTGCGTACATCACCAGCCAAGCCATAGTGAGCTGCATGCAATAGACTTCCATACATTATTCCAGCAGAACTACATTCCGAGTGACTCCAAATAATTAAAGGGATAACTTGACCACATCTTTCTGTTAACATAGATCCGAGCCAGTTATCAACCCCACTGGATTTACCAAATCGGGAGGGGCCAAATACTACCCCTCCATCCATTTGATCATCGAGCCATTGACCAATGCCTGCGACCATAGCATTAATTGACGGAGTAAAAAGGGAGTAGTCACGAGTTACCAATGGATGATCTTTGGGCAAGTGAGGTGGAACAAGAGGGGGGTCCATCATTTATATTCCTCCTAATTTCAAAATCCCCATCATGAGAAATAATTAAAACTTACCAAGTTCTCGCCTTGCGCATCGTGAGTTGCAACGGCTTCTTGGGGATGTCTGCGATGGGGGAATTTGTATTTTTTACAGTCATTTGATTATTTTTCTGTGCGATTTTCGCCTCATTAAGCTCTGAAATTTCACACAAGTCGTCGAACTCATCGGGAGCGGGCTGGGTGTAACTACTTAGCGATATGGGATCAATGGACGGGTTTAATGCAATATTTTCTGAATAGGCTTGCAAAATCCTCCGAAGCTCAAGATAGGCCGGATGGACTGGCAGTTTCTTATCCCTTTGATTTTCGCTGTATTTAATTAACTCATCTATTGCATCATTTGAAGATGTCAAGTGTATAAATCTCTGGCGCGCAAGTGCCCGAATAGCACTACGGACATAAAGGGAGTGAGGCGTGTGATGCCAAGGAGGTGCAGCACGGACCGTACATATATAAAGTCCTTCTTGAGTACTAACAGTAGCCCATCGTGCATCATCTTCATTTTCAATAGTCAGCCAGAAATCGCCCCCCACAAGATCAAGTCGATGTGCCAAATCTTCGGAGGAGTATCGGGCGTTTTTAAAATGAAAATGTGGGCGACGTCCCGAATTTTTTCCCCCAAGCAATTTGCATAGCTTTCGGGTGGCGCCAAGACGCGCGACTTGACGAGGGTCGGCTTTCCTAATGCAAACTGAGTTTTTCCCGCCATTAAGAAAATTCATTTGCGCAAGAGGGGTGCGATAGCCTATGCCATGATGCGGGGTTGCATTGTAATTTGCAATTATTACATCTAGAAGTTCGTAGATATATTCAACTTGAAACTGAAGTTCGTAAGCTTTTTTGGCGGGCTCAACATCGCCCTTTAGATCAGCTGGCTTTGATTTGGTTGAATTAGATAAATTATGCAAACCGGATCCGCCGCCAGCCAATGTTCTAAAAAAAGTTTCAATAAATGGTCTATCATCAAGACTGCGTCGCGATGAAAAAGAATTTTTATCTTGAGGTTTGATTATTGTGCAATCAACAGTTTCTTTTAATCTTTTTTCAACTCGGTCACAAGTATTTGCTAAAGCACCATCTACACTGAACTCGTCCCAACATGCCCCCAAGAAATCTGGATCGACAGCTGAGGGAAAATTTGCTTCTGCACTGTAAGCAAATTCACTAAATGAGATTGTGCGGCGACCCCATTTCCCCAGAGCGTTTCGAACGGCGCGCAAAACATCCTCTGCCCCTACTTCTCTACGCATGCTCAGATAATACCCGAGCACCGCACGAGTGCACACTTCAATAATTACGATGACCCAGAGTCTATGAATTTTTCTTTGTTCATATCCTCCATGTGGTGAAGGCACCATTACGACCATGCGCAAATCCAACTTATGCGCATCGCACTCCACGCGTTGGAATAAATTAAATGTAGGTCGCTTTGTGCCGTCACCCGCTCGTGCTTTTTTTTGCGCACTCTGGCCACCCAGTATTGCTATGCTTTTTCCGGGGTTCTCATTGAGAACCTTATTTATGAATTTGCATATCGTGGTGTATCCCATCGCGTCAGTGTTAAAGGGCCATTCACCTCGGCGCTCAACTCCGTTTTCTCGAAGTTTTGAATAAAACCATCGTAAAAGTACTTGCTTAGATCTCCTCGTGCCCTCGAGACCTGATGGTGTTTTTAGAATTCTTTCGCGAAACTTTTGCTCTAACATCCTGTTTTCCGGAGAAGAAAACAACCATTGCAGACTACCGGAGCTACCAGCGCCGCTTCCCGCAATAATTTCAGGAGTTGTTTGTCTTGTCCAAGGCGTGATCCGCATGTGAGGAATCAGCCCTCTCCACCCGAAAAGGTGACCGTCGTGTGCCGTTTTAAGACAGCGTTCACTGATGAGCCTATAGACCTGTGAGCGGCCCATGCCCCAACGCTGCTTTATTTCCTTAGCAGAGGCCCCGTCGAAATAGTCGAGCACAGCTTTTTTTCGGCGTAGGAAAAGCTCACGTCTCTCTTCTGAGAGAGCGTCCTCATCCACTTGGCGCCAAGTTGAAGGATCGACAAGCTCTCCAGCTTGGCTATTGAGTTGGATATGACCAGCCCAAGCCCTGGAACCGATACGCGGCTTTTTTGGCATATACGCCTCCGAGTCCAGATGATCTTCCGCTGGACGGTGGGTTGCAAAATTTTTACAACTTCACTTTTTTCGGTAATTGAACTACAACTTGTCTTACGTTACAAGATGGCGAATCAATTGAATTGAGGCCATGCTGCGTGTTCAACAGACAATTTTTCAGAGCGCAGATAGCTACAACTTCTGTTTAGTAAACGCCGGACACCCGCGCCCAGCTTGCCTCCCGCTTCGTCACCCTGTACAGAAACCTCGGCTGGAATCAGGCCACCTGCGCGAAGAATCTTCACACATCAGCCAGCGGACATTACATAACTGGGAAACCGGCCGGCACGACATCCCGTACACGGCCTATCGGCT
>Ga0208517_100279_pt1 | contig 22311 bp, 29 predicted proteins | sample LakWasM118_HOW13_2_FD_183932 | JGI IMG/M metagenome (GOLD analysis project Ga0208517, IMG submission 183932) | Freshwater sediment methanotrophic microbial communities from Lake Washington under simulated oxygen tension - Sediment Metagenome... | ecosystem: Environmental > Aquatic > Freshwater >... | reverse complement strand
GATCTGTTGAAGTTCCTCAAGACCTTGTGATTACGTGAAGTTCAAAGACGCGACCGCAGCCCTCTTGCGAGGGCGGCGACGCCGCGCTGCCGGACCAACTGTGCATAACTGCGTGCTGTGCATAACGCTGCATAGCTGACCATATAGGAAAACCTTCAACGCCCCAAAACAGCGCCCGCCCATCGTCGGACTTCAGCCTCACACAAGTGGCAATAGAGACTCTCCGCAAAAACGTCGGCTCATTCCCCCACCACCAACATATCATCCCAACAAGTCGTGTAAGCCGGTGACCTGCGCTCCTGCCGCATGGCCCAGCTTGCACGCTCTCCCAGCGCCTCGACCCCTGCGCTGGCCAGCTTCAGCGTCCCCCGCCCGTAGCGCTGATTGAGCTCATCGAGCACCCCCATCAAACGCTCACGGGTGCAGTCTTGGGCTTCCTTTGGCTCCAGATCAAGCTCCCCTTGCCGCAGCTTTGCGCTGTGCAAATCCAGCAGCATGACGCCTGCCTTAATGAATGCGTAGCCCGGTCGGTAGATGCGGCGAAGCCCGGCCAATGCGGCATTGACTACGGGCACCGTATCGCTGGTGGCCCGCAGCAGCGGTACGGTGATGGATCTGGCGTACTGCGGTCCTTTGCGATATGGGCTGGTGTGAATGAACACCAGCACATAGGCGGTGTGGCTGGACTGCCTGCGTAGCTTCTGCGCCGCCATGCTGGCAAACGTGCTCACGGCCTGTTCCAGGTCCGCAAGCCCACTGACTGGCTGCCCGAACGACCGGGTGCAGGCGATTTCCTTCTTAGGTGGCGGTTGATCGTCCAGTCCTATGCACGGCATGCCTTGCAGCTCTCGCACCGTGCGTTCCAGCACCACGGACCAACGCCTGCGCACGGTGGCCGGATCGAGCCGAGCCAGGTCCAGCACAGTCTCAATGCCTGCAACCTTGAGCTGGGCCGCGATCTTGCGCCCCACGCCCCAAACCTCTCCCACATCAGTCGAATCCAGCACCGCATCCAGATCTTCACGGGGCAATTGCGCGAGGTTGCACACCTGGGCCAATTTCGAGGGGTAGGAGCCGGGTTTGCGTTCAGTCGTCTTGGCCACATGGTTGGCCAGCTTGGCGAGGGTCTTGGTATGGGCGATACCGACGCCGCAGGGTATGCCCACCCACTGCAACACCCGGGCACGGATGGCATGGGCTCGTTCGGTCATGTCGCCCCGGATGCCACTGAGGTCCACAAAGCTCTCATCAATCGAATACACCTCATGCCGGTGACCCAGCGCCGCCACCAGGCTGGCCATGCGGTCAGACATATCACCATACAGCGCAAAGTTCGCTGAGAGGGCAACAAGACCAGCCACTTTTTCCAGATGGCGGATCTCATGCCAGGGATGGCCCATGCGCACTCCCAGGGCCTTGGCTTCGTTCGATCGGGCAATAGCGCAGCCGTCGTTGTTGCTCAGAACGATCACGGGCCGATGCTGCAGATCCGGCCGGAACACCCGTTCACAGCTGACGTAGAAATTGTTGCCATCCACCAGCGCGTACACAGGGACCTCCAGCCGCGCTTAGAGCACCTGCTCGGGTTGATTGTCGAGGCGTGTCATATAACCGGGAGCCATCGGATTCAGTTCTGAAACCGCTTGACGCTGGCGAGCACGACACCCCAGACCTCGATGATCTGACCATCACGAGGAATGATGTCCGGGAATTCCGGGTTGGCCGACAGCAGCTTGAGCTTGCCGACACGCAGCCAAAGCTTCTTGCAGGTGAAGGCCCCATCGACCACCGCAACTACGATATGACCATGGCGCGGCTTGATAGCGCGGTCCACCAGGATCACGTCGCCGTCGAAGATGCCTTCGTCGCGCATCGAGTCACCCCGCACGCGCAAGGTGAAGGTGGCCTGCGGATGCACGATGATGTGCTTCAGAACATCAATCCGCTCTGCCTGAAAATCCTCCGCAGGTGACGGAAACCCCGCACGCACGCTCGTGTCTATCTCCAGTGCCGTCAGTCCAGGGGCATAGGGCACAGGAGTGGAGCAGGAAGAATGGAGAACCGGGTGCATGGGGAGGGGGGCCAGGACAGGCGAAGAAGCTGCAAAGATAAATACTGTTTTTATATCCAGTATATTCCCTGCTGCGATTTCCAGGCCATTCCCGACTGCGATGGTTTGCCCATTTTTTAAGCACCGTGCTGCAGGCCAGTACTGGCGCAGGATGGGCGGGTTATCCCAAGAACTATCCACAGCGTTGACCCCGTGCATTGGGGACAACGACATACCACATAACGACAGGACAGGGCATGTGCAGCCACTACCAGGGCATCCAACGACCCGAGAGCTATCGGGAGATCTTCAAGGCTGAGCCTCCTGCCGCCCCGGGCAAGGAGGACATGTGGCCCTGCTACCAGGGCTGCTTCATCCGCAGGCACCCGCATGCCGATGTAGGCGATGAAGCCGTCCCAGTTCACGAAGCCCTGATAGGACAGTTCGGACTGGTGCCGCATTGGGCTGAAGACCTGAAACTTGGCCGCCACACGTTCAATGCCCGATCCGAGACAGTGGCCACCAAGCCCAGCTTCAGGGATGCATGGCGCCAAGCCCGCCACTGCATCATCCCGGCGATGGCCATCTACGAGCCGGACTGGCGTTCGGGCAAAGCCATTGCGACCCGTATCAGCCGTGCGGATGACCAACCCATGGGGATCGCCGGGCTGTGGGACCAATGGAAATCGCCGGGGGGTGACACCGTACACAGCTTCACCATGATCTTAGGGGGGTCTCACGTTACTTAGCTGTCCCGCCTGCTAGATTCCCCGGTTTCCCCGAATTGCCTCTTTGAGGCGAGTAGCGGGAGGGGGTCCGGGGGAGGGACAATGCGTGTGGATAACAAGGTGCTCGACCGCTGGCAACAGCTGGATGCAAGCCAGGTACTTATTGCTGTCGCGGACTACGCAAAGGAGGACAGTTCGTTTGTGCCGGCGAAAAATGCGGCGACTACGCGGTGGCAGGCCCGAGTCGGACAGAGCGAGTTCGAGCTGCTGTTGACCGGGCCGAAATTCTGGGATGCCCGGGCCAACCGTGGTGGGGGCGGTGCCGTGGATCTGGTGATGCACCTCAATGGCTGCCACTTCAAGCCCGCCGCGGCGTTCCTGGTGGAACGCGGGCTGTGAGGTTGTTTCTCTCGGACGAAAGCCTAGTCGTGCAGGGTCGCGCCTTCGTGGGCTTCCCTCTGCTGGTCCATAGAGACGGCACGGCCGTGGAGCCCGCGCAAAGCTTCCTGTGGGACGTGCTCACAACCAATGGGAGGGCGCAGAGTCCACTGACCTGGGCCAAGTATGGCCGGGACATCTACGACTACTTCGCGTTTCTCGACGCCAACGAACTGGATTGGCAGACCGTCCCCTCGAGAGGCATGCCGAGCGTCGTGGACTGGTATCGCGACTGGTCCAAGGGGGAGATCGGTCTTGATTCGGTCACGATCAACGCCAGGCTGCGTCTGATTGCTCGGTTCTACCGATGGGCCCAGCAAATGGGTTTCATCAAGCAATTGCCCTTCCGCTATCAGGTCGTCCGCGTAGCGCGCACACCGGGGTTCCTGGCGCACGTGGACGCGTCAGCGAACCTGGTCGAGGTGCCCAGTGCGATGCTGTCTCAGAAGTCGGCGCCAATTAAATTCCTCACGATGGAACAGGTGCTGGTGTGCCTCGGTGTCCTGAGCAACATAACCCACCGCATGATGTTCGAGCTCATGGTCCGCTGCGGATTGCGCCAGATCGAATGCAGGACCTTCCCGGTCAAGTACCTGTTCGACCCGGCCAGACGGCGCGACTTGGTGCAGGGCCAAATGATCCGCTTACCTTTGAGCAACAAGGACATGAAGCTCAAGTATGACAAGCCGCGCGCTATCGACGTCCCTTATGACCTGATGGAAGACCTTTGGTGGTATGCCGCGCGACACCGCAAATCACGTCAGCGGGCGGCTGGTGCCGGCGCAACCAGCACGTCTTTGTTCCTCACTCAGAACGGGACCCCTTATGGAGACACAGCCCTCACCGACATCTTCGTGGCCCTGGAGAAGCGCGTGGGCTTCAGGGTGCGCCCCCATATGCTTCGGCACACCTATGGAACGTACACGCTGTGGAAGCTGCGGAAGGTCGGCTTCGACGGAGAGCCATTGCTCTACGTGCGGGATCGGATGGGTCACAGCAGCGTGAGCACCACTTCGATCTACCTGCATCTAATCAATCAATTGGGGGCGCAACTCGTTCTGCTGTGGGAAGACGAAATCGATGCGCTGTTCGGGATCGAGGGATAGCATGGGCCGACAAAGGAAAAACTTCAAGGCCGCAGATCCAGTAGCGATACCGGGGCGTCCAGAAGCGACGGAGCCAGCATCAGCGGAAGTCGCGCTCCCCAAAAACCCCACCAGTACTCACAAGATCGACCTGGGCGAGTGGCTGGGCAAGGGTATTGACGAATGGGTGGTCAGCTGCTCGCTGCAGCTGCGCGCCTTCATTCAAGCCAAAACCGTAGCGCCGTCCTCAGTCGTCTCCTACGGCAAGGCGCTGAGATACTTCTTCGACTATCTCGCGACCGAAGGCGCCTTGGCCGGTCCCGCTGGGTTGGACCGTAGGCAGCTGGACCAATACGTTGCCTGGCTGAAAGCTGGCAGAGGCCCCGGTAGCGAGGTCTCACAGAAGAATGCCTACAGCCACACTAAGTCAGTTCTACAAGGGTTGATCGACCGGCGCGTGATCGAACCGCAGGACGGCCTGTTCCCGGCCAACCCCTTCCCCTCGATCAACAGCAAGAAAAAGGGCCAGACTCCGCTGTCTCAGGCCGAACGAGTCAGGCTGGCAGATGCCTTGCGAGCTGACGTCATCGCGTTGCACAACGGGACGTTCAATGCCTCCAACGGACAAGCCCTGACGGTGTATGCCTTGGCGCTCGCGATGCGAACCGGCCTGAACACCACGCCACTGCTGGAACTCAAGCGGGACTGCCTGAAGCCGCATCCGTTCATGCCGCGCATGCGCCTGATCGAGGCGTTCAAAGGACGGGGGAATGCCACCCAGATCAAGGCCCTTCGATATACGCGCAGCGTCGAGGTGCCCACGTCGATCCCCATGGACGGCGTCGCGCTCTTCGAGCATCTGCTCAAACGCACCGAGCCACTGGTGGCCATCGCCCCAGCGGAGCTCAAGGACAGCGTTTGGCTTTACCAGGCGCAAGCCAAGGCCCACTGGGGTACGCTGACCAAACTGGATGGATCGGTACTCGGCTACAACGTCGCCGGCTTCGTGAGCCGGCACGGCCTTCTCGGTGACAACGGCCGGCGGCTCGCTCTGAATGCCTCCCGCCTGCGCAAGACGATGGAGAACAGGCTGTGGCGTTTGAGCAATGGCGACCTGTTCACGGTGGCGGCCATCATGGGCCACGACCCCAAGGTCGCTGACCAGAGCTACCTGTCGGTCACCGACGAGATGAGGTCGAACGCTGTCTTCGTGGGCGAGGCCTTGCCCGACACATACCGCACGGCAAAAGGGCCTACGCCACCGCCACTGGAGCGCACACCAACTGGGCGCTGCAAGGACAGCCTTCACGGCGACCGGGCACCCAAGGACGGCACGCACTGCATCGATTTCTTGAGCTGCTTCAGCTGTCGCAGCTACACCGTGGTCGGCACCAGTGAAGACCTGCACCGCCTCTTCAGCTTCTACTGGTTCCTGGAAGCCGAGAGCAGGAACACGAGGTCCCGCGAATGGGCTGAATACTTCACGCTCATACGCACTCAAATTGACCTGTTCACCATGGACAAATTCGATGAGGAACTGGTGACCCAGTCCAGAGAGGCCGCCCGCAGCAAGCCTCTGAAATTCTGGAGTCGGTACCGCATCTCGGGAGGCGCACTTGCCTAGCCACGCACAACCATCGATGGCCCCGGCAACCGCCCCTGACGGCGCGCCAGCTGACCTGGTCGTCAGCTCTGCGCCGGGCCCGGCCGGCGCCACCCAAGTCCTGAGCCGTTACCGCGACGACGTGTGGGAGCTGTGGCCCTACTTCGAGCAGTCGAACCTGACCCCCAGCAGCAAGCGCATCGACTGGGCAAACGTTCCTGAGCAATTCAGGGCCGAGTGCAAGGCGGTGGTCTACCGCTACTGGAAGGAAGGCTTGCCGGGAACGACTCCTCCGATTGCCCGTTCAATCGTGATGCTGACGTGGCATATGGTCGTGGTGTTCAAGTATCTCGCGCAACTCGGCGTGCGCGGCCTGGGCCAGGTGCATCCGATCCACATATCGGGGTTCATCCATCACCGGCGCACAGTGGACCGCGTCAAGTCAGGCACGCTCGTTCGCAACTTGCTTGGAATCGAACTGCTGTACCGATTCCGCTCAGAAGGTGTCGACTCCTTGGGCTTCCATCCTTGGCCGGGCTCATCGGCGGGTGACCAGGCGGGCCACACCGGCCCGGCCCGCTCCACTGGGGGTACGGCCTTGATCCCGCCGGCGGTGCTCCAGCAGCTCTACGTCACCGCCGAGGGCCTGCTGGCACGGGCGGACATCATGCTCAACGACCGGGACCTCGGCTTGCGCCTCACCGGATTCGATCCTGAGCTCAATTTACTCAGGGATGCGTGCTTCTTCCTGCTGGGCGTGCTCACTGGCATGCGATGCGAAGAGATCGCAGGCATTGAAGTTGGCGCAGGCCGCAAGGAGCGCAAGGAGGGCCTCGTCTACAACTGGGTCCAAAGCATCGAACACAAGACGAAAAAGGGGCGCGTTGAGTATCTGATGCCCGCCGTCGGCCACCGGGTGCTGAAGGTCATGGAGCGCTGGTCGGCGCCGCTGCGCCAGGAGCTCCAGAGTTGCGTGCTTCAACTGGAGGCCAACCACTCGCCCGTCGGCCTGCCAGAACGCATGCGTGTGCTTGCGGCCGCACGGGCGGACTGCAACCGCCTGTTCCTGGGCCGGGCAGGCCCGACACCGCAGATCCGGACCGTGTCCGGCCTGCATTGGGCCGGCCGGATGAAAGGCTTTGCCGCCTACGCCGGCGTTGATTGGCGCCTCTCGCCTCACCAACTGCGCCGGGCGTACGCCTGGACCTTCGTGCGGCATCGCCTGGGAAATGTCCTCTTCCTCAAGGAGCAGTTCAAACACTCGAGCATCGAGATGACGCAGCTGTATGCGGCGAACCCTATGCAAGATGACGCGCTGTTTGAAGACCTGTTCACGGAGATCAGTGCCCGAAAAGTCGAGCTGATCGAAGGCTGGCTCCACGCGGATACGCCCCTGGCGGGGCGCGCCGGCCAGCGAATCGTGAGCATGCGGGCCCACGACTTCCCTAGCCGCGAAACTCTCATCGAGGAGACGGCCGATTGGATCAATATCCGCAGCACCGGCCATTCGTACTGCTTGGCCCAGGATGATGGCTGTGGCGGGGCCGGTCTGTATGAGCCGTGGCGGTGCGGCGCCTGCAATGACTCTGTGATCGACAGTTCCCAGCGGATCGCGTGGCAGGCAATACACGCCCACCAACTGGAGCTCCAAGTGGAGGCCCGCGAGTTGGGACCGGCAGCGGTCCAGCGCGTGCAACGAGACCTCCACCGGGTCGAAGACGTCTTGAAGCAGCTGGGGCCGGGGATCGAACCGCTATGAAAGCCAGATGGGACCGACGCCAGGCGCCCGAAGAGGTTCGCGGGCGCAATCGAGACACAACGACCGCCGATCTGTGGGAGGCTCTGGCACGCCTGCAGCGTGCCGAGGCCGTTCCGACGATCACAGCCCTAGCGGTCGAGGTCGGCGTCACTCCAGCGTTGATTCACAACCGCTACCCGGATGTCGCGAAGGAGGTTCGCCGCCTGAGCGGCCGAGAGCCCGGCGCAAGCGAGGACAGCCTCAAGGCGGCGCTCAAACGCGAACAGGAGACTGCCCGTGATTTGCGCGCCGAGAACTTGGACCTGCGCAAGCAGCTTCAGGCCATGGCCTCGGTGAACGAAGCGCTGCGGCAGGAGGTCAGGATTCTGCATGCGACCGGCCACGCGAAGGTCGTGAGCTTCGTGCCCGGGGCACCGACACGCTAGTCGAATAGGGAAGCTGTTTGAGGAACGGCCTTAGCCGGCGCTCGCTCGACCGGCTCGCCGGTGGCTGCCAGGCGCTCAGGCGGACAAGCCTGCATGAAGTCCATCGAGCCTTCGGCGGGCGCGTCCAGCCAGGCGTCGTACTGGGATTCGTCCAGCAGGACGACCATACGCTTCTCTTCGCCTGGGCGGTGATAGTTGCACATGACGGGATGGGAGTCGGCGTTGACCGTCATGAGCGTGAAGGTATGAACGCGCTCTCCTGCAGGCGAATGCCAAGTGTTCCATAGCCCGGCGATCGCCAAGGGGCTGCCGTCGGCCGCGCTGATACGTGTGGGCACGTGCACGTTCGAGCGCCAGTCTGGCTCGTAGATGGCCTCAGCCGGGACAATGCAGTGCTGGGCCTTCTTCCAAGCGGCCTGGAACGGCCTCGCGGTGGCAACTGTTTCGGAGCGGGCGTTGTACGTCAGCTTCACCTTGCGCATATCGGTGGCCCAGAAAGGGATCAGGCCGAACCGCGCGACAACGGCCTCGCGCTCAGGAACCGCCTCGTCGCCCGATTCGAGCTCGGGCGGGCGCCTCACGATGGGCGCAAAGCGTCCTGGAAAGACATCTCGATCGAGAACATCCAAGCCGCTGTCGCGGATGGCTCGAAAGAATTCGCGCAGCCGCGCTGCGTCAAGAACCGAGTGGTAACGAGCGCACATTCTTTGAATTCTGCTTGGCCGCGCGCTCAAGTCCACCCAGGATGCCGCAGTTGACCGCGGCACGGCCAACCGAGCAGCTGCGGTGCAGTGAGCGCAATTCGGCTTCCAACGCCTTCAGCTCCCGGATGCGGACCACGACCTGCTCGATGTGACTTGCAATCAGCTCATCCACGACGCCGCAATTCTCGGAAGGAGCGTCTTTGAAGTGCAGCAGCGTGCGGATCTCAGCCAGCGTCATGTCCAGGCTGCGGCAGTGCCGAATGAAGGCGAGCCGCTGGGCGTGCTCAGCCGTGTAGCTGCGGTAGTTCCCCTCGGTCCGGGCGGGGGACGGCAGCAGTCCCTCGCGCTCGTAGAAGCGGACCGTTTCGGGAAGCGTATTGGTGGCCTTGGCCAGGTCGCCGATCTTCATGGATGAGCCGCCCTTGCAGCGGGCTTGACTTTGTAGTTGCTAGAGGGTTTCCAATTATGCAGTCCGAGGAATACCCATGAGCGCCACCACAAAATTCGAAAGTACCTTTGCCGTTCCGAAGATGGATTGCCCGTCCGAGGAGAACATGATCAAGATGGCCTTGCAAAGCGTCGAAGGCGTGCAGTCGCTCACCTTCGACCTGCCGGGCCGAAAGCTGGTGGCCGTGCATCGCGCGCCGGTCGCCGAGGTGTTGCAGCGTCTCGAACCGCTGGGCTTGGGCGCGAAGCTGGTGCATTCGGCCGCGGTAGACGATAGCGCCGCCGGCAGCTTCAAGAGCACCTTCCATGTCCCGAAGATGGATTGCCCATCGGAAGAGAACATGATCAAGTTGGCCCTGCAAGACGTTCCCGGGGTGAAATCCCTGTCCTTCGACTTGGCCAACCGCAAGCTGACCGCAGTGCATGGCGCTCCGGTGGCGCAGGTCCTGCAACGCCTGGAGCCGTTGGGTCTGGGCGCCAAGCTGCTGGAATCGGACGCGGTCATGGGTGACGACGATGAAATCGACCCGCCTGACAATGCGGCCGAGGCCAGGCTGCTATGGATACTGCTCTCGATCAATGCGGCCATGTTCGTGATCGAGATCGTGATGGGCTTCATCGCTCAATCGACCGGGCTCATCGCCGACTCGCTCGACATGTTCGCCGACGCTGCGGTGTATGGGCTGTCCCTGTTTGCCGTCGGCCGAGCAGCTGCCCTTAAGACGCGTGCGGCTCACACGGCGGGCTGGTTGCAACTGGCGCTTGCGCTCATGGCACTCAGCGAGGTCGTTCGACGCTTCATCGCCGGGAGCGAACCTGTCTCGGGCCTGATGATGGGGATGGGCCTGGTGGCCCTGATCGCCAACGTCATCTGCCTGGTCTTGATATCCAAGAAGCGGGATGCCGGTGCGCACATGAAGGCAAGCTACATCTTCTCGGCCAACGACGTGATCGCCAATGCGGGCGTGATCCTGGCTGGCTTCCTGGTGGCCATGACCGGATCCAACTACCCTGATCTGGTCATCGGCACCGTGGTGGGTCTGATCGTCTTGAACGGTGCCCGGCGCATCCTGAGTCTCAAATGACGAACCTGACAGCCATAGACGATCGGCAGCGCGGGGCAGCATTTGCTCACCTCGTGGAGCGGGCGAGATCCCGAGGACCTGACCGGTGGAAGGTCCTGGAGGCCGCGCACGTGCTTGGCCAAGAGCGCTTCTGGCTTCATCTGCGGAGTCATTGGTACATGCTGGCCCTGGCCGCGCGTGAGCGTGACGTGCGGGAAGCCGCGGGCCAGCTGTTTAGGATCCTGCTGGTGCCGCTTGGCCACCTCTCGGGCAGGCTGCCGCTTGGCAACCCTGGCCGGGCCACGGTCAGTGCCTTCGCGCCAATGCTGTGAGACCGGAACTCGCTGAAATTCTGTCCGCGTCAATAGCACTCACGGCCGAGCACGGTGCGGCAACGCGCTGAATCCAACCACGGCCCTGCGATCTGGTCTAACCAACAAGAACGATGAAGTATGTCAACCGACCAGCTCGCTGGTATTGCCTTGCGCTTGTAGTCTTTGCCGCAGACCAGACTGCCAAGACCTGGATTCATCTGACCACCCTGCTCGGCTGGTCGCGCGAGGTCGCACCGTTCTTCAGCCTGGTCCACGTACTGAACCCCGGCGCGGCCTTCAGCTTCCTGGCCGGCACCGGCGGATGGCAACGCTGGTTCTTCCTGGCCATCGCCCTGGGCGCGTCGGCCTGGCTCGCTTGGCTGCTCGCCAAGCCGGTGCGCAGCCTCGAGGGCTTGGCTTATAGCCTCATCCTGGGCGGCGCCCTGGGCAATGCCTTCGACCGGGCTGTGCGCGGGTCCGTGATTGACTATCTGGACTTCCACCTGCACGGCTGGCACTGGCCGGCATTCAACATCGCCGACATGGCCATCGTTGGTGGCGCCGTTGGTCTCATTGCATCGTCAGTTCTGGGGCACCGCGAGGCAAACACATCCTCTCGAAGGCACACGTAACTGTTGCCGCTTAGCAGTCCCGACAACAAGGGAGCCCCCCAACCCGCGCGTGCAGGCGTGCTCTGCTGTGCGAAACTTCCTGATGACCAAAGGAATCATCGCGCTTGACGCTGACGGAGTCCTCCTGGACTACGGCTTGGCCTATGCCAGCGCTTGGCAGAAGGCGTTCGGCACGTACCCTGGCGAGCGCGATCCGCTCGCCTACTGGCCCATCGACAGATGGGAAGTGGAGCGAGTTGAAGGGGATAGGCTTGATCTGCTTCGGCGGGCCTTCGACAACGAGTTCTGGTCATCGATCCCGCCGGTTCCAGGAGCGATTGAGGCGTGCCACAAGCTCGCCGCGGCGGGCTCGGCCTTGCCTGCGGAATTCAGGGCAGCTCGCGAGCACAACCTGAGACTGCACGGATTCCCGATTCACCTGGTCCACGCCACCGACAACGTGGCAACGGCCGCGAGCCCTAAGGCCGACACGCTCAACTCCCTAAAGCCGATCGCCTTCGTCGACGACTACTTGCCGTACTTCGTGGGCGTCGATGCCGCGATCCATCGCGCATTGATTTTGCGTGGGATTACCGGGTCGCCCAACGCGGGCGACCTGTTGGTACACACGGATTCGCATCACGCCGACCTTCTTGCGTTTGCGAATTGGTGGTCGCAGCGCGCTGGTGATAAGTGCCGGTAACAGTTACTGCTGTTGAGAAACCATGCTGACCATCAACGCAGACCGACATCCGCTGATGCACCTGTTCCACAAGCCCACCGATGAAAAACGCATGGTGGTGATTCTGGAGCCGGGACAGTTCGAAGACTGGCTGCAAGCACCCGCGACCCGTAGCATGGAATTCCTGCGACCCTTCCCTGCCGAGGGCCTGCGGGCGGGATAGAGCCCGAGCAATCTTTCCAAAAGCATGGGGCACTTCGCCCCCATGCATTGATCCAGCAATAAACCAACCGATTGAAATGAAACAGACCGCGTTATGGGCGCGCATGCTGCGCCTGACCACAATCCTGGCACTGACCGTTGCTAGCGCAGCCCATGCCCGGCTCTCCGTCTTTGAAGCGCTGGACAGTGCGTCAGGACATCCGACCCGATTTGCGCAATTCCCTCAGTTCTTCGTGGATGGCAAGCCACCCGTCATACCGGCACGTCCCAAGCTGAGGGAGCTTTGCTACGAAGCCTTTGCAATCTTGCACAGCGGGGAGACCAGGACGCCGGTCTATGTGGCGCAGCGCCTGAATCGCCAATCCATCGAGGATGCCGATGAGAAGAGAGCGACCAAGTTCTTTGCCGATGCACGCCTTCCCCGTGGCGAGCGGGCAGAGCTGGAGGACTACAAGCGATCGGGTTACTCCCGTGGCCACATGGCCCCTGCAGGAGACATGCCGACACCAACAGCCATGGCCCAGAGCTTCAGCCTGGCCAACATGGTGCCGCAGGATATCCAGCACAACGGTGGTGCCTGGGCCAAGATCGAGCAGGACACGCGCCGGTATATCCGGAGGGCCAAGGGCGATGTGTTCGTGATCACCGGGCCGGTGTTCACCACGGAAAGTCCCCGCATCGGGGACAACGGGGTGAAGGTGCCGACCTACCTGTTCAAGCTGGTGTACGACCAGCATGACAACCGGGCCTGGGCGCATTGGCAGGAGAACCGGGAGGGGGAGCGGGTCGGCAGGCCCATCACGTACGAAGAGCTGGTGAAACGCACGGGGGTGGAGTTCTTGCCGAGACTTGCGGGTTCACAACCGAATTGAGGGTGTTTTGCACCTCTGGTGAATACCGCCCACAATGGGGAGTCGCTGGTTGGACCGCCAACACAATGTCGATCGAAGGTGCAACATGTCGGGACCGTCAACTGATCAGCTCTCGAACCAGTTTGATTTGCAGGACACTCCTGCAGGGGGCACGCGTTAAGGCAATGCTGAACAAGTAACGTCATATCCATCGCACAGCCATTTGAATGCCAAATGGCCCGCAAAGATACTGTGCTTTGCCCCACAGGGCCTGTTTCGGGAGCCTTTGAGCCCCCTTCGAACCCTTACGGGCGCACCTGTCCCAGCAAGCGCCAAGGCCGTGAACGCACGCGTGGCGTTCTTTTGCAGCCCGCGATAGCGCACCTTGCCAAAACCCCACAGCCGTTTGACCACCCCGAATACATGCTCTACGCGAGCGCGGATGCGGGACTTGTTGCGGTTCTTGGACCGCTGCGTTTCATCGACCACCCCGCACCTGCGTGTGCGCTGGTTGGTGAAGTCCTTGGCCCTGGGGGCTTTGCTCGCTATCAGTGTTTTCTGGCTGGCATAGGCCGAGTCGCCGTACACGCGTCGCTCATTGCCATGCAGCAGATCGGGCAGTGGGTGTTTGTCGTGCACGTTGGCCGCCGTCACCACAGCGCTGTGCGCCAGCCCGCTTTGGCTGTCCACCCCAATGTGCAGCTTCATGCCGAAATACCATTGCTGGCCTTTGCGGGTCTGGTGCATGTCGGGGTCACGCGCCTTGTCGGCGTTCTTGGTAGAACTGGGCGCGGCGATGATGGTGGCATCCACGATGGTGCCGGTATTGACCTTGAAGCCACGCTCCTGCAATTGCTGGCCTACCTTGGCAAACAGGGCTTCGCCCAGTTTGTGCTCATGGAGCAGTTTGCGAAACTTCAGCAGCGTGGTGGCATCGGGCACCCGTTCACGACCCAGGTCAATGCCCGCAAAGCGGCGCAGACTGGCACTGTCATACAGAGCCTCCTCGCACGCCAGATCGGCCAGGTTGAACCAGTGCTGCAGGAAATGGATGCGCAGCATGCGCTCTAGGCCAATGGGCGGGCGGCCGTTGCCTGCCTTGGGGTAGTGCGGCTCTATCACCTGACACAGAGCGGCCCATGGCACTATTGTCTGCATGGTCCGCAAGAACTCTTCGCGTCGGGTGGGTTTGCGCGAATGCTCGAATCCGTTGTCTTGATCTGCGGCCATTGCCAGGGTCTGCTGCTTCATCTGCGGATAACGTTTGACCCCCCTCAACGGTGGACCTTAATCAGCGTTGCCTTAAACAGCGCTTGAGCCTGCTCGCATCAACCGAGCCGTTAGTACGATGAACTCCGGACCCGCGCGGAAGCCCGCGAACAGGCAACAGAGAGAAGAAATAATGAGGGCTATCTTCATCGACTTCGATGGCGTATTGCACCCAGCCGGCGGGCCTGCAGGGTCCTGTCTTCCCTTCGAATGGCTCTCTGATCTGGCAGCCATTCTCAGCTCGCACCCGGCGATTCGCATCGTGGTGCACTCCAGTTGGCACCTCACATACCCACATGAAGAGATCCGCGAGTTCTTGAGCGCGCTGAGTGCCCATGAGATCGATATCGTGGGACCCGGAGAAAAGCTGCAGGCCATCACGGCGTACCGGAGTGCCCACCCTGAGATTGAACGCGGCCTTGTGATTGACGATGAGCCCAGCGAGTTTCCAGCGGGATTCCCTCTTCAGGTGGTGGCCTGTGACCCTGCTACCGGCATCAGCTGCCAGCACGTCAAAAGCCAGGTCACGGCGTGGCTGGACCACACCAACACGCATCCCTCAGGATGCTGAGCGGCTGCCGGGAAGCACATAGTGGCGGTCAGGCAGAGGCCTGTTAGCGCTTACTCATCAGGCTGGTATTCAAGGAGATCGGCTACCGTAACTCCAAGATAGCCACACAAACGGTTGATTGCATCTATTTCGATTCTTTCGACTGTCTCTTGATACAGCCGCGTCAGCGTTCCGCGATTGATGCCTGTATCACGGGCGACATCGCTGATTTTTAGCTTTCTCTCGCCCAACAAACGGCCTAAGTGGCAGCGGATCATGGTCTTTAAAAGATGTTTTTAATCTCTAGGAGGTTAAAAAAGCTTGCGGAGGATTAAAAAGAGGTGCACAATGCTCTCCAGGAGATCAAAAAGAGCATTTGAAAGTCTTTCTGGTCTCCTAGTTTAGCAAGCGATAACACCAGGAGCAAAGAAATGAACACTGAGGAGCTAACTTATCTGACCACCGACGAGCTGTCGACGCGTATCAAGTACGACGTGCGCACGATCCGCGAGCGGCTTAAGGACAGTGTGCTGATAGAAGGAGTCCACTATTTTCGCCCCTTTGGGGGAAGGAAGATTTTGTACATATGGGAGAGTGTCCAGCGCGACATGATGTCCGAATCACGAGACCGGCCGATAGGGATAAGCGCTATCCCGATGGCCAATGGTGGGGTGCTGCATGCCTAGCATTCGAAGCAGAGTGGATAACGGATTGCTGTTTTTTGACTTTCGATTCCATGGGGATCGATGCCGCGAACAGACGCTACTCAGCGACACGCCAGCAAACCGCAGGAAGCTAGAAAAGGTTCTGGACAAGATCGAGGCAGAAATCGCGGCAGGCACGTTCGTCTACGCGAACTACTTCCCCAACAGCAAGGCGCTAGCCCGCCTGGAAAGGGTAGCAGTCCAAACCGACCAGATCGCAGTAGCGCCTGTAGGTTGCGACGTTCATACGGCTGATCCGATCGTGATCGGAGACGATACTGGAAGCCAAACGCCAACCTTCTCCACCTTCGCCACGCAGTGGTTCAAAGAGCACGAGATCGAATGGCGACGCAGCCACATCCGATCCCTGCGCTCTACCCTGGACGGTCGCCTGATTCCCCACTTCGGACAAAAGGTGGTCAGCAGCATCACCAAATCCGACATCCTTGCCTACCGCGCCACACTCGCCAAAGTAAAAGGTCGCGGAGACAAGGAAGGACTCTCACCCAAACGCATCAACGAGATCATTGGCACGCTTTGCCAGATCATGGACGAAGCCGCCGACCGCTTCGAGTTTACGACGCCCACGACCAACATCAAACGGCTGCGGGTGCGCAAGGTCGATGTGGATCCGTTCAGTCTGCAGGATGTACAGAGCATCCTGGCAACCGTCCGCGCGGACTATCGCAACTACTTCACCGTGCGCTTCTTCACAGGCATGCGCACCGGCGAAGTCCATGGCCTCAAATGGCGCTACGTCGATTTCGAGCGCCGCCTGATTCGGGTCCGGGAGACCTTCGTCCTTGGAGAGGATGAGTACACCAAGACCGACGGCAGCCAGCGCGACATCCAGATGAGTCAGCCGGTGGTTGAGGCTCTCACCAGGCAGTACGAGGTGACGGGCAAACTATCCGACTACGTGTTCTGCAACCTGATGGGCGCGCCCTTGGATAACAAGAACTTCACGGACCGCATCTGGTATCCATTGCTGCGCCATCTGGGCATGGCTGAACGCAGGCCTTATCAGATGCGACATACAGCGGCCACCTTGTGGCTTGCCGCCGGTGAGGCGCCCGAGTGGATTGCCCGCCAGCTCGGCCACACCAGCACGGAGATGCTGTTCAAGGTCTACAGCCGCTACGTACCCAACCTCACACGCCAGGACGGATCGGCCATGGAGCGTCTGCTGGCCAGTCGCATGGCCACAGGGCAGGTCATCCGCATGGAAGAGGGCGGCGCAGACGCAGGGCTGCGCCCGGTGCATACGGACCTCTATGCCCCGGTGCTGCCAGCACCGCAAGCCGTACCCAAGCCACGCGGCGTGCACAAGCCCGCACAGGCCGGTGCATCCCTGCGTGGCAACACTAGCGGCGCCATGACCCGTCGTCCCACGGATATCGTGCTGCCGGCCGTCCATCACAAGGGCGAGCCCCAGGCCCCACCGGGTCCCTGGATGCGCACAGGACGCACGCACTCGCCCCGCGCCAGCGCGTAAGTCCGCTCATTCCTTCTTCCGCTCAACGGCTGCAAAAACCGGCAGTCTGGGCGGAGCCTTGCCCCCACATTCATATTCCCCAGGCACACCATGAACGCAAACACCTCTTCACTGTCTTCGCTGTGCACCGCTTCCCAGCCTGCAGTCCGCGCAGGCTCCGCACCCTCCGCAGTCGCCACCCGCCCGTCGGTGCGGTACACCTTGAGCCAGCTGCATCTGTCAGCAACCGAGATCGATCGCCGCCGCCTCGACATCCAGATGCGTATGCCGCAGGTCGCCATCGGCGCGCTTCACCAGTTCCTGCACGACCTCTTTGCCGATGACGATCTGGTCAAGGCCTACTTTCTGCATGTCGGTGCAACGTCTGCGGCAGGGCATGCGCCGACGATGCCGTTGGACTTGAGTGAGCGTGCCGCTGAGAGTGCAGGGACGTATTGGGGCTTGCTGCACCGCCACGAGCGCGAAGTGGCCGCTGTGGCGGCATTTGTGCAGTCCTGCGGCTATTACTGGTGCGCACGCCAGCAGGCGCTGGGTGGGCATCTGGTGCCGGTGGCTGTCTCGCCTCGCACCTATCGCAGCCGGATCGCAGTGGCACAGCGTGAACTGTTGCAGGAGCCTCTGCGCCAATTGCGCCGCAGTCACCCGGAGCTCGGCAGCACCCTGGCCCAGGTCTTGGGCATGGACTGCGATGGCGATGTCGATCCCCAGCAGGTCGCCCGCATTCAGGCAGCGCTGGGTACTGCGCAGATGCAGGTGCATTGAGTGTGACCATGCACATGCGGAAACTCGAAGCCAAGGGCCGCCGGGCCCATCCATCCCGGACATACACAGAACGGATCGACCGGCGTCAGAGGGTTGCGCTGCCGGCAGACATGGGGTGGCGGGTTGGCATGCGCGTCTACTTCCACCTGACGAAGGACGGCGCAATCCAGATAGGAAAAGTGCCCACGCAGCTGTGGCAGGGGCGCTTGCTCTCAGCGCGGATTCAGGGGATCCACCGGCCCCTCGGAGGCCGCAAGGATCGCGCTGGGAAGGCCATCAGAGCGTTGCGTCCTTGAGCTTCTTCAGGGCTCGGGTCTTGATCTTGACCGATGCGGGCTTGGCAGGGAACCAGCGCTCTTCACCCGTGAACGGATCCTTGCCAAAACGCTTCTTCTTGGCAGGCACTTGCAGCAGGCCAATCTTGAGGAGACCGGGGAGGGTGAATTCGCCGGAACCCTTCTTGTGCACCGAGCCCAGGATCGCCGACTCCAGTGCAGCGAGCACGGCCTTGGCGGCCTTGGGCTCGACACCGGACTGCTCGACCAAGTGGGCGACCAGGGTGGTCTTGTTGAAAGCCGTCTTGATGGGTTTGACTGCTGCGACAGGCTTGGCTGCTGCCGCAGGCTTGACCGCTGCTGCGGGTTTGGTGGCAGCGGCCTTCTTGGCGGCGGGGGCCGACTTCGTGGACTTCTTGGCAGGAGCGGGGGCTTTCTTTGCGGTGGCCATGGTGGGTCTCGTGATAAATGGGTTGGATGTTTGCTGACGGAAGAATCCAGACAGACGAATCAATTCTAGGAGCAGGGCCTCGCCGATGCATGCGCAGCCGCCACAACGAGGCTCCCATACACTTTCATCTTTCAAATGCACGCTACGCCATTGCAAGCGTGGCGATCGTTATCGGGAGTCTTCATGTCCATAAGCCCAAAGACATTGCTACTACTTCAAAAGGCGGGTGAAAACCTGTACGCAGCGCGCAATGCGCTGGCCCAGGACGTACAGCAACACGCCAGTCGCGTGGTCCATATGGTTGCCAGCGAACCCTTCGGCAATGATGCTGATCGCGCCTACGCACAGCTCGCAGCATTGCACGGATGGCACACGAGCTGCAGGCGATGGAAGAACAGCTCAAGACCCTGTACGGGTCCGCCATGGAGCTCGCAGCAGCCGAACCCCCGGTGCTGGTGGACTTGTCCGATCGCAGTCCACGCGCACGTGTGCAGCCCAGCGCCCTGGGCGTTGAAGAAGCACAGGACGTGCAGATCAAGCCAGTGCAGCCCAAACAACCGCTGCGAAAGAAGGCGACAGCGAGCGTGACGGCGGAACCTGCTCGCCCACGTCAGCGTCTGAGCGCCAATGACCAAAAGGTCCTGGCCTATCTCAAACAAGTCCTGGATCGACGCAGCTGGAAGCCTCTGACGCAAGTGGCCATTGCTGACGGAGCAGGGATACCCAAAGGCTCAGTGGGCCTGGCATTGCGCAGGGTCATTGATGCAGGGATGGTTCGTGAGGGGCAAAAGGGGAACTACCGGCTGGGCTAGCAGCAGTTCAGTGAAGAGCTTCGATCCTTGGCCATCACAGGCGCAGCAAACTGCGCTCAGGAATGTTCTTTCTTGGCCCCGGGCTCGCATGCCTTGAGCCATTTGGAAGAGAAATAGCCGAGCAGCATCACGATGTTGAAAATCATCAGGCCGATGACGATGGGATCGGAGAGGGCTGTCATGGCGGGTTTGTAGCGCTGTATTGGTAGTGGGTCAAGGTGGTCATGAGGTTGCCCCTGAAAAGTGGAGCTCTTATTGATCCGGCCCCTGTGAAATTGCATCAAGCCGCATAGCGCACCGGCCCGTGCTCAAAGTACTTGCGTGCGCTCGGGCCGACGCTGCACGCTGCGCAAGTGCTTTGCGGTGGCCTTCACCAATTGCAGCTTCGTGCGCGCCGGGGCCAGCTTGGTCACCGCTTGCTTGATGTCTGCATTGGCCATCTCATCGGGGTTCAACTCCGGGCTGTAGCTGGGCAGGTAGAGCACCTCGATGGCGTCGGCGTGCTCTGCCAGCCACGCCTTGACCTGCTTAGCGTGATGCATCCGCAGGTTGTCCAGAATCAGAGTTGCCCAAGATGTCATGCAGCGCCTCAATCTCAGCTTTGCGCCGGTGATTTCCAGCCTCGATGCATTGGGTGTCATGAACCAGGTTTTTCCAGTGCTTCAAGCTCCCGCCGCATCACCAGAGGCAAGCGCGCTCGACCACACGGTCAGCCTGGGACTGTGTCACCCCCGGGCCCAGGGTGCCGAACATCGCCCCCCAGTTGTTCGTCCCGCCACCCAGACGGGTTTTCATGAAGATGTCGATGACCTCGGGCGTTGAGTGCCTCAGAAGTTCTGCACCTTGCAGCGCACGGGCAATCCCCTCGGTGGCCGGGCGAGCAAAGAATTCTTCATGCTGCATCTCGTCAAGCAGTGGGCCCAGCGCCGTGACGTAGGCATCGAATCGCGAATCCTGTCCGCGCACGTCGGCCAGCTCGGCAAACAAGGCATCCCGGGAATTGGCCTCCTGTTGCATCGCACGGCGCACGTCCATGCACATCATGTTGGCAGCACCTTCCCACACGCTGTTGAGTGGCGCCTCGCGGTAGAGCCTTGCCATCGGGTGGTCCTCCACGAAACCGTTGCCACCATGGCACTGCAGCGCCTCGTTGGCCATCGCCACCACACGTGAGCAGTTGAAGTATTTGGCAGCCGGTGTCGCCACGCGCGCGAGGGCTTTTTCTTGAGGGTTCGTGTCGATGTGGTCGGTGGCCCTGGCCACCCTCAACGCCATGAGCGTTGCGGCCTCGACTTCCACCGCCATGTCAGCCAGCACGTTGGCCATCATGGGCCGTTTGGCCAGACTGGAGCCGAATGCGTTCCGGGTGGTAGTGTGGTTGAGTGCCAGGGTCAGCACCTGTCGCATCAAGCCCGCCGAGCCGACCGCGAAGTCCAGACGCGTGAGGTGTGAGTGGGACAAAATTTCACGAAGACCTCGACCTTCTTCTCCCACCCGAATCGCCATCGTCCCGCTGTATTCCACTTCGCTGCCGGCATTGGAGCGGTTACCAGCCTTGTCCTTGAGGCGTTGAATGAAGAACCGGTTGAAGCTGCCGTCAGGCAAGGTCCGCGGAAAGAAGAAGCAGGTCACGCCACCATTCACCTTGGCCAGCGTAAAGAAGCCATCTGATTGCGGGACGGAGCAAAACCACTTGTGGCCCGTGAGCTCATACCAGTGCGCCACGGCCCCGTGGTACTCGGCTGAGTGGGAATAGACCGCCGTGGTCTGTGTCTCGCGCAGGTCTGAGCCGCCTTGCTTTTCCGTCATGGCGTAGCCGATGACCACAGAGGGTTTGTCAGCTACCTCCCGGCGGCTGTTTTCGTAAACCGTGCCCAGAACTTTCTCGGCCCAAATCTTCAACGCTGGCTCACGAGCCAGCCCCGCATACGCCGCGTAAGCCATTCCCGTGGGACAGCCCGTGCCTTGTTCGACCTGATTCCACAGGTAGGACAGCACCGCACGCGCCAAGTGAGGATTTTTCTGTTTCGCCGTCCAGGAGAGCGTGGGAACTTCGTGCTTCCAGGCCAGCGACATCAGTTGGTGCCATGACGGGTGGAAGTCGACCCAATCGATGCGGTTGACCGTGAGCCCAAGTACTACGTGCGCCAGCTGATGGCGGATTTCTCTCCATCACATATTCGTGAGGCGTGGCAGATTGGCTCGGGTGCTCTGCCGTTTGGTTTTGAGTTCATCTCCCGGGTGACGTTCCGGGACGTGAATTTTGGTGAGCTGGCCAAGCCTGGCGAGGCGTTCAAGGTGGCGGACAAGGAGTCTTCGCGACCTAGATTCAAGCTGTGCAAGCACTGCGGCAAGGTGCAAAAGCCTCCTCGACGAAGTAGCGACCCGAGCGGGCAAAGCCATAGCTTCGATTGCCCCAAGTACGGTGATGACAGTCCTGCCAACTTGCTGGAGTGCCTGTACCTGTACCGAGAGTTCGAGTCGGAGGCTTTGCGGATTCTGGTGCCGTATACGAAGAACGGCATGGACGAGAGCGTGGTCCAGTCCTTCATGGCGGCCGTGCAGTTGGGGCTCAAGCGCCGATTTGGTGGCAAGGTGGACCACTTGCGCATGGTGCTGCAGGACGAGCCTGGCAAAGACGGTGGGCCGCGCCGCCATTACGTCATGCTGTACGACTCGGTACCCGGCGGCACAGGCTACTGGCCGAGGTGCCCAAGCAAGGGCTGGACGCCGTGCTGGTGGCGGTGGAGTTGGCCCTGGAGAGTGCGCCGCCATCGGGGCGGGTGAGCACCGAGCACGTCATCAACGTGCTCGGCCGCCTGCAAGCGCAGCCCCTGCCCGAGACGGTTGCGACCAACCTGCAAGTGAGCCAGACACCCCTGGCCGACACGGCGCGCTATGACAGCCTGCGCGCTGGCAGCGACATGCAGGAGGCCGATCATGCGTGAGCTGGACAAGGAGTTCAAAGAGCTGCGCCTGTACGGCATGGCCGGGGCCTGGGAGGACCTGG
>Ga0208517_100278_pt1 | contig 22332 bp, 19 predicted proteins | sample LakWasM118_HOW13_2_FD_183932 | JGI IMG/M metagenome (GOLD analysis project Ga0208517, IMG submission 183932) | Freshwater sediment methanotrophic microbial communities from Lake Washington under simulated oxygen tension - Sediment Metagenome... | ecosystem: Environmental > Aquatic > Freshwater >... | reverse complement strand
CGGCCAGGTAGGGCTGGGCGACCTGCTCAAGATGGGCAGTGGCCTGCTGGGCGGGCGGCGCTAGGGCGCCACCCATCTGCTCTGCTTTTGAGCACTATTGGCGCTTTATGGGCAAGCAATTTTGCCCCATATGGCTTCAAAATAATGGGCAAGGCCAAGCCGGTCCGCGGCGTTGCCAGATGCCGCCAGGCAGGGCCCTTGACGCTGCCGGTGTTGCGCACAAGGCAGGATGCGTTGAAACTCTTTCACGTCCGCCATCATTTTTGCAGGGAGGCCCTCCATGACAGCTGTTGCTGAAATTCTCAAATCCAAGAGCGACCACACCGTTTACGCCATCGCACCGCAAGACTCGGTGTTCGATGCGCTCCAGCGCATGGCCGACAAGCGCATCGGGGCGCTGCTGGTGATGGAGGGCGACACCATCGTCGGCATCGTCACCGAGCGCGATTACGCCCGCAAGATCGCCCTGCTGGGGCGCAAGTCCACCGCCACGCTGGTGCGCGATGTCATGACGACGGCGGTGATGTATGTGGGCCCCACCCAGACCAGCCAGGAGTGCATGGCGCTCATGACCGAAAACCGCCTGCGCCACCTGCCTGTGGTCGATGGCGGCAAGCTGGTGGGGCTGATCTCCATTGGCGATCTGGTCAAGGACATCATTTCCGAGCAGAAATTCATCATCGAGCAGCTCGAGCACTACATCACCGGCGGCGGCCGCTGAACGACAAATGCCCCGGCTGTGAGGCCGGGGCATTTGGCGTGCGCAGGGTGGGGTCAGGCCGCTTTCTCCACATGCCCCTGGCGGGTGTACAGAAAGTCGATCACGGCCTTGCGGCAGTGCACATAGCGCGGGTCTTCTGCCAGTTCCACGCGCTTGCGCGGGCGCGGCAGGTCCACATGCAGCACCTCGCCAATGGTGGCGGCCGGGCCGTTGGTCATCATCACGATCTTGTCGGACAGCAGCACTGCCTCGTCCACGTCGTGCGTCACCATCACCACGGTGCTGTGCGTACGCGCCACGATCTCCAGCAGCTCGTCCTGCAGCTTGGCGCGGGTGAGGGCGTCGAGCGCTCCAAAGGGCTCGTCCATCAGCAGCACCTGCGGCTCCATGCACAGCGCCCGTGCAATGCCCACGCGCTGCTTCATGCCGCCCGAGATCTCGCCGGGGCGCTTTTGCGCCGCGTGCGTGAGGCCCACCAGTGCCAGCGCCGCATCGGTGCGGGCCAGCAGCTGGGCCTTGCTTTCGGTTTTGCCAAACACGCGCTCCACCGCCAGGTGCACGTTGTCAAAGCAGGTCAGCCAGGGCAGCAGCGAGTGATTCTGGAACACCACGGCGCGCTCGGGCCCGGGGCCGCTGATTTCCTTGTTGGCGCACAGCAGCGCGCCGTGGGTGGGCGTGGTCAGGCCGGCGATCAGGTTGAGCAGCGTGGATTTGCCGCAGCCCGAATGCCCGATGAGCGCCACGAACTCGCCCTTGGCAATCGTCAGGTGGATATCGCGCAGCGCCGGAAACAGGCCCTTGGCTGTCTTGAAGGTCTGCGCTACGCCCTGGACCTCGATGAACTTGGTGGTCAGCGATGCGTTCATGATTTCACCTCTTCGAACGTGAAGGCCGTGGCCAGCTTGACCAGGGCGTATTCGAGCAGCAGCCCGACGATGCCGATCACGAAGATGGCAATGATGATGTTCTTGACGTTGAGGTTGTTCCACTCGTCCCACACCCAGAAACCGATGCCCACGCCGCCCGTCAGCATCTCGGCGGCCACGATCACCAGCCACGCAGTGCCCACGGCCAGGCGCACGCCCGTCAGCATGTAGGGCAGCACGGCGGGGAACAGGATCTTGGTGGCGATCTTCCACTCGCTCAGGTTGAGCACGCGGGCCACGTTCATGTAGTCCTGCGGCACGCGCTGCACGCCCACGGCGGTGTTGATGACCATGGGCCAGATCGAGCAGATGAAGATGGTCCAGATGGCGGCCGGGTTGGCCCCCTTGAACACCAGCAGACCGATCGGCAGCCAGGCCAGCGGCGACACCGGCCGCAGCAGGCTGATGAGCGGGTTGAACATGCGCGACAGGAAGGCAAAACGCCCGATGACAAAGCCCGCCGGAATGCCCACCAGCGCCGCCAGCCCGAAGCCCACCGCTACGCGCTGCAGCGAGGCCAGCACGTTCCAGCCCACGCCCTGGTCGTTGGGGCCGTTGCGGTAGAACGGGTTGCTGAACACTTCCAGCGCCTGCAGCCAGGCTTCGTGCGGCGTGGGGATGCTGCGGCCCGTGCTGGCCGACACCAGCGCCCACAGCCCCACCAGCAGCCCCAGGCCCAGCACGGGCGGCAGCACCGTCAGCCAGAAGCTGCGCGAGAGGGCGGCCCAGTCGCGCGCGGGCTTGGGCGTTGGCGGGTTGGTGGGCTGAGAGGTTTTGGCGCCCGTGGATAAAACGCTATTTGCTATTGTTTTGGTAGCTTCTGACGCGGACTCCCGCGGGGCATGAAAAACGGCACTGACCATGGTGATCTCCGGTTGTTCAGCCTGTTCAGGCCTTGATCTTGAAGCCGTCGGCATACCTGGCGGGGTCTTTGCCGTCCCACACCACGCCGTCGATCAGCTTGCTCGTGCGCAACACGTCCTTGGGCACATTGACCTTCATGGCGCTGGCGACCGATCTGTACAGGTCCACCTGGTTCACCTGCTTGGCCACGGCCAGGTAATCGGGGTGGCTCTTGAGCAGGCCCCAGCGCTTGTGCTGCGTGAGGAACCACATGCCGTCCGACAGGTAGGGGAAGTTCACCGCGCCGTCGTTGAAGAACTTCATGTGGTTTGGGTCGTCCCAGGTCTTGCCCTGGCCGCCACCCACGCCGTTGCTGTAGCGGCCCAGGATGCGCTGGTTGATCGCGTCCACGCTGGTGTTCACGTAAGCCTTGCCGGCAATGGTTTCGGCCATCTTCATCTTGTTCGACAGGCTTGCATCGATCCACCGGCTGGCTTCCAGCACCGCCATCATCACGGCGCGCGTGGTGTTGGGGTACTTCTTCACAAACTCTGCCGTGGTGCCCAGCACCTTCTCGGGGTGGTCGCGCCAGATGTCCTGCGTGGTGTTGGCCGTGATGCCGATGCCGTCCATGATGGCGCGGTGGTTCCAGGGCTCGCCCACGCAAAAGCCGTCCATGTTGCCCACGCGCATGTTGGCCACCATCTGCGGCGGCGGCACGGTGATGAGCTTGGCACCCGACACCGGGTTGATGCCTGCCGCCGCCAGCCAGTAGTGCATCCACATGGCGTGTGTGCCCGTGGGGAAGGTGCCGGCAAAGGTGTACTCGCGCTTCTCCCGGGCCATCAGCGCTGAGAGCGAGGGGCCGTCCACCGCGCCCTTGTCGGCCAAGGCCCTGGACAGCGTGATCGCCTGGCCGTTGTGGTTGAGGGACATGAGCACCGCCATGTCCTTCTTGGGGCCCGCCGTGCCCAGGTGCACGCCGTATACCAGGCCATAGAGCACATGGGCAAAGTCCAGCTCGCCGTTCACCAGCTTGTCGCGCACACCGGCCCAGCTCGCCTCCTTGGTGGGGATGATGGTCACGCCGTACTTCTTGTCGAAGCCCAGCACCGAGGCCATCACCACGCTGGCGCAGTCGGTCAGCGGAATGAAGCCGATCTTGACCTCTTTCTTCTCGGGTGCATCCGAGCCTTGGGCGTGGACCAGGGCGCGCAGCGCGGGGCTCACCCCCACGGCGCCCACGGTGGCGGCCTGCAGCACGGTGCGGCGGTTGAGGCGGGTTTTGAGCAGATCGGTCATGGTGCTTCCCTTGTGACGTGACAAACAAAAAAGGCGTCCTCACGCCGCGCCTGGCTGCGTCATGCAGCTGTGCGCGGGTGGGGACGCCTTTGTCCGGTTTCTGGCCGCATCCGCCCGCCGTTGGGCAGAGCCGCCATTGCAGACCTGTGAAGGTCTTGCATGATGCATTGCAAGCCCTGTGCCAGCTAGTAGAAGTGATTTTTGCTATTGAATGATGAGCGTACTACGAAGTATTTACGGGTGCTACAGGTTTTGTTGCTGAAAGAGACCGGGGGCGGCAGTGCACCGGTGTTGTGCGGCGCACCATCAGGGCGCGGGGAGCTGAGGGCTGAAAACGGTCACGATCTGCCGTTCGTGACTGATCGGTTTCTGACGCAGCTCTATGCACTCAATCCACAGTCCCAGTTCGCGGCGTGAACGTAGGCCAGCGGTTGTAGCCGACTTCAGGATCGTTGGCCCGCAGCGTCTGGACGAAGTGAACCTCCATGCTATTGATCTCCGCCCTTGTCGCAGTCTTCGACTCCCACAAGATGTCTCGGGTGACCGTGAAGCTCTTCCGCAGTACTGGGGAGTGAATCGTCAAGGCGCAGCCTTTCACGCACATGAGAACGACTTTTCGGCTCTGTCAAAGACTGCCCTTTGCGGAGCAGAAAGGCAGCTTAGCTGACAGAGAATTAGCTCGCAGTAATCCGTTCCCTGGCGAGCCGGGTGCCTGCAGCAAGCGCCTGCAGCTTTCGCCAGGCCACGTCCCGATCCATCGGAGCCAAGCCACAGTTCGTACACGGGAAAAGTCTCTCCTTGGGCACGAACTGCAGGGCTCGGCCGATAGTGTCAGCCACTTCTTCGGGTGTTTCTACTTCATCGCTCGCCACATCGATCACACCGACCAGTACGTCCTTACCTGGTAGCAGTGCCATGAGGTCGGGAGGTACATGAGAGTGGATACATTCCAAGCTCACCTGATCAATGCTGCTGCGGGCGAGCGCAGGAAACACCGTCTCATACTGGCGCCATTTCTCGCCCAGTGTGCTCTTCCAGTCAGTGTTGGCCTTGATGCCGTAGCCGTAGCAGATGTGTACCGCCGTTGTACACGTCAGCCCCTGCGCCGCTCTTTCAAGCGCCTTCACGCCCCAGTCGGCTGCATCCTTCATGTAAACGTTGAAGGCAGGTTCATCGAATTGGATGATGTCTACTCCGTCGGCTTGCAGCGCGAGAGCTTCTTGGTTGAGCAACTCGGCAAATGCAAAAGCCAACTTCACTTTGTCACCATAGAAACGGTCGGCGACCGTGTCTACGATGGTCATCGGACCAGGTAGCGTGAATTTCAGCTTCTTTTTGGTATGAGCACGCGCGAGTTGAGCTTCGAAGGCATGCACACGGCCCTTCAATCGCAGGGCAGCCACCACCTGCGGCACCATAGCGTCGTACCGGTTATCGCGTATGCCCATCTTCACTTTGTTGTCGAAGTCGATGCCTTCGACTTGTTCGAGGAAGCCGTGCACGAAATGCTGGCGCGATTGCTCACCGTCGCACACGATATCCAGACCCGCGTCCTCCTGGGCTTTGATCCAAAGCAGGGTCGCATCGGCTTTGGCTTGGAGCAACGCATTGCCTTCGGCCCTCCACTGAGGCCAAAGTTTGTGGGTTTCTGCGAGCCAGGCCGGTTTCGGCAAACTACCGGCGATCGAAGTTTCAAACATCAAAAATTCCTTCTGACAAAAAAATGGACAGACATAGGTGAGTCAACCGGTTTAGCGAGAACAGCCAATCCATGGTTTTTCTTGGGAAACAAAGCATGAAGAATCAACCGAAAGAGCGGTCAGCTCGCAGAGCTGGCAGTCCATCGATGCAGGACAGAACCGTACGGCTTGATGAAGTGCTCCTCAGCAAACTTGCCTTGCTGGACCGCAAGTTGACTGCGCTCTTCACGGTCGTAGACGATTTGCGTCGACGAGTAGTCCTGGTTGGTGAGGCTCGGCTGATAGAAGTTACCGGCGGCAGAGTTGGCGTTGTAGATCTCGGGCCGATAAATCTTCTGAAAGGTTTCCATGGTGCTGATGGTGCCGATCAGCTCAAGATTCGTGTAGTCGTCCAGAAGATCGCCGTAAAAGTAGAACGCTAACGGCGCGACGCTGTTTGGAGGCATGAAGAAGCGAACTTGCATACCCATTTTTTCAAAGTACCGGTCGGTCGCTGAAAGTTCGCTCTGTTGATACTCAACGCCCAGTACCGGGTGCTGATTTCCATTCCGCTGGTAACGTTTGCTGGTCGATACACTGATGCAGATGACAGGTGGCTTGCCTAAGTGCGCTTTGTAAGTGACCGAACTGACAAACTGTTTGAACAGCTTTCCATGCAATTCACCAAAACCTTCAGGAACACCGAATTGCGCCCGATCAGCGTTGTAGCCGGGAAGCAGGATGCTGAAGTCGTAATCGCGGACGTAGGAAGAAAAGTTGTTCCCAACGATCCCATCGATGCGTTTTCCCGTCTTCTTGTCGAGAATGCTGGTTTTCAGCACTTCAATCAACGGAAATGAAGCATTGCTAATGCTGGAAGCCATGCTCATCTCTACGGAGATGATCTCCAGTTCGACAGAGTAGCGATCTCCTGTCGCATTGTCCCAATGCGCTAGCTCATTAAAACGGTTGTTGATCATCCTCAGCGTGTTGCGCAAATTCTGCTGGCGACTCTTTCCCCGTGCCAGGTTGGCAAAGTTGGTGGTGATGCGCGTGCTGTCTGATGGGATGTAGTTTTCATCGAAAAGGATGCTCTTGAGTTCAAAGCGGAGTTCTTCGTTCATGGCGATTGCGTCTGGAAGTTGTTAGGTTGGCCAAGTCGTGAATCAGGCCACGTGCGCTTCAATGGTCAGGCGGGGCAAGGCGTGGCGCGCCAATGTCACCAACGGCATTGCCCGCTCGACCGCGAGCCTGGCCCGTTCGAGCAAGGCCCCGTTGCGTAGGCGGCCTTCCGCAAAGTCCTTGTCGGTTGCGTAAACACCTAGCGGCATCGTGCGCGTCTGGAAAAAGCTGAACAACGGGCGCAATTGATGGTCGATCACCAGGGCATGGCGCTCACTACCACCGGTGGCTGCTAGTAGCACTGGTTTGTCGATCAATGCATCCTGATCGATGAAGTCGAAGAAGTGCTTGAACAATCCCGAGTAGGCGCCGCGGTAGACCGGGGTGACTACGACGACCACGTCTGCTTGCTCGACTTCTACAAGCGCACGCTCTGCCGTACAAGGCAGTTGGGAGCGCAGGACCGCGCCGGCTAGTTGGGGAGCGATCAGACTCATCTCGATAAGGTGCTTTTCACACGGCATTTCATGTGCGATCAACTCCAGCAGGTGTTCTGCCAAGGTTGCTGCCTTAGAGGGACGTTGAAGCCCTCCGGAGACGGCGACTATGCGCGTGGTGTGTTTCATTCTGTCTTTCGTATCGACTGATTTCTGGTGCCTAGAGGCTTGATGGAGTGCGCAAGGTCAAGTCGCTTTGCCATCGTGCTGCGCCTGCAAGTTCGGTCCGCTGAATGCGGTGAGTTGTTTGACGGCCATGGGCTTCCTTTGAACTGCCAACGAACAATGGAAGCGAATGCTAGACATCAGTGATCATGAAGTAAAATGGTTTTATCTCACGATTTCATGAATATTTTTCATATATGTTGGAGCGCGCACATTTAGCCATCGTGGCCGAGGTCGAGAAACAGGGCTCCTTGACTGCGGCGGCTAACGTGTTGTGCCTCACGCAGTCGGCGCTGAGCCACAGCATGAAAAAGCTTGAGCAGCAGCTGGGCACTGACATCTGGCTGCGTGAAGGCCGTAGCCTGCGTTTAACCCAGGCTGGCCAGTACCTGCTTGCGGTGGCGAACCGGGTGCTGCCGCAGTTGAACTTGGCCGAAGAGCGCCTGCGCCAGTTTGCGCAAGGCGAGCGCGGCACGCTGCGTATCGGTATGGAATGCCACCCTTGCTACGAGTGGCTGCTCAAAGTGGTGTCGCCGTACTTGGCGGCCTGGCCCGACGTCGACGTGGACGTGAAGCAGAAGTTTCAGTTTGGCGGCCTGGGGGCGCTTTACGGCTATGAGATTGACATGCTGGTCACGCCTGACCCCTTGTTCAAGCCCGGATTGCACTTCGAGCCCGTGTTCGACTACGAACAAGTGCTTGTGGTGGCCTGCGACCATGCTTTGGCCAGCGCACCGCATATCACCCCCCGTGATCTGCTAAGTGAGGTTTTAATTACCTACCCGGTCTCGCCGGATCGGCTGGATGTTTACACCCAGTTTCTATCGCCTGCTGGTGTGAGTCCACGCCGGCATAAGACCATCGAGACCACCGACATCATGTTGCAGATGGTAGCCAGCGGGCGCGGCGTCGCCGCGCTTCCACGCTGGCTTGTCGAAGAGTACGCGTGCAAGATGCCCGTGAAGCCTGTGCGTCTAGGACCACAAGGGATTGCCAAGCAGATCTACCTTGGCGTACGCGAGTTGGACATGAACACCGATTACGTACAAGCCTTCGTGCTCCTGGCAAGAACGCTATCTCATTCTCAGGTGTAGCGTTTCTCTAGCTCGTCCCAGTCTGGCTTACCGACTAGGCGTTGACGCTCAGTGAACGATGTGACCAAGCCGCTGCTTTCAAGTACTTGCTTGTCGTCTCTTAGGGTGGTGAGCGTCTTATGCATGCCATGCACTGCGCCCTGTAACGCAGCGTTGGCGTAAAGCACGATACCGTAGCCCAGTCGGCCAAGCTCCTCGGCGCCGAACATAGGGGTCTTGCCGCCTATGACCATGTTCATCAGCTGCGGCTTGGCCAAGCGCTGGGGCAGTGCACGTACCTCCTCGGCCTTGGTTACGGCCTCTACAAAAAGGATATCCGCGCCTGCCTCTGCAAATTTTTGCGCTCGCTCTACGGCAGCCTCAAAGCCGTGCGTAGCTGCCGCGTCGGTACGCGCCATTACGAGGAAATCCGGATCGCGTCGTGCATCCACAGCGGCCTTGATCTTGCTCACCGCCTCTTCCGTCGAGATAACTTCCTTGCCCGAGAAATGACCGCAGCGCTTGGGTGAAACCTGGTCTTCCAACTGAATGCAGTCGGCACCGGCTCTTTCCAGCGTGCGTACGGTGTGGTACACGTTGAGCGCGTTCCCGAAGCCAGTGTCGGCATCTACTATGAGTGGCAGGCTCACCGCATCACGTATGCGGGCTGTGTGGTTGGCGATCTCTGAAAGACCCATGAAGCCCTGATCGGGCATACCGAACCACATGTTGGTAACTCCGGCACCGGTAACGTAGAGGGCCTCGAAGCCCAGGTCTTCCACGACCTTCGCAGACAGTGCGTTGAACGCGCCGGGTACCAGTACGCCGCGGCGCGCCTCGACAAGGGATTTGAGTTGCTTACGGGTGGACATCAAGTTATCACAATCTAAATTCAGAAACTGTCATTGGGCACGCGCACCCAGCCTTCCATGAGGATGCGCGCACTGCGGCTCATGACGGCTTTGGTAACGGTCCATTGACCGTCAACCAGGTTCGCCTCGGCGCCGACGCGCAGCTGGCCCGAAGGGTGGCCAAAGCGCACGCTGTGGCGCGCGCCACCGCCAGCCGCAAGATTCACCAGCGTGCCCGGCACAGCGGCCGCAGTGGCAATGGCGACCGATACCGTGCCCATCATGGCGTGGTGCAACTTACCCATGGAGAGTGCGCGAACCAGAATGTCCACATCCTCAGCTCGCACACGCTTGCCACTCGACGCGGTATAGCCGGCCGGAGGAGCCACGAAGGCGATTTTGGGTGTGTGCTGCCGAGTCGTGGCCTCCTCGGCCGTGTGGATAAGACCCATGCGCAATGCGCCTGCCACGCGGATGGACTCGAGGCGCGCCAACGCAGTGGTATCGCCGTTGATGGACTCGCGCAGCTCGGTACCGGTGTAGCCAATGTCAGCGGCATTGACGAAGATTGTGGGAATGCCCGAGTTGATCAACGTAGCCTGGAGCATTTCGATGCCCGGCACCTCCAATGCGTCCACTACCTGCCCCGTTGGGAACATGCCACCGTCACCATCGGCATCGTCTGCTGGTTCCATGAACTCGAGCACGATCTCTGCTGCTGGGAAGGTCACGCCGTCGAGTTCAAAGTCCCCTGTCTCCTGGACTTGCCCGTTGAGAACCGGAACATGAGCAACTATGGTTTTGCCGATGTTGGCCTGCCAGATACGCACAGTGCAGATGCCATCGCGCGGCATCGCTTCGACATAGCCTGCATGGATTGCGAACGCGCCGGCCGCTGTCGACAGGTTGCCGCAGTTGCCGCTCCAATCAACAATGTTTTTATCAATGGCAACTTGACCATAGAGGTAGTCCACGTCGTGCCCAGGGCGTCTGCTTTTCGAAAGAATCACACACTTACTGGTGCTAGACGTGGCGCTGCCCATGCCGTCGATTTGTGCAGCATAGGGGTCCGGACTGCCGATGACGCGCTGGAACAAGCGGTCTCGTGCTGAGCCCGCTTGTTGCGTTGCGGGTGGCAGGTCCTCAAGACGAAAAAATACACCCTTGCTGGTCCCTCCACGCATGTAGGTGGCTGGAATTCTGATTTGTGGTGAAGCGACCATCATGCAGCCCTTTTCTGCGCAAGGAAGTCCTGCGCGAAACGTTGCAAAACACCCCCAGCCTCGTAGACAGAGACCTCTTCGGCAGTATCGAGCCGGCAGTTCACTGGCACCTGCAGCGTCTCGCCGCTCTTGCGATGAATTACCAGCGTTAGTTCCGAATGCGGTGTGCGCGTCCCTTTGACGTCAAAGGTTTCCGTACCGTTAAGTCCAAGCGTCATCCGGGTGGTGCCGGATTGAAACTCCAGCGGCAGCACCCCCATGCCGAACAGGTTGGTGCGGTGGATGCGCTCGAAGCTCTCGGCAACCACCACCTCGACGCCCGCCAGGCGAACACCTTTGGCCGCCCAGTCTCGGCTAGAGCCTTGACCATAGTCAGCGCCGGCAATGATGATCAACGGCTGACGGCGGTTCAGGTAGGTCTCAATGGCTTCCCACATACGTACCACCTGTCCATCGGGCTCCACACGGGCAAGGGAGCCTTTCTGCACCTTGCCATCGACCACGGCCATCTCGTTGATGAGCTGCGGGTTGGCGAAGGTGGCACGCATGGCCGTCAGGTGGTCACCACGGTGCGTGGCGTAGGAGTTGAAGTCCTCCTCGGGCAGACCCATTTTGTGCAGGTACTCACCAGCCGCGCTGTCCATAAGAATAGCGTTGGAGGGGGAAAGGTGGTCCGTGGTGATGTTGTCGGGCAGGATTGCCAGAGGGCGCATACCTTTGAGCGTGCGGGGAAAGGCAGCCAGGGCGCCGACGCCTTCCGTATCCCAGTACGGAGGACGGCGGATGTAGGTGGACATCGGACGCCAGTCGTATTGGGGAGCCACACGTTCACCATCGTCCACCCGCAGGGAGAACATCGGCTCATACACGGAGCGGTATTGCGCGGGTTTGACTGCGGCCTGGACCACGGTGTCGATCTCTTCATCGCTGGGCCAGATGTCTTTCAGGCGGATTTCCTTGCCGTCCACAATCGTCAGGACATCGTTCTCGATGTCGAAGCGCACTGTGCCAGCGATGGCATAGGCCACCACCAGCGGCGGCGAGGCCAGAAATGCCTGCTTGGCATAGGGGTGGATGCGCCCGTCGAAGTTACGGTTGCCCGAGAGCACGGCGGTGGTGTATAGATCACGGTCGATGATTTCCTGCTGAATCTTGGAATCGAGCGCGCCGCTCATTCCGTTGCAGGTGGTGCAAGCGAAGGCGACGATGCCAAATCCCAATGCCTCCAGATCGCCTAAAAGCCCTGCTTCCTTCAAGTACAGTTCCACCGCCTTGGAGCCGGGCGCAAGCGATGTCTTGACCCAGGGCTTGCGCGTGAGGCCCAGCCGGTTCGCATTGCGCGCCAGCAGCGCGGCGGCGATTACGTTGCGCGGATTGCTGGTGTTGGTGCAGCTGGTGATGGCGGCGATGATCACGGCGCCATCGGGCATCCGGCCCTCGGCCTCATCGGCGCGGGCCATTTCGAGCTTGATGGCACCGGCAATGCCTCGATCCACCAACGCCGAGAGCGGCAGGCGACGGTGCGGATTCGATGGCCCAGCCATGTTGCGCACGACGGTCGAGAGGTCGAACTTCAGTACGCGCTCGTACTGCACATTGCGCAGGCTGTCGACCCAGAAGCCGGCTGTCTTGGCATAGGTTTCCACTAACTGCACCTGTTTCTCCTTGCGGCCTGTCAGACGCAGGTATTCCAAAGTCTGTTCGTCGATAGAGAACAGTGCAGCGGTGGCACCGTATTCAGGGCACATGTTCGAAATGGTGGCCCGGTCGCCAATGGACAGGCTCTCGGCTCCCTCGCCATAGAACTCGACATACGCGCCCACTACCTTTTCCTTGCGCAGGAATTCGGTCAGGGCTAGCACGATGTCGGTCGCGGTGATGCCAGGCTGCCGGCGGCCCTTGAGCTCTACGCCTACGATGCTGGGCAGGCGCATCCAGGAGGCGCGGCCTAGCATCACGTTTTCGGCCTCCAGGCCACCCACGCCGATGGCGATCACGCCCAGCGCATCTACGTGTGGGGTGTGGCTGTCGGTCCCCACGCAGGTGTCGGGAAATGCCACGCCATCTTGCACGTAGACCACGGGTGACATCTTCTCCAGGTTGATCTGGTGCATGATGCCGTTGCCTGCGGGGATCACGTCCACGTTGGCGAAGGCCTTCTTCGTCCATTCAATGAAGTGGAAGCGGTCCTCATTACGGCGATCCTCGATAGCGCGGTTTTTAGCGAAAGCATTGGGGTCGAAGCCGCCGCACTCCATGGCCAGGGAGTGATCCACGATCAATTGAACAGGTACCACAGGGTTCACCTGAGCTGGGTCGCCGCCTTCGTTGGCGATAGCATCGCGCAGGCCAGCTAGGTCCACCAGCGCCGTCTGCCCAAGAATGTCGTGACAGACCACACGCACGGGATACCATGGGAAGTCGATCTCACGCTTGCGTTCAATCAGTTGCAGAAGATAGTTGTCCAGTCGTGCCGGATCTGCCCGCCGCACAAGGTTTTCGGCATGTACGCGTGCGGTATAGGGCAGCCCTGCCCAGGCACCAGTTCGTAATGTCTCAACCGCCTCGCGCGCATCCATGTAGTCCCATTGCGTTCCCGGCAGCTTTTTGCGGTATTTAGTATTCATGAGATTGGGTGTTGATGACTCTTCCAGTGATTACTTGCGGCTCTCGATAGGAACGAAGTCGAGATCCTCTGGGCCGGTGTAGTTCGCACTGGGTCTGATGATCTTGTTGTCAACTCGCTGCTCCACAACGTGAGCGGCCCAGCCACTGGTGCGTGCGATCACGAACAGCGGCGTGAACATAGCGGTCGGAACTCCCATCATGTGATAGCTCACGGCACTGAACCAGTCGAGATTAGGGAACATCTTCTTGACTTCCAACATCACCGACTCCAACCGCTCCGCAATGTCATACATCTTGGTGGAGCCAGCTCCATCTGACAGTCGTTTCGCCACACGCTTGATAACCACGTTGCGTGGATCGCTCACGGTGTAAACCGGATGGCCGAACCCGATGACGACTTCTTTGCGCTCAACGCGGGCACGAATATCAGCTTCGGCTTCGTCCGGGTTGTCATAGCGCTTCTGGATTTCGAACGCAACTTCGTTAGCGCCGCCATGCTTAGGGCCGCGCAGGGCGCCGATAGCACCCGCGATGCACGAGTACATGTCACTACCCGTTCCAGCGATGACGCGCGCCGTGAAAGTAGACGCGTTGAATTCATGCTCAGCGTAAAGGTTCAGTGAAGTATGCATTGCACGCACCCAGCTCTCCGGAGGCGTCTCGCCATGCAGCAGATGTAGAAAGTGACCGCCAATTGATTCGTCATCGGTTTCTACGTCGATGCGTTTACCTTGCGTACTGAAGTGATACCAGTAAAGCAGCATTGAACCCAGAGAAGCCATGAGCCGGTCAGCAATATCACGCGCGCCGGGAAGATTGTGATCATCTTTCTCGGGCAGCACACAGCCCAGGGTCGACACACCAGTACGCATCACGTCCATGGGGTGAGCACCGGCCGGCAGTTTCTCGAGTGCGTCCTTCACACTGGCCGGTAGGCCGCGAAGGGCTTTGAGACGCGCCTTGTAAGCCTTGAGCTCTGCTCGTGTGGGCAGCTTCCCGTGAACTAAAAGGTGCGCGACCTCTTCGAACTCGCAAACCTCGGCGATGTCGAGAATGTCGTAGCCCCGATAGTGCAAGTCATTGCCGGTACGGCCGACCGTGCACAGTGCAGTGTTGCCTGCAGTAACGCCCGACAGCGCAACAGACTTCTTTGGTTTGAAACCCGTAGTTTCGGTGGTGCTCATGGTGTCTCCTGATGATGCGAAAGTGGATCAATGGGGTGGGGGTGACCGGCAGCGTCAACGGCGACCATTTCAAACACGGCCTGCAGGGCTTCGTCAGTCGGCGCACCAGGCGCTTGACTCAGACCACGGACGTACACGGTCATAGAAGTGCGGCCTACACGACTCACATGGGCGCGCAGCATGAGGCTGTGACCCACAGGCACCGGCACGCGGAAGTCGACACCGCTCACTGCAGCCACCACCACTTCACGTTGTGCTCGGTTGCGGGCGGCGAGGAAAGCCGCCTGGGCCAACCAACGCAATGCCTGACCCGCAAACAAAGTGTGATGGTGGTTGGCATGGGATGGCAGAACCATTGCATGCATCTCGGCGCTTCCGTTGAGGCTTGTCATAATTCGCAATTTACGCAAAATATGGATCCCGCTCCAGTCCTAAAAGGGCGAATTCATGCCAATGAAAAATTTAATAATTGCGAATTTTGCGAATTTGTTAATTGAAAATACGCTATGAAAAAAACCTTCATGGGAGTCCGCCTGCGTTCGATGCGCGCTGAACGCGGCCTATCGCAGATCGCTATGGCCCACGCTCTTGGGCTGTCACCGAGCTACCTCAACCAACTTGAGCAGAACCAGCGACCACTCACGGTATCTGTACTGTTGAAGATCCATCGCACGCTTGGAGTCGACGTTCAACAGTTCTCTGAGGACGAGGAGTCGCGGCTCGTGGCAGGCATGCAAGAGGCGTTGGCTGATGCCCCAGAGCCTGTGGCGTTGACCGAAGTCCGCGAGGTCGCGGCGCAGATGCCCAAGTTGGGAAGGGCTTTGTTGGCGCTCTACAGAAGGGGGGTGGAAGCCTCGGAGCAGCTTGACGCTATGGCTGCAACGTTTGGCGATGATCGCTCAGGCAATGTGCCACGACGTACGATGCCATTCGAGGCAGTACGCGACTTCTTCTTTGCACACAAGAACTATTTCGATCCCGTAGACCGCGCGGCTGAGACACTGGCGACCCAGATGCAGCAAAGTGGCATGGCACTTATTGACTGGCTCATTCAGCGACTGGTACATACACACGGTGTACGTGTACTGACTGTAGACGACGATGCGACTAGCAAGCGTCGATACGACAGCGAAATGCGAATACTCCGCCTCGCGAGCGTACTCGAGCGAAGTCAGCAAGCATTTCAGATGGCCACCCAGTTGGCGCTTTTAGAGCATGGGCCGCTTTTCGAAAAACTCACGACAGACGCCACTCTGGAGGGCGATCCTGCGGCACGCCAGCTCGCGCAGATTGGGTTGGCCAATTACTTTGCAGGCGCGCTGGTGTTGCCGTATGGCCGCTTTCTGCACGCAGCGGAGACCTTACGCTACGACATCGAATTGCTGGGCCAAAAGTTTGGCGTAGGTTTTGAGACCGTCTGCCATCGCCTCAGCACACTTCAGCGTGCCGAGGCTCCTGGCATCCCATTTTTTTTCGTACGCATTGACCGGGCCGGCAATATTTCCAAGCGCCAGTCAGCCACGAATTTCCACTTCAGTCGCACAGGCGGCACCTGTCCGCTCTGGAATGTATACGAGGCCTTTGCGCAGCCCGAGCGAATCCTTCCGCAACTCGCACGCATGCCCGATGGGCGTAGTTACCTGTGGATAGCCCGCACAGTCTCGCGCGGCGGGGTAGGTTATGGCACGCCTCGACAGACCTTCTCGATTGGACTGGGGTGTGACGTGCATCACGCCACCCGCTTGGTTTACAGCAAGGGTTTAGACCTGAGCGATCCTGATGCCGCAACGCCCATCGGCATGGGCTGTAAGGTATGCGAGCGCGAGCAGTGTCAGCAGCGCGCATTTCCGTTTATTGGTCGACCACTGGAGGTGGACGTCAACCACAGTCGAGTGATGCCATACGGCGCCAAACCTCATGCGGCGAGTGGAGGCTAGTGTTATGAGCAGTTTCTCTTTTACTCATTCCAAACCAGTCACTGCAAATACGAGGGGCTAAGGGCAGTGCAGCCTGGGCTCAACCTCGGAGGGGAGCGCATTTCCAATGCTGCTCCCTCTCTTGAAAGATGCGCCCTCGGGTACCCGGGAATACCCGGCAAGGGGAAGTCGCCCAGAGACGCCAGTATGGCAAAGGTTTCGCTGGCCGCACGCCTGCGCGCTGGCGCGGCAACGAAATGCTCAAACATCGCCGCAAGGCTGGCAAGGCCGCCGCCCGCGTCCATGCGTTCTTACTCGTGATGTGCATCATGGCCTTCGATGCGCAGGGCCACTTTGCCGAATTGCGCACCAGACTCCAGCTGGTTGAGTGCAGCGTGGATATCGTCCAGCGCATAAGTGCTGTCGATCAGCGGGCGCAGGCTGGTGCGATCCACGAAGCCGAGCATGTCGTGGAACTCCCCATAGCTTCCCAGGCTGGAGCCGAAGATCTGTAACTGGCGCACGAAGAGGCGGCGCAGGTCGGCACCGGGTTGGTCTCCTGTGGTGGCGCCGCAGGTGACGAGTCGGCCGCCGCGCACCAGCGACTTCATTGCCGATGGCCAGGTGGCAGCACCCGTGTTCTCGAACACCACGTCCACTCCTCGACCGCCAGTAAGGGCCATGGCCTGTTTCGCCACATCCTGGGTCTGGCTGTTGATTCCGTGATCGGCCCCGATCGCAAGGGCGCGTTCGAGTTTGGCGTCGTCGCGCGAGGTCACGATCACGCGCGCGCCGATGGCCTTGGCCAACTGCAGGGCGGCCAACGAGACGCCGCCGCCGATACCGAAGACCAGCACCGTTTCCCAGGGCTGCAGGCGCGCCTTGGAAAACAGCATGCGCCAGGCTGTGAGGTGGTTGACACCGAGGGCGGCCGCCTCGGCAAAAGTCAGGTGGGCGGGCTTGGGAAACACCTGTGTCGCCGGCACCTGAATCCATTGGGCGAACGTGCCATCGCGGTGCTCGCCCAGGAACTGGATGCGCGTGCACAGTGCGCTGTCGCCGTGCTGGCAGAACTCGCAACGGCCACAGCCCACGCCGGGGTGAATGACCACCTCCTGGCCCGGGTGCAGCAGCGGATCGCTGGCGTCGCAGGCGTCCACCACACCGGCCGCGTCGAGGCCCAGGATCTGCGGCAGGCGGTGCGTGATGCCGGCGCCACTGTTGCGCATGTACAGATCTACCTGGTTGAGGGTGGCGGCCTGCACGCGCACGAGCACCTCGCCGGGCGCGCGCTCGGGCAGGCGGTGCTCGCGCACCTCGACGACTTCGTTGCCGCCGTGACCGGTGATGAATGCTGCTTTCATGGTCTGTCCTCGTGAAGTACCGTTCAAAATCAAAGCGCCGTCCCGCCCGGGCCGCCGAGGTTCAGCGCCTTGGCGTACGTGGCGAAGCAATCCAGGCTGTGGGGGTTTTGCATGGCGTCCGGGCTGGCCACCTGGGACAGGCGGGCGCCCAGCAGCAGTTTGCGCACCGGCACTTCCATCTTCTTGCCGCTCAGCGTGCGCGGAATCTCGCTCACCTGGACCACCGCATCGGGTACATGGCGGCCCGATGCCTTGGTGCGGATCTGCTGCCGGATGCGCTCGGTCAGGGGGGCATCCAACGTTCCGCCCGGCTGCAAAACCACAAACAAGGGCATGAAGGAGGGGCGCCCCAGGTATTCCAGGTCCACGACCAGGCTGTCAAGCACCTCGGGGAGTTCCTCCACCACGCGGTAGATTTCTGCCGTGCCGATGCGGATGCCGTAGCGGTTGATGGTGCTGTCGGAGCGGCCATAGATCACCGAGCTGCCATAGGGCGTGAAACGAATCCAGTCGCCGTGGCGCCATACCCCAGGGTATATCTCGAAGTAGCTCTCGCGGTAGCGCCTTCCGTCGGGGTCGTTCCAGAAATACAGCGGCATAGACGGCATCGGCTGGGTGATCACCAGTTCGCCCACCTCGTCGATCACCGCCTGACCCTGTTCGTTGAAGGCGTAGGCGGCCACCCCCAGCTCCGCGCACTGGATCTCTCCGGCATGCACCGGCAGGGTGGGTGCGCAGGCGACAAAGCAGGCGGCGATGTCCGTGCCGCCGCTGACCGACGCCAGCCAGATGTCGGGCTTGACGTCGCGGTACACCCATTCAAATGCATCCACGGGCAGGGGCGATCCCGTGGAGAGGATGGTGCGCAGCTTCCTCAGCGGCGCGTGATCCCGGGGTCGCAGCCCATCCTTCTTGTGCGCGATCAGGACGGCCGCTCCCGTGCCGAAAACGGCGACTTCCTGCTCGTCGATGAACTGCCAGAGGGTATCGCTACAGGGCCAGGAGGGATGGCCGTCGTACAGCACGATGGAGGCGCCTGTGACCAGGGCGCCCACCAGCAGGTTCCACACGACCCAGCCAGTGCTGCCCAGGAACAGCAGACGGTCGCCGGGCCGCAGGTCGTTATGCAGCGCCATTTCCTTCAAGTGCGTGAGCAGGATGCCGCCATGGCCGTGCACCATCGCCTTGGGCAGCCCCGTGGTGCCCGAGGAATAGAGGATCCACAGCGGGTGGCTGAAAGGCAGGCGCTCGTAACGGGGTGAGGCATCCCGGGCCACGGTCGCCTGCCAGCCCGTGCGCTGGCGCCAATCGACCGCGCGCTCCTGCGCCAGCGGCCCATCCACCTGCACGACATGCTCGACACTGGGCAACTCGGCCAGCAATTGCGCGACTTCCCGGGTACGGTCGTACGGCTTGCCGTTGTAGCGGTAGCTGTCCACGGCGAACAGTACCTTGGGCTCGATCTGGCGCAGGCGGTCCAGCACGACAGGCGCCCCCATGTCGGGCGCGCAGCTGGACCATACGGCGCCGATGCTGGCGCAGGCCAGAAATGCGATCACCGTTTCGGGGCGGTTGGGCATGTAGCTCGCCACGTGGTCGCCCGGCCCCACGCCCCAGCCGCGCAGCGTGGCCGCCAGTGCTGCGGTGGCGCGCTCCAGCTCGTTCCAGGCAATGTGCTGCAGCGGCACATCCTCGCTGCGTGCGATCACGGCCGGTTGCTGGGACGTGGCATGGCGGAACACATGCTCGGCAAAATTCACCCGAGCCTTGGGAAACCATTCGGCGCCCGGCATGCTGCGCTGGCCCAGCGCGGGCTCGCGCTCGCCATCGGCCTGGATGTCGAAATAGCTCCAGATCGACTGCCAAAATTCATCCAGGTGCTCGACCGACCAGCGCCACAGCCCGGCGTAATCGTGGGTGGTAACGCCTTTTTCCTGCGCCAGCCAGCCCTGGTATTGCACCAGGCGGCTGGACTGCAGTTGCTCGGGGCCGGGAGTCCAGAGGACGTCGGAGGTAGAGGGGGTCGTGGTGCTGGGCATAGCAAGCTGAAAATCAGGGGGCGCTCAGCGCTGCGGCGGCGACCACCGCGGTGCCGGTGAGCTTGGTCTCGCCCGCCTGGTTGCGTGCAGTCAATGCCAGGGTCAGGCAGGGATCACCCTGTTCGATGCAGTGGCCCGTCACCCAGGCCTGGCAATGCACTTCGTCACCGATATGGGTGATGGCTTCAAAACGCACACTAAGGCGCCGCAGCGCCGCAGGTTCCACCCTGCGGGTGAGCACACGCGCCAGGTATGCGGCCGACAGCATGCCGTGCGCGAAGACATCGGGCATGCCGGCCTGGCGTGCATAGTCCATGTCGATGTGCAGCGGGTTGTAGTCCCCCGATGCACCGGCATACAGACCCAGCTGGTGCCGGGTGATGGGGCCTGCCGCCAGGCCGGGCAGGCCGCTTTTCGCAGCGGGAGTGGTGGCGCGCGGGGTGGGGTGCCCGCTTTGGGGCTGCGGAGGACGGATGATCATCACGCTGCGCAGATCGGCCACGGGAGCGCCATCGCTGGCCTCGACACGGGTCTCCCAGACGATGAAGCCCAGGGTGCCGTCCTTTTTTTCATAGAGATCGGCAATGCGCGGCTTGAAGTGCAGCGTTTCCCCCGCAAAAGCCAGGCGGTGGTAGACGAAGTGCTGCTCCCCGTGCAACACATGCGCATAGTTGACCTGCAGGCGCTCGTACACCTCCATCGGCCGGGGGCCTGCCATTTCCAGGCAGAACAGGAAGGTGGGCGGCAGCGGCAGCGAAGGGTAGCCACGGGCCTGAGCCACGGCCTCGTCACAGAACAACGGGTTTTCCTCACCGGTCACCTGGGCGAACAAGCGCAGACGGTCACATTCCACCCCGGCGCTGAATGGCGTGAGGTCTGTGCCCTTGAGCGAGATGTCCAGCATGGCGCCCCTTACTGCGCGGTCCAGCCGCCGTCCATGGCCCAGGCCACGCCACGCACATTGGACGCAGCGGGAGAGCAGAAGAACAGAGCCAGTTGCCCGATGTCCTGCGTCGTCGTGAACTGCATGGAAGGCTCTTTTTCACCCAGGCACAGGCGGGTGGCCTCCTGCTCGTCAATGCCCAGCGCCTGGGCCCTGTCCTGCACCTGCTTGAGCGCCAGCGGCGTGCGCACCCAGCCTGGGCAGATCGCATTGCAGGTGATGCCCGAGGTCGCGGTCTCCAGCGCAGTGGCCTTGGTCAGCCCAACGATGCCGTGCTTCGCCGCGACATAGGCCGCCTTGTTCACCGAAGCCACCACGGCATGCACCGAGGCGATGTTGATGATTCGGCCCCAGTTCGCGGCCCGCATGGCGGGCAAGGCGAGCCGAGTGGTGTGGAAGGTCGCGCTCAGGTTGACCGCCAGAATGGCGTCCCAGTGTTCGGCGCGGAAAGCCTCCAGGGGAGCGACATGCTGGATGCCCGCATTGTTCACCAGGACGTCCACGCCCCCGAACCGGTCGCTGGCGAAGCGCATCAGATCGGCGATATCCGAAGGCCTGGCCAGATCGGCCGGATGGTGTTCAACCCGGCCGCCCAGTGCCGCCACCTCCTGCATGGCGGCCTGCACGTCGCCAAAGCCGTTCATGACCAGGTTGGCGCCCTGTTGGGCCAGGGCCTTGGCGATACCCAGGCCGATGCCGCTGGTGGAGCCTGTCACGAGGGCTGTTTTGTTGCTGAGACTCATGCTGTTGGTGTGGTGTTGCGGCAGTACTGGCAGGCTTGCGGATTACTTCCACAGAGTGCAGCGCGATTCCGCCTTGGTGGTGAAGACCTCTTCGCCCGGCATGGTGGCGATCCGCTTCACATAGTCCCAGGGCATGGTCGATTCGGCGGGCGCCTTGACCTGCATGAGGTACATGTTGTGCACATAGCGGCCATCGGGGCGCACATGGCCCTGGGCGTAGAAGTCCTTGAGCGGGGTCTTCTTGAACCAATCCATGACCTTGTCGGCATCCGTGGTCTTGAGGGCCTGCACTGCCTTGAGCCACTGCATGGTGGCCGAGTAGTTGGCCGCCTGGATGTCGGTGGGCATGCGCCTGGCCTTCTCGAAGAAGCGGCGGCCGAACTGGCGGCTCTCATCATCCAGGCTCCAGTCCCAGCTGGTGGTGAACAGCAGGCCCTCGGCGTTCTTCAGGCCCATGCTGTGCACGTCCACCAGGAACAGCATCAGGCTGGCGACCTTCATGCTCTTGCCGATGCTGAATTCGCGCGATGCCTTGAGCGCGTTGATCATGTCGCTGCCACCGTTGGCGATGCCCAGGATCTGCGCCTTGGAGTTCTGCGCCTGCACCAGGAAGGACGAGAAATCCGCAGCGCCCAGCGGGTGCTTGACGCCACCTATGACCTGGCCGTTGTTGGCCTTGATCACGCTCGTCGCGTCGCGCTGCAGGGCCTCGCCGAAGGCGTAGTCGGCGGCAAGAAAGAACCAGTTCTTGTAGCCCTGCTTGAGCAGTGCGCCCGCCGTGCCCTTGGCCAAGGCCGTGGTGTCCCAGGCGTAGTGGATGGTGTAGGGCGAGCACTGCTCGTTGGTCAGCGCCGAGGTTCCGGGGCCGTTGGCGATGAACACGCGCTTCTTTTCCTGCGCGAGCTTGGCCATGGCCAGGGCGGCGGCCGAGTTGGTGCCACCCACGAGCATGCTGATGTTCTGGGTGTCCATCCACTCACGCGCCTTGGAGGCGGCGATGTCGGCCTTGTTCTGGTGGTCGGCGCTGAGGAGTTCGATGGGCAGGCCGTTGACCTTGCCGCCGAAGTCGTCGATGGCCATCTGGATGGCCATGGCGCCGTTCTTGCCGTCCAG
>Ga0208517_100260_pt1 | contig 23548 bp, 22 predicted proteins | sample LakWasM118_HOW13_2_FD_183932 | JGI IMG/M metagenome (GOLD analysis project Ga0208517, IMG submission 183932) | Freshwater sediment methanotrophic microbial communities from Lake Washington under simulated oxygen tension - Sediment Metagenome... | ecosystem: Environmental > Aquatic > Freshwater >... | reverse complement strand
CGTCCAGCGTGGCCGCGCCATCGATGCTCACCAGCCCGGGCCCGCCGGCGCTGCCATTCAGCGTCACGCTGCCGCTGGTGAGGCGCGCGCCCTTGCTGAGCCAGACCTGCCCGGCCGCCCCGCTGGCATAGAGGGCCTCCACCGAGAGCGTCGCCGGCGGCCCCACCGAGGAGAGCTCGAGCGAACCGTAGACGAACGCGAAGCGCGCGCCCGCGCCGGCCTGCTGCACCGTGACGGTGTGGCCCGCCTTGATGGTGGCGGCATCGGCGCCGCCGGGCATGCTGGGCGTCCAGGTGGCGGCATCGAACCAGTCGCCGCTCTGCTTGGTTTCCACCGCCTGCGCCGCCGGCGCCAGGCCGATCAAGGCAAGCAGCAGCGCGGCGGCAAGTCCGGTGCGGCGGCATGGGCGGCGGCGTGAACATGGGCCTTGCATAGCGGCTCTCCCCGGTCGGGTGCGCCGCCGCCGGAAGCGCGGCGGGACGTTCCGCAATGTCACACACATTGCGCCCGCGCGGGGGGCCCACCCCCTAGGAGCGTCAGCGCCGCTTGCCCTGCTGCTGCATCAGCTCGCTGACCATCTTCACCGGCGCGCTGCCATGGCTGAGGAACTCGGTGTGGAATTCCTTCAGCGAGAAGGCGGCGCCACGCTGCGCCTTGAGCTGCTCGCGCAGCGCCATGATTTCCGAGTAGCCGGCAAAGTAGCTGCTCAGCTGCACCGCGGTGACCTGGGCGCGGTGCCACTTCTCGCTCGCCTCGGTCTTGGACTGGAAGGCCTCGCGCTCCAGCAGCGCCTCGGCCTCGGCCTGGCCCTGGCCCAGCACATGGGTGCGGTAGTCGAGGATGGCGTTGCAGACGGTGCGCAGATTCCACTTCGAGTACATCAGCCACATCTCGGGGCTGGGCTGGCCGTCCACATCGCCCCAGCCGGCCTCCATCATCATGCGCTCGCCATAGACCGCCCAGCCCTCCACCATCGCGCCATTGCCGAACAAGGCCTTGACCTTGGAGGGCGATTTGTTGGCGTGCAGCAGCTGCAGGTAATGGCCGGGGATGGCCTCGTGGATGCTGAGGATCTGCAGCACCCAGTGGTTGTACTCGCGCAGATAGCTCTCGGCCTCCTCGGGCGTGTACTTGTCCAGCGGGTCGACGTTGTAATAGGTCGCGCCCTGCGGGTCGAGCGGGCCGGGCGCGCTGATCGAGGCGCCGGCCACGCCGCGCATATAGGCGGGCGTCTCGCGCACCTGCAGCGGGCGCGTCGGGTCCAGCGCCAGCAGATCATGCTGCTCGACGAACTTCGCCAGCGCCGGGATCTGCGCCTTGATCTCGTCCACATAGCCGGCCGGGCTGACATGGTTCGCGCTGAGCTTCTCAATCACGCGGGCGATCTTGTCCAGGCGCTCGGCGGGCTTGGCGGCGTCGCCGAACAGGCCGGGCCAGAGCCGATCGGACAGCTCGCTCATGCGCTGGTGCAGCGCCTCCTTGTGCTGCAGCGCGCGCTCGTAGAGGCCGCGCGCATCGACGCCGGCCTGGATGTCATAGCCGAACTTGGCCTCGAAGGCGGCCTGGCCGATGCGGAAGCTGCGCCCCGTGCCGGCGGCGGTCTGGCGCGCGTCCAGGGCCTTCAGCGCGGCGATATAGGCCTGCAGCGCGCGCTCGGCCGCGGCGTTGTGGCGCGCCAGGCGCTGCGCCGCCGCGGCGGGCAGCTGCGCTTGCTGCTGCGCCTGCTGCAGGGCCTGCGGGATCTCGGTGGCAAAGGTGGCCAGCGCGCCCTCGCTCTGCTGGATCGCCAGGCGCAGATGCTCGGGGCTGGGTTCGTGCAGCTGGGCCAGCGCGGCGCGGTAATAGGCCGGCACCTGCTGCAGGCGGCGCTCGATCAGGGCGAGGCGCCGCGGCAGCGGCGCGAAGTCCTTGTTGAGCAGCTCGCCAAAGGCACCGGCGACGTTGTACTCGGAGGGGTCCCATTGCCAGCTGCGGAACTCGCGCAGCGACCAGATGCTGCCGCGCAAATGGTTCTGCAGCAGCGCCAGATCACCCTGCTGGGCGGGCGTGAGCCGCGCGCGGTCCAGGCGCGCCAGGCGCTGCAGCCAGGCCTCGCTGAAGCGCAGCTGGGCCTGGCGGTTGGCCGCCGTGGGCGCGGGCAGGCGCGCCGCGGCGGCGTATTCGCCGGCCGCCACCGCGGCCTCGGGCAGCAGCGCCCAATAGCCCTTCAGAAAGGCATCCACCTCGGCATCGAAGGCGGCGGGCACCTGCTGCATCTTCGCGGCCGGCGCTGCGGCCGCTGCCGCCAGGGCCGGCACGGGCAGCCAGGCCCCCAGGGCCAACAGGCTGGCAAGCGCGCAGCGGGTGAGCATGGGGAGGCGGCGGGTGGTGTGGGTGGTCATGGGCGGGCTCGCTGATGAATCCGGCGCATTGTGCATGGCCGGCGGGCGCGCATTTTCAAGACGACATAATGCCGGCAATGCTGATGAATCCTCCCGCCCTGCGTGCCCTGCTGCCCGCCTGCTACGTGGCCCTCAGTGCCGCGCTGTTGGCCGGCTGTGGCCTGAGCTCGCCGCTGAAGAGCCCGCCCAAGCCCTCGGTCTACCAGAACGAGAAGTTCCAGGCCGACGAGACCTTCTCGCGCCTGTTCGACGCCGGCGTGGGCGAGACCTGCGAGGCCGCGCGCCGCGCCCTGCTGAGCCAGGGCTATGTGATCACCAATGCCAATACCGGCATGGTGATGGGCGCCAAGCGCTTCCAGCCCGATGGCGAGGAGCATGTGGAGATCTCCTTCAACGTGGTGTGCGTGCCCGACGGCCGCAACAGCCAGATCGCCACCGCCTTTGTCTCGGCCCAGCAGGACCGCTACGTCATCAAGAAGAGCGCCAACGCCACCAGCATCGGCGTGAGCGCGCTGGGCTCGATCTCGGTGCCGCTCTCCTCCTCGCAGGATTCGCTCGTCAAGATCGCCTCCGAGACCATCCCCGCCGGCGCCTTCTACGACCGCTACTTCGCGCTGATGCAGCGCATGTTGCGCGAGCAGGCGGCGGATCAGCCGCAATAGCCGGGCCCGGCCCGGCGCAACAGGAGTTCAAGCCATGGCCACCTACCGAACTCCTGGCGTCTATCTGGAAGAGATCCGGCCCTTCCCGGCCTCGGTGAGCGCGCCGGACAGCGCCGTGGTCGGCTTCTTTGGCTGCACCGAGCGCGGGCCGCTGCTGCAGCCGCAGGCCGTGCGATCCCTGCTGGAGTTCGAGCAGCTGTTCGGCGGCGCGCCGGCCCTGCTGCACGCCGCGCTGCAGCTGTTCTACGCGAATGGCGGCGGCGCCTGCGTGGTGAGTTCGGCGGGCCCGGCCGCGCCGACCCTGGCGGCCCTGCGCGCCGGCCTGGATACGCTGGCCACGCAGGCCGCGGTGACCCTGCTGGTCTGCCCCGAGGCCTGCAGCCTGCCACGCCCCGACTATGCCCAGCTGGTGCAGGCCATGCTGGCGCAATGCGCGGCCAGCGCCAACCGCTTTGCCATCCTGGATCTCTACGACGGCGGCCAGAGCCGCGCCGACCTGGCCGCCCACCGCGCGCTGTTCGGCAGCCAGCACCTGATGTTCGGTGCGGCCTATGCGCCCTTTGTGCGCAGCGCCTTCGCACCCGGCCTGGCCTTGCCGCCCAGTGCCGCGGTGGCCGGCGCCTACGCCAGCACCGACCAGCAGCGCGGCGTCTGGAAGGCCCCGGCCAATGTCGCGCTGCAGCAGGTCAGCGCGCCGCTGCTGGCCTTCAGCGACCGCGACCAGCAGGCCTTCAACCTCGATGCGGCGGGGGGCCGCTCGATCAACCTGATCCGCAGCTTCAGCGGCCGCGGCTGCCTGATCTGGGGTGCCCGCACCCTGGCCGGCAACGACAACGAATGGCGCTATGTGCCGCTGCGGCGCCTGTGCAGCCTGGTGCTGGCGAGCCTGCAGGCCGGCAGCCAATGGGCCGTGTTCGAGCCCAACGAGGCGCGCACCTGGGCCGCGCTGCGCGCCCTGGCCGAGAACTACCTGACCTTGCTGTGGCGCGACGGCGCGCTGCAGGGCGCCAAGCCCGAGCAGGCCTTCTACGTGCGCTGCGGCCTCAACCAGACCATGACGGCGGCCGACCTCGCCGCCGGCCGCCTGATCGTGGAGCTGGGCCTGGCCGTGGTGCGGCCGGCCGAGTTCATCGTGCTGCGCTATGCGCTGAAGCTGGCAGCCGCCTAAAGCGGCCGCTCGTACTGCAGCCTTGCCGTCATGCCGCTGCGCCAGCGGTCGTCCAGACGGTGCTCGCTGCCCTGCACCAGCACGCGGCGCTGCGTCAGCTCGTCGGCGTGCAGCAGATGGCTCAGGCTGGCGCGCCACTGGCCGCCGCCGGCCGGCTCCTTCCACAGCGCGTAGAGGTCCAGCACACGCTTGCTCGGCAGATCGATGAAGCGCGTCTCGGCCTGGCGCTGCGGCCCGCCCGCCTGCAGGTTCAGATTGCCACCCCAGCTCAGCGCCGTGCCGGCGACGCGGTGGTCCAGACCCAGGTTCAGGCTGGCGGGCGTCTGCTGTGCCAGCCGGTTGTCGGGCCCGGGCACGGCCGCCAGGCGCGAGCGGTTGAAGGCCAGGTTGGCGCGCAGGTCCAGCGCCGGCAGCGCGGGCCAGAGCTGCTGCACCGCCAGGCGCGCCTCCAGCTCGATGCCCTGCAGCACGGCGCGGCCGCGGTTGGCGCGCGTCTGCACCCAGGCGCCGTTGACTGCTTGCAGCAGGTCTTCGACCACCACGTTTTCGATGCGCTTGGCATAGGCGTTCACGCCCAGCTGGCCGGCCTTGCCGGTGGCCCCGAGCGGATGGCTCCAGCCCAGGTCCAGGCTCCAGGCCAGCTCGGGCCGCAGCGCCGGATTGCCCTGCAGATCGGGCGTGGTGGGGCTGTTGTTGTTGGCCACGAAGCGGCGTGGCATCAGCTCGCGCGGCGTGGGGGCCTTGTAGCTGCGCGCCAGGCCCAGGCGCAGCTGGTCGCGGCTCGCGGGCAGCTTCCACAGCAGCTGGGCCACCGGGCTGAGCACGCTGGCGCGGCTCGTCACGCCCTCGAACACATTGCCCTCGCTGCGCTGGTGCAGGCCCTCCCAGCGCAGGCCCAGGGTGGCCTGCCATTGGGGCGAGAGCTCCCATTCGTCCTGCACGAACAGGGCCAGGCGGCGCACCCGCGCCCGGTAGACCTCGTCGAGGTTTTCCACCGGCAGGCCGCCGGGCAGGGGCTGCTCGCGCTGCAGGCGATCTTCGTCGCGCTGGCTTTGTTCGCCGTCCCAGCCCAGGCTGAGCTGGTGCGCCTCGCCGGCCGGCCGGCGCCAGCGCCCGGCCAGGCTCAGGCCCTGATCCACCGCCAGCGACAGCACCTCGGCATCGCGGATCCAGCGGCCGTCGAAGTCATAGCCGTCGAAGTCGGCATGCGAATCACGCTGGTTGCGCGTCAGCCCCAGCTTCAGCTCCCATTGCTGACCGTCCTCCTGCTTGCGCTGCCAGTTGAAGCGGCTGCGCAGGCTGTAGCCATGGGCGGCGATGAGCAGGTCGTTGCGCGCCTGCTGGGGCGGTGCGCCGAACTCGCTGCTGCGCCGGTCCAGCGCGCCGCCGCGCGAACGGAACAGGCGCAGCAGATGGTCGGTGCCCAGGCTCTCGTCGGGCGCGAGCGTCCAGCTGGCGCGCGGCGCCAGCGTCAGCCGGTAGGAATGATCGAACTCGCGCTTGTCGGTGGCATAGGCCTGGATGAGCTGGCCCTGCCCATCGTTGGAGGCCTGGCGCACCTGCTGCCGCAGCGCCATCGGCCAGACCAGCTTGTCGCTCGAGACCCCCAGGCCCAGGCCCCAGGCCAGCGCGCCGGCGCGGTCACCCAGCTGCAGGTCGGCGTTGGCGCTGGGCCGGTCGAACTGGCTGGCGAGGCCCAGCTTGAGCTCGCGCTGCGCGCTGCGCGGCACGCGCCGCAACACGATGTTGACGCTGCCCGCGATCGCCTGGTTGCTCTGCGCCACCGAGGCGGCGCGTGAGACCTCCACACGCTCGATCAGCTCGGGCGAGAGGCTCTCCAGCGCAAAGCCGGGCGGCACCGGCTCGCCATTCAGCAGGATCTGCGTGTAGCCGCCGCCCAGCCCCGACATGCGGATCTCCGCGCCGCGCGCGCCGTTGTTCACCACGCTCAGGCCCGGCATGCGCTGCAGCGCGTCGGTGAGGCGGGTATCGCCATGGCGCAGCAGGTCCTCGCGCCCCAGCACCACCAGGGCACCCACCGACTCGCGCCGCAGCGCCTGCGCGCTTGCCTCTCCCTGCACCTGCACCCGCTCCAGCTGTGCCTTGCCGCCATCGGCCGGCTGCGCCTGGGCGCAGGCCAGCAGGGGCGCGGCCCACAGCAGGGCCGCGCCGACCTTCTTCTCCCTCGTCTTCACTCGATCGCTCCTCCTCAAGGCCGGCGATTAGACAAGCACAATGCGCATCAATCAATCTTGATCGGGTCGATCAACCTATGGCCAAGACCAGCCCCGCGATCCCCCTGCGCAGCGCCGTCACCCTGCTCAATTCCGACCAGGTGGTGCAGCGCCTTGGCATCAGCAAGCCCACGCTGTATGCCTATGTGAGCCGCGGCCTGCTGCAGGCGGTGGCCGACCCGGCGGACCCACGGGCACGGCGCTATTCCAGCTTCGAGGTGGAGCAGCTGCAGCGGCGCAAGCAGCGCGGCCGGCGCGTGGAGCCGCAGGCCAAGGCGGCGCTGCAAGGCCATTGGCCGGTGCTGGAGACCGCGCTCACCGGCATCGTCGACGGCGCGCCGGTGTACCGCGGCGAGCCGGTGCTGGCGCTGGCACGCAGCGCCTCGGTGGAGGACGTGGCGCGGCGGCTCTGGCAGTTCGAGGCGGCCGACCCGTTCGCGAGCCCGGCGCCGCGCCTGAACGCCGCCTGGCAACGCCTGACGCGCGAGTTGCATGCCCAGCCGCTGAGCGAGCGCACGCTGGCGCTGTTCGCCCATGCCAACACCCAGCTGCACGCCCCGGCCTGGCTGCCGGAGGGCCCGGCGCTGGCGCAGGCCTGCGGCGAACAGCTGCGCGCGGCGGTCGCCTGCTTTCTGTGCCAGCCGCCGCAGGCCGCCCCCATCGCCACCCAGTTTGCGGACGCCTGGGGCCTGCGCACCGGCAACAACAGGGCCGCCGAAGACGCGCTGCGCCAGGCCTTGGTGCTCTGCGCCGACCACCAGATGAACTGGGTCAGCTTCAGCGCGCGCGGCCTCGCCTCGGTGGGCGCGGGCCTGGGCGCGGCGCTGCTGGGCGCGCTGTGCAATCTGCCGGCGCAGTTCAACGGCGGCTCCTGCGCCCAGGTGGAGGCGTTGTGGGACGAGCTGCTGGCGGCGCCGCACCTGGAGACCGCGCTGCGGGCCAGGCTGGACCGCGGCGAGGCCCTGCCCGGCTTCAACCATTACGACTATCCGGCCGGCGACCCGCGCGCCACGCTGCTGCTCAAGCTCGCCGCCCAGCATGCGAAAGAAAAAAAGCTGCCGCCGATCGCGCGCCTGGCCGAGCGCCTCACCGGCGCCAAGCCGGCGCTGGACTTCGGCCTGGTGGCGCTGCGCCGCGCCCTCGCCGCGCCCCCCGAAGCCGCCGCGGCCCTGCTGATGGCCGGCCGCTGCGTCGGCATCCTGGCCCATGTGCTGGAACAGCGCCGCAGCGGCGAGCGCCTGGTGGCACGCTCGCGCTATGTCGGGCCCTGAGAGCCTGGCCGTGGTGCACGCCGCCTGGGCGGCATGTTTCGCGGTACAAACGCCTGCCGCCTTCGCGCCAACGGCTTCTCAACCCGATCACTCTGGAGACCCCGCATGTTCAGCCACATCATGATTGGATCGAACGATATTGAACGGTCCAAGCGCTTCTACGACGCCGTGTTGGGCGTCCTCGGCGCAGGCGAGCCGATACGCAACACCGCAAAGACGGGCCACACACGCCTGTTCTATCGCCATGCCGGCGCCACCTTCTGCGTCAGCGAGCCCATCAATGACGAGGCCGCCACCTTCGCGAATGGCGGAACCATCGGCTTCAGCTGCGAATCGCCGGAGCAGGTCAAGGCCTTCCACGACACGGCCGTGGCTCAGGGCGGCATTTCGGTGGAGGATGCTCCGGGGCTGCGGGAGGGCCCGATGGGGCCCTTGTACCTGGCCTACGTCAGGGACCCGGATGGCAACAAGCTCTGCGCACTCCATCGGCCCAAGTGAGCCGCTGAAATGACGCCGCACAGCTCGGCTGAGTCAGGAGAAGGCGCTTCCATGTACAAGGGCTCTTGCCACTGCGGCGCGGTCCGGATGACCTTGCCGTCCAGGCCCGAAGTGGCCACCGCCTGCAACTGCTCGCTGTGCCGTCGCATCGGCGGACCTTGGGTCTACTTCGAGTTCGGCACGGTCCAGATCGAAGGGCATCCGGAGGCCACGGCCGCGTACATCTGGGGCGACAGGACGCTGCGCACCATTCACTGCCGAACCTGCGGCTGCGTCACGCATTGGGAGCCGCTGCAGGCGACGGCTGGCGCGAAGCACGGGGTGAACCTCGGGAACTTCGATCCGGAGCTGATCGCCTCCGTACGCGTGCGGCGCTTCGACGGCGCGCACAGCTGGACATTCATCGATGCATGACCCGGTCGCATGGCCGGCCAGGCGCGCCGGCTGAGCCCGCGTCAGTGGCGCAGCGCGCCGTCGCCACCGCCCATGGCGGCGGCGCGTTCCAGCAGCAGCGCGCGCTCGCGTGCGTTGCGCGTCAGCGCCGCGGCGCGTTCAAACTCGGCCTGCGCCTCGGCCGCGCGGCCAAGCTTGGCAAGCAGGTCGCCGCGCACGCTGGGCAGCCAGTGGTAGTTCTGCAGCGCCGGCTCCTGGCGCAGCGCCTCCACCAGCTCCAGCGCCGCCGCCGGGCCAAAACCGGGGCCGCTCGCCATGCCCACCGCGACCGCGCGGTTGAGCAGCACCACCGCATTCGGCTGCAGTTGGGCCAGCGCGTCGTAATAGGCCACGATGCGCGGCCAGTCGGTGTCTTCGGGGCGGCGCGCGCGCGCATGGCAGGCGGCCATGCCGGCCTGCAGCAGATAGGGCCCCGGCTCCTTGCCCAGCGCCTCGGCGCGCGCCAGCGCGGCCAGGCCGCGGCGTATCAGCAGCTGGTCCCAGCGGCCGCGGTCCTGCTGCATCAGCAGCACCGGCCGGCCCTCGGCATCGACCCGCGCATGCAGGCGCGAGGCCTGGATCTCCATCAGCGCCACCAGGCCATGCACCTCGGGCTCGTCGGCGCTCAGCTCGGCCAGCACGCGGCCCAGGCGCTGCGCCTCCTCGCACAGCGCGGGGCGCACCCAATCCTCGCCCGCGGTGGCCGAATAGCCCTCGTTGAAGATCAGGTAGATCACCTCCAGCACCGAGGCCAGGCGCTCGGCGCGCGCGGCCGCCTGCGGCACCTCGAAGGGCACCTTGGCGGCCTGCAGGCTGCGCTTGGCGCGCACGATGCGCTGCGCGATGGTGGGCTCGGGCGCCAGGAAGGCACGCGCAATCTCGGCGGTAGACAGCCCGCCCAGCAACTTGAGCGTGAGCGCCACGCGCGCCTCGGTGGAAAGCACCGGGTGGCAGGCGGTGAAGATCAGGCGCAGCAGATCGTCGCCGATGTCGTCGGCGCGCTTGTCGTCCAGGCCGTCGACGAAGTCGGGCACCACCAGGGCCTCCTGCGCCTGCAGCTCCTGGCCCAGTTCCTCATGCTTGCGCGCCTGCATGGCAAGCTGGCGCAGGCGGTCCAGGGCCTTGTGCTTGGCGGTGGTCATGAGCCAGGCGCCGGGCTTGTCGGGCAGGCCATCGCGCGGCCAGGTCTCCAGCGCGGCGATGAGCGCGTCCTGCGCCAGCTCCTCGGCCTGGCCGACGTCGCGCAGCATGCGCGCGAGCACGGCGATCAGCTTGGCGGATTCGATACGCCAGACCGCCGCAATGCTGCGCTCGAGTTCGGCCCGGTCGAGCTCAGGCATCGCTGCTGGCATTGGCCTCGGGGCAGGCGCTGGCATCCATGAAGGCCAGCTCCCAGATATGGCCGTCCAGGTCCTCGAAGCCATGCGCGTACATGAAGCCATGGTCCTGCGGCGGGCGCGGCACCGCGGCGCCGGCGGCGCGCGCCTTGGCCACCAGGGCGTCGACCTCGGCGCGGCTTTCGCAGCTCAGGCAGATCAGGGTCTCGGTGCCGGCCCTGGCGTCGATGAGGGGCTTGCCGGTGAAGCCGCTCATGAAGCCCTCGGTCAACAGCATCGCGAACAGGGTCTCGCCCAGCACCAGGCAGGCGCCCTGCTCGTTGCTGAACTGCGGGTTGAATTCATAGCCGAGGCTGCGGAAGAAGGCCTGCGAACGTGCCAGGTCCTTGACGGCCATGTTGATGAAGATTTGCTGGTGCATGGTGGCTTCCTCTCAGACGGCTTCCGCCAGGGTTTTCAGATTCTGCAGTCCGGCCTCGAAGTCCTGCCCGATCATGCGGTCCATATTGAAGAACATGCCCATCAGCTTGCTGACGAAGGGCACCGGACCCTGCATGGCCCAGCTGACCCGCTGCGCGCCGCCCGCCAGCGTGATGGTGAATTCCGCCTGGCTGTGGGCCTCGAAGGGCTTGACGAAATCCAGCCGCATCGCCACCCGCGTGGGGGCCGTGGCGGCGGTGATCTCGAGGCTGCCCACGCCCACCTCCTTGCTCTCCCAGGCATAGCGCGCGCCCGGGCCCGCCAGGCGTTCGCCGTAACTGCCTCGGATCGCCGGGTCCTTCTTCTCGTAGGGATTCCAGCGGTTGAATTGCTTGAGGTCGTTGATGAGGGCAAACACGCGCTCGGGCGGTGCCTGCACCGTGACGCTGCGTTCGACGTGGAAGCTGTCGGGCCGGTTGGCGGCCACCACCAGCAGCAGGGCCAGCGCGGCCAGCAACAGCAGGGCAATGGTCTTGATCATGACCGCTCTCCTTGCAGGTCGCGGAAGCGCTGCAGGGCCGGCTGCGGCTCGAAATCCTCCAGCTCGTAGAGCTGGCGCACCTCGACCTCGCCGCCATCGCCCTGGCCGCGCTTGCCGAAGGGGGCCGGGAAGCGGCGCGCCCATGCCAGCGCCTCCTCACGCGAGCGCACCTGGATCAGGGTGTAGCCGGCGATCAGCTCCTTGGTCTCGGCATAGGGGCCGTCGGTGATGCGCGGCTTGCCGTCCTGGTAGCGCATGCGCCAGCCGCTGCCGCTGGGCTTGAGCCCGTTGGCGTCCAGCAGCACGCCGGCCTTGGCCAGCTCCTCGTGATAGGCGGCCATCTCGGCCATCACGCCATCCTCGGGGGCCGGCATCTCGCCGGCCTCGCTCTGGGCATTCGCCCGCACCATGATCATGAATCGCATTGCTTCGCTCCTTGCAGGTGGACAGAGCGCGCCAACTTGCGCTCATGCCCACACGACGAAGCGGGTGCGGCGCTTTCGACATGCGCCCCCCGGCCTCAGGGACTTTTTTTTCTTCCGCCTGCCTACTCGTAGCAGGGGCCGACGCCGCGCACCTCCACGGTGGCCCATTCGGCCGCCGGGCAGCTGGCCGCGATCGCCAGCGCCTCGGCCTTGGTCTCGCAGTTGAGCAGGAAGAAGCCGCCCACCATTTCCTTGGCCTCGGCGAACGGGCCGTCGACCAGGCGCTGGCGGCCCTCGCGCAGCTGCAGGCGCACGGCGCGGTCGGTGGAGGCCAGGGAGTTGCTGGCCTCGAGCAGGCCGCGCTGCTGCAGGTCGGCGGTGAAGCGCAGCATGCGCTCGTAGACCTGCTCGCCCATCTCGCGGCCGCGCTCCTGGCGCTGGCCGGTGGGCTCGATGATCAGCAGCATATAGGACATGGATTCGCCTCCCTAGTGGTTCGCTTGCGCGTCATTGTGCTGGCTTTTTTTGCCCGCCGGCGGCAGGGGGCTCAGGGGCTCTTGCCGCGCTCGCCCTCGATCAGCCGGCCGGCCTCGCCGCTGCTGCGCAGCCGGGCCAGCTGCATGTCCAGCGCGCGCACGAATTCCTGCAGCTCGGGTCGCTTGGCGAGGGACTGCGCCGAGAAGCCGACCCAGGCGGTCTGCGTCGCCAGCACAAGGCCGGGCTCCAGCTGCTCGGGCATGCGTTTGGCCCACAGCGGGTCGGCCTTGGCCAGGCGGTAGGCGCTTTCGATGCTGATGCGGTCGTTGGCGTAGCAGTCGATCTGCGCGCTGGCGAGCGCAGCGAGGGCGTCGCGGGCATTGCGGAATTCGGTCTTCGTCAGCAGCTGGCGGGCAAAGGCATCGCTGAGCTGCTGGCTCAGCAGATAGCCGCGCATCACGCCGATGCGCTTGCCGACGAAGTCGGCGGGCCATTGGCTGGCCGGACCCAGCGCGGTCTGCCGGCGGCAGCTCAGGATCACTTCCTCGCGGTGCAGCGGGCCGACATAGCTGGCAATCCACTCGCGCCCGAGGCCGCGGTAGGGCGGCAGGAAGCCGTCCACCTGGCCCTGCTCGGCCGCCATCAGCGCGCGTGCCCATGGCATCGGCACCAGGCGCAGCTGCCAGCCCGGGATGCCCTGGGCGGCGCGCTGCACCAGCTGCACATAGAGGCCGGCGGGCTGCTCGTTCTCCACAAGGCTGTAGGGCGGGTAGGCGTCGTCCACCGCCAGCACCACCGGCTGCGGCTCGGCGGCGAGCGCGGCGCCCAGGCCCCAGCAAGCCAGCCATCCCGATAAGCTGCGTCGCCACATCTGCGTTCCAGGCCCCGCCTGCGTTGGATCTGCGTTTCAGTGTACGGCCGGTCCGGCGGCGCCTGCGCTGCGGGTAGCATCCGGACACACGCAGACTTGGGCCCCCTATGAAGCAACTCGCCGGACTGGACGCCAGCTTTCTGTTCCTGGAAACGCCCGAGATGCCCATGCATGTGGGCGCCCTGCATGTGCTGGAGCTGCCGCCGGGCTTCCAGGGCAGCTATCTGGACGCGCTGCGCGCCCATATCGCCAAGCGCCTGCCCTATCTGGCGCCGCTGCGCCGCCGCCTCGCCAGCGTGGGGCTGAATGTGGTGACGCCGGCCTGGGTGGATGCCGAACCCGACCTCACCCAGCACATCGTGCCCGTCAGCCTGCCGCCCGGCAGCGGCATCGCCGCACTGGAAGAGGCGGTGGGCCGGCTGCATCCGGTGCTGCTGGACCGCAGCCGGCCGCTATGGAAGTTCCATGTCTTCGAGCAGCTCTCGCCCGCGCCGGACGGCAGCACGCGAGTGGCCCTCTACACCCAGGTGCACCATGCCGCCGTCGATGGCCAGGCCGCGGTGGCGCTGGCCGCGGTGATGCTGGACCTGGGCCCGGTGCCGCGCGAGCTGCCGGAGAAGCCGAAACGCCAGCGCCATGAGCCCGGCACGTTGGCCCTGATGCGCGGCGCGCTGGCGCACCAGTGGCAGCAGTATGTGAAGCTGGCCAAGGCCCTGCCCGCGGCCATCGGCACGCTCGCCAGCCTGGCGGGGGAGACCCTCGGCCAGGCCGTCGCTGACAGGGCCGGCGGCCTCTCGCAGCGCCTGCGCGGCCACACGCCCGAGGGCGTGAGCCAGCTGCGCCTGGCGCCACGCACCCGCCTCAACCGCAGCATCGGCAGCAGCCGCGCCTTCGCCTCGGTGAGCCTGCCGCTGGCCGACATCCACGCGGCGCGCCAGCGCCATGGCGCCAGCCTCAACGACGCGGTGCTGATGATGTGCGGCTCGGCGCTGCGCCGCAGCTTCCTGGACTGGGGCGAGCTGCCCAAGAAGCCGCTCATCGCGGCGGTGCCGGTGTCGCTGCGCGCCGAGGGCGATGCCAGCTCCAACAACCAGGCCACCATGACCACGGTGAGCCTGGGCACGCACATCGCCGACCCGAAGAAGCGCTGGGCCCATGTGCTGGCGGCCTCGCGCAATATGAAGTCCTCGCTGGGTCATCTGAAGGACCTGATGCCGCTGGACTTTCCCTCGCTGGGCCTGCCCTGGCTGATGGCCGGCGCGGCGCGGCTCTACGGCAAGGCCCATGTGGCCGAGAAGATCCCGGTGCTGGCCAATCTGGTGATCTCCAATGTGCCGGGCCCGCGGCAGGCGCTCTACCTGGCCGGCGCGCGCATGCTCAGCAATGCGCCCACCTCCATCGTCGTGCATGGGCTGGCGCTCAACATCACGGTGCAGAGCTATGGCGACTCGCTGGAGTTCGGCCTGATCGCCTGCGGCGAGGCCATGCCCGATGTGGCGGCGCTGGCCCGGCATCTGCGCGCGGCCTTCAAGGAGTTCCAGGCCCTGCCGCCTGTCGCCAGCGCGACAGGCGACTAGGGCAAGCGCTCCATATGCGAGCGGGCGCGGCCGCTACCATGGCGGTATGACTGCAGCCCAGCGCAAGCCCCGCCTGCCCAAGCACGCCCAGCCGCAACGCGGCCTGCCCGCGGACGACCTGTCCTCCACGCACGACGATCTGCGCGCTCCCAACGCTTTCCTGATGATGCTGGAAGGCCGCGCGCCCTGGGAGTTCGCGGCCCTGCTGGCCAGCTACCCCTGGCTGCGCAAGCTGCCGCCGGGCGATGGCCATCCGGTGCTGGTGTTTCCGGGCCTGGGTGCCAACGACATCACCACGCTGGCGCTGCGGCGCTTCCTCGACGAGCTGGGCTATGTGACCCATCCCTGGGGCCAGGGCTTCAATTTCGGGCCGCGCCACGGCGTGCTGGAGCAATGCTCGGCCGACGTGAAGCGCCTGTTCCGCCACCATGCCAAACCGGTCAGCCTGATCGGCTGGAGCCTGGGCGGCATCTATGCGCGCGAGCTGGCCAAGGAGCTGCCCGACCATACGCGCTGCGTCATCACCCTGGGCACGCCCTTCACCGGCCACCCGCGCGCCACCAATGCCTGGCGCTTCTTCGAGCTGGTGAGCGGCCAGCAGGTCAAGGACCATGCGCTGCTGGAAGAGATACGCCGCACCCCGCCGGTGCCCACCACCTCGATCTACTCGCGCACCGACGGCGTGGTGGCCTGGCGCTGCAGCGTGATGGAGCCCGGCCCGCTGAGCGAGAACATCGAGGTGCATGCCAGCCATCTGGGCCTGGGTATGAACCCGCTGGCCCTCTATGTGGTGGCCGACCGCCTGGCCCAGCATCCGGGCGACTGGCAGCGCTTCGAGCCGCATGGCGCGAGGCGCTGGTTCTACCCGCAGGGCAGCCACTGATGCAGATCAGCGCCAACGGCATCGCCATCGAGGTGGAAGACCATGGGCCCGCCAACGGCGAGCCGCTGCTGCTCATCATGGGCCTGGGCATGCAGCTGCTGGCCTGGCCCGACGAGTTCGTGCAGCAGCTGGTGGCGCGCGGCTTTCGCGTGATCCGCTATGACAACCGCGACATCGGCCTGAGCCAGCGCTTCGACGAGCTGGGCGTGCCCCATGTGGGCCTGGCCTCGATGCAGCATCTGCTGCACCTGCCGGTGAAGAGCGCCTACAGCATCGGCGACATGGCCGAGGACGCGCGCGGCGTGCTGGACGCGCTGGGCATCGCGCGCGCGCATGTCTGCGGCGCCTCGATGGGCGGCATGATCGCCCAGCATCTGGCGGCCCGCCATCCCGCGCGCGTGAAGAGCCTGACGCTGATGATGACCACCAGCGGCTCGCGCCGCCTGCCCGGCCCCAACTTCAAGGTGCGCAGCGCCCTGCTGGCGCGCCCGCCGCGCGAGCATGAGGCGCTGGTGGCCCATTCCGCCGCCTTCATACGCCTGATCGGCAGCCCCGCCTACCCGGCCCCCAAGGGCTGGCTGGAGGCCCGCACCGACCGCGCCATCCGCCGCAGCTACCGGCCGCGCGGCATGCTGCGCCAGCTGGTGGCGGTGGCCGCCGATGGCGACCGCAGCGCCCTGCTGCGGCAGATCCAGGCCCCGACCCTGGTGATCCACGGCAGCGCCGACCCGCTGGTGCCGGCGCCCGCCGGCCGCGACCTGGCCGCGCGCATCGCCGGGGCGGCGCTGGACGAGATTCCCGGCATGGGGCACGACCTGCCCCCCGAGCTCTGGCCGCGCTTCGTCGACGGCATCAGCGCCAACGCGGCCAAGGCCCCCTAAGTTTCAGGATGCGAGGCGGCGCCGCCTGCGCCTAGGCTGCGGGTGTCAAGACCTGACACCAGGAGCCGCCCATGATCTACGACCACCAAGTCCTTGCCAGCCGCTACGAGAAGGCCTTCGGCAAGCTCACGCCCTCGCAATACCAGGGCTTGGACCAGATCCTGGGCTATGTGCAGCTGGACCCCGACATCACGGACGAGCGCTGGGTGGCCTATCTGCTGGCCACCGTCAAGCATGAGTGCGCCAACCAGTTCCACCCCATCACCGAGTTCGGTGCCGAGTCGTATTTCGCCAAGTACGAGCCCGGCACCAGCATCGGCCAGCGCCTGGGCAATACCGAGCCCGGCGATGGCAGCCGCTACAAGGGCCGCGGCTATGTGCAGATCACCGGCCGCGCCAACTACCAGCGCGTCGGCCAGGCGCTGGGCCTGGGCGCGGCGCTGGTGAAGCAGCCCGAGCTGGCGCTGGAGCCCAATGTGGCCTACCGCATCGCCTCGCTGGGCATGCGCATGGGCCTGTTCACCGGCCGCAAGCTGGCCACCTACATCAACGACGCGCAGTGCGACTATCTGAACGCGCGCCGCATCATCAACGGCACCGACCGCGCCCAGGACATCGCCGGCTACGCCCAGGCCTTCGAGACCGCGCTGCGCGCCGCGCGCCTGGACTGAGGCCGGAACTGCACCGGCTTCACCACGTTTTCCTGCCTGCACAGGGCGGGCCGATCGCGCTATGTTGCCGTTCTCGCTGCGCGCAAGGAGACCGGCCATGAACCTGAACAGCCTGAAGATCACCACCAAGCTCTGGGGCTTCGTGTCGCTGGTGGTGGTGCTCATCGTCACCATCGCGGTGGTGGGCGTGGCGCGCGGCAACGCCATCCTGGCCGAGGGGCGGGCCGCCCAGGGCGTCGCCACCGAGCTGGTGCAGGTGACCACGCAGTGGTACGGCATGACCGAGAGCAATGCCATGCGCAACCAGGCCCTGGCGCTGAGCGCCGAGCCGGCCATCAAGAACGCCTTCGCCAGCCAGGTCGAGAAGGCGGTGGCGGAGATCTCCGAGCTGCAGAAGCGCCTGGAAGCCCTGCCGCTGCGCGACGAAGACCGCGCCCAGCTGAAGAAGATCGGCGAGCTGCGCGGGCAGGTGATCGAGACGCGCAAGAAGGCCGTGGCGGCGCGCGCCGAGGGCAATCCGGAGGAGGCCGTGCGCCTCGTCACGGAGCAGTACCTGCCGGCGATGGGCGGCTATCTGGGCGCGCTGAAGGAGCTGGTGAAGATGCAGGAGCAGCATGTCGTCAGCATCCAGAGCGACACCGAGGCGCGCCGCCAGCGCAACAGCATGGGCATCATGGTCGGCCTGGTGCTGGTGATGGTGACGATCTTCTTCTCCACCGCCTGGCTGGTGCGCTCGATCCGCGAGCCGCTGGCGCAGGCCAATGCGCTGGCCGCCAGCATTGCCCAGGGCGATCTGCGCGGCAGCGTCAGCAGCCAGCGCGACGATGAATTCGGCGCCCTGCTGCGCTCGCTTGGCGAGATGACGGCGGCGCTGGTGAGCATGGTGGACCAGGTGCGCCACAGCAGCGACAGCATCGCCACCGGCAGCGCCGAGATCGCCACCGGTAACAACGACCTGGCGCAGCGCACCGAGCAGACCTCCAGCAGCCTGCAGTCCACCGCCTCGTCGATGGAGCAGCTGACACACACGGTGCGGCAGAGCGCCGACAACGCGCGCCAGGCCAGCAGCCTGGCGGCCGATGCCTCCGGCGTGGCGCAGAAGGGCGGCGCGGTGGTGGGCCAGGTGGTCAGCACCATGCAGGAGATCAACGACAGCAGCAAGCGCATCGCCGACATCATTGGCGTGATCGACGGCATTGCCTTCCAGACCAATATCCTGGCGCTGAACGCCGCCGTCGAGGCGGCGCGCGCTGGCGAGCAGGGGCGCGGCTTCGCGGTGGTGGCCAGCGAGGTGCGCAGCCTGGCGCAGCGCAGCGCCGAGGCCGCGCGCGAGATCAAGACCCTGATCCAGGCCTCGGTGGAGCGGGTCGAATCGGGCAGCCGCCTGGTCAGCGATGCCGGCGCCACCATGAGCGACATCGTGCAATCGGTGCGCAAGGTGGCCGATGTGCTGAACGAGATCACCGCCACCTCGGCCGAGCAGAGCGCCGGCATCGCCGCCGTCAACGATGCGATCGCCAAGCTGGACCAGATGACCCAGCAGAACGCCGCCCTGGTGGAACAGAGCGCCGCCGCGGCCGAAAGCCTGAAGGATCAATCCACCCAGCTGGACCGCGCCGTGTCGGCGTTCAAGACCTGAGTCGCGTGCACAATCGCGCCTTGCCCTGAGTTTCGAGGTTCGATCCATGCTGCATTCCTTCAAGCAACGCGTCGGCGTGCTGCTCGTCTCCTTTGCCTGTATCTCCATCAGCCAGCAGGCCCGGGCCTTTGCCGCGGTGGGGCATTCGGCGGTGGGCGATGTGGCGGCAGCGCTCATCAAGGGCAGCCGGGCCGAGACCGAGGTGAAGCGCATCCTGGGTCCGGTGTCGCTGCACGACATCGCCGTCTGGGCCGATTGCGTCAAGGGCATCGACGCCTACAACGACTTCAAGTACACCGTCACCGGCCGCTTTCCGGAATGCGCGCCGTTCGAGAACGCCGCCGAAGAGCGCTTGATGCGCGACTACGTGCAGCGCAACAACGATGCCTGCGCGCCCAAGCCGGGCGAGGAAAGCTGCCACAAGCAGTACCACTACACCAACCCCGCGGTGCAGACCGGCCGCTATGTGGCCGGCGCGGTGGGCACCGGCAAGAACGACATCGTCATGAGCTTGCGTGCCGCCATCGCCAAGCTGCAGGGCGGCAGCGTACCGGCCCCCTACAGCCTGACGAACGAGCGCGAGGCCCTGGCCCTGCTGGTGCATGTGGTCGGCGATCTGCACCAGCCCCTGCACGTGGGTTCGATCTACCTGGATGCCGAGGGCAAGGTGATCGTGCCGCAGGCCGAGAGCTACGACCCGCTCAGCCACACGGTGGGCGGCAATGCCATCACCATGGTCGGCGGCAATCTGCATGGCTACTGGGACGGCGCGCCGAATCGCCTCAGCGAGGCCGAGCTGCAGGCGCTGCCCGAGGCGGCGCGCGCGGTGGCGCCCAGCGCCGGCGCCGTCAACACCTGGCCCCAGGCCTGGGCCGACGACACCATCCAGCAGGCAAATCAGGTGTTCGAGGGCCTGAGCTACGGCGCGCGCCAGCAAAGCCTGCGCGGCCCGCGCTGGCTGACCACCCTGCCGCCCGACTACGACGCCCGCTCGCTGGCCCTCACCAAGGCCCAGTTGGCCAAGGGCGGCGCGCGCCTGGCGCAGCTGCTGAAGGCGCTCTGGCCTTAATTCCGACCCGCGGCCGGCTTGCGCCTGGCGGCGCGTGACGTCTGCGCCAGCTCCAGGCAGCGGCCCTCGGCCCATTCGGCCTGCATCTGCTGCATCAAGGCCTCCATCTCGGCGCGCTGGGCCGCCAGGCTGCGCTGCATGGCGTCGATCTCGGCGAGGCGCTCGCGCATGCTCTGCAGCACCAGCTCGTGCGGCAGCTCCTCGCCCGGCGCCAGCAGCTTGCGCAGCACGTCCAGCGTGAAGCCCAGGCGCTGGGCCGTCTGTATCAGCAGCAGGCGCTGCAGCGTGTCCTCGTCGTAGATGCGGTAGCCATTGCCGCCGCGCCTGGCGGCGGGCAGCAGGCCGCTGGATTCGTAGAAGCGGATCGCCGAACTGGCCATGCCGCTGCGTTGTGCCAGTTCGCCGATCTTCATGTCCACAGGCTCTTGACTTTAAAGTTGACTTGAAGCTTAGCATGCGCGCCATGAACAGCCATCAAGCCCTTTTCGAGCCCCTGCGCCTGCCCAACGGCCAGACCCTGCCCAACCGCCTGGCCAAGGCCGCGATGGAGGAGGGCATGGCCGAGGCCGGCCAACTGCCCGGCACGGCCATCGAGCGGCTCTACGCGCGCTGGGCGCGCGGCGGCGTGGGCCTGATGATCACCGGCAATGTGATGGTGGACGGCCGCGCGATGACGGGCCCGGGCGGCATCGCGCTGGAACGCGGCACGCCGCTGGCCCCCTTCCAGCGCTGGGCCGAGGCCGCGCATGCGGGCGGCGCGCGCATCTGGATGCAGATCAACCACCCCGGCCGGCAGGTGTTCGCGGCCATGGGCGGCAGCAGCTGGGCGCCCTCGGCGGTGGCGCTGGAGCTGGGCAAGCATTCCAGCCTGTTCGCCCCGCCCGAGGCCATGAGCGAGGCCCAGATCGCCGAAGTCATCGCGCGCTTTGCCGACAGCGCCGCGCTGGCCGAGCGGGCCGGCTTCGACGGCGTGCAGATCCATGCCGCGCATGGCTATCTGCTCTCGCAATTCCTCTCGCCGCTCGCCAACCAGCGGCACGACGGCTGGGGCGGCGCGATCGCGCAGCGCGCGCGCCTGCTGGTCGAGGTGGTGAAGGCGGTGCGCGCCGCGGTGAGCCCGGGCTTTGCGGTGGCGGTGAAGCTGAACTCGGCCGATTTCCAGCGCGGCGGCTTCAGCGAGGCCGATGCGCGCGCGGTGGTACTGATGCTCAACGAGCTGCGCGTCGATGTGCTGGAGCTCTCGGGCGGCAGCTACGAAAGCCCGGCCATGCAGGGCCGCACCGCCGATGGCCGCACGCTGGCACGCGAGGCCTATTTCCTGGCCTTCGCGCGCGACTTGGCGGATGTGGCCCGCATGCCGCTGATGACCACCGGCGGCATCGGCCGCCCGGCCGTAGCGGCCGAGGTGCTGGCCAGCGGCGTGGCCCTGGTGGGCCTGGGCACGGCGCTGGCGCTGGCGCCGGATCTGCCGCTGGCCTGGCGGCAGGGTGGCGAGGCCGCCGCGCCGCGGCCGCGCGTGGCCTGGAAGGACAAAGTGCTGGCCGCCATGGCCACCATGGCCCTGGTGCGGCGCCAGCTGCAGCGCATGGGCGCGGGCCGCGAGCCCCGCCCGCATGCCTCGCCGGCGCTGGCCCTGCTGCTGGATCAACTGCTAAAGAAAAGGCTCACCAGGCGTTATCGTGCCTGGCGGGCCGCGAGCGCCGAGCTGGCCGCCCTCAAGACCTGACCCCGCCGGAAAGAACCGCCATGACGACACTTGTGATCAACGGCCGGCAACGCCAGCTGGACATCGAACCCGAGACGCCGCTGCTGTGGGTGCTGCGCGATGAGCTGGGCCTCACCGGCACCAAGTTCGGCTGCGGCATCGCCAGCTGCGGCGCCTGCACGGTGGAGATCGACGGCGTGGCCACGCGTTCCTGCGTGATGCCCATACAGGCGCTGGAGGGCAAGATGGTGCGCACCATCGAGGCCGAGCCCGACCGCATCGTGGCCGCCCTGCAAGCCGCCTGGCTGCAGCACCAGGTGCCGCAATGCGGCTACTGCCAGAGCGGCATGATCATGGCTGCGGCCGGCCTGCTGCGCAGCCAGCCCCGGCCCAGCGATGCCGACATCGCCGCCGCCATCACCAATATCTGCCGCTGCGGCACCTACCAACGCATTGTCGCGGCCGTGCACAGCGCGGCCGCGGCGCTGCAGGGGGTGCCGGCATGACGATCAAGCGACGCGGCTTCCTGATCGCCGGCGGCCTGGCCGGCGGCGGCCTGCTGCTGGGCGTGGGCATCAGCACCCCGCCCTCGGCGCGCACGCGCCTGGGCGACAAGCAGGTGTTCGCGCCCGCCGCTGGCCAGCTCGCCCTGAACGGCTGGGTCAAGATCACGCGCGAGGGCCGGGTGATCGTGGCCACGCCGCGCGCCGAGATGGGCCAGGGCGTGCACAGCGCGCTGGCCATGCTGGTGGCCGAGGAGCTGGACGCCGACTGGTCCATGGTCGGCACCGAGCAGGCGCCGGCGGCGCAGATCTATGCCAACGCGGCCCTGCTGTTGAATGTGGCGCCGTTTGAATCCGATGACGACGGGCTGCTGGCCCGCGTCGCGCGCGGCAGCCTGCAGCGCCTGGGCTACACCCTGGGCCTGCAGGTCACCGGCGGCTCGTCCAGCATCCGCGATGCCTGGGAGCCGATGCGCCTGGCCGGTGCCAGCGCGCGCGCCATGCTGGTGGAGGCGGCCGCGCGGCGCTGGCAGGTGCAGGCCGGCGAATGCGTGGTGAAGCAGGGCGTGGTGAGCCATCCGCCCAGCGGCCGCCGCGCCGGTTTTGGCGAGCTGGCCGAGGCCACCGCCGCCATCGACCCGCGCAGCGACGTGGTTTTCAAGGACCCCGGCAGCTACCAGCTGATCGGCAAGCCGCAGCCGCGCCTGGACCTGCCCGCCAAGGTGAACGGCCAGGCGCAGTTCGGCATCGATGTGCGCCCCGAGGGCCTGCTGTACGCGGCGATCCGCCACGCGCCGGCCTTTGGCGGCTCGATCAAGCGCCTGGACGACGCCAGCGCCAGGCGGGGCCGCGGCGTGGTGGACGCCTTTGTATTGCCGGACGGCCGCGCCGCCGTGGTGGTGGCAGACCGCTATTGGCGCGCCAAGCGCGTGCTCGACGCGCTGCCGCTGGACTTCGAGCCCGGCCCGCATGGCCAGCTGGATTCGGCCCAGATCAGCCAGCAGCTCCGCGCCGCGCTGGAGGGCGGGCAGAGCGGCACGGGCTTTCGCAACCAGGGCGACGCCGCGGGCCAGCTCGGGCAGGCGCGGCGCAAGCTGCAGGCCGTCTACGAGGTGCCCTTCCTGGCCCATGCGGCGATGGAGCCCATCAACTGCACGGCGCAGTTCAAGGACGGCCGGCTGACGCTCTGGTGCGGCACCCAGGTGGCCTCGCTGGCGCGCTGGCGTGCCGCCCAGGTGGCCGGGCTAGACGGCGAGCGGGTGGACCTGCATGTGCCGCTGCTGGGCGGCGGCTTCGGCCGCCGGCTCGAGCTGGACATGGTGGAGGAGGCGGTGGCGATCGCCATGCGCCTGCCCGGCCGGCCCATCCAGCTGCTGTGGTCGCGCGAGGAGGACATGCAGCACGATATGTACCGCCCCGTGGCGATGGCCAGCTTCGAGGCCGCGCTGGATGAGGGCGGTCGGCCGCTGGCCTGGCTGAACCGGGTGGCGGCGCCCTCGGTGGGCCTGGCCACCATGGAGCGCCTGCTGCCCAGCATGGCGATGGACACGCCCGACAAGAACCAGATCGAGGGTGCCTTCGACCTGCCCTATGCGGTGCCGCACCTGAGCGTGCGCCAGCTGCGCGTGGCCACGCCGGTGCCGGTGGGCTCCTGGCGCAGCGTGGGCCATTCCTACAACGCCTTCTTCACCGAGAGCTTCATCGACGAACTGGCCCACGCGGCCGGGCAGGACCCGTTCGAATACCGCCGCGGCCTGCTGGCCGCCAAGCCGCGCCATCGCGCCGTGCTGGAGCTGGCCGCCGCCAAGGCCGGCTGGGGTCAGGCCTTGCCGGCGGGCCATGCCCGCGGCATCGCCCTGCATGAGTCCTTTGGCTCGATCTGCGCGCAGGTGGCCGAGGTCTC
>Ga0208517_100259_pt1 | contig 23728 bp, 23 predicted proteins | sample LakWasM118_HOW13_2_FD_183932 | JGI IMG/M metagenome (GOLD analysis project Ga0208517, IMG submission 183932) | Freshwater sediment methanotrophic microbial communities from Lake Washington under simulated oxygen tension - Sediment Metagenome... | ecosystem: Environmental > Aquatic > Freshwater >... | reverse complement strand
ATACGCCTGCCATGCGGGTCGCCCCGACGGCAGTGAATGACACTCGCCTGAGCTCCGCCCTAGAGTTTTCAGGTGCGCGCGTTGCTACCGTGGAGCATTTGATGTCTGCCCTCGCCGGTTTGGGGGTAGACAATGTGCTGATAGAGCTGACGGCCGCTGAAGTGCCCATCATGGATGGCAGTTCAGGGCCGTTTATCTATTTGCTGCAGACAGCAGGTCTGCAAGAGCTGGAAGTGCCCAAGAAGTTTGTGCGCATCCTTAAACCGGTAGAAGTGATTGATGGCGATAAATGGGCAAGATTTACGCCGCACCATGGCTTTAAAGCCGAATTTACCATTGATTTTGCACACCCCGTGTTCGAGTTCTCTGGCAAAACCGTGACCATTGATTACGATAGCCAGAGTTATGTCGACGAAATCAGCCGTGCCCGCACGTTTGGGTTTATGCACGAGGTGGAATACCTGCGTGCCAACGGTTTAGCTAAAGGCGGCAGCCTGGACAATGCCATTGTGCTGGATGAGTATAAGGTTCTCAATGGCGGTGGGTTGCGCTATGACGACGAGTTCGCCAAGCACAAGGTGCTGGATGCGATTGGTGATTTGTATATCCTGGGTTACCCGATTATTGGCCAGTTCACGGCCTTTAAGTCTGGCCATGCCTTGAACAACCAGTTGTTGCGTGCCTTGCTGGCGGATGAAAGTGCCTGGGAATATTGCACGTTTGATAACGATGCGCAGGCGCCGGTGGGTTTCTTGAAGCAGCGCGACTATTTTAGTCCGGCGCCATTGTTGCCCGCGTAATGCGTTTGGCAGATTAATATGTGGTGGATACGTATTTTATTTACAGTACTGGTGATCAGTACGCTGGTACTGGTGCTGCTGGGATGGCAAACCGGTCAGCCACGTTATTGGCGCTGGCTGAAAACGGTCTGGCGCAGTGGCTTTGTACTATTGCTGCTACTGTTGCTGTTTTTCTTTCTGAGTCGCTTGGCCAGAATTTAATTGTCATCACGTTATTCACGTGATGGTTGACACATGAAGATTAGACTCACTTCCCTCCTTCTTTTGGGTGCCTGTTTGCTCGGGTTGACCAGCACAGTCTCTGCTGGCGACAGCGATATTTATGCGCAGGCAAAACAGGCCTATCAAACCAGGAACCTATCGCAGTTAGCCGAAGCGACTGAGGCACTGAAACAGCGCCGTTCGCCCTTGCTACCTTACCTGCAATACTGGCAAATGATCCTGACCATGGACCAGTTGTCTTACACGCAGGTGCAGGCCTTCTTGCAGGAAAACAACGAATCCTTGTTATCCCAGCGCGTGCGCGAACTGTGGCTCAAGCGACTGGGCCGCGTGCAGTTCTGGGACCAGTTTATTGAGATGCGGGCGCAAATGCCCATGTATTATAGCATCAATGATGTGGGTAACCAGTGTTACCAGGTGCAGGCAGGCATTGCGCTGGATGACCCCAATGCCTATGAAGATGGCAAAAAACTACTGCTGGCAGGCAAGGATTTGCCTGCAGATTGCCAGGGCATGCTGGAAGCCTTGCAGCAAGTAGGTGTGCTGGATGAAAAGCTGCTGCTCACTTTGTATCGGGATGCCCTGTTTAGCAATAAAACAGGTTTGGCCAAAGTGCTGGCCAAGCGCAGCAGCAAAACCGACGCAGGTTTGCTAAAGCAAATTGATGACATGGCGCAGAATCCTGCGCTGGCCCTGAAAAAAGGGGGCATTCAAGAGCGTTCACCTTATGCACGTGCGCTATATATGTATGCAATCCACCGCCAGGCCAAGGCCGATCTCGCTGTGGCGAAAAGCAGTTACCAGAAATATAGCGGTTTGCTTGATAACGATGAAAAGCAACTGGCACAGGCCTATATGGCACTCGAAGCCGCGCGCAAACATGAACCAGAGGCATTGCAGGGGTTTGGCAAAGTCAATGCAGCCTTGTTGAGCAATGAGCAGTGGGAGTGGTATGCGCGTACTGCCTTGCGCCAGCAGGACTGGGGCACCGTGTTGAAAGTCATCAACGATATGCCTGCTGCGCTGGCTGAGGAGTCGACATGGCGTTATTGGAAAGCGCGTGCCTTGCTTGCCAAAGGCCAGGTGGCAGACGCCAACCAGATACTGGCCAAGCTTTCCCAGGAACGGCATTTTTATGGCTGGCTGGCAGCGGAAGATTTGGGGCCGGTGGTCAGCGAGCCTATGGCGACCTACCAGCCTGCGGATGAAGACGTGCGCCAGTTTGCCAAACAGCCAGCAGTGAAGCGCATGGAAGCCTTGTTTGATGTGGAGGCTCGCTATGAAGCACGCCTGGAGTGGATGTATTTGCTGGAAGCGTTGGATGATCCGACGCGTATCGTCGCGGCGCAATATGGTTTGTTAAAGGGCTGGTATGACCTCGCTGTGCTTGCGGCCGACAAAACCAGTCGTACGCACAATTTTGAGTTGCGCTACCCGACGCCATATCGTGATTACCTGCAAAAAGCATCACGTAGCCGCGCCATTGATGAGGCCTGGGTGTATGGCATTATTCGCCAGGAAAGCCGCTTTATGCACTACGCCAAGTCGTCAGTGGGCGCGGGTGGCCTGATGCAAGTGATGCCCGCCACCGCGAAGTGGATAGCGAAAAAGCTGGGCTGGAGTAGCTATAACGATGGCATGCTGCATGATATTGATACCAACGTGAATCTGGGTACCTACTATATGCGCTATACGCTGGATACCTTTAACGGCCAGGAAGTGATGGCGACTGCCGCCTATAATGCAGGCCCCAGCCGCGCCAGGCGCTGGGCGGCCAATGCGCCATTGGAAGGGGCTATTTACGCGGAAACGATCCCGTTTAGTGAAACACGCAATTATGTGAAAAAAGTGTTGGCTAATGCGCATATGTACGCCCCACGCCTGGGTTTGCCCATGCTCACGCTGAAAAAGCGCCTGGGCACGATCCCCGCCCGCAGTTCAGGTGAGGTTGAGAGTGTGACGACAACGATCAGTATTTCAGAGCAAGAGTAAACGCTTGGTTGCAGCAAGAGTGAAGCCTGGCTGCGGTTTTTCGGTACAATACCATTCATTGCAAGACGAATCAGGAATAAGGGCATGATGAAGACAGTGACTGTATTAGGTGGTAGCGGTTTTGTAGGCAGTAGCGTAGTCGCCAGGCTAGATCAGGCCGGATACCAGGTCAAAGTATTGACGCGCCGTCGCGAACAGGCCAAACACCTGATCTTGCTGCCCAATGTGCAAGTGGTTGAAAGCGATATCCACGACCTGGCCACCCTGAAGGCGCAACTGCAAGGCAGCGACGTAGTGATTAACCTGATTGGTATTTTGCACCAGACCAGCGATAACGGTTTTGAAAAAATGCACCACCAGTTTCCACGCCGCGTCGCACAGTTATGTGAAGAGTTGAATATTCCTCGCTTGTTGCACATGAGTGCGCTGCAGGCGTCTGTGAGCGCGCCAAGTGAATACTTGCGTAGCAAGGCAGCGGGCGACCAAGCCGTGCTTGAGTTTAGTAAAAAACTGCACGTCACTATTTTCCGGCCCTCGGTTATTTTTGGTACCCGTGACCGGTTTATCAACCTGTTCGCCAAACTGATACAAGCGATTCCGGTACTGGCACTTGCCATGCCACAAGCCAAGTTCCAGCCAATCTGGGTAGAAGATGTGGCCGCTGCCATGGTCAATGCCGTGGATGAACCCGCGACTTATGGCAAAACCTATGAGCTCGGTGGCCCGGCCATCATGACTTTGCAGCAAATCATGGAAGCGGTGATGAAGACGATCAATGTGCAGCGCCCTATCATGGGTTTGAGCCTGAATATGTCCTTGCTGCAAGGCAGCTTTATGCAGTTGCTGCCGATTAAATTGCTCTCGCGTGATAACGTGAAATCCATGCAGGTCGATAATATTTGCCAGCAACCGATGGCGAATGAGTTGTGTGTGGTGCCCACGGATATGTTTGCAGTGATTTCAGGGTACTTGGTCAAAAATAATCCACGCGGCGCTTACGACCAGTTTCGTGCTGCTGCCGGTCGTGTGATTAACGCCAGGCGCTAACCCGGCATGCAGATTTACCAGGTAGGCGGCGCCGTCCGCGATCACCTGCTTGGCTTGCCGGTCAAAGACCGTGATTATGTCGTCGTCGGTGCCACGCCTGAACAAATGCTGGCTGCAGGCTATCGCGCAGTCGGCAAGGATTTTCCTGTTTTTTTACATCCCAAGACTCAGCAAGAATACGCCTTGGCACGTACCGAACGCAAGACCGGCAAAGGCTACAAGGGGTTTAGCGTCTATGCTGACCCTGACGTGACGCTGCAAGAAGACCTTGCCCGTCGCGACTTTACGATGAATGCCATCGCCCAAGCCGACGATGGTAGCCTGATCGATCCTTTTAACGGCCAGTCGGATATCCAGAAGAAAATCCTTAGACACGTTACCGCTGCTTTTGGCGAAGATCCGGTACGTATCCTGCGTGCAGCGCGTTTTTTGGCGCGTTTTACCGAATTTACCGTTGCGCCGGAAACGCTATCCCTGATGCGCGAAATGGTCGTGGCTGGAGAAGTCGACGCGCTGGTACCCGAACGTGTGTGGCAGGAAATCGCCAAAGGGTTGATGGAGAAACAGCCTAGCCGCATGTTCGAGATGTTGCGCGAGTGCGGCGCGTTGCGAATTATCTTGCCAGAACTTGACCGCCTATGGGGCGTGCCGCAAACGGCCACTTATCATCCTGAAGTCGATACCGGCATTCACGTCATGATGGTGATTGATTATGCTGCGAAGCAAGGCTACAGCTTGCCCGTCAGATTTGCTGCACTGACCCATGATTTGGGTAAGGGCACAACACCTGTTGACGTGTTACCGCGCCATATTGGCCATGAATTGCGCAGTGTGGATTTGATTCGTGAAGTGGTTGCCCGCCTGCGCGTGCCCAATGATTGCAAAGATCTGGCACTGGTGGTGGCAAAATATCATGGCAAATTGCATGCTGCGCGGCAAATGAAAGCCAGTACCTTATTGCAGTTTCTGGAAGAACTGGATGCTTTCCGCCAGCGTACGCGTTTTGAGGATTTTTTACTCGCTTGCGAATGCGATAGCCGCGGACGTTTGGGGCTGGAGAATTGCCCACTAGAGGACTCGGAGCACCTGACTGCTGCCTTGCAGGCTGCGCTTACGGTAGATGCGGGTGCCATCGCTAAACAACATACCAATCCGCAGTTGATCAAACAAGCTATTTTTGAAGCGCGGCTGCAGTCAATTTTAAAAGACTGTTTTGTTTAATTAGGCCGTTATTCTCTAAAAGAGGTATCGGCTACTTCAATCAAATCGACGCCGAGAGTCGCGTCTCTATCACATTTATATTCTCTAATCGCACATTCTCTCAATCGTCACTATTGGGTGGTAGTGGTTTTTTAGCCTTTCTGATTGACTTCTTGGCAGTTAAATTCTTAATTGTTTATTAATGTTAAATTGTGTTTGTGTTAATATTTCATTTACCTTAATTAACAATTAAAAAGGAAGTTATGAAGTCGGCAATTCGTTTGGTATTTCCCTTGTTGTTGATGGCCAATGTGGCTTGTGCTGATGAAGATGAGTGGCAGCATAATGTGTACGTGGGTGGCAAGATTGGCCGCTCTCACGTCAGTTACGATCTCTCTAGCGGCAGTATTGGATCAGCTGAGCAGAAACTCGGCAGGAATTTATCTATCGATCGTAGTGACACCATTTTTGATGCAGTTGTTGGCTATAAATTTAATGCCTATATTTCAGCTGAAATTGGTTACCTTGATTTAGGAGATTACACCGCCAAAGCGGACGCTCAAAATAAAGGCACAGCCAGTGTTTCAGGCGCCACCATAAGTGCCTTGTGGAGTTATCCATTTGACGAAAAATTTAGTGTGTTTGCTAGAACGGGTTTGATGATTGCCAAGACACGTACTAAAGTACGTTATATCGATAGCGATGATGCATTAGTCAGTGCACATGAAAGCAGGTCAGATGTCGTTCCTGTATTAGGTGTTGGGGCAAATTATAATCTAACCAAGAACTGGCAGTTGACTGCTGAGTATCGCGATGTAGGCAGTGCAACACTGGCAAAAGCAGCTGGTGAGTCTTTAAATATTCAAGTGGATGCATTTACGATTGGTGCCAATTACTTCTTTTAAGTAGCGATCACGTTATACATGGAAAAAGGAGGCAGTTGCAGCTGCCTCCTTTTTTATGTTCAGTTCACATTATTCACGAGCTATTGCCCGGGGTGTTAGCGGCTGTTTACCACAGTCCGGTTTCTGCCATTGCGTTTGGCTTCATACATCAGCGCGTCTACGGATTCAACAAAGGTTTTGAGGTCATCGTTCTGGCCAGGCGTAATACTGCCAGCGCCCACACTGATCGTCAGTATCTGGCTGACTTCTGACTTGGCGTGCGGGATTTGTTCCTTGAACACCAGGTTGCGGCACCGCTCGGCAATTTTACTGGCTGACAGTGCGTTGGTTTCCGGCAGGATCAGTGCGAACTCTTCGCCGCCAAACCGGGCAAAAAAATCCTTGGCACGAACACCCGCGTGGGCCAGCGTATTGGCTACTTGCTTGAGTACTTCATCGCCCTGCAAATGCCCGTAAAAGTCATTAAATTGCTTGAAATAGTCGATATCAATCATGATCAATGATAGCGGCTGCTGGTGTTGCCTGGCTTCCAGCCACTCGCGTTCCAGTACCGTGTCGAACATGCGGCGATTGGCGACGCCGGTCAAGCCGTCTTTATAAGAAAGCTCTTCCAGTTTTCTTTGCATGATGAGCAATTGCTCTTCGGTCTTTTTACGTTCACTGATATCAAACATAAAGCCGATCAATGCTTCCGGCTCGCCACTTGGCGTGCGCATCACATGCACCACATCACGTATCCAGACAAAGTCGCCATTGGCTGTCAGCGCGCGGTAGTCTGCTTCGTGATCCAGCCCTTGTAACGATTGCTGTACGCAAAAGTTAAACACGCGCTCACGGTCTTCTTCATGAATGCGGTTGACCCAGTCTTCAACTGATTGCCAGCTTTCCGGCGTCCAGCCTAACAGCGGCGCAATTTGCGGGCCGATATAGGTAAATTGCTTGCTGGCCCAGTCTATTTTCCACGGAATGGCCTTGGTCGATTCAAGTAACGTTTTGTAGGTGTCACTGTCGTTGGGAGGGGATTTGTCCATATCGCACAAGTCGTTATCACTATGTATGGTTTAGAGTAACGGACTGCGGCAGACACCGCAATAGCCCGTTGGCGTCAGCTTAGTAATAAAGCGTTAACCTGTTTAGCCATGGTTTACCTTGGTGGCAGGTGTTGCGTGGCATACAGTGAGTGGTTGGTGATGACCTATTAGTCGCTGCCACAATGCATTTGTATTAGTCTCTGGTGAGCTTGTTTAATTGAATCCAGTATGGCACCACTGACGCTCACAAGGGATACCGTCGCCATCGCCATCCATTTCAGCGTTTGGGCAGCGAGACAGCCACTGTTTTGCTTCCTCACATGAGTGCATTTGCGAGCAGTGAGTATGTCCATCACAAGAGGTATTTAAACTCTCCTGCATGACAGGTTCGGCCTCGGGTGTTGGAGTAACTATTGCTGTGTTGTGATGCACGACTGTTGTCGTTTGCGGTCGCGGATTATGTGCCTTGAGTGAGGGGAGAATCACATTATCAAAAGCAATGTAGCCTGCGCAACATAACATCACTATGCCGAATATTTTGATAATGTTCATTGGCGCAGTGTTTTTTGCTCAAGCATCTGACTTTACTGAATATTCAAATAATGCTGAATGACCAGCTTGGCCAGGAAGCCAACCATGCCTAATGTGAGTGCGAGAAATAACGCGAATGTCCCGGTTTTACCTGCTTTGGATTTCCAGGCCAGGTTGCCGACAATAAATACAATGAACAGAATAAGGCCGGCGAGGCCCCAGCTCATGCCAAACTCGGTCAGCTGGGCTTCATTCATGCCAAAAACAGTGGTTTCCATCTCTTAAAACTTTCTACATCTCTTTTATTGCAAACAGCATGTAATCAATTGGGTGACATGCTGTTCAAGGTTGTCACTGGGTTTGCGTTTAAAACCGCTTTTGGCAAAACTATGCCAGCGGCCAAGTACAAAGCTGATCATGGTGTTGGCGGCAATACCAGCATCGGTGATTTTGTTGCCTTGTGCCTCAGCAATGCGCAGGGACTGTTTCAGGCTGGCTTCCAGGCGGTCCAGCAACTGGTTGATGCGAGCTTGCAGCGCGTCATCTTCGTTAACCAGCGCGTCGCCTATGAGCACGCGCGACATGCCAGGGTTGCGCTCGGCAAACTTGAGCATGGTTTGCAACATCAGTTGCACCTGCTTGAGGCCATCGGTTTCATCGGTGGTGATTTTATTCATCACACCAAACAGCGCGCCTTCAATAAACTCAATCAGGCCCTCAAACATTTTGGCCTTGTTGGCAAAGTGGCGGTATAACGCTGCTTCAGACACGTCCAGTTTGGCCGCCAGCGCGGCGGTGGTGATTTTCTCACCACGCGGCGTTTGCAGCATGCCTGCCAGTGTTTCCAGAATTTGTTGTTTGCGGTTTGCGCGTGCTTCTTTATTGATCGTTGCCATTATGAGCCCCAAGGCGAAAGCCATGTTAGTGTTGTTATTTTGGCTGGTATTTTAACCGCATTCGCTCAGCACGGGAATGCATGTGGCGCTTTTTTCAATGGACTGTGAGTGAGTGCCAACACATGCGGCAACCTGTATTGCACAAAGTTTGGCTTATGCAAGCGACGGCTGATCCACACCGTACGCATGCCTAGCCGTTTGGCGGTCATCAGGGCAGGCAGGCTGTCTTCGAACAGTGTGCAGTCTGCGGCGCGGCATTGCAGTTGCCGTAATAGCAGGCGGAAACCGCGTACGCTGGGTTTGGCATGAAAACGGCTGGATTCGACGCTGAACACCAGTGAAAAACAATCGGCGATGCCCAACACTTGCAGTACACGCATGGCATAAACACGCGGCGCATTGGTGAAAATACATTTGCGCCCGGGCAGGCGTTGCAACAGTTGCCGTAATTGCTTGGTGGTTTGCACCATGTCGTCTGTTAAAAACGCATGCGTCTCGGCCAAAAAGTGATGCGGATCTACACCGTGGTGACGCATCAGGCCTTTGAGGGTGGCGCCATAAATGCGCCAGTAATGCTGGCGCAGCTGGTGCGCGGCGGTTTCTTCCATGTTTAGCGTCTGCATGATGTAACGCGTCATGGATTGATTCATGACCGGGAAAATATGCGCAGAAGCATTATGCAGGGTGTCATCCAGGTCGAAAATCCACACCCTGCGTGTCATGATAATGAAAGTAACTGCTTACTTATTTGGCTTTAATTAACGTACCCACGCCTTCATCAGTCAAAACTTCCAGCAACAAGGCGTGTTCAACACGGCCATCAATGATGTGCACCGATTTGACACCGCTGCGTGCTGCGTCCAGTGCTGAGCTGATTTTTGGCAGCATGCCGCCACTTAAGGTGCCGTCTTCTACCAGGTCATCAATCTGCTTGGGTGTCAGACCGGTCAGCAGTTGGCCATTTTTATCCAGCACCCCCGGCGTGTTGGTCAGCAAAATCAGTTTTTCGGCATTGAGGATTTCTGCCAGTTTACCGGCAACGACGTCGGCATTGATGTTATAAGTTTCGCCATCGCGGCCCACGCCAATCGGCGCAACCACTGGAATAAAGTCACCGCTATCGAGGAAGTTGATGATGCTGGGGTCAATAGCGGAAATTTCGCCAACCTGGCCCACATCGATCATCTTGCTCGGATCTTTGAGGTCTTCCATGAGCAGCTTGTGCGCATGAATGAAGTTGCCGTCTTGCCCGGTGAGGCCCACAGCCTTGCCACCATGGCGGTTAATCAGGTTCACAATCTCTTTGTTTACCTGTCCGCCAAGCACCATCTCCACCACGTCCATGGTTTCTTCATCGGTCACGCGCATGCCCTGGATGAACTCACCTTTTTTGCCCAGCTTATCCAGCATCTCATTAATTTGCGGGCCGCCGCCGTGCACCACCACCGGGTTCATACCCACTAACTTGAGCAATACCACGTCTTGCGCGAAACACTCTTTGAGGCGCTCGTCAGTCATGGCGTTGCCACCGTATTTAATGACGATGGTTTTATCAAAGAAGCGTTTGATATACGGAAGCGCTTCGGACAGGGTTTGTGCTTTATGGCTGGATGTAGGGGTATTCATTATATGGATTTTACAATTAATAACATGTATATTTAAATTGTTAATTTTTGAGCGGTGAAAAGCAGGTTTTTAAGCATTATAAATGCCTGAACCGTCAGCGGTGAAAAATTAAAAAAGTTTCTACGATTTCAAAGTATGTATTTGTTTTTTAAGTTTCTCTGGAGAGATGGATGAATGTAATAAAGCTGATGAATGTAATAAAACTACAGTCTACTGCGCTGTTTAGCGGTGCGATGTTGGTTGGCGTGACTGGGTGTGCACAAATGCAAATAGGGGATGCAGGGGCAAAAACCGCAGCAACAGGTTCTGCGGGCGGGGCCAATGCACAGAACGCGAATAGTCAGCTGGAGCGTTGTGATAAGCCGTTAGGCACACTGGCCGTGGTTGAAGACCAAAGCGCAGCGTGGTATGGCCAGTTAACGGGGCAGTATAAATTGGGATCTACTGTGCCGGTGTTAAAACTGCTCGTTCAGCAATCCAATTGTTTTATTGTGGTTGACCGGGGTGCTGCGATGCAAGTGATTCAGGGGGAGCGCAGGTGGCTACCAAAATACTGCAGAGGGTAAGGTGATCGTCGGCTCTTTCACTGACTCGTACAATAGCGTTGTGCGTTCAGTCAAAAACTACAAAGCCCAGGTGTATAACGGCGAGTTGGGCGGTGGTGGCAAGTTGGGTGTGCAAGGTCAAGGCGTTCCAGCACCAGCGGCAGCGCCTGCAAGCGAGCAGCCAGCAAGTGCAGTGAAATCAAAGGTTAAAAAGAAGAAATAGTTTCTGAGCGCTCTGTCATGCTTTTTTCGGGCAGTGCAGCTGTGTTTTGTAAAAAAATGGCATTAAAAACGGCTGATCAAGTATATCGATCAGCCGTTTTTCTTTTTTAAGCCAATGGTTTGACGAATACTTTAGATTTTCTCTGGAAATTGTAGAGTTTTTGCTTTTCGTCAGGCAGTTGATCGACATTCTGCTCGGTAAATCCACGCTCCAGAAACCAGTGCTCAGTGCGTGTGGTCAGGCAAAACAGTCTTTTAAAGCCTTTTTGGCTGGCTTGCTCCTGACAGTAATTGAACAATTTATCACCACGACCGCCGCCGCGGTAACTTGGGTCTATTGCCAGGCAGGCAAACTCCACCATTTTTTCCTGCGCAAACGGATAGAGCGCAGCGCAGCCAATGACGCGGTTATCGTGTTCCATCACGTAGAAGTAATTGATTTCCATCTCTATGCGTTCGCGTCCGCGCCGCACCAGGATGCCCTCATTTTCCAGAGGCTCTATCAGCATGAGGATGCCGCCGACATCGTCAATATTGGCCTGGCGCATGGTTTCCAGAGGCAGTTCGGTAATCATGGTGCCTATGCCCTGCCGCGTGAATAGTTCCTGGATAATGGCACCATCAATATGGCGCGAGATCAGGTGCGTCCGCGTCACGCCATGCTCGCAGGCACGCACGGCCGCAGGCAGGTAGTAATTTACGTCTTCAGAGTAGTGAATGGGCACATCGCTCTCTTGCACGTTGCGCAGGAGGTTTTTGGCTTTGGCCGAGGTCATTTCGCGCAACAATTCGCCGCGCAGGTTATGTACGCCTTCCGAGTCCATGAGGAAAATCAGTTTTTCTGCATCCAGCGCACTGGCCGCACTCACGGCCACATCTTCCAGTGTCAGGTTGAAGGTTTCGCCGGTGGGTGAGTAGCCCATGGGGGATAAAAGCACTAACTCGCCGTCATCCAGTCGCTTCTGGATGCCAATAGCGTCAATCTTGCGCACCTCTCCGGTATGTTGCAGGTCGACGCCTTCACGCACCCCTAGTGGTTTAGCGGTGACAAAGTTGCCGCTGGCGACACGGATGTCGCTGCCTGCCATGGGCGAGTTGGCAATGCCCATCGAGAGCAGGGATTCAATTTCCACCCGTATCGCACCGTTGGCTTCTTTCACCGCCTCCATGGCGGCGTCATCGGTAATACGCAGGCCGTTATGCAGTTTTGGTGTCAGGTTGTCACGCTTGAGGCGTTGCTCAATTTGTGGCCGGGCGCCGTGTACCAGCACCAGTCTGACTTCCAGGCTGGCCAGTAGGTTGAGGTCGTGTGATAAGGCGATAAATTGCTGTTCACTGACGACCTCGCCGCCAAACGCAATCACAAATGTGCTGCCACCAAAGGCGTGGATATACGGCGCGGCCGAGCGGAACCAGTGCACAAAGTCTTTGCTGTTAGCACTGGAGAGGATCGCCGGGGGGGTATTGGTGAGTGATACCGGTGTCAGGTTGGCGTCATACAGGCGCCCGGGTGTGGTGTTCAAGGCTTGTGCCGCTGCGCGCAGCAAAGCCTCGGAAATGCCGATTTCGCCCCGTTCAATGCGTGACAAGTTACTCGCGTCTGTCCCCATGCGGGCGGCAAGTTGCTGTAAGGTTAAATTTTGCGATTTACGCAAATCTCTAATATTAGATCCGAGCATTGGTGGTTTATTTGCGGTTATTTTGCAAAATAATAAATATAAATGGTTTTTATTGCAAATAATATGAAGATTAAAGAGGCCTTCATTGGTGCGTATCGGCGGTTGGAAAGTTTTCTCTTGCACCCACACAAAAAAATGACGGCAAAAGCCGTCATGTGAGGTCAAGAACAGAGAGACTACGTCAACATCAACTTGCTGGCGCCGGGCGCATTGAGCGATACACACGGTTGCTCTGCCGTTTGCTCAATACCAGTTGCCAGAGTTGCCCTTGCCGGGCGCGGAAGTAGCCTGCACAACACATCAGGTAGTATTTCCACATCCGGTAAAAACTTTCATCATATTTAAATTGTAATTCCGGCCAGGCGCGATTGAATTTATCCCACCAGGCCATGAGGGTGCGATCATAATCGGGGCCGAAGTTATGCCAGTCTTCAATGAGGAATTTTTGCTCGATGGCCTGGGTGATTTCGCTGGCCGAAGGCACTTTGCCATTGGGAAAAATATAGCGGTCTATCCAGGCATCGGTATGCAAGGCGGTTCTGTGGTTGCCTATGGTATGCAGCAAAAATAGCCCGTTATCTTTGAGCAGGCGGTGTGCCGTTGCAAAATACATCTCGTAATTTTTCTGGCCGACATGCTCAAACATGCCCACAGAGACGATTTTGTCGAATTGCCCGTGCAGCTCGCGGTAGTCCTTGAGCTGAATATCCACCGGTAATCCGGCGCAGCGTTCTTTGGCCACGGTTTGTTGCTCAACCGAGACGGTGATGCCCACGACCTGTACGCCATGGTGCTTGGCCATATGTCTGGCCAGGCCGCCCCAGCCGCAGCCAATTTCGAGCACGCGGTCACCGGGTTGCAGATCCAGCTTGCGGCAAATCATGTCCAGCTTGTTAAATTGTGCTTCTTCCAGGGTGCTGGCATGCTGCCAATAGGCGCAGGAGTAGCTCATGCTGCTATCGAGCATGGCTTCAAATACATCATTGCCAATGTCGTAATGTTGTTGTGCCACCTGGTAGGCGCGGTGAGGCGCCTGTAAGTTAAACAGTGTGTGGCGGATGACCTCACCCAGCAAGGTCAGTTTTGCCATGCCGCCCATTTTTTCATCAATATCGGCGCGCATCACGCGGTGAAAAAATTCGTCCAGGCGCTTGCAGTCCCAGCGTCCTTCAATAAACGCCTGGCCCAGCCCTAGCGTGCCTTTGGTCAATACGTCGCGGTAAACACTTTCTTCATACACCTGGATATCCCATGGCGCATTGCCATTGATGGTCACGCCGGTTTCAGCGAGCAGGCGGGTAAGCGTCTCGGGTGGCGCAGGTTGCGGCGCAATATATTGGTTGGTCGTGGTTTTCGGCATGATCGTCTGATAATCCCAAATAACACAAAGTGAAAGTATGGCGGGTTATCAGCATCTTAAAAACAGTCGATGCTGCTGACAACTCGTCATATGACGTATGACAGCGTGCATCATAAAAATTCACACGGCATGCGTGATTTCATGTGTTTGCACAGCAAATAATTTGGCGTGTTTATGGCTGCAGGATAATAAACCAGAGAGACAGGCTGGCAATGCTGAGCAAGGTGCTCATAAACACGGCCGCGGCATACAGGGCGCCGTCCAGCCGGTAGCGTTCGCAAATCACAATGCCAAAGACCATGGTGGGCATGGCGGCAAGCAGAATGCAGGCGGTGAGCTGGCTGCCATGCAGGCCCAGCGCGATGGCGGTATATTGCGCGGCCAAGGGTGCAATCAGCAAGCCGATCACGCACACGGGCAACAATAAGGGAATCAATTTGAGTTTAAAGGTATCCCAGCGGATGCTCATGCCGAGGGCAATCAGCATCAACGGTACAACGCCGCCAGCCAGGGTGTGCAGCGCATGGCCTATCATGGTCGGTTGCGGCACATGGCTCACATTCAGGATGGTTGCCAGTAGCAGGGCCCATAATGGCGGCACGCGCATCAACTCCTTCACCGGGTGCGACTTGCGTTCAGATTGGCCGTAAGTTTGCGCCATCAGCATCCCTAGCGTCAGCAGGATAGGCGTACAGGCAAACAGGTCAAATTTGAGCACGATTTCGTGCGTCCAGTCGCCGAGCACTTCGCTGGTCACCGGCAGACCTAAATACGTGGCGTTGGGAAAGATCGCAGCAAGCATCAGTGCGCCTTGCTGCGCGCGCGAAATGGCCATGATGCGTTGCAGTAGTTGTAGCGTCAGCCACATGCACAAGGCGGCCACCGTCAGTCGGCTGAGTGCCGTCAGTGCAATGCTAAGCGTGCTGGCATCAAATGGTGCCTGCCATAAAATATCCAGCACCAGTGCGGGCAGCAAGATGTAAAACACCAGGTCTGTGAGCGCGCGGCGGTGCGCCAGGGCAGGCATATGGCCAGGCGCCAACCGCTGCCACAGTATGCCGGCAGCGATCATCAGCGCCATTTGTAACATCACAGTCAGCATGCGTAATTACAGTCCCAGTGCGGTCAGCTTGGCATCGTTTCGCCAACGATTATCTACGGTGTACTCATGACTCATGCTGTCAGGTTCACGGCTTTTACAAGCATCGTCTGCCAGGCGTACTTTTTGTATCGCGGTTTCCAGGGTGAGTGGCGGTAACGGTGGGCGGGTTTCCATCAAGCGATTCCTAATAGTTGGCTAGCGAAATTAAAAGTCGCCCCACAGCGACTGCATGCTGGCGATAGCCGTGAGCGCGGCGGTTTCGGTGCGTAAAATTCGTGGGCCGAGTACGATAGACTGGAAGTGGTGTTGCGTGGCGAGCTCAATTTCAGCGTTGCTCAAGCCGCCTTCCGGGCCAATCAGCAGCTGTATTGCACTCGCAGGTTTGCTTAACGTGGCGAGTCGTTTGGCGCCGACTGGATTGAGCAGCAGATTCAGGCAATCTGGTGTGGCATGCTGGCTGAGCCATTGTGCCAGTGTGATTGGCGCATGCACGCTAGGCACGATCGCACGGCCGCTTTGCTCGCAGGCAGCAATCGCCACGCCTTGCCAGTGTTCGGTACGTTTCTCGGCGCGGTCACCGCTGAGTTTGGTCACGCAACGCTCGGTGCTGAGGGGATAAATCTCCATCACGCCGAGTTCTACCGCTTTTTGGATGGTGTAATCCATGCGGTCGCCGCTAGAAATGCCTTGCAGTAATCGAATCGTGAGTGGTGACTCATTGCTGATTGGCACGCGGCTGAGCACTTCAACCTGGGCGGATTTTTTCTCTATGCTGGTTAGTGCGCATTGGTAGTCAAAGCCATCGCCACAAAACAGGGTCAGCGTATCGCCCACTTTCAGTCGCATCACCCTCACTGCATGCGCCATGGCGTTTTCACTCAGTGGGGCTGACTGGCCTATGGTTAATGCGGACGGGCTATGAAATCGTAAATTACTCATGACGGCATTGTAACCAAAATGCCTGCGCGCAGGAGATTCACCTTGGCGCTTTAATCACGTACCATCATGGTTTACATTCAATGGCAGGAGCAACTCTGATGGCAAGCATTAGCCCACCCGTATGTGACTTTGGCTGGAAAGCCCCAGCATTTAATTTGCCCGATGTAGACGGCAAACTGGTTAGCCTGCAAAGCAGCATGGGCCGTAATGGCCTGCTGGTGATGTTTATCTGTAATCATTGCCCGTATGTCAAAGCGATCTTGCCGCGCCTGATTGTCGATGTGAAAGCGCTGCAAGTGCTGGGCGTGAATACCGTCGCCATCATGTCCAACGACCCGTCTGACTATCCTGAAGATAGCCCGGAAAACATGAAAAAACTGGCAACAGACATGGCGTTGCCTTTCCCTTATTTGCTGGACGAGACACAGCAAGTTGCCAAAGCTTATGATGCCGTATGCACGCCAGATTTTTTTGGCTTTAATCACCAGTTTGAGTTGCAATATCGTGGCCGCTTCGACGAAAGCCGCAAGGAAACCGCACCTGACAGTACGCGTGATTTGTTTAAAGCGATGAAGCTGGTCGCGGAAATAGGCCAAGGACCCGAGCAACAAATACCGAGTATTGGTTGCTCGATTAAGTGGAAAGAGTAAGGCTCTATTTGGGAAATTAGGGGGTTATTTATGGCATACAGAGAAATGTGGGAAATTGAGGTAAAGCATGAGGGCTTAAATAAATACCGCCACATTAGAGGCTCGGATAAGTATGTTGTGGAGCAAAAAGCCTTAGCTCAACGCTTAGCGTGGGATGATATGTGGTTAAAAAGAGTAGAGATTGAGGAAAAAAAACGTTCAAAGTCACAGTTACTGAGGTCAAAGCAAAACAAGATTGAGTCTGCAAACTTAAGGACTAAGCAGGCAGAGGACGAGGTAAGGGCTGTTCGGGAAATCCTACTTCATACGTTAAAGGTGAATGACGTAATCGTTTGGGAAAGTTTGCTTGATAAGAAGCCTTACTCAGTATGGAAGCCAAAAAAACCTTTTCCAATATCGGCGCCTACACCACCGGATGCGACTTTTCCCAAGTATCAGCCAATACTTACCTTTTGGGATAGATTTTTCACCAAGTCTAGGCTTGAGAAAGAACGTTTGTCCAGTGAGTCTTTTGCAAGAGACTTATCAGCTTGGCAGATATTAAAAGACGACGCTCAGAGAGCTACAGAAGTCGCAGAAAGTAAATGGCTGGAGTCAGTTAGATTCTGGGAGTCAGATAAGAAAGCATATGAGTTGGGGCAGCTTCAAAACAACGACAAAGTTTTAGAGCGAAAGCAAGCATATTTTGCAGGGGACGTCGATGCGATTGTGGATTATTGCGACATGGTGTTGGCAAACTCACAATACCCGGATTTTTTCTCGGCTGACTGGAGTTTAACTTATCAAGCAGATACTAAGATCATTATTGTTGATTATTCATTGCCGAATTTGGATGCCTTTCCTAAGACTAAGTTGGTGAAGTATGTAGCGTCTAGGGACGAGCTGGTTGAGTCGTTTATTTCTACATCTGAGCTTAATAAACTTTATGACAGTGCTCTATATCAAATTGCCTTAAGAACTATCCATGAGTTATTTGAGGCTGATGTTATTAATGCTGTGAGCACAGTAGTGTTTAATGGCTGGGTAAGTTCTGTTGAAAAAACAACTGGACGAGAGTCGAATGCTTGTGTGATGTCGATACAGGCTAGTAAAGATGAGTTTTCGGCAATTAACTTGGAATACGTCGAGCCTAAGGCTTGTTTTGATCGTTTGAGAGGGGTGGGTAGCAGTAAGTTGCATGGGTTGACGCCGATTGCCCCAATTCTGAGAGTGGATACATCAGACAGGAGGTTTGTGTCTTCTTATGAGGTGATTACCGGAATAAATGAATCCGTAAATTTGGCAGCTATTGATTGGCAAGACTTTGAAAACCTAATAAGGGAGGTTTTTGAAAAGGAGTTTTCTATTAACGGAGGTGAGGTAAAGATTACTCAAGCAAGTCGTGATGGTGGTGTTGATGCCGTTGCATTTGATCCCGACCCCATAAGAGGTGGAAAGATAGTTATACAAGCTAAGCGATATACAAATGTCGTTGGGGTTTCTGCAGTTAGAGACTTGTATGGAACTACCATGAATGAAGGGGCAACCAAAGGAATATTAGTGACTACTGCAAACTATGGTACAGATGCGTACGAGTTTGCGAAAGGAAAACCAATCACGTTGCTTAATGGCAGTAATCTGTTGCATCTGTTGGAAAAGCACGGTCATAGGGCGCGGATTGATCTCAAAGAGGCCAAGGCTATCTTGAATGCTGAAAGATAGTACCTATTATTATCTCGAGTATGTTGCCTTGCATTGGGCGATTGCTAGTTTTAACCTGGCGTGCCATCGATGCGCGGTTTGCTCAGTATCGGCCAATAAACGATCGTAAATAGTGTGAATGCGGCAATCCAGCCGCTGGCGGCCAGCATCACGGATAAACGGTAAAATTCAGGCAGCAGCATAGGCAAAAATACTCGACTCAGGGTCGCGAAAATTACCAGGCCAAATACCCAGCTTACACTGCGTGGTGGGGTGTGGATATTGCGGCCAGTATGGCCCAGTGCAACACGCGCCATCATGGCCAGTGTAATCAGGCCTATGCCGCCAATCGCCCAGCAATGGATGGCCAGAATGACCGGGAGATGGGGCGCCAGAAAGCTGGCAGCATAGAGTAGAAATCCCAGGTTGATCAGACACAAGCCACAATAAAAACTCCACAGCAGCGGCACTTGCCAAATGCCGGGCGTATGCCAGCGCCACAATCTAAATCCAGCGCTTAAGCTGATAGTGAGCCCTAACACTACATTGAGTATTTCAGTGTTCATGGTCAGGATATTGATCAGCAAGGCGGCCAGGCACACCATAAGCAAGCGGTCTATCCAGGCTGCATTTTTCAAGGTCACCTCTTCTTTCACGCCGCGCTCAATAAACATCGGCAGGATACGGCGGCTGATGACCATAATCAGGCTCACATTGAGCAACAAGCCTATCCATAGCGCGGCGTGTGCGCCATTACTGGTCCAGCCCAGTGCTTGCGTATAAAAAGCGACGTTGCCAAGAGTGAGAAAAATGATTTTTGATAGCACGCCAAGTTGCCGCCACTGTTTGACTTTAATGATCGGCTGGGCCACGGCAAAAATGAGCCATAGGTTAAATAACAAGTCAAAACTTGCTGCTACCAACATTTGGCCGGGGGCGATGAGCATCACACTGCGGGCAATGGCCCAGCAGGCGGCGAGACCCAGTAGCGGGCGGCCATGCAGGGTTTGTATGCCGGTCCAGTTTTTAACTGCCGTCAGCAGAAAACCGGCAATCACGGCAAAAGCAAAGCCGTATAGCATTTCATGCGCATGCCACTGCGAAGGTGAAATGGTGCTGAGTGCCTGTGGGGATAGTGGCGGCCAAAGTTGAAAGTAGCCCGTCATCCAGGCCGTCATTGATAATACGGCGAAGCCTGCGGCCAGCAGGAAGAATGGCCGAAAACCCAGGTTCCATAGCGCAAATCCCTGCACGGGCAGTTTGCGGCTGGGCGGGGAGATTTGTATCAGCGGCTGCATATGGATACTCCTTGAGGTCTATGGCTATCAGCATAACCAATTAAAGTTGCATTGTAAATGAAACATATATTAGAATACACAACATGCAATTAAACAAATTTACCGATATTGGTTTGCGCGTCTTGATGTATTTGTCGCAGTCGCGCTTTGACCAGCAAGTGACCATAGACGAGATCGCCATCACGTTTGACCTGCCGCGTAACCATTTGATTAAAGTGATTACGCGCCTGAACAAGCTGGGCTGGATCAAGGCAACGCGTGGCCGCAATGGTGGCTTGGAGTTGAATCCGGAGTCACTGCAATTGCGCATAGGCGATATTTTGCGCGAGCTGGAAAATACAACTGAACTGATTAACTGTGAGAAGCCGGTGTGCCGATTTCATGGTGGGTGCCTGCTAAAAGACGCTTTGCAAACCGGGTTGGAGACTTTTTATGCGCACATGAACCAGCACCGGCTGTTTGATATTGTGAATAACAACACCAGGGAAAAAATTATTTCCATGCACAAAACCCACGCGGCCTAAATCACGCGGCATAGGTGGGGAGCGGCCTGTTAATGCAGGCCAATTTTTTATATTAAATGTTTCATTTTAAATGCTAGTTAAAAGGAGTTTTTATGTTATCCAGTGCTGCCCGTCCGTATATCCAAGCCAGCGTGCCTGTGTTGCAGGCGCATGGGTTGGCGATCACCACCACTTTTTATAGCAATATGTTTCAAGCGCACCCTGAGTTGAAAAACCTGTTCAATATGGGTAACCAGGCCAATGGCAGCCAGCAACAATCGCTGGCCGCGGCAGTGTTTGCGTATGCCGCCAACATTGATAATGCGTCGGCGCTGCAACCGGTGATTGACCGTATTGTGCATAAACATGCTGCGGTGGGGATTAAGCCTGCGCATTACCCGATTGTGGGGCGCCATTTGCTGGGGGCGATTGCTGAAGTGTTGGGCGAAGCTGCTACACCACCGCTTATTGCGGCCTGGGATGAAGCCTATTGGTTGCTGGCGGGTGAGTTTATTGCTGCAGAAGCCCGCTTATACCAAAGCACCGGTTATGCGGCAGATCAATGGATAGACGCGCGCATTACTGAGGTGACGCCCGCCGCAGACGGTATCTTGTCTATTGTGCTGGCGGCGGAAGAGCAGGCATTGCCTGCTTTCAAGGCCGGGCAATATATCAGTGTTGCTGTTACCCTGGCCGATGGCGCACGCCAGATCCGGCAATATAGCCTGTCAGATGCCGAGCAAAAATCCACTTACCGCATCAGCGTGAAACGCGAGGCTGGCGATACACAGGCACCGCAAGGCACGGTGTCTAACTGGTTGCATCAACATGCCAAGGTGGGCGGGCAGTTACTTATCAGCCATCCTTATGGCGAATTTACGCCTGATCTGCAAGCCAGCACGCCACTGGTGCTGATCTCGGCGGGCGTGGGTATCACGCCGATGTTGTCCATGCTGAAAACATTGCAGCAAGCGCAGGCTAAGCGTGAGGTGTGGTTTTTGCATGCAGCCCGTACTATGCAGCATGTGCCGCATCTGGATGAATTGATGGCAAGTGCCGATCAATTGCCGTCACTGAATCTGGCTTTGTATATTGAAGATAAACCCGGCTTTGCGACAGAGCGCCTGGTGCGTGAGGGTCGCATGCGTGTGAACGAGTGGCCATTCAACGCGGCCCTGAATGCGCAATATTACCTGTGTGGCCCGCTGCCATTCATGGTCGAGCAGTGGCAGGCATTGCTGGCCATGGGCGTCGCGCCGCAGCATATCCACCGTGAAGTATTTGGGCCGGAAAGTTTAAATCAGGCAGCTTAGTTACATGGGTAAACGCAGCAGTATTTGCAAACTGGCGTTAGAATGGCACTCTTTAGAACCGCGCAGGAAAGGAAGCTGGCATGCAAAAACAACTCAAATGGGGGATTCTCGGGGCTGCGCGGGTCAATGAGCGGTTGCTACCCGCGATTGTGGAGGCCAGTAACTCGCAACTAGTGGCGATTGCCAGCCGCCGTGCAGGCGCTGCCAGGGCGACGCTGGATAAATACGCGCCCAACCTTGGCGGAGTCACCTGTTATGACGACATGGATAGCCTGCTGGCCGATAGCGAAGTGGAAGCCGTGTATTGCCCGATGGCAAACGAGGAGCACGCAGAGTGGGCGCTGAAAGCGATTGCGGCTGGCAAGCATGTGCTGATCGAAAAGCCGATGACCACGCGCCTGGCCGATATAGACACCATAGAATCCGCCGCTAAAGCCAAGGGCGTGACCGTGATGGAAGGCTTTATGTACCGCTTTCATCCGCAGCATGCCAAAGTGGCCGAGTTAATTGCCTCTGGCCTGATTGGTGATGTGTTGTCCTGCCGCGCCAGTTTCTCTTTTCTTATGGCGCCTGCACGCATGTACCGTATCAACCGCGATATGGCTAATGGCGGCGGCGCCATGTGGGATATCGGCCCTTATGCGATTCATGCTTTGCGCTGGTGTTTTCAGCAAAACGGCGTGCCTGCCGAACTGCAGCATGTGGTTGCTTATGGCAAATTAAACGAACACGGCGCCGATGTGGTGGCCAGTGGCGTGCTCGATTTTGGGCCAGACGCACAAGGTCGCGCTCGTTTCGGCAATTTTGACGTGAGCTTTGAACGCGGCCGTAAAGCCGAGTATGAAATCATCGGTGATAAAGGCTGGATCAAATGCCACAATATGTGGGCTTATCCAGGCGATGACCCGGTCATTAGCTGGGAGGCGGGCGGCAAGTCGGAGACCCTTGTGTTACCAAAAGCCAATCACTTCAATTTAGAGATTGAGCACTTTGCTGACTGTGTACGTTACGGCAAAGCCCCGTTGCTGACCTTTGATGACGCGCGTGGCAATTGCAAAGCGATTGAAGCGGTGATTACAGCGTTGAAGCGATAAGCAGTTTTGCGTAATAAAAAAGGATGCCTGGGCATCCTTTTTTATTTAGATCAATGTGCTCAGAGATATTGTCGAGCCTTAAATCTTACCGTCCAGGCCCATCTGATAATACTTATGCACAATCTTCTCCTGGTTTTCCAATAGCCAGTCTATGCTAGGCTCATTGCGCAGCGCTTTTTGAATCGCCTTGAAAGTGGCTTCGCGGTGAATATCAAACAGGGCTTTATGATCAATTTTCTCTTGTTCCAGAATAGCCGGGCTCAGCCACACTGAGACGATAATGCCCAGGTCATTGGCTTTTTCTTTCGGGATATCGCCGCTACGTACCGCATCCAGCACGCCATTGGCAATCGCACCTTGCACGGTGCCCATCAATATATTGGTATAACGCGGGTCTTTCACCGTCACCTTGCTCACCATCAGTGTCGCCGGGCGCACCATGATGTCGGTGTTCATAATCGCCAGCACGCGGGTATGGCCTTTTACCTGGTCACCGAGCAAGTTGGCAAATGCCGTGCCCATGGGGCCGTTCATTTCGCCAATCGCCACTTCCGGCTCGGCGGCTGTTCCTGGTGGGCCGCCAGCAACCAGTGCTTCACCCACGCGCATGATAATTCTATCGTCAGACATCATTACTTCCTTTGCTATCAATGTTTTTACATGGTAGGGGAAACCCTTGCTGAAAGCTACCCTTGCAGGCAATAGAGTGACCTTTTTCATCGGCCAGTTCTAGCAAAACCATCATGAGAAAAAGGTGATTAACGCTTGAAGTAAAACGGGTTCTAGTGAATAATCTAGCCTTTCCGTAAAAGGCGGGTTTTCTGGCCTTTTTAAAGAATTCAATCAAGGTTTTGCAGCTTTTTGTGTAAGACCGCTCACTTTCACTCTAGGGAGAAAACAATGGCAACTCGTGTCGACTTGTGCAACGCCATCCGTGCTCTGAGCATGGACGCTGTACAAAAAGCAAATTCCGGTCACCCAGGCGCACCTATGGGCATGGCTGAAATTGCTGAAGTGGTATGGAACCACAATCTGAGCCACAACCCAACTAACCCACAATGGGCTAACCGTGACCGCTTCGTGTTGTCTAACG
>Ga0208517_100234_pt1 | contig 25663 bp, 24 predicted proteins | sample LakWasM118_HOW13_2_FD_183932 | JGI IMG/M metagenome (GOLD analysis project Ga0208517, IMG submission 183932) | Freshwater sediment methanotrophic microbial communities from Lake Washington under simulated oxygen tension - Sediment Metagenome... | ecosystem: Environmental > Aquatic > Freshwater >... | reverse complement strand
TCGATATCACGGGCCGAGGGCACGCCCAGTTTGGAAAGGGCCTTGGCCACACGCTCTTCAAAGAGGTTCTCCAGCTTGTCCCACTGGCCCTGGGCCTTGGAGCCGATGTCGCTGGCCATGGTGGTCATGCGGCTGGTGGCTTCGGTGATCTTTTCCTCGGCCACGGCCTGCGTCTTGCGCTGGATGGTCAGGCCCTCCTTGACCAGGGCTTCAAACACCTTGCCGCCTTCTTCCTGCGCCTTCGAAAAAGCGCCCAGGCCCGCCAGCCAGATCTGCTGCGCCGAATCCTTGACGGTGCTGGACAGCTGGGCATCGCTCTGCTTCTTGTTGCCGCTGGTCTTCTGCATCTTCTTGGCCATGGAACCTCCAATAAGGGGAAAGAATAAAGTGTAGAGGATGGCTGCCCGGACACCGTTCCGCCCTGTGCAGCACCTGGTTACGTGACAATCCGAAGCGGGTGAGATAATTTTTGGCTTTGCCAGCAGGCAGTATCTTTGGGGCACATCATGATTCTCGTTACCGGCGCCGCCGGCTTCATCGGCGCCAATTTCGTTCTCGACTGGCTGGCGCAATCGCAGGAACACGTCGTCAACCTCGACAAACTGACCTACGCCGGCAACCTCGAAACCCTGGCCTCGGTGCAAGACGATGAACGGCACACTTTTGTGCAGGGCGACATCGGCGACAGCGCCCTGGTGGCCCGCCTGCTGGCCGAGCACCAGCCGCGCGCCGTCATCAACTTTGCCGCCGAAAGCCATGTGGACCGCTCCATCCACAGCCCCGAAGACTTCATCCAGACCAATGTGGTCGGTACCTTTCGCCTGCTCGAAGCCGTGCGCACCTACTGGAGCAGTTTGCCCACCGAAGGCAAAGCGGCCTTTCGCCTGCTGCATGTCTCCACCGACGAGGTCTATGGCTCGCTGGCCGCAGGCGACGCGGCATTTACCGAACAGCACCGCTACGAGCCCAACAGCCCGTACTCGGCCAGCAAGGCCGCCAGCGACCACCTGGTGCGCGCCTACCACCACACCTACGGCCTGCCGGTGCTCACCACCAACTGCAGCAACAACTACGGCCCCTACCACTTCCCCGAAAAACTCATCCCGCTGATGATCGTCAACGCCCTGGCCGGCAAGCCACTGCCGGTGTACGGCGATGGCATGCAGGTGCGCGACTGGCTCTACGTCAAAGACCACTGCAGCGCCATCCGCCGCGTGCTGGACGCAGGCAAGCTGGGAGAGGTCTACAACATCGGCGGCTGGAACGAAAAGCCCAACATCGAGATCGTGCAAACCGTGTGCGCCTTGCTCGACGAATTGCGCCCCAAGGCGGACGGCAGCAGCTACAGCACGCAAATCAGCTACGTCAAAGACCGGCCCGGCCACGACCGGCGCTACGCCATCGACGCCAGCAAGATCGAACGCGAGCTGGGTTGGAAGCCTGCCGAAACCTTTGACACCGGCATCCGCAAGACCGTGCAGTGGTACCTGGCCCACCCCGAGTGGGTGGCCAACGTGCAAAGCGGCGCCTACCGCGACTGGCTGCAAACCCAATACGCGGGCACGGTTGCGGCATGAAAATCCTTCTGCTCGGCAAAAACGGCCAGGTTGGCTGGGAACTGCAGCGCAGCCTGGCCCCGCTGGGCGAATTGGTCGCGCTCGACCGCCACAGCACGGACTTTTGCGGCGACCTCTCCAATCTGCAAGGCCTGGCTGAAACGGTGCGCGCGGTCCGCCCCGACGTCATCGTCAACGCCGCCGCCCACACCGCCGTGGACAAAGCCGAAAGCGAGCCCGACCTGGCCCGCACCCTCAACGCCACCGCCCCTGGCGTGCTGGCGCAAGAGGCGCACCAACTGGGCGCCTGGCTGGTGCACTACTCCACCGACTATGTGTTTGACGGCAGCGGCAGCCAGCCCTGGAAAGAAACCGACGCACCAGCACCGCTCAACATCTATGGCCAGACCAAGCTGGAAGGCGAGCAACTGATTGCCAAGCACTGCCCCAAGCACCTGATCTTCAGGACCAGCTGGGTCTATGCCGCACGCGGCGGCAACTTCGCCAAGACCATGCTGCGCCTGGGCAGCGAGCGCGAACGCCTTACCGTCATCGACGACCAATGGGGCGCACCCACCGGCGCCGACCTGATCGCCGACATCACCGCCCATGCCATCCGCCACCTGCGGCAGCGCCCGCAAGACGCAGGCCTGTACCACCTGGTGGCGGGCGGTGAAACCAATTGGCACCAGTACGCCAAATACGTTCTGGCGCAGGCACAGCAAGCGCAGGCAGCTACAAACATAAAAGCAACAGAAGTGGCCCCCGTTGCCACCAGCGCCTTTCCTACGCCGGCCAGGCGCCCCCACAACTCGCGCCTGGACACCGCACCACTGCAAGCCACCTTCGGTCTCACGCTGCCGCATTGGCAGCAGGGCGTGGCGCGCATGCTGACCGAGGTGTTAGCATGAAACGAGTCATCGTTTGATGTCTTGTTTGATGATTTGAAAGAAGTCCATGCGTACCACCCTCACCCTTGACGACGAATTGCTCGCCCAAGCACAGCAAATCAGCGGGTTGACTGAGCGTACCCAGTTGATCCGCGAAGCGCTGCTGGCGCTGGTGCAGCGTGAAAGCGCACGCCGTCTGGCCCGACTTGGCGGGACAGAAGCCCAACTGCAGCCCATCCCCCGCCGCAGAGAGCCTGAAGCATGATGCTGGTGGACACATCGGTGTGGATTGACCATTTGCGTCACGGTGACGCGGAGTTGATGGCCGCGCTTCAGGCGGGGCAGGTGGGCATGCACCCGTTCGTGGTGGGTGAACTGGCCTGCGGAAGCTTGCGCGCGCGCGCCGAGGTGCTGGGCTTGCTGCAGGCGCTGCCCCCCGTGCCGGTGGCTACCGACAAGGAAGTTCTGTTTTTCATGGACGAGCAAGCACTCATGGGGCGTGGCATTGGCTACGTGGATATGCACCTGCTGGCATCCACCCGGCTGGGTGGGGCTTTGCTCTGGACGCGAGACAAAAGGCTGCATGCCATCGCCACCGAACTCGGCCTGGCGCATAGCGAAAAACAACACTGAATCAAGGACGCAAGTTACACCATGACCGCTCACCCTACGACCCAGCGCAAGGGCATCATCCTCGCCGGCGGCTCCGGCACCCGCCTGCACCCGGCCACCCTGGCCATCAGCAAGCAGCTGCTGCCGGTGTACGACAAGCCCATGATCTACTACCCGCTCAGCACCCTCATGCTGGCGGGCATCCGCGACGTGCTCATCATCAGCACCCCGCAAGACACCCCGCGCTTCGAGCAACTGCTGGGCGACGGCAGCCAGTGGGGCATGAACCTGCAATACGCCGTGCAGCCCAGCCCCGACGGCCTGGCGCAGGCCTTCATCATTGGCGACAAGTTTGTGGGCAACCACCCCAGTGCGCTGGTGCTGGGTGACAACATCTTCCACGGCCACGACTTCGTGCAACTGCTGACCGATGCCGACCGGCAAACCAGCGGCGCCACCGTGTTTGCCTACCATGTCAATGACCCCGAGCGCTACGGCGTGGTGGCCTTTGACGCCAACGGCAAGGCCAGCAGCATCGAAGAAAAGCCCAAGACCCCCCAGAGCAACTACGCCGTCACTGGCCTGTACTTCTACGACAACCAGGTGGTGGACATCGCCAAGGCCGTCAAGCCCAGCGCCCGCGGCGAACTGGAGATCACCGCCGTCAACCAAGCCTACCTGGACAAAGACCAGCTCAACGTGCAAATCATGCAGCGCGGCTACGCCTGGCTGGACACCGGCACGCACGACAGCCTGCTCGAAGCCAGCCAGTTCATCGCCACGCTGGAGCACCGCCAGGGCCTGAAGATCGCCTGCCCCGAAGAGATCGCCTGGCGCAACGGCTTCATCAGCGCAGAGCAGTTTGAAAAACTGGCCCAGCCCCTGCTGAAGAACGGCTATGGGCAATACATGCAGCGCCTGCTGAAAGAAAAGAACAAAGCATGAAAGTCACCCCCACCGCCATCCCCGACGTGCTGGTCATCGAACCCAAGGTGTTTGGCGACGCGCGCGGCTTCTTCTATGAAAGCTTCAACCAGCAAGCCTTCAACGAAGCCACCGGAACCAACCATCAATTCGTTCAGGACAACCACAGCCGCAGCGCCAAGGGCGTGCTGCGCGGCCTGCATTACCAAATCCAGCAGCCCCAGGGCAAGCTGGTGCGCGTGGTGCGCGGAGCGGCGTTTGATGTGGCGGTGGATATTCGCAAGAGTTCACCCACATTTGGCAAGTGGGTAGGGATTGAACTGACCGAAGACAACCACAAGCTGTTCTGGGTGCCACCCGGGTTTGCACATGGGTTTGTGGTAACCAGTCTGTCGGCTGATTTTTTGTATAAAACTACTGACTATTATTCACCTGAACATGAGCGCTGTATTGCATGGAATGACTCGGCCATTGATATTCAGTGGCCTTTAGATATCAGCCCACAGCTTTCTACCAAAGACATGGCAGGTCATTTTTTTATAGATGCCGAAGTGTTTGCATGAGCCTGTAGAGTCTCGCTCCATGATTTATCCCATTATTCTCTGCGGCGGCAGTGGCACTCGTCTTTGGCCTTTGTCGCGTAAAACCTTTCCCAAGCAATTTATTCCGTTGATGGGTGAAAAGTCTCTGCTGCAACTCACGCTGGAGCGGGTTGCACCGTTAACCGATGGCAATGTTGCCTGTATTAGTTGTGTTACTGCTGAGGATCATCGATTCTTGTTGGCCGATGTCGCAGCGCACGCAGGTTTGGAGGTGCGCCAGATCCTGGAGCCTCAACCCAAAAATACAGCGGCAGCCATGGCGCTGGCGGCATTGGCCATGCCTGCTGATGCGATGCTGCTGTTTTGCCCGGCAGACCACCACATACCCCATACCCAAGCCTTCGTAGATATGGTGCGCGCCGCCGTGCCTGCGGCCAAGGCCGGCCGGCTGGTGACCTTTGGTGTCATGCCCAGCTACCCGAGTACAGCCTACGGCTACATCCAGAAGGGCATTCCGGCCAGTGACGGCGGCTTTGAGGTGGCTCGCTTTGTTGAAAAGCCGGCCGCAGACAAGGCCATGGAGTTGCTTGCCACTGGCCAATATCTGTGGAATGCCGGCATCTTTCTGGCTCGTGCACAAACTCTGCTGGATGCATTGCAGATACACGCGCCCGATATTCTGGAAGTTTGCCGCAAGGCCATGCAACACACGCAGCAAGATGGTCTCTTTACACGGCCAGATGCGCAGATGTTTTCAAGTTGCCGGAGCCAGTCGATTGACTATGCCGTCATGGAGCAAGCCGCCAATGTGAGCGTGTTTCCCTTCGACGGTCTTTGGAGCGACGTCGGTAGCTGGAACGCCGTGGCCGGCCTGGCCAAAAGAGATGAGGCCGGCAACCGGGCTGGCGGTGAAAAGCAGAATGCACACCATTTGCAGGCCAGCAACACCTACATACACGCTGACGGTCATCGTCCGGTGGTGGCTTTGGGTACGCAGGATTTGCTGATCATTGATACGCCGGATGCCCTCTTGGTGGCCGATTCCAGTCATGCCGAAGCTGTCAAGGAGGTTGTGGCCCGCCTGGATGCAATGGATGCGCCTCAGGCCGTGCAGCACCGCCGTGTGGCCAGACCCTGGGGTTGTTACGACAGTGTGGACGCCGGTGAGCGCTACCAAGTCAAGCGCATCACGGTGCGCCCAGGTGCCAAGCTCAGCCTGCAAATGCACCACCACCGCGCCGAGCACTGGATCGTGGTTACTGGCACGGCCGAAGTCACCGTGGGCGACAAGGTGCTCATCCTCACCGAAAACCAGAGCACCTACATCCCGCTGGGCGAAGTGCACCGCCTGGCCAACCCCGGCAAGGTGCCGCTGGAAATCATCGAAGTGCAGTCGGGCTCGTACCTGGGCGAAGACGACATCGTGCGCTTTGAAGACACCTACGGCCGCGCGCCCGTTCAAGCCATTCCGTCTGCAACATGAATAACACCCCCGCCACTGTAAAAATCTACGTCGCCGGCCACCGTGGCATGGTCGGCTCGGCCATTGTTCGCCAGCTGCTGGCTGCCGGCCACGCGCCCCAAAACATCGTCACCCGCACCCATGCCGAGCTGGACCTGACCGACCAGGCCGCCGTGCGCGCGTTTTTTGCCGCCGAAAAGCCCACCCAGGTCTACCTGGCCGCCGCCAAGGTGGGCGGCATCCACGCCAACAACACCTACCCGGCCGACTTCATCTACCAAAACCTGATGATGCAGGCCAACGTGATCGAGGCCGCCTTTCAGAACGGTGTGCAAAAACTGCTGTTTCTGGGCTCCAGCTGCATCTACCCCCGCCAGGCGCCGCAGCCCATGGCAGAAAACGCGCTGCTCACCGGCCCGCTAGAGCCCACCAACGAACCCTATGCCATCGCCAAGATCGCCGGCATCAAGCTGTGCGAAAGCTACAACCGCCAGTACGGCGCCAGCCATGGTGTGGACTACCGCAGCGTCATGCCCACCAACCTGTACGGCCCCGGCGACAACTACCACCCCGAAAACAGCCACGTCATCCCCGCGCTGATCCGCCGTTTTCATGAAGCCAAGGCCAGCCAGGCGCCCCAGGTCACCATCTGGGGCACCGGCACCCCGCGCCGCGAGTTCTTGTACGTGGACGACATGGCCGCCGCCAGCGTGCATGTGATGAACCTGCCCAAGGCCACCTACGACCAGCACACCAGCCCCATGCAAAGCCACATCAACGTGGGCTGTGGGCAAGACATCACCATTGCCGAGCTGGCACACGCCGTGGGGCACACGGTGGGCTACCAGGGCGAGATCGGTTTTGACACCAGCAAACCCGACGGCGCGCCGCGCAAGCTGATGGACAGCAGCCGACTGCAGTCATTGGGCTGGCAGGCTCAAGTCGCCCTTGAAGACGGCCTGGCACAGGCCTACCACGATTTTTTGAAGAACCCCGCATGAGCAACCACAACATCCCCCCCCAGTCCGCCGCCAAAGTCGCCCTCATCACCGGCATCACCGGCCAGGACGGCAGCTACCTGGCCGAATTTTTGCTGGAAAAAGGCTACACCGTGCACGGCATCAAGCGCCGGGCATCGAGCTTCAACACCGCCCGTGTGGACCACATCTACCAGGACCCGCACATTGAAAACGCCCGCTTCAAGCTGCACTACGGCGACCTGAGCGACACCAGCAACCTGGTGCGCATCATTCAGCAAACCCAGCCCGACGAAATCTACAACCTGGGCGCGCAAAGCCATGTGGCCGTGAGCTTTGAAAGCCCCGAATACACGGCGGATGTAGACGGCATGGGCACCCTGCGCATCCTCGAAGCCATTCGCATCCTGGGGCTGGAGAAGAAAACCCGCTTTTACCAGGCCAGCACCTCCGAGCTTTATGGCCTGGTGCAAGAAACCCCGCAAAAGGAAACCACGCCCTTCTACCCACGCAGCCCCTACGCCGTGGCCAAGCTCTACGCCTACTGGATCACCGTGAACTACCGCGAGGCCTACGGCATGTATGCCTGCAACGGCATCCTGTTCAACCACGAAAGCCCGCGCCGGGGCGAAACCTTTGTCACCCGCAAGATCACCCGCGGCCTGGCCAACATCCACCAGGGCCTGGAAGACTGCCTGTACATGGGCAACATCGACGCTCTGCGCGACTGGGGCCACGCCAAAGACTACGTGCGCATGCAGTGGCTGATGCTGCAGCAAGACCAGCCCGAAGACTTCGTGATTGCCACCGGCGTGCAATACAGCGTGCGCCAGTTCATCGAATGGAGCGCTGCCGAACTGGGCATGCAGCTGCGCTGGGAAGGGCAGGGCGTGAACGAGGTGGGCTACTGCGGCGACCAGCCCATCGTGCGCATCGACCCTCGCTACTTTCGCCCCGCCGAAGTCGAAACCCTGCTGGGCGACCCCACCAAGGCCAAACAAAAGCTGGGCTGGGTGCCAGAGATCACCGTGCAAGAGATGTGCAAGGAAATGGTGGCCCACGACTTGGCCCAGGCCCGGCAGCATGCACTGCTCAAGGCCAATGGATATATTGTGAATGTTAGTGTCGAGTGATTTAAATTATGTTGAAAAATAATGGACTCATCGAAATAGAGTTTTTTAAATCTGCTCTGACAATGGATTCTGAAACTACGTCGAATGCTGAAATTCTGCGCTGGATTGAGTCGAAGAACGCGAGCGCTAAAACCCGGTTGAAGCAGATTCCGTTGGATCAGATGCGTTGCTGGCACATTAATCCGGAAACCGGCAGTATCATTCACGAAAGTGGAAAATTCTTCTCGATTGAAGGCATTCATGTTGAAACCAACTGGACCAGTTTAACCAGTTGGGACCAGCCAATTATTAATCAACCGGAAATTGGGTATCTTGGCATTTTGGTGCAAAAGCGAAACGGCATTCTGCATTTTTTGATGCAAGGCAAGATCGAACCGGGAAATCTTAATGTTGTGCAGATTTCGCCGACGCTGCAGGCGACCAAAAGTAATTACACTCAAGTGCACAAGGGCATGAAGCCCCTGTTCCTGGAGTACTTCAATGGTGAAAAAAAAGTCAATGTATTACTCGATCAACTTCAATCCGAACAGGGAGCGCGTTTCTTGCGCAAGCGGAATAGAAATATCATCATTGAAGTGGACGAGGATGAGCAACTGGAGGTTCCCGAAAACTTTATCTGGATCACCTTGGGGCAGCTTAAGCGTTTGATCAGGAAAGATAATTTGGTCAATATGGATACTCGCACGGTCATCTCTGGTATTCCATTCGGATCTTATGGCACCGACACCCTGAAATTTTTCTCTGCTCTAAGTAAAAGTCAGCGGATCAATGAGTATCTGCTCACTTCGGCTCTTAATAATGAAATATACCTAAATGATTTTAATAAAATCATATCATGGATGACTGGGCTGAAGTCGCGTTATGATTTAAGCGTTACCAATAAATCGCTAAAAACAATGACGGATTGGGGCTTTGATGGCGGAAGTATCAGGCATAAGGATGGTAAGTATTTTTCAGTTATCGGTGTTAATGTGGAGATCGACAACCGTGAGGTTGTCAGTTGGGACCAACCGATGATCAAGCCTTCTCAGGAAGGTCTCATTGCCTTTATCGTCAAGCCAATTAACGGTGTCTATCACTTTTTGGTTCAGGCCAAGCTGGAGGCGGGGAATTTTGATGTTATCGAACTGGCGCCTACGGTTCAGTGTCTCACAGGAAATTACCGTACCGGATTTGAGGAGTATTCGGTTCCCTTTATAAATGATGTTCTAGAGGCTGGCTCGGAAAATATTTGGTATTCTGCAATGCAGAGTGAGGAGGGTGGGCGCTTCTATCAAGAGCAAAATCTGAATATGATTATCGAGGTGGGGTGTGATTTTCCTATTGATGTGCCGGATAAATATTGTTGGATGACTTTGAATCAATTGTCGACTTTCATTGTGTTTAATAATTATTTGAACATCGCTGCTCGAAGTTTATTGTCGGCCGTAATTTTTTAATTCAACTTTTGCAACTGGTTGTTGATTATGAAAAAAAAATTACGCATTGGCGTGTTGGGCTGCGCGAGCATCGCGCGTCGCTCAATGATTCCTGCGATTCTCGAATTGACAGAGCATTTCGAATTGGCAGGAGTCGCCAGTCGTGATGCCGCAAAGGCGGCCCTATGGGCATCGGAATTTGGCTGCGATGTGTACGATGGATATGCAAAGCTGATAGCGGCACCGGATGTTGACGCCCTTTATATTCCACTGCCAAGCGGTCTTCACAAGGAATGGATCAACCGAGCGCTGTTGGCCGGCAAGCACGTGTATGCGGAAAAATCGATTGCCGCCTGCTACGCGGATGCCGTTGACATGGTGGCGCGCGCGCGCGCGGAGCGGCTGGTACTGATGGAAGGGTACATGTTTCAATACCACAGCCAGCACCTAATAGTCAAACAGTTACGTGCGTCAGGAGCGATCGGTGAGTTGCGCCATTTTCACAGTTCATTCAGTTTCCCGCCGCTTTCAGAAGGCGACTTCCGATACAACGATGAGCTCGGTGGTGGCGTATTGTTGGATGCGGCTGGCTATCCGCTACGTGCCACACACTTCCTTTTGGGCGAGGAATTCGAGGTCAAAGCGGCTGCACTTTGTCACGACGCGGTCAAAGGTACGCAGATTTTCGGTAGCGCATTCCTTGCCAACCCGCACGGTGTCGGTGCCTCGTTAGCTTTTGGTTTCGACAATTTCTATCAATGTAGGTACGAGCTTGTCGGGCAGACGGGCAAGATAATTGCAGAGCGGGCTTTTACACCGCGCTTCGACTTCAGTCCGAAGATCACGCTCGAGACGGCATCAGGCATTCGCGTCATCGAGGCAGCCCCCGACGACCATTTTATCAAGGCACTGCTGACATTTCATGCCGCCATTGGTGCCAGAGAAATGTGTGACGCGCTGTATCGTGAGATTCTTCTGCAAAGCAAATCGCTGGCGCAAATCAAGCAACTGGGCCTGCCCCACGGAAGTACTATTTAATGACGGCGAGCGACATCCTTAGAAATAAGAAATGCTTAGTGCTTGGGGCTGACGGCTATATTGGTCGCCATCTCGTGCATTACCTTTTGCAGTCTGGTAGCGCAGTGATTGCTTTCGGCCTCTCCCTTAAAGCACCGTGTGATGAAATTAATTATCAGGTTGTCGATGTTGCTGAACGAGCCAGTTTAGATGGAATCGATTGGAATGTTGATGTAGTTTTTATGTTCGCCGGTTTAACCGGCACCTATGACGGTTTTCAGCGCGCCGAGCAATTTGTAAAGGTCAATGAAATTGGATTATTGAATGTCCTAGAGATGATTCGGATTTCTGGTTTTCGTCCGCGCTTGGTGTTTCCATCAACTAGGCTGGTTTATCGAGGTAGCGAAGTCGCCTTAAGGGAAGATGATCAGTGCGAACCAAAAACTATTTACGCGGTTAACAAGCTTGCATGTGAACATTTATTGCGTGTGTATAGCATTAGTTTTGATATTGACCATACTATTTACCGTATTGGTGTTCCCTACGGAAATGTGATCGGCAGCGAGTATTCGTATGGTACTGTGGGTGCATTTATGAAGCAAGCTGCAATGAACGAGGTGATTCGGATCTATGGCGACGGTTCATTGCGTCGGACCTACACCCACGTCGAAGACCTGTGCAATCAGATCCTGCTTAGTTGCTTGGCTAGTGCAACTCGCAATCAGACCCTTAACACCTTTGGCGAGGATGTTAGTTTACGCAGAGTAGCCGGAGCGATAGCAAAAAAATACGGCGCTATGCTGGAATTTACACCATTCCCGGAAAAGGATTTGAGGATTGAATCAGGCCACACGGTGTTCGATGCGGCCAAGTTGCTTGCCCTATTCGAGGTGCCTCTCAAGCACAAAATCGCAGACTGGCTCGAAGACATCACGTTGGACAAGGCGGATTCTAGGCGCGTCATAGCGGGCGAGCGCAATGCTTCGATTCTTGGTATGGAATAGGAAGCAATGGAAATAAAGAAATGGTTCTCTAGGTTGAAATTAGGGGTAAACCCTTCCGCTAACTCGACCGAATTTCGTACGCAGCGTTTTAAAATTGCAGTGCTTAGCAGCCTCACTGGCAAGAGCGTCTCTATCGTTTTACAGTTGGTGGCTTTGCCACTCGCAATTGCAGCGTTAGGTATAGATCGTTTTGGCATTTATGCGATGCTAGTTGCCCTGCTCAACTGGATAAACGTGGCAGGGGTGGCTGTCACGCCAGGCCTAACGGTGCAGATTGTCAGCGCTAATTCAGCAGGCGATCGTGATTTGGAAACCCGGGTCTTCACCACCGCCTTCCTCTTCGCACTACTTGTGGCCGTATCGATCTTTATGGGCCTGCAGGCAGTCTTTCAAATGATTGGGGCTAGCCTATTGTTTGGGTCTGCTGTGCTGCCCTACCTAGACGAAGTTGCGTTTGGCCTCCAGTTTTTGGCTGTCTTCATGTCGCTCAGCATTGTACTGAGTATTATTGAGGCTGCTCAAGTGGGTTACCAAAATCAGCATATCAACAATTTACTTGTAACTCTTGGAAGCGCGCTTAGTATTGTTGCTGTCTTTGTTCTTGTACGTCAAAAACCAACTATTCCTACATTAATTCTGTCTATTTACGGTATACCATTAATCGCGAGATCGCTCAACGTACTGCACCTATTCTGGTGTCGTCGCTATCTGCTGCCAAAGCGCGGTACATTCAGTATGATTGCGCTGCGGAAAATGCTAACCACTGGCTCGGCATTTCTGCTAACTCTGTTGGGGACCTTCCTCTATCAAAGTTTCAGCATTTATTGGGCTGGGCGTGAACTCGGATCCGCAGTCGCAGCGCAGATATCGGTGATGATTACGGTTCTCAATATTGCCGGTAGTATATTGATTACCGTCACTCAACCACTATGGCCGGCGATCCAAGACGCAGTGACCCGTAATGATCGTGTCTGGGTGCGCAGTGCTTATAGGCGTATCTTACGGACTCTTGTTCCTTACATTACTTTAGCCGGGGTAACATTGGCGATTGGCGGTGAATATATTATTGGCTTCTGGCTCAAGTCGGGAGTGCATATTGACATCATGATGCGATTAATGTGGGGTGTATATTTTTTTATTGTGGCTTGGGAACATCTGAACTACACGGTTTTGATTGGCATGAGTCGTTTTTGGTTTGCGTCTTTGATATTTTTAAGTGGCTCTCTGATAATGGTTTTATCTAGTGTGCTCTTGGTTAAGAACGTTGGCGTTGATGGTTTGCTTGTTTCATTATGTTTGGGGCCGCTATTACTTAGTGCTTGGATATATCCGCTAGAAATACGACGACTGCTGTCACGGCATCAGAAAGTAGTTTCCGCGACAGTACGGCACGGTCAGGATAGCGCATGAAAATGATAGATCGGATTAATGAAGAATATCGAGAAATTTGTTCCGATAGTGCGTTAGTCACGGCCTCAGATGCCAAATATGCGCCATTTCTATTTAATGCGCTGTCATCTATTCACACCAATTTCCCTGATCATCCATTGGTATATGTTTTTGACCTTGGGTTGAATCGCAGCCAGAGGTTTGAATTGGAAAGTATTCCATGGATAAGATTAAAGGCGATTGAAAAATTCGTGCCTCATTGGAAAGAAGGATGGTCATGGAAACCTTACATCCTGACGCAGGTGGATGAACGATTTGTACTGTATTTTGATGCAGCTAATATCGTGCTTTATCGATCTATTGCCCTGTGGTTCTTGGCGATAAAGCGTCATGGTTTTTTTGGAATCGCAAATGGTCAGTTGCTGAGGGACATAACACCATCTGATTATTGGACCATGTTTGCTCTCGATCCAGTCATCTGCGCGGGCAGGCCGACCTTCGGTGCCGGCCTGTTTGGATTCGATGGGGCTGGATCCGCTGGAAATGCAATTCGAAAATGCCTTTCACTCACCATCGATGGCTGGAACTTGGGCCGTTCGGACGGTGAAAAAAATCCTTTATACGGAAAAGTACCATTGCGAGATTGCATGTGTTTTCGAGCGGATCAAACATTATTTAACCTAGCCATGGTTGAATACGTCGGACCTGATCTCCTGATCAGAAACGAAGAGCGGTATTGTGGTCGAGGTGGGCCGCGTGACCATGCAAATCAGTATCTGTGGTATGCGCGGCGCAATAAGAAATCTATGATTTATTTTGCTAAACCATTGAATAATTACTCTTGCGTATTCTTGTTTAATCGTGTCACGGCGTGGATTAAATTGATGCTCAGGTGGCGCGCTGCGGAGCTTTGGAAATGGTTTGCTTTGGCGCGGTTCTGACATAAGTGAAATAACTAATTCCCGTTGGGAATTGTCGACTGATTATTTTCGAATTTGGTAGGGCGATAGGCATGCAAAATGAGTGATATGAATGTTTCAGTTGATAAGCCGGCAAGATTTAGTACCACGCGGCGCCTTTGCACTAGTCCGCCGACGCGCGGTGTAACACCGCAGGTAAAGATGGTCAGAATGAGCCACCTTCCGTTCAATCCCTTGCGCAATGGAGAGGGTGGCTTGCGCATGAAGGGCTGGTATAAAAGTGCCTCCGGTAACATCCACGGAATAAGCTCAGACCCTCTAATAACGGTAATCACGGTGACATTTAATGCCGCAAAGACCCTTAAACAAACGATTCTTAGCGTCATCAATCAGGGATATTCAAACGTTGAATTCATCGTTATCGATGGTGGCTCGAAAGATGGGACGCTAGAGATCTTGCAGCAGTTTGAACATGCAATAGATTACTGGGTAAGTGAACCGGATAATGGAATCTTCGACGCTTGGAATAAGGGCGTTTCGCTTAGTAGCGGCGATTGGATCGCCTTTCTCGGGGCCGACGACGTTTACCTCGATGGCGCTCTTGATGCGTATGCTGCAGTGATTGCAAAAAACAGTGATGCTACGCTAGACTATATTTCCTCGCGCGCCAATCTGACCAAGGGGGAGAAGACCGTGCGAGTTATTGGTGAGCGTTGGAACTGGAGAATCTTCAGTAAATACATGAATGTTGCTCACGTTGGATCGCTGCATCACGCGCGCTTATTCGAGCAATGGACCGGTTTTGACCCGGCCTATCGAATCTGCGGCGACTATGAACTGTTGTTGCGGCCCGGTGCTGACCTGCGTGCTGATTATTTTAACCGGATCACAGTCAACATGAATATTGGCGGTGTGAGCGATTCAAACTGGCGTGCGCTATTGGAAATGACGAAGGCCAAAATTCAAACTGGTGGCCGCAATCGATTGCTGAGCTATGTAGAGTTTTGCATCGCGATCGTGAAATGGAAGATTAGAAAGTGGGTATGGTACTGACAGCCCCTGTTCTTCATTTCTACATCGACAGTTCGCACCGACAGGATCAAGTGCATGAGTGCCATGCATGCGCCATGATATACCACCCGCGCGTAAACACACTTAGGTGATGATGAATCTACTATCGATCTTCATGGGGGGGGTGTTTTTAATAACTGTGGTTGGACCATCTCTAACAATGGGACTGTTCGGAACATCATCAATGGCGGCTGGATCTTTGGTGGTTTCACTGCTATTTTTCTTTGTTTTCATTATTTCGTGGAGTTACGGTCGGTTACGCAAAAGTTTGATGCCGTGGGTCATGGTTGTGATGTTTGGCACTGGAATTTTGTATTTACAAGGTGTCTATAGCTTTTTCTCATACGATGCTTTCGATTTGACACGCTTCTGGCAGTCATACTTACTTCTTATCCTGTATAGCCTTGGCGCTTACTGCTTCGTTATCCTCGTGTGCCAAGTTTCGGCAGAGCAGGCAGATGGAGCCATCAGATTTGTGTTTTGGGCCCTGATCCTCAGTGCAGTCTCTGGTTTGGTGAGATTTTCACCATTTTTTCCGGAAACCGCCTTTAAGTCCGTTCTGTTCTATGGCGAACCATCACATTTTGCACTCAACTTTCTGCCGCTTCTACTCTACATGGTCGTCCGCAACCGGGGGCGCATGAAGATAGCACTACTAATAGGCATTGTTCCACTGCTCCTGATGCTGGAAAACCTTACTCTAATGGCTGGATTTCTGCTGATTTTTTGTATGACCATTCAGCCAAGACGCCTTTTGCAGTTGCTGCCCCTGCTGCTGGTCGTATTCCTTGCGTTGCAGTTGACCGATCTTGAGTACTATGCCGAGCGTCTCGACTTTTCCAGTAGCACCGGCAATTTATCTTCGCTGGTATACATGTCCGGCTTGGAGCGTGCTTACCTTAACCTAGTGGAGACGGGCGGTGTGGGAGTTGGCTTTCAGCAATTCGGCATAGTCGGTAGCATGGGAGACCTTCAGGAGAGTATTGCGGCACTGGTTGGCCAAGAATCCAACCTATTTGATGGTGGTTCAGTGGCACCGAAAATCATAGGTGAATTCGGTATCTTAGGCATTCTAGTTATGTCGCTGTATTTTGGATATTTCCTGCGTAATGCTAAATGGTTGCTCAGGGAATCAAATAATCATGGACCGCCGGCAGATCCGAGGGATGTGTTTTTTTATAGTTGCTTTACCATGTATGTCATTGATTTGCTGGTTCGCGGCACAGGTTATTTTTCTTCTTCTGGTTTTATGTTTGTCGCTGCCTTGTATTGGCTGTTTTTCAAACCAATGGCTAGCATGCAGGGGGAGGCCGTAACGGCATCTTCGTCAGCGAAATCGGAAGGCATTGATACTGTTTTAGATGAGTGTTAAATTGAATTAACGAACAAATCTTCAGAAGCTATGATGAAAATTGCGAAAATTGCTATGGTTGCAATTTTTCCTAAAAATGTTCTGGTGAATAATGAAATTGTCTATGTGGTTTGATACTATTAATGCGGCTCGACTGCTCGAGATGGGTTGATTAACGTTGGTTTCATGAATCGGCGCGATCGAATGCTTCTGAATGTTACGTGAGAAATTATTTCTAATCCAATTTTTCGATCGGGTGCGGCTGTCGTTTTGATATTGGCTCTGGAATCACGGTTCCATTTTGCAGTGACTGCGTGGCGACGCAGGTAACTTTTATAAGTATGCACGATCTGGCCGTCGGCGATGGTTGAGCCATTCTCTGAAGCGATCAATTAATTTTCGAATATTTTATAAAATATTATATTCAGAACATGCAGGGCGAGTTGGCGAGATTTTTATTGATTCTCATGTTTGCATTGAAAATATATTGATACTCTGCGGTGCAATGCTTTCGGTTGGCCGCGTTATTGTTTCAAGCTTTGTCATTGGATTTGTGTTTGGCGGAAAGCTTAATGGTGGATAATCCTGTTGCAATGGTTGAATAATGTCGTTTGAATGTGATTCAAATTGTCGTGTGGGTTTGGTTGGATATGTTTGAAGATCATATTTTGGATAATATGAGAAAAGAAGATAATTCGAAAAAAACTTTAGTGGTATCTGCTGTTAACTTGATCGAAGGCGGTACCTTGACAATAATGCGCGAGTGCTTGAAGATTGCTGTTGCTGATCTTGGTGATGAGTGGGATATTGTTGCGCTAGTGCATGATAAGAAATTAATTGATTTGCCGACAGTTCAATGCATTGAATTTCCAAAGGCAAAGCGCTCTTGGTTTCTGCGCCTATACTATGAGTTGTATATTTTCAAGTCGCTGTCAAAACGGCTCGCACCTGATCTATGGCTCTCCTTGCACGATATCACTCCGAATGTATGCGCACGCCGTCAGGCCGTGTATTGTCATAATCCGTCACCGTTCTATCGACAAACTTTTCGCGAGTCGATACTCGATCCAACATTCTTTCTCTTCAGTAAGATGTATTCGTTCGTCTACAAGACGAATATCCAACGCAACCACCATGTGGTAGTGCAGCAGAAATGGCTGCGAGAAGAATTCAAGCGTCGCTATGGTGCTCGCAACGTCGTCGTCGCTCACCCGATCGATTCGGTCAGTAGCAGCGGTGCACGGGAGCGACGTCGAGGAGACACCACAATATTTTTTTTCCCATCCTTGTCGCGCTTCTTCAAGAATTTCGAGGTCATCTGCGCCGCTGCGGAGCTGCTGGCAGCTGAAGGAGTTAGTCAGTTTGAGGTGAGGCTCACCATCGATGGTACAGAAAACCGATATTCCGCGGGACTGTTAAAACGTTACGGGGCACTGGGGGCTCTTCGTTTTATCGGTCGCCAGAATCAGATACAAATGTCGGTACAGTACGAGGCTGCTGACTGTCTGATTTTCCCGTCGCGACTGGAAACTTGGGGATTGCCGATTACCGAAGCTAGAGCGCTGGGCATGCCGATGCTGGTAGCGGATGTTCCATACGCGCACGAAACAGTTGGAACCTATGATCAAGTGCGTTTTTTTCCTGCCACCGATGCCATTGCGCTTGCTGCGTTGATGAGAGATTTCATCGCTGGTCGTTTACGCTTCGATCATGTTGTTGTACCTGAACCGGCTGCGCCTTTTGCCAAGAACTGGAGCGATCTACTGAAGATACTTACTACCGGGCTGTAGGCAGTTGCCTCCGTTACAAGTGCCGCGCGGGTCTGCTGCGCGTTCGATACGATTCTACAGTTAAGCATTAAATATACGTATCAAACACATGAATGATAAGAAAATTCCAAAAATTGCGGTGTTGCTATCAGCATACAACGGTCTCGCTTATATTGAAGCTCAGCTCGATTCGATCCTGAGGCAGGGCGGAGTCGATGTGACCATTTTTCTTAGCGTTGACCGGTCATCTGACGGAACTCATGCGTGGTGTCTTGGGTTTGCTGAATCGCACTTAGCCGTTAAGGTGCTGCCCTACGGCGAGCGCTTTGGGGGAGCTGCGGGGAACTTTTTCCGCCTTATCTGTGATGTTGATTTTTCTGAGTTTGATTATGTTGCATTTGCCGATCAGGACGATATCTGGCAAATGACCAAGCTTTACCGCGCTCACGAAATGCTGTTAAAAGAACAGGCCGCAGCTTACTCCAGTAACGTCATAGCGTTCTGGCCAGATGGACGCAAGGCGCTAATTGAAAAGTCACAGCCACAGGTTCGATGGGATTTCTTGTTTGAAGCGGCAGGCCCTGGTTGCACTTATGTCATGCGGAAAGAGTTGGCTTGCGCTGTGCAGGATGTTGTAAGAAGTCGTGGGGATGAAATGCAAGAGGTTGGCTTGCACGACTGGTTTGTATATGCATTTGCGCGTACCAACGGTTATCGTTGGGTGATTGATGATTGTGCAGGAATGTTATATCGGCAGCATCAAGAAAATCAGGTCGGCGTTAACTCTGGTGCAAAGGCGTTTGTTCACCGAGCCCGCAAGGTTTTGAATGGGTGGGGGTTGACTCAATCCGCTCTGATCGCTCAATTGATTGGATTGGGCGAGGATCCGTTCGTGAAGCGGTGGTCAGGGGGGAGCCGTGTAGGATTGCTATGGCTTGCCCTGCACGCTGGGCAATGCCGAAGGCGTACGCGTGACAAAGTAATGTTTTCCTTGTCGTGTATTGCATTGTGCTTAGTAGGGAGGCGTCCCAAATGAACCAAAAGGAGCGGTTAGTAGTCACCGGCGCCAATGGCTTTGTGGGTCGGGCCTTGTGCGCTGGCGCGGTGGCCCGTGATTCTACCGTGCGCGGCATTACCCGTTTCACTTGCGATTTGCCCTGCGGCTGTGAAAACTTTGTGGTTGGCAATATGGATGAACGCACCGATTGGCGGGGAGCACTTGAGGGTTCAAAAGTTGTCATTCATCTTGCTGCCCGTGTGCATGTAATGGCTGATACGGCGGAAAATCCACTGGATGAGTTTCGCCGCATTAATGTACTAGGCACTTTGAATCTGGCCCGGCAGGCCGCTGCGGCGGGCGTTCGGCGATTCGTGTTTGTCAGCTCCATCAAGGTGAACGGTGAAGCGACTCAACCCGGGCGCCCCTTCACGGCGGATGATGTGCCGGCGCCACTGGATTCATATGGCGTGTCCAAGATGGAGGCGGAGCAGGCGCTGCGGGATTTGGCGAATCAGACGGGGCTGGAATTGGTCATCGTGCGGCCTCCCCTGGTTTATGGTCCAGGTGTAAAGGCCAACTTCGCGGCCATGATGCGCTGGCTGCGCCGGGGGATGCCGTTGCCGCTGGGGCGTATCCAGAATGCGCGTAGCCTGGTGGCGTTGGACAATCTGGTGGATCTTCTCGTGATCTGTTTGACACACCCTGCAGCTGCGGGCCAGGTTTTCTTGGTGTCCGATGGCGAGGATGTATCCGTCACCGAGTTACTGCGCCGAATTGGGCAAGCCATGGGACGACCGGTGCGCCTGCTGCCCATTCCTGGCGCTTGGATCGAATGGGCCGCCGCGATGGTGGGCAAGCGGAACGTGGCGCAACGGCTGTGTGGTTCCTTGCAGGTGGATATTGAGAAAACGCGGAGATTGTTGGGGTGGCGCCCGCCTTTGACGTTGGATCAAGGGTTGAAAAAAACCGTGGAAGGATTGGCGCAGTGAAGCGATTCTTTGATTTGTTGCTGTCGTTGGCCGCAGCCGTGGTGCTGGCGTTGCCGGTGTTGGTGGTCGCATTGCTGGTTCGCATGACCTCATCTGGCCCGGCTTTGTACTGGTCGGACCGCGTGGGTCGAAACAACAGAATTTTCCGGATGCCCAAGTTCCGCAGCATGCGGGTTGGCACGCCCGCCGTGGCCACGCATCTGCTGGTGGATGCGAACGCGCACCTCACGCCGATTGGCAGCTTCTTGCGCAAGAGCAGTCTGGACGAATTGCCCCAACTTTGGAGCATTCTGGTCGGCGACATGAGCTTTGTCGGTCCCCGGCCTGCGCTTTTTAATCAGCATGACCTGATTGAATTGCGCACGCAGTTGGGTGTGCATGCATTGGTGCCGGGGTTGACGGGCTGGGCGCAAATCAATGGGCGCGACGAGCTGCCCATACCTGACAAGGTGAAGCTGGATGTGGAGTATCTGCAGCGCCAGTCGCTGTGGTTTGATATTCGTATCCTGTGGCTGACGTTCGTGAAGGTCATTCGGCGCGACGGAATCACCCATTGATGGAATGCCTGCAATGAAACGTTTGTTGATCGTGGGTGCCGGTGGCCATGGCCGTTCGGTGGCCGAGGCGGTGCTGGCCGGTGGTGTCTTCACGTTGGCGGGTTTCGTGGACGATGCGGCGCCTGGTTTGGGCCAGGTGTGGGAGTGGCCGGTATTCGGCAGCACGGCTGACCTGGACAGGTGCCGCCCGCATGCAGATGCCGCCATTGTGGCCATAGGCAACAACCGCTTGCGCGAGGAACTGCATCACAGGCTGGGTGCAGCGGGTTTCGAGCTGGCTACGGTGATTCACCCCCAGGCCATGGTGTCGCCCCGGGCGCGCATTGGCGTTGGCAGTGCTGTCATGGCCGGTGCCATTGTCGGAACCGAAGCACAGTTGGGTACTGGCGTTATTGTCAATTGCGGTGCGGTGGTAGACCACCATTGCCAGGTGGAAAACTTTGGCCATTTGGGTGTGAAGGCGGGCATGGCGGGTGGTTCGGTCTTGGGGCATGGCGCCTGGATGCAGGCGGGGGCTGTTCTGGGCTATGGGGTAACGGTGGTGGCCGGAATGGTGCTGCAACCCGGTCAGGCTGTGGCCGCAAAATAAGAAGTCGAGAAATGCCATTTCATAAATTCATGGTGACTCCATTGCTGGCGCTGCCGCGCCCTGTCAAACGCCTGGTGGTGGTGGCGCTCGATCTGGTGCTGTCGTTGCTTTCGGTCTGGGCTGCTTTTTATTTGCGCATCGACCAGACGGGTCTGCCGCAATTGCAGCAACAGTATGTCTACCTGCTGGCGCCCTTGCTGGCGTTTCCCCTGTTTGTGCGCTTTGGGCTGTACCGCGCCATTTTTCGTTACACCGGCATGGCGGCGCTGTTCACCACCGCCAGGGCCGTGGGGGTCTATGCGGTACTGTTTTTCATCGCCCTGCTGGTGTTGAAGTGGGACGGGGTACCGCGCAGCGTGGGCCTGATTCAGCCGCTGATTTTTTTGCTGCTGGTAGGGGGCAGCCGGGCGATTGCACGCTATTGGCTGGCGGGTGGCACCCGCAAGGCGCGCCATGCCAAGGGCCGCTTGCTGATCTACGGGGCCGGCGATGCGGGGGTCCAGACAGCGTACGCGTTGGGTCTGGCACACCAGTTTGTGCTGCTGGGTTTTATCGACGATGACAAGGCCAAGGCGGGGCGCAGCATCAACGGTGTTGACGTCATCGCACCCGACGAGGTGGCCGATGCCGTGGAGCGCATGGGCGTTACCGATATTTTGCTGGCCATGCCGTCGCTCGACCGCACGCGCCGCAATGAAATCGTTGCCATGTTGCGTGGGCTGCACGTGCACGTGCGCAGCCTGCCCGGCATGGGCGACCTGGCATCGGGCCGGGTGACGATGCAGGATTTTCAGGAGCTCGATGTCGAAGACCTTCTGGGGCGCCCACCCGTGCCGCCCGATTCGTCGTTGCTGGCCAAGAACCTGGCTGGCAAGGTCGTGCTGGTGACCGGCGCCGGCGGCAGCATAGGCAGCGAGCTGTGCCGCCAGATCATTCAAGAGAAGCCGCGCCAGCTGGTGCTGGTGGAGCACAACGAGTTTGGCCTTTACTCCATCCACCGCGAGCTGGAGGGTTTGTGCACCGAGCATGCGTTGCCGGTGGAGCTGGTTCCGCTGCTCGCCAGCGTCGGCAATTTTGGGCGCCTGAAGGAAATTTGCCACCTGTACCGGCCCGCCACCGTTTACCACGCGGCCGCCTACAAGCATGTGCCGCTGGTGGAGAGCAATCCATCCGAGGGGGTATTGAACAATGTGTTCGGCACCTTGAACATGGCCCGTGCGGCCATGGAAAGCGAAGTGGCCCACTTTGTGCTGGTGTCCACCGACAAGGCCGTGCGCCCCACCAACGTGATGGGGGCCACCAAGCGCATGGCCGAACTGGTGCTGCAGGCGTTGTCGGCCAGCGGCTCGGTGGTTTTTCATCTGCCCGACGGATCGCAAAGCCCCGAGGTTCGCAACCGCACTCTGTTTTCCATGGTGCGCTTCGGCAATGTGCTGGGTAGCAGCGGCAGCGTGGTGCCCCTGTTTCGCAAACAATTGCGCGATGGTGGCCCGTTGACGGTGACGCACGCGGAAGTCACCCGGTACTTCATGACCATTCCCGAGGCCGCCCAGCTGGTGCTGCAGGCCGGTGCCATGGCGCGCGGCGGTGATGTGTTTGTGCTGGACATGGGGCAGCCGGTCAAGATCATGGACTTGGCACGGCGCATGGTGGAGCTGTCGGGCATGACGGTGTGCGACGAAGACCATCCTGGTGGCGACATCGAAATCCGCATCACCGGCCTGCGGCCCGGAGAGAAGCTCTATGAGGAACTGCTCATTAGCGATAATCCCGAAGGCACCGCCCACGCGCGCATCATGAAGGCGCACGAAGACTTCCTGCCCTGGCCGCAATTGGCACCGGTACTGGTGGAAATGCGGCACGCCGCCATACAGAGCGATCAGGAAACCATGAGAAGCATCCTGCTGCAACTGGTGCATGGATACAGTCCCGAATCTTTGCGTGCATCCACCACGGAGAAAGCGAACGGGGAGGCCCCGCAACGGCACACACCCTGTACATCGGGTCAACTGAATATTTTGGAGTGAAGAATGCGTAAAAAAGTCGTGGCCGTGTTGGTTGCCATGGTGGTTGGTGCGGGTGTTGGAGCGGCTCTGGGCTATGGCCCGCTGCTGCGCTACAAATCCGAGGGCGTGCTCAGCATGGAAATCGGTACGGCGGAATACAAGCGATTTGCGGAATTGGCCGTGGACGGGCACACGGTGCAGCAGTATGTTGGCGTGGTGCCGCCGCCGGGGCTGGATCCATCCCAGGTCGAAAAACTGGTACGTGACATGCCGCGCGGCGAATGGCTTATGCCCGTGCCCAAGGTCAGCAAGGTGGATGCCAAGCAACTGCCGGATATTTTGCTGCAGATCGAACAAGAGCGTGAAAAGCTGCTTCTCAGCAAGGAAGGCAAGGAGGGCAAGGCCTCGGTCTACCTGGGTGTGCAGCTGAGCTATTCGGCACCCGACCCCCACCAGGCCGCCGGTGTGGCGGGCTGGCTGGGGGCGTATTTCAAGGACGTGGCCACGCGCGAGACGGTACGCGACCAGGTTTCCCGCTGGGCGGCGGACAACCGCCAGTTCTCCGACCGCGCGCTGGAGCGCAAGCTCAAGTACGAGTTTGACATCGAGCAGGCGCAGAACCGCGTGGCGGCGTTGAAGAAGGTCATGTCCAGTTATCCCGACGTTGCGCGGCGTGAAAACCAGCAGGTGGTGGATGTGCGAAAGGACAACGAGAAGTTCATGTCGCCCGTGGCACAGCTGGTGGGCGCAGAGTCTGAAATGATCGATATTCGCGAAAAACTCCAGCGACTTGATCGCGAAATGGAGCAACAGGCGTTTGCCAAGGCGCTCATCACAGACGCACAGGCCGCGCTGGGCCAGGCGCGCAGTGGCAGCGAGAGCGTACTCAAGCTGGCCGATGTGATCGTGCGGTTTTCCAAGGAGACCAACACCGAGGCACAGCGGGAAAAACTGTCCTCGCTGGCGGCAGACATGTCGTCCATCAGCGCCCGTTTTCTGTCGCAAGCGCAGTTCATCGCCCAGCCGTCCGTGCCCAGCCGGCCGGAGCGTCCGCGCCCGCTGATGGTGATTGCGCTGGTGGCCGTGCTGGCGGGTGTGCTGGCCGTCTTGTTTGCCTGGCGCGATGCGCTGGTGCAGCTGCTGCGCGAGCCCCAGGGCCCCAAGGCCTGATGGGCCCCATGGATGCGGCACAATTTGTGCCTCATTGTTTTCACCGAATGGCCCGCTTCCATGACCGACCCTTCCCCCGACCCCGACCTGTCCCACATCGGCCCGCGCGACAAGGCTGAAATACTGGCGCAGGCGCTGCCCTATATCCGCAAGTTCCATGGCAAGACCATGGTCATCAAGTACGGCGGCAACGCCATGACCGACCCCGACCTGCAGGCCGACTTTGCCGAAGACGTGGTGCTGCTCAAGCTGGTGGGCATGAACCCGGTGGTGGTGCACGGGGGCGGCCCGCAGATCGAGACGGCGCTCAACCGCCTGGGCAAGAAGGGCCATTTCATCCAGGGCATGCGCGTGACCGACGCCGAAACCATGGAAGTGGTGGAGTGGGTGCTGGCCGGTGAGGTGCAGCAGGATATCGTGGGCCTGATCAACCAGGCCGGCGGCAAGGCCGTGGGCCTCACCGGGCGCGATGGCGGCATGATCCGCGCGCAAAAGCTCAAGATGGTGGACAGCAAGGACCCGAGCGTCGAGCACGACGTGGGCCAGGTGGGCGACATCGTGTCCATCGACCCCAGCGTGGTCAAGGCCCTGCAGGACGATGCGTTCATCCCCGTCATCAGCCCGATCGGCTTTGGCGAAAACAACGAGAGCTACAACATCAACGCCGATGTGGTGGCCAGCAAGCTGGCCACGGTGCTGCAGGCCGAAAAGCTCATGCTGCTGACCAACACCCCCGGCGTGCTGGACAAGGCGGGCCAGCTGCTCACCGACCTCACCGCGCGCGAGATCGATGCCCTGTTTGCCGACGGCACCATTTCGGGCGGAATGCTGCCCAAGATTGCGGGTGCGCTCGATGCCGCCCGGGCCGGCGTGAATGCCGTGCACATCATCGACGGCCGCGTGCCGCACGCCATGCTGCTGGAAATCCTGACCGATCAGGCCTACGGCACCATGATCCGCAGCCATTGAGATGCCCCCCCTGAGTCGCTTCGCGCCATCCCCCCCGAGGGGGACGCCGCCAGCGCGGCGGGGCGGCCCTTGCGCGGCGGTCGCTGGTCTGGGCCGCGCCAGTGTCGTGGGTTGTGGGCTTGTGGATGGCGCTCGCTCGTATCCGCAGCTGCGATGCCCCCTCCTGGCGTAGGGGGACACTGACATGCGCTTGTTGCTGGTCGAAGACGACGTCATGGTGGCCAGCGGCATCAAGCTGGGGCTCACCGATGCCGGCTACGCGGTCGACTGGGTGGGCAGTGGCGAGCGCGCCGAAGAGGTGCTGCGCACCGAGTCGTTCGATGCGGCCATCATCGACATCGGCCTGCC
>Ga0208517_100187_pt1 | contig 31460 bp, 27 predicted proteins | sample LakWasM118_HOW13_2_FD_183932 | JGI IMG/M metagenome (GOLD analysis project Ga0208517, IMG submission 183932) | Freshwater sediment methanotrophic microbial communities from Lake Washington under simulated oxygen tension - Sediment Metagenome... | ecosystem: Environmental > Aquatic > Freshwater >... | reverse complement strand
CTGGCGCTGTGGGTGAAGCTGGACACGCCCGGCCCGGTGTTCTATCGCCAGGAGCGGGTGGGGCGGCATGGCAAGCCCTTTCTGATCCATAAGTTCCGCAGCATGCACATGAGCCGTAGCAGCGACGCACCGGGCCTGCAGATCACCGTGGGGGCCGACCCGCGCATCACGCGCAGCGGCCGCTTCCTGCGCGCCAGCAAGCTCGACGAACTGCCCCAGCTCTGGGACGTGCTGCGTGGCGCGATGAGCCTGGTGGGGCCGCGCCCTGAGGTGCCGCGCTATGTGGCCCTTTATCCGGAGGCGCAGCGCCGCATCGTGCTCTCGGTGCGCCCCGGCATCACCGACCCGGCCTCGCTGCAGTTCCGCCACGAGAGCGAGCTGCTGGCCCGCGCCGCCGATCCGGAGCGCGAGTATGTGGAGGTGCTGATGCCGCAGAAGCTCGAGCTGGCTTGTCAGTACGTGATGCAGCGTTCGCTGGGCCTGGACTTGCGCATTATTTGGCGCACCCTGCGTGCACTCAGCCGTTGAGAAGGCGTCGAGCGGCTGAGGCCGCGTTGGCCTCAGCGCATGACGGCGGCCAAATGCCTGGCATGCGCGTGATCAGCGCTGATTTCGCAGCGGCCGCCCTTGCAGACCGGCTTGGCTTTCAGGGCACGCACCATCACATTGCCGCTGCTGAGGAAACCGGGTTCACGGCATTCTGATGCGGTGGTCACGAAGCCGCAGTGTTGCCAGAAGCGGATGGCGGTCGTGTTGCTGGTGAGTACGCCCAACTGCATGTGCGTCACGCCCTTCCAGGTACGGAGCTTGTGAGCCAGCTGTTCGACGGCCTGGCAGCCGATATGCCGGCGTCGCTGTTGCGGCCTGAGCAACAGCAGCCCGATGTGCGCGATGTCTGGGGCAGGGTAGCCACGTGCCACCTGCAGCAGGCCGACCGAAGTCTTGTGGTCGACGACGGCAAACAGGAAGCGGTCATCGTCAGCACACTCCGCCGGGAAGCAGGAAAACAGCGATGCACCATCAGCGGCGCCGGGGAACTGCCCATAGGTCTGTAGCCGATAGTCCGCAGCTTCGAGCACGATGCTTTCGGCGAGGGCAAGGTCTTCTTCGTTGCTACGGATCAGGTGTCTAAGGTTCATGACTTCACCCCGCAGACATGCTGGTTGGCTTGCGCCGGCATAACAGGCCGAACGCCTTCCCCGCGCATTCTTGATCCAACTAGCGCGGCAGGTACAGTCTTTTTGTAATCAGAAGCAGCTGGGGCAGCCGGCTGGCTGGCTAGCGCGTGTAGCGCCGCACGATCTCGTCGATGCTGCCAGCCTTGCGCAGCTGCTCCAGCGCGGCGCTCAGCTTGTCGGCCAGGGCCGGATCCGATTTGGGGTTGAGCGCGAAGTAGTAGGCGCCCTCGTCGCTGAGCTTGGCGAGTCGGGTCAGCTCGAGGCCGCCGGCATTGCGCTGGCTCCAGGCCATGCCGATCTCGGTGTCCACCATGGCATCGACCCAGCCGCCTTGCAGCAGCTTCAGTACCGCGGCATTGGAGCTGTCGCTCAAGATGGCCGTGGCGGGCACGCCGGCGGCGGCCAGGTCTTGCGCCGCCGCCTCGCCGCGCACCACGCCATAGCGGTAGGCCTTGAGATCGCGGCTGTCGCCATGCTGCTTCAAGGCGTCGGCGCGCACGAACACCCAGGTGCTGCGCGGCAGCAGCGGGCCTATCCAAATGAACAGCTGCTCACGCTCGGGCTTGCGCGCGGTGGTGTAGACCATCGTGTTGGGTTTGCTCTGCGCCCAGGCATAGGCGCGCGCCCAGGGCACGCTCTCGATCTTGCAATGCAGGCCGGCCTCCTGGCAGGCGGCGCGCAGTGCCTCGGTGGCAATGCCCTTGAGCTCGCCATTGCGTTCGCTGTAGTTGTAGGGCGGCCATTCCTCCGTGTATGCATGCAGCTCGGGCAGCGGCTGGGCATGCAGGCCCTTAGCGAGCAACAGGGTGGCCAGCAGCAGAGCGGCTGGCCACAGCAAACGGAGCGAACGATGGCAGAGGGCGGGCGACACGTTGGAAGAAAGCTGATGGCAGCGGGCACAATTGCAGGCTGGCACTATCGGGCCGGCCCGAGGCATGCGGATGACACCTGCGCGACACGGTAGCACCCGCTTGTGCGCCTTCCCGGGCCGGATTTACCCTGAAGACTCAGCATCAACGTTTTTTAACCGATCGACCGACACCCGTGCTGTGGCAAACGCTTGACACCTTTCTGACGCGCTTGCGCCGGCACCGCGAACCCGTTTCCCTGTTGCTAGACGCGCTGGTGGTGGCGCTGGCCTGGCAGGCCACCTATCTGTTCCGCCTGGGTTTCGAGCGCTGGATGTCGGCGCGCCCGAGCTACGACGCGGCGGTCATTGCCGGCCTGACCCTGCTCTATGTGCTGGTGCTGTGGGGCCTCAAGGTGCCCAAGGGCATGTGGCGCTTCAGCGGTTTCGGCGAGGCCAAGCGCCTCGCGGCGGCCTGCCTGATCGCCGGGGCGCTGGGCGCCAGCATCGTGCTGATGGCCGAGCTCAAGGCCGTGCCGCGCGCGGTGCTGGCCCTGCACCCGATGTTCAGCCTGATCGGCCTGGCGATGATGCGCCTGGGCTACCGCATGCTTTACGAGCATATGCGCGGCCGCCTCAGCGGCAGTGCCAACGAAACCCATCGCGCGCTGGTGCTGGGCGCCGGCGATGCCGCGCGCCTGCTGCTGGCCGGCATTCAGCACCAGGGCTGGGTGGTGGTAGGCCTGCTGGACGACGACCCCGCCAAGCGCGGGCTGCGCGTCGGTGGCGTGCCGGTGCTGGGCACGCTGGACGATGCCCTGCTGCTTTCCGAGCTGCACGGCATCACCGACCTGATCGTGGCCATGCCCTCGGCCGAAGCCTCGCGCCGCCGCCGCGCCCTCGACCTGGCCGGCCGTACCGGCCGCCATGTGCTGACCGTGCCCACCATCGCCGAGCTGCATTCGGGCAGCAAGCTCGATCAGCTGCGCGATATCGAGCCCGAGGATCTGCTGGGCCGCGAGCCGGTGCAGCTCGACGAGGCCGGCATCAGCGAGGCCTTGAGCGGCAAGGTGGTGCTGATCACCGGCGCTGGCGGCAGCATCGGCAGCGAGCTGTGCCGCCAGGTGGCGCGCTTCGGTCCGCAGCGCCTGGTGCTCTACGAGCTGAGCGAATACGCGCTCTACGCCATCGAGCAGGAGCTCACCGAGCGCTCCCCGCACCTGCCCCTGGTGCGGCTGGTGGGCGATGTGAAGGACGCCGCGCATCTGCGCCAGACCTTTGCCCGCTTCAAGCCGCAGATCGTCTTCCACGCCGCCGCCTACAAACATGTGCCGCTGATGGAGGTGGACAACGCCTGGGCCGCGCTGCGCAACAACACCCTGGGCACCTGGCATACCGCCCAGGCTGCCGCCGAGGCGGGGGCCGAACGCTTTGTGCTCATCAGCACCGACAAGGCCGTGAACCCCACCAATGTGATGGGCGCCACCAAGCGTGCGGCCGAGCTGGTCATCAGCCATATGGCGTCCACCGCGGCGAGCCAGGGCCATGCCACCCGCTTCATGGCGGTGCGCTTCGGCAATGTGCTGGGCTCCAGCGGCAGTGTGATTCCGAAGTTCAAGGAACAGATCGCCAGGGGCGGGCCGGTCACCGTCACCCATCCCGACATCACACGCTATTTCATGACCATCCCCGAGGCCGCCCGCCTGGTGGTACAGGCCGCCGCGATCGGCGAGACCGGCCAGGTCTATGTGCTGGACATGGGCGAGCCGGTGCGCATTGTCGATCTGGCCAAGGACATGATCCGGCTCTCGGGGCGCAGCCTGGACGAGGTGCGCATCGAGTTCTCGGGCCTGCGGCCGGGCGAGAAGCTGTATGAGGAACTGCTGGCCGATCGTGACAGCGTGCTGCCCACGCCCATCGCCAGGTTGGCGGTGGCGCGGCTGCAGCAGGCGCCACAGCAGCAGGAAGAAGGTGTGCGCGTGGATGCCTGGCTGCAGGCCTTGATTGCCAACGATCCCTTGTCGGACGACGCCAAGTCCCGCGCGCTGTTGCGGCAGTTGGTGCCCGAGTACCACGCGTCGAGTACCGCGTCTTGAACGGTGGCCGCCAGTGCGTCCGGATCATGCGCTCCGGATGAAAGGGAGCCGCGCAAACTGCATGTGAGCGGCTTGGCTCAGCGCCTGAGCTAGCCACCCTAGCGATTGCTTCAGTCCAATGAATCACGCTTTCTTGATCTGCCTTGTCGCTCATGCACAACAAAGCCGCTTCTTGCCTCAAGACGAGCCTTGCGCTGCCGTTAATATGCCGTCACACAGTGTTGTGGGCCTGAACTCAGAAGCCAAGGTGTTTACCCGCAATATGCGTTGATTCGTTGACAGTGCTGTGATGGCGTGCTCTAGAATGCGCGAGCGTGCAATTAGGTACGTGTGATTCGCGAATCATTTTTGAGTCTATTTATCCATAACCTTTGTGGAGTTCACCGAATGAAAAAATATGTGATCAAGGCGACCGCTCTGGCGATCGGTGCGCTGGTTGGAGGCGCTGCGGTCGCGTCCGTCGACTTCTCGGCTAGCCCGTTTGTTGCTACGACGGATACCTTTGCATCTGAGCTCAACTACGCCGCTACGACCGGTACCGCCATTTCCGGCGCCAAGGACGTCGTGACGAAGCTCGGTTTCGGTGTTTCCGCCGGCCAGACTCGCTTCATCCGCATCAACCTGACGGGTGCCAAGCTGGCTGCTGACGCTGCTGGTGCTGACGTTGCCAACACGACCGGCAATACCTTCAAGAACGTGATCGTTGCCGAAGGTGGCGTGACCGGCGATAGCTTCATCATCTATCAGGTGACTGGTAATGACGTGGCTGTGCCTAGCGGCCATGGCGCTGGTGACAAGCTCACCATCACGTTGCCCAACCTGAACGTGACGAATGGCAATGCTTCGGCAGTCAACGTGAGCTACACGCTGTATGCTGATCCGGTGGCCGCTCATAACGAGACCGCTGGTCAATCGCTGGCCAACCAGTCGGGCACGCTCTTCAGCTTCGGTACTGGTATCAAGTTCAAGATCACGACCAAGACCCAGACGGCTACCGTTGCTGACGCCTACAAGAAGTTTGGCGCGTCTGGCTACGGCGCCGTTGACGTCGGTAGCTTCGACTTCGGCGTGTCCGGCGCTTTCAAGGCGACGGGCGCTGCCGCAGCGATCACCGATCTGGTTGGTGCGACCACCAAGATCAAGTTCACTGGTGACTTCACCTTCACCGATGGCAATGCAACCCCCGCTAACCTGTTCCTGGCAACCGCCGGTAACTGCGCTGCTGGTGTTACCGCTCTGACCTCGATCGCTACCGACAATCTGTCGGCCAGCTATACCGTTGGTGCTGCCCTGCTGAACAAGTCGCTGTGCGTGATCAACAACAACGGCGCGGGCATCACCCCCGTGGTGATGAACGCTCAGACGTTCTCGGTTGACCTGAACCCGTCCAACTCGGCTGTCGGTACCGGCTCGTCGGTGACCGATCCGTCTGCAGTGACGCTGGGTGCTATCGACCACGACGGCACGACCCTGACCGCTCCGTTCGCCACTATCCACCCGGATTACCTGTCGCGCGTCGTGCTGAACAGCTCGTACGGTGCTGACGCTCCGGTGACGGCTACGGTGACGGCTGAGAACGGTGCAACCTGCTCGGGCGCTCCGTTCACCGCTACGCTGAAGAAGAAGTCGCAACTGGTCATCAACGTCAAGGACATCTGCCCGTCGCTGAGCTCTGGTGCTACGCGTATGGCTGTGACCGTGAGCGTTGCTGCTCCTCGCGCCAACATCGACGGCGTGTACAACGTGATGAACTACGACAGCGTGACTGGCAAGACCAACTCGCTGATCTCGTACGTCATGGTTGTGCCTGGCTCGAACTAAGCACTCAGTTGCTTAATCCGAAGGGGCGCCGCAAGGCGCCCCTTTTTCTTTTGGCTGCCCGAACCGGGGTAAGGGCGTGATCGCGCTCTTGCCTACAATGCGCTCCGCGGCATGAGCCGCTGACGACTACTACGAGACCATGCAATCCTTCTACGTCTTTCGCCACCCTGGCCGCTCGCGGCCGTACGCGGCCGGATTTACCTTGCTCGAGATGCTGGTCGTGCTGGTCATCATCGGTATGCTGGCCGGTCTGGTAGGCCCACGCCTGTTCTCCAAGGTCGAGCAATCAAAGGTCACGACGGCTGCTACGCAGGCCAAGACCCTGCGCGGCGCGGTGGAGAGCCTGCATCTGGACATCGGTCGTTACCCTACGGCCGAAGAAGGTCTGTCGCTGCTGGCCAAGGCGCCTGTGGACCAGGCCCTGGCCGCGCGCTGGCGTGGTCCCTACCTCGATGGCGCCGTGCCTGATGATCCCTGGGGCCATCCATACCAATACGCGCTACCCGGCGCCGATGGCCAGCCCTTTGCGTTGTATTCGCTGGGCGCCGATGGCAAGCGCGGTGGCCAGGGCGATGCGGCCGATGTCGGTGTACTGCCAGCCGCGCAATAGTCGCAACGGCGGCGGTTTCACGCTGCTGGAACTGCTGGTGGTGCTGAGCATCGTGGCGATGACGGCAGGCCTGATCCTGCCTTCGACCTCACGCTGGATCGCTGCGGCGCGCGAACGTGCCTGGCAGCAGGAGTTGCGGGCCCAATTGGCCGCTTTGCCGATGCGCGCCTTTCAGTCCGGCGAGCCCTTGGAGTTGGATGCACCCGCCTTGCGTGGCTTGTTGACGGATCTGCCAGCCTCGGTGCAGCTTGAGTTGTCCGCACCGCTGCGCTACAGCGCCGCAGGCGTCGCGGCCGCTGCCACGGTGCGCGCAAAGGGCGATGAGGGGCGCGAACAGGTCTGGACCGTCGCTCCGATGACGGGGCGGGTGACGCCTTGACGGCCGCCATCGGAACCGTGCCGCGCTGCCGCCGGCCGCCTTCGGTGGCGGGCTTTGGCCTGCTCGAGGCCATCGTGGCACTGGCGATTCTGGCCGGCACGGGTGCGGCCCTGTTCGCTTGGATATCGCAGAACCTGCAGGCGGCCGCTCGCATCGAGGCGGCACAAGCGCGCGTGGCCCTGCAACTGACCGCACAAGGCCTGCTGGCCAGCGTCAATCCCTTCACCGAGCCCGAAGGCTCACGGCGCCTCGGCGCCACCAGCGTGAGCTGGCGTGCCAAGCTGGTGGCGCCCTTGCGCGCCAGCGTGCCCACCCAGGCCATGGAGCAAATGCGGTGGCGTGTCGGCCTGTATGAGCTGACGGTCACCGCCAAGGATGAGAATACCGCTGCCAGCATCGAGTTCACGCTGATGCAGGCGGGCCTCGAGGCCCTGGGTGCGGCGACGTCCAGGGCGGATCCGCCATGAACCAGCCCATCAACAAGCAAGCCCGCCAGGCCGGCATGACCCTGCTTGAAACCCTGGTCACGCTGGTGATCGTGGCGATGGTGGCCGGCCTGCTGTCCGAAGGCCTGTTCCAGATTGGCCGCATCGAGCAGCGCCTGGGTGGCGCGCAATTGCAGTCCCAGGTGGAGCGCCTGCACGCGATCTGGGTGCAGCAGGCGCTGGAGGGGCTGATGCCCGGCGCCAAAGACAGCCCGGAGCGCTTCCGCGGCGCGGCGCGCGAACTCGCGGGGCTCAGCACCCAGTTGCCGGTGCCGCAGGCCCTGGGCCCCCAGCCCATGCGTCTGAGCCTGCGTTTTTCGCCCGATGCCGGCGTGACCGAATTGCTGCTGAGCTTTGGCCTGGACGGCCTGCCACCGCAGGAGGCGGTGTTGGCTCAATGGCCGGGGGACCGCGGCGCATTGCGCTACCAGGACCCCGCAGGCACTTGGCTGGCCCAATGGCCGCCGGCCCTGGACGGTGCTGCCCAGCCGCCCAGTGCGCTGCCGCAGGCCATTGCGCTGGACCGGGGCGAGGGCCAGGGCCTGCTGCTGGTGGCGCGCCCGGCGGCGCGGGCTGAGCCTCTGGGGCAGCGCATCGATGTGGAGAAGTTGCCATGAGGCTGCGGCGCCTGTCGGGCCGAGGGCAGGGCGGCTATGTGCTGCTGTTCGTGACCGTGGCACTCACCGTGATCGCCATCGTGGCGGCGCGCTTTGCACTGCGCATCGACGGCCTGCGCGCCCAGGCGCTCACCATGCAGCACTATGCCGACGCCAGCCTGCAGGCCGAGAGCGCCAAGGCGCAGGCGCTGTACTGGCTCAGCACCCGGCAGATGGGCCTGGCCTCGGTCGGCTTCATGGACGAGCAGCCCTTGGCGCTGGACGGCAGGCTCTACCAGACCGCGCAGGGCGCGCTGCTGCGCGTACAGGACGAGCGCGGCCTGCTCTCGCTCAATGCACCCGACCGCGAGCTCTTCCCGCAGCTGCTCATCAATGCCGGTGCCTCGGCCCAGGATGCCGCCAGCATGCTGGACGTGCTGGAAGACTATGCCGATGCCGACAGCCTGAAGCGCCTGAACGGCGCCGAGGCGGCTGACTACCGCGCAGCCGGCCTGCCCGGGCCGCGCAATGACTGGATCCTCTCGGTGGGCGAGCTGGGCCGCATGCCGGTGTGGCAGCGCTCGGCCGAGCTGCGTGCCCGCCTGGAGCCCTGGCTGGGCGTGCGCCGCGACAAGTTATTCAACCCCAATACTGCCCCGCTGGGTTTGCTGAAGAGTATCTGGCCCAAGGTTTCGGCGCAGCAATGGGAATTGTTTGAAACTCTTCGAAAGCGCGCGCCATTTGCTGATGCCGCCGCGGCCACCGCCGCCACGGGTATCCCGTTCACGGCCGACAACCTGCTGTTCCATGCCAGCAACGCCCTGCGCCTGCAGGTCTGGGCCCCCGGGATGCCGCAGTCGCTTGAGTACAATCTTTTGATTCTTCCGACGGGGGCCACAGCGCCCTGGCTGATCCATGAGGTCCGCCAGTCCAACCGTCTCGCACCCACCGATGCCACGATTCCCGTTGCGAAATTTCCTGTCCCAAGCCAGGCCGTCGCCCAGCCCCGAGCGCTCGCCCAGCCTGCGCCGTGAGGGCCTGAACCGGCCTGCCGGGGCGAGCGCGCGTGCGCCGGTGCTGCTGGCGCGCAGCTTGCTGCGGCACCGCGCCTTCAGCTTAGGCGGCCTGCCGGTGGCGGACCGCGTCGGTGCGCTGCAGGCGCAGTTGCTGGCCTGGCAGCCCTTTGTCGACAGCCTGGTGCTGGTGGACCTGCATGGCGAGCAGGCGCAGGCCTATGCGCTGCCGCGCGAGCTGGTGAGCAGCGCTGGCACCAAGTTCGAGTTGAAGCCGGAGCTGCTGTGGCCCGAGAGCCTGTGTCACGCGGCCTTGCCCGATGGACTGCACCTGCTGCAATGCATGGAGGGTGTGGAGGGCCAGTGCTGGCAGGGCGGCGTGCTGCTGGCCAGCCGCTGGTGGGCCGCCGTACCCAGCCTGGCGGACTGGCAGGCCTTTGCGCGCCAGAGCCGTGCGCCGGCTTCGTCCCAAGCCGCTGCGGCCCCGCCGGAGGTGCAGGTGCTGCCCTGGCAGCGACCCTTGCGCCAGCCGCGCCCGGCCGAACTGCTGGGCCGTGCGGCCGCCGGCCAGGAGCGTCTGCTGGTGGGCGCCGGGGCGCTGTTGCTGCTGGTGCTCAGCAGCATGACGGCGCGTGCCGCCTGGGATGCCTACCAGGCGCGCGAGCAGGCACAGTCGGCGGTGGCCCAGCTCAGGCAAGACGTGACCCCCTTGCTGGCCGCGCGCGACAAGGCCCTGGCCGCTGCCGACCAGAGCGCGGCGCTGCTGGCGCAGCTGCGCGCGCCGCGGCCGCTGGAGGTGCTGGAGGAATTGGGCCGCCTGCTGCCCAAGGGCAGCACGGTGAAGGAGTTCGATCTCAACCAGCTGACGGTGCGCGTGGCGCTGGATCTGCCCGCCGAGGTCTCGCGTGCCCAGGTCATCACCGGGCTGGAGTCGGGCGCCTGGTTCACCCAGATCAGCGAGGTCAAGGACGGCGGTGGTGGTGGCGCGCGCAGCGGCATCAGCCTGGAGATGAAGCTCGCCGCGGCCCAGCCGCCGGCACGCCAGCAGCAGCAGGGCGCCGACGCCGGGCTGAGCCGCGGCGCTGCCGACATGCCCGCGCCCCCGCCGGGCATCGATGTGCAAGTGCCCACGCCCAAGCAGCCCGGAGCGAAAAAAACATGAGCGTCGTGCTCAACGATCAAGCCGGCAATGGCAGCGGCTCGCCATCCTGGTTGCAGGCCCTGCAGCAGGCGCGCAGAGAATGGCGCGCCAACACGCGCCTGCGCTGGGGCGTATGGGCCATCCTGGCGATCTTCTGGCTCTGGCTGGCCCTGCTCGCGCAGGACCAGGCCACGGCCTGGCGCGGCGAGGCCGACGAGGCGCGCGCCGAGTTGCAGCGGCTGCGCCCGTTGCAGAGTGGCGGTGCCATCTGGACCCAGCGCGCCGAGGACGCGCGCAAGCATTTGGAGGCCGCGCGCAGCATGCTCTGGAGCGGCTCCAGCCAGGGTCTGGTGGAGGCCGCATTGCAGGACACGCTGCGTGCCTGGGCCGAGAAATCGGGCCTGCCGGTGCGTGAGCTCGCCATCATGGGCGCGGGTGAGCGGGCTGGCAGTCAGCCGGCGGTGCGCGCGCGCCTGGTGGTGGACATGAACAACCGCCTGGCCCTGATGGGCCTGCTGGCCGAGCTGGGCCGTTCGCCCAAGCTGATGCTGGTGGACAGCCTGCGCCTGCGGCCGCTGGCCCAGCCTGCGCGCGCCGAACTGGAAGTGCGCGTGCTGTTCCAGGCCGAGGAGCGCAAGCCATGACGCTCGATGATCTGGGGCCGCGCCAGGCGCTGATGCTGTTCGCCGCCGCCGCGCTGCTGGGCTGGTTTGCGGCACCGCCCGAGGCGCCACCGGCGGAGCTGGTGCAGGCGCGCCGCGATGCCTGGCAACTGGCCAGCCTGCCCGTGCCCGGCGATGCCACGGCGCGCGCGGTGCTGGTGTCCAGTTCACCGATCTGGGGGCCCGAGGCCAAGCCCGATGCGGCGGCGCAGAAGCCGCCCGAGAACCTGCGCTGGCGACTCGCCGGCGTGTTCGGCGCCGGCAAGGTGGGCGGCGCCCTGGTGCTGTTCGACGACCCGGCCAAGCAGCCGCAGCGTCTCAAGGTGGGCGAAAAGCTGCCCAGCGGCCATGTCATCGAAGCCGTGGACGGCAATCAGGTCTGCATACGTATTGGAAAAAAGCTGTACCGCTTTGGAGTCGAACAACGTGATTGAAGATCATCAACCGATGCTTTTTTCCAAGCAGCGTGCCGGCCTGCGCCTGCTGGCGCTCAGCGCCGCCCTGGTGGCGGCCGGCTGCGCCGAGCTCAAGGCCTTGGGCCCTTCGGGGCCGATGGCGCCGGTGATGCCCGGCAGCCTGCCCATGCCCGCATCGGCCGATAGCAATGCCAACCAGGCGGCCAGCCCCAGCGACAAGCGCGAGCTGAGCATCACGCCACTGCCCTCGCCACCCGACAGCAAACCTTCCAAGTACTCGGCCTCGCTGGCAGGCCGCGATGCGCAGATCAAGCTTGACGGCAGCGCCGGCGGCGAGGAGGTCGCCGCCATCAATCTGCAGCAAGTGCCCCTACCCACCTTTGTGCAGGTGATCTATGCCGAGATCCTGAAGCGCAACGTCAACATCGACCCCGCGGTGCAGGGCCGCAAGGACCTGGTGACCTTCCGCACCGGGGCCAGCCAGTCGGCCGTCCAGCTCGACAACGCCGTCAAGCTGCTGTTGAAGAGTTATGGCATTGCCGCCATCGACGTGGGCGGTCTGGTGCGTGTGCTGCCCGACAACGCCCAACTTGGCAACCTGCCCGAGATCCGCCGCGGCGAGGCCCTGCCGGATACGCCGCTGCCTCTGCGTCCGGTGTTCCAGCTGGTGGAGCTGAGCGTGGTGCGCCAGACCGATGTGGTGGGCTGGCTCAAGACCCTGTTCGGTTCGCGCATCACGGTGCAGGAAGACGTCAGCCGCAACGCCCTGCTGCTGAGCGGCACGCCGGACAATATGCAGGCCGCGCTGGAGGCCCTGCGCGTGCTGGACCAGCCCCTGATGGCGGGCCGCAAGAGCGTGGCGCTCTCGCCCGCCTATTGGTCGGCCGACGATCTGGCCAAGCGCCTCAACGAGGTGCTGACCACCCAGGGCTATGCGGTGGCACCGCTCGGCCAATTGGGCCAGCAAGGCACCGTGCGCTACCCGGTGGTGCTGTTGCCGGTGGCCGGCACGAATGCAATCTATGTGTTCGCCGCCAACGACGAGGTGCTCAACCACGTGACCAGCTGGGCGCGCACGCTGGACCGGCCCAACGAGCGCGGCATCGGACGCAACTACTTCACCTATGCGGTCAAGCACAAGGACGCCAGCGTGCTGGCCAAGACGCTGGAGCAGTTGCTGACCGGCTCGCGCCTGCGCAGCAGTGCCACGGCCACGCCGGCTGCTGGCGGAGCACAGGCCGCCGCCAGCAGCAGCGGCTCCAGCTCGGTGGTGGTGGACCAATCCACCAACACGCTGATCTTTCAGGTCGATGCCGATTCCTACTCGCAGATCGCGGCGCTGCTGCAGACCCTGGATCGCCCCGCCAAGGGCGCGCTGATCGAGGTCACCGTGGCCGAGCTGACGGTGGACGAGAAGAACCAGATGGGCGTGGAGTGGCTGTTCAGCCGCGATGTGGGCAATGGCCGCTACGTCAACGGCAGCACCATCGGTGGCACCGGCATTGGCAACAGCGGCTTCAATCTGAAGGTGCTGGATGCCGCGGGCCTCGTGCATGCTGCCTTGAATGCGCTGGCCTCCAACAACCAGGCGACGATTCTCTCCAGCCCGCGCGTGCTGGCGCGCAATGGCGAACAGGCAACCATCCAGGTGGGCCAGGAAGTGCCCATCATCACCAGCCAGCAGACCACCACCGGCACCGTGACGCTGCCGGGCCAGACCGGCGTGCTGCAGACCGTGCAGTACCGCAACACCGGCGTGATCCTCAAGGTCAAACCGGTGATCCACTCGGGCGACCAGATCGACCTCGAGGTGCAGCAGGAGGTGAGCGCGGCGCAGTCCACCAACACCGGCGTGAACGTTTCGCCCACCTTCAGCACCCGCAAGCTCGAAACCAAGCTGACCCTGCGCAATGGCGCCACGGTGATGATGGGCGGGCTGATCTCCAACAACGCGGGCAAGGGCAATGCCGGCGTGCCCTATCTGAAGGACCTGCCCTTGCTGGGCCAGTTGTTCGGCAGCCAGAACACCACCAACTCCAAGACCGAGCTGGTGGTGCTGATCACGCCCTACATCCTCAATGACAGCCACGACGCCGAGACCATGACCAACGCCTTCCGCAGCATGCTGGGGCCGTGGGCACAGCCTGCCGCCGGTGCCGCGTCCGCGGCGTCGGCACCGGTGGCGACGCCGCCTGCGCTACCCGCGCCCGCCGCCACGCGCACGCCTCCGGGCAATTGATCCGAAAGCGTCTTCTGCCATGCTGATCGGAGAACTGCTGCAGGCCAAGGGCCTGGTCAAGGCCGCCGAGATCGAGAACGCCCTGCTGGTGCAGGCCAGCAAGGGGGGCAAGCTCGGCGAGGTGTTGGTGCGCCTGGGTGCGGTCTCGACCAGCAGCCTCTACGCCTGCCTGGCCGAGCAACTCGCCTGCCCCCTGCTGGCCCCGGCCGAGTTCGACGAGGCCGCCGCACGCGCCACCATGGAGCGCCTGCGCATGCCGGCCGGCTGGTGGCTGGACCGCCAGGTGCTGCTGGCCGAGACGGAGGCCGGTCTGCAGGTGGCCAGCACCGACCCGCTGGACATCGATGTGCGCGAGGCCCTGGCCGAGGAGTCGCTCGCCGCCGCCCACCACTGGCGTCTGCTGCTGCCCGCCGATGCCGAGGCGCTGGCCCAGCGCCTGCGCCAGCATGCGCAGGGTCAGAGCGGCAGCCTGGACGCGCGCACCCTGCGTGAGCTGGCCGAGGACGCCCCGGTGGTGGCCTTTGTCAACAACACGCTGGCGCAGGCCCTGGAGGCGCGTGCCTCGGACATCCATGTGGAGCCGGGCGAACGCGAATGCACGCTGCGCTTTCGCATCGACGGTGTGCTGCACACCCGCTCGACGATGCCCATGGACCGCTATCCGGCCATCGCCTCGCGCGTCAAGCTGATTGGCGGCCTGGACATCGCCGAGCGCCGCCTGCCGCAGGACGGCCGCATCGGCACGCGCGTGGCGGGGCGCGAGGTGGATATCCGCATCTCCTCCATCCCGGCCGTGCATGGTGAATCGCTGGTGCTGCGCCTGCTGCCCAAGGAACGTGGCGACATCGGCATGCACCGCATCGGCATGGAGCCGGACCATATGTACCAGTTCCAGGACTGGCTGCAATGGCCTAACGGCCTGGTGCTGGTGACGGGCCCCACCGGCTCGGGCAAGAGCACCACGCTTTACAGCGCGCTTTCGCATATCAACGATGGCGTGCGCAAGCTCATCACGGTGGAAGATCCGGTGGAATTGCGCCTGCCCGGGGTGGTGCAGATCCAGACCCAGGCCGACATCGGCTACACCTTTGCGCGCGCGCTGCGCTCCATCCTGCGCCACGATCCGGACGTCATCATGGTGGGCGAGATCCGCGATCGAGAGACCGCCGAGATCGCCATCCAGGCGGCGCTCACCGGCCACCTGGTGCTCGCCACCCTGCATACCAACGATGCGTTGTCGGCGGTGAACCGGCTGGTCGACATGGGCATCGAGCCCTATCTGGTGGCGGCCGCGCTGCGTGCCGTGATGGCGCAGCGTCTGGTGCGGCGCCTGTGCCCCAGCTGCGCCCAGCCGCACAACGATCCGGAACCGCTGGCACAGCGCTGGGCACGCCTGGCGCCGCGCACGCCGGCCGCCGCCAATTTGCCGGCGCAGCCGCAGTGGCTGATGGCCAAGGGTTGCGCGGCCTGCTCGGGCACCGGCTTCCGCGGTCGCGTCGGCATCTATGAGCTGGTGACGGTGACGGCACCGCTGCAACACGAGATCGCGCAGAACGCGCCGATCGAACGCCTGTTGGAGCTGGCCAACCAGGATGGGCGCCGCTCGATGGTGGACGACGGCTTGATCAAGACCTCGCGCGGCCTCAGCACCCTCGACGAAGTGATGCGCGCGGCCAGCGCGCAGGACGAGTAGGCGGCGCCCCATGCAGAGCTTCAAGTACCGCGCCCAGGACGCCTCGGGCCGCGAGGTCAGCGGCCAGCTGGAGGCGGGCAGCGAGGCCGATGCCGCACGCGAACTGCTGCGCCAGGGCCTGCGCCCCTTGCAGCTGCAATCCAGCGCGCCGCCCGCGGCGGCCGCTGTGGCGCTGGGCCGCCAGCGTGCCATCACGGTGGCGGATCGCGTGGTCAGCCTGCGCGAGCTGGGCACGCTGCTGAAGGCCGGCGTGGCGCTGGACGAGGCACTGGAATCGCTGGCCACCGGCCACGCCGCCAGCGGTGTGGGCGCCAGCATGGCGCGCGCCCTGGCCGATGTGCGTGCCGGGCAGAATCTGTTCGACGCGCTGACGGCCAGTGGGCTGGGCCTGCCGGAGCATTTGCTGACCCTGGTGAAGGTGGGCGAGGCGAGCGGCCAATTGGCCGCCGCACTGAGCGACGCGGCCGAACAGCTGGAGCTCTCGCGCCGTACCAGCGCCGAGGTGCGCAGCGCCCTGATCTATCCGACCGTGCTGGTCACCGCCGGCCTGGCCGCGGTGCTGATCATCTTCGTGGGCGTGATCCCGCGCTTTGCGCCGCTGCTGAAGAGCGCGCGCGGCAACGTGCCCGAATTCTCGATGTGGGTGATCGAGACGGCCGTCTTCATGAAGGCCAATCTGCTCTGGCTGGGCCTGGGTGCTGCGGCGCTGCTGATGGGGTTGGTGGTGGCGTTCTCGCGTGCAGCCGTGCGTCAGGGCCTGATGGATCGCCTGGCCATGGCCCCGCTGGTGGGGCCATGGCTGCGCGATGCCGAGGTGGGCCGCTGGGCCACGCTGATGGGCACCATGCTGCGCAACCGCGTGCCCTTGCTGGAGGCGCTGCGCCTGTCCATGGGTGCCACCGGCCTGCGCGATTTCCGCCTGCTGGTGTCTTCGGCGGCGCGCGAGCTGGAGCATGGCCGCAGCCTGTACGAGTGCCTGCGTCACTCGCCCTGGATACCTCCGGCCCGGCTGAATCTGATCAAGGTGGGCGAGCGCTCCGGCACGCTGGACGCCATGCTCAGCTCGCTGGGCAGCATGCAGACCGATACGGCGCGTGAGCGTCAGAAGCAGGCGATGGCGCTGATCGAGCCGGTGGCGATTCTCGTGATCGGTGCGGTGATCGGCGTGCTGATGGTCTCAGTGATGATGGCCATCACCAGCATGAACAGCGGCGCCGTGTAAGTCGTCAAAGGGCTGGGTCTCGCCCGGACCCAGGCGTGCGGCACGCGCCTGCATGAAGGCGGCGATCTCGGCCGGCGAGTTCAAGCGACGCTGCGCCAGGGCCGGCACCAGCTCGCGCAGCGAGGTGGTGCTGACCGGGCCATCGAACTGCAAGCCCTTGCCCGCGGCTTGGCTGAACCAGACCATGAAGGGCACATGCTGGTCCTTTTCACTTTTGCCGGCGCTGCCGCTGCCCGGGCCGCGCTGGCGTTCGTAGATGCCGGCCCAGAGCTCCTTCTCACGCAGCCAATGGTCCGAGGTCAGCACCATGGCCACGTCGCCCTGGGCGGCCTGCAGCGCGTCGCGCAGCTCACCGACCACGGTCTGCAGCAGATCCAGATTGGCCTGGTAGTCGAGCGCCAGGCTTTGCGCGCGGCCGCCCGCTAGCGCGATGGGCGGATGCGGCACGTTCAGATGCAGCCACACGACCTGGTTGCCCGGGTCGGCGAGGGTCTGGCGAGCCTGCGCGCGCAGCGCCGCCAGCGTCGCGCTCCACTGGCGCAGAAAGTCGGAATAGGGGTAGTCGAATTCCTGGCCGCGCTTGACGCTGCGCGTCAGGGCCGCCCACCAGCCGGGGAAGAACTGCACCGGCTCGGCATGGCAGCGCCGCGCGCCGCGCGCGATGGCGCAGTAGTCGTGATAGAAGCCCACCACGCCATAGCCGATGCCGGCCTCGTCCAGGTCGTTGAACAGGCCGGCATGCGCCCGATCAAAGCGTGCGCCGCTGCGGTTTTCCAGATAGCCCGCGCCGCCGCTGTCCAGCACGCCGAAGCGCCGGCCCTGCAGCATGCCGGGAATGGATACCAGGGTGTTGGGACCCGCCGGCATGGCCCGCGTGGCCACAAAGCCCTGTGCCTGCATCTCGCGTAGCGGGCTGCGATCGAACAGGCCCGCGCGTTGTGAAATCTCCAGATCCCATTCGTCCAGCACCAGTACCAGGGTGCGGCGCACGGTGGGCTGCAGAGTGGCGGGGGCAGGTCTTACCTCGACAGATTTCATCAGGCTCAGCAGGTAGCCGGGCATGCCGGGTTGCAGCGCAAACATCGAGAGCATCGCCACGGCGGCGGCCGATGCCAGGCGCCATTGCGCTTCCAGTTGCAGGCGCCAGACCGCCAGCGCGGCGCCCAGCACGCAGGCCGTCAGCAGGGCCAGCTTGAGCATGCCGCTGAGCGCCAGGCCGGCGGCGAGCGAGCGGCGAAAGATCTGGAACAGCGCCACGAAGAGCAGGGCCAGCAGGAGGCCTCGGGCCGCGCCGGCCAGCCAGCGCGGACGCTGCGGCTGATCCAGCAGGGCGCCCAGCAGGGCCAAGCCGGCCAGCAGCGCAGCCAGGGCCCAGGCCTCATCGAGGTAGACGCGCGGCGCGAAGGCGAGATAGAGCGAGGAGGTGCTTTGCAGAATGCTCTCGGAGAGCGCGATCGCTGCCAGCGCGGCCAAGCCCAGCAAGGCGTAGCGCAGGCCTTGGCGCAGCGGCGAGGCCTCGCTCATCATCGACGCGTCAGCAGCAGCAACTCGCGTTGCTCGGAGATGCGGATGCTTTGCGTCACGCTGAACCAGGGCGCTGCCGCGGCCACAAAGGCCTCGCGGCTCCAGCCCTCGTACAGCGCCAGATTCGCCGCGGCGATCTCGATGAAGCGCGGGTCATCGCGCGGCACGAACTCGATCAGCAACTGGCCGCGGCAGTAGCCCGCCATGGTCTCGAAGATCTGCGCCAGCGGCAGTCGCTCGGTGACGGCCAGGTGATGCACCACCGCCAGCATCAGCACCAGATCGAACTGCTGGTGCAGGCGGGCCGGCAGGTCCAGGGTCTCGGCCAGGCGCCAGCCGGTGGCCGGTGTGGGGCGTGCCATATTCGCGTGCAGGCACTGGATGGGCAGGCGCTCGGCGCGGGCCTGGCGGTGCAGGTCTTCCAGCGCGTTGAGGTCGTCGTCCAGGGCCAGCACCTGCGCCCCTTGGGCCACGGCCAGGCGCGAGAACTCGCCGCTGTTGGCGCCCACGTCCAGCACCTGTGCGTAGGGGCGCGCGGCCAGGATCTGCGCCACGGCGGCACGCTTGGCCTGCAACTCGGCGTCGCCATAGTGGTCGCGGTTGACGGTGTATTCGCTCCAGGTGCTGGTGCCGCGGCAGGCGGCGGCCAGCCGCTCGACGAAGCCCCGCAGGTTCTTCAGCAACCAGGGGGTGCTGTCGGCGGCGGGCTTGGCCGCGCGGGCGGGGCCTGGCTTGTGCTCGGTGTGCGCAATGCGGCGGCGCTCCAGGCGCGCCGGCAGGCGCACGTGCAGCAGCATGGCCAGATTCCACTGCGCATGCCAGGGCACATAGCTGGCCACCTCGGCGGCCTTCAGGCCGTCGCGATGGGCCAGGAAGATGTCGCGCGGGCTGCGGCCCAGCTCGGCCACCGCCAGCAGCGGCAGCACGAAATGGCGCACGAACTGGCCGTAGGCCTCCCAGCCGGGGGCGTCGTCGTCGCGGCGCTGGCGCAGCGAGAGCAGGTCGCAAAAGCGCGGCTGCGGTCCATCGAACAGCACGTTGTTGGCGGCGGCGTCCTTGAGGGTCCAGCCCTGCGCCCAGGCGCGCGCCTGGATGTCCAGGGTCAGCAGGGCGGCATCGGCCAGCATGCCCGGCGTCCACTCGAAGGGGTAGCTGGGCCAGCGCACGCGCGCATGTTCCAGCAGCAGACCGCCGCCTTCCAGGACGGGGTGCTCGGTGGCGGGGATCAGCAGGCCGTCACGGCACAGCGAGGCGTAGAGCTCGCTCGCCAGCAGGCTGTGCGTTGCCTCGGCAGCATCGGGGCGTACATGGCGCCATATCCTCGCCCCGTCGTCCTCCACATGGCCGGACGGGTCGCGAAAGCTCAGGCTCATCAGGAACGGTCCCGGCCGAAGCGCCGCTTGATGGCGCGCCAGATTTCCTTGGGGTTGCGCAGGTAATAGAGCGCGCCCACCGCTGCGGCGATCAGGCCCTGGATGATCAGGTGCGCCGAGCCGCCGTCGATGTACGCATGGGCGAAGCCGGTGGTCGCCATCAGCATCAGCAGGACCAGCAGGGCGTAACGGAAGAAGGGCATGGGGCGCAACTCGAAGGCGGAACGGGTGACCGGACCGGCTTGGCAGGCAAGGCGATCCAGGGGCCGCATATTACCAGCCGGGCCTGCGCCGACCCGGGGCAGGGCGGCCTCGTACAATCCGCGGCCTTTGCGCATCCAACCTCTTACTCCCCGCTGCACCGGCCCTGGCCGCCGGTGCCTGGCCCCATTGTCTTGAAGCTCGCCCGGCATACCTTTTTCAACCTGCTCGGCCTGGGTGCGCCCCTGCTGTTCGCGCTGGTGTCCATCCCGGTGCTGGTGCGGGTGCTGGGGCCCGAGCGCTTCGGCCTGCTGACGCTGATCTGGGCGGTGACCAGCTATTTCGGCCTGTTCGATCTGGGTCTGGGTCGGGCGCTGACCCAGCAATTGGCGATCACCCTGGACCGCAAGGACGACGGGCAAGTGGGCCCGCTGAGCGCCACGGCGCTCGCCTTGATGGCCGCGCTGGGCCTGGTGGGTGGCGCGCTGATGATGGCCTTGGCACCCTGGGGTGTGGACCTGATCAAGCAGCTGCCCGATCGCCAGGAGGCCATCAACGCCACGTTGGTGATGGGTCTGGCGATGCCCTTCATCGTGCTCACTGCCGGGCTGCGCGGCATGCTGGAGGCTTGCCATGCCTTCGAGGTGCTGAATTACATCCGCCTGCCCATGGGCTTGTGGACCTTCGCCGGACCCTGGCTGGTGGTGCTGTGGCGTGGCCCCGACCTGTTCACCATCACCGTGGCCCTGGCCGCTGGGCGGGTGTTGGCCTGCGCTGTGCATGGTTGGCTGGCCTGGCGCGCGCTGCCGCAGCTGCGTGGCCGCCTGCGCCTGCAGCGCGCCTGGCTGCGCCCCTTGCTGGTGTCGGGCGGCTGGCTCACGCTCAGCAATCTGGTGAGCCCCTTCATGGGCTATGTGGACCGTTTCGTGATCGGTGCGAGCGTGTCCGCCGCCGCGGTGGCCTTTTATGCCACGCCGCAGGAAATCGTCACCAAGCTCTGGATCATCCCGGGCGCGCTGACGGCGGTGCTGTTCCCCGCCTTTGCCGCCCAGGTGGCCAAGCAGGATGGCTCGGCCTGGGGCCTGTTCGATCGCGCCGTGGCCACGCTGTTCGTGGTGCTCCTGCCCATCACCGCGGCGCTGGCCCTGTTCGCGCACGAGCTGCTGGGCTGGTGGATAGGGCCCGAGTTCGCGCGTCAGAGCGGCCCCATCCTGCAGGTGTTTGCGCTTGGCATCCTGATCAACTGCCTGGCCCATGTGCCGCTCACCTGGCTGCATGGCGCCGGCCACTTCCGTGCGCCGGCCCTGCTGCATTGCGCCGAGCTGCCGCTGTTTGTGCTGGCCCTGTGGCTGCTGAGCGCACGCTGGGGCCTGATGGGGGCAGCGCTGGCCTGGTTGCTGCGCATGCTGCTGGATTCTGCGGCCCTGTTTGCGCTGGTGTGGCGTGAGCGCGGCGGCGCCGCGGGTGCGGCCGCAAAGCATGGCATGCTCGTGCCGGCCGCGCTGGCGCTGCTGGCTTTTGCCGGCCTGGGCCTGGGCAGCGCAGCCTGGCGCGCGGCCTGGCTGCTGATGGTGCTGGCCGCTGCCGCGACAATGGCGGCGTCGCTCTACCGCGCATCACGCCCTTCCCATTGAAGCTCCCGCCGATGAATCCCACGCCGCTCGTCAGCATCATCACCCCGGTCTACAACCAGGCCGAGTACCTGGCCGCGACCATGCAGAGCGTGCTGGCGCAGGACTATCCGGCGCTGGAATACATCGTCATCGACGATGGTTCCAGCGACGACTCGCTGGCGCTGGCGCAGCGCCTGGCCGACGCGCATCCCGGGCGGGTCACCGTGCTGACGCAGGCCAACGCCGGTCAGGCCGCCACCCTCAACCGCGGCTGGGGTCTGGCGCGCGGCGAGGTCCTGGCCTATCTCAGCTCGGACGACTGCCTCTGCCCGGGCGCCGTCACGGCCATGGTGCAGGCCCTGCAGGCGCGCCCCGCGGCGCCGGTGGTCTATTGCGATTTCTGGCTCATCGATGCGCAGGGCCGGCGCCTGCGCGAGGTGCAGACCGAGGACTTCAGCGCCGAGCGCCTGGCGGTGGACCTGGTCTGCCAGCCGGGCCCCGGCGCCTTCTTCCGCCGCAGCCTGTTCGATCGGACCGGCGGCTGGAACGCGGCGCTGCGCCAGGTGCCCGATTTCGAATTCTGGCTGCGCGCCGTCAACCAGGGCGACTTCGTGCGCGTACCGCAATGCCTGGCCGAATACCGCATCCACGAGGGCTCGGCCTCGTTCCGCGTCATGCCCGTGGCGCGGGCCGAGGAGATCATCGGCGTGGTGAGCGGCTTCTGGGACGCACGCGCCCAGCAGCAGGGCCGGGCGCGCTCGCTGGCCAAGGCGCTCAGCATCGCTGCCAAGAACCATGCGCAGTCCGGCCGTGTGTTCCCGGCGCTGCGGCGTTTTGCGCAGGCACTGGGCCAGCGCCCGGCGCTGGCGCTTGAGCTCGCCATGTGGCGGCAGTTGCTGGTGGGTTTTCTGCGCCGGCTCTACTACCAATTCAAAACGCGGCTGGCTTCCTGATATGCCTGATCAACGCATGCGAGGGCAGCGCCCGTGAGCCAGAGCGAACTCTCCGCAACACCGCGGCCGGTGCCCATGCCCCTGAGCGAGCGGCGCGATCCCCTCGTGCTGCCGCTGCTGATGCTGCTGGCCCTGGTGTTCGCCGTGCATGCCAGCCTGCGCGGCCTGCGGTCGGACTACGACGCCGCTGCCTACGCCAACTGGTTCGAGCTGATCTCCAAGTTCAGCCCGGCTGAATTTTGGCGTGCGCTGCAGGAGTCGAATGTCTATTTCCAGGGCGATCTGTTCTTCAGCTTCGAGATTGGCTTTGCCGTCCTGAGCTTCCTGATCACACGGGTGGTGGGCAGCGTCGAGGGCTTCTTCTTCGTGCTGACGCTGCTGGGCCTGGCGACCAAGCTGCTGGCCATACAGCGCAGTTGCCCGCGGCCCGGTTGGGCTCTGCTGTGGTACTTCAGCTGGTACTACCTGCTGCTGGAGATGACGACCCAGCGCGCGGGCTTGGCGGCGTCGCTGGTGCTGATGGGTTTTCCGGCGCTGTTTGCCGGGCGCTACTGGCGCTTCCTGCTGTTCACGCTGGCGGCGGGCCTGTTTCATGTCTCCGCGGTGATGGCGCTGATGCTGGTCCCGTTGCGCTGGCGCCCCTTCGGCCCCAAGGGCCTGCTGCTGCTGATGCTGCTTGGGTTCGCGCTCAGCGCAATGTCGCTGCTGCCGCTGGTGGAGCTGGTGGGTCAGTTCAACGACAAGATCGCCGAGTACTACAAGCTCTTCATGGAGGTCGGCTTCTACGAGTCGGTCAATAAGTTCAATGTGGTGGTGCTGCTGCGCCTGCTGCTGCTGGCCATCGGCATCTTCGGCGCGAGTGCCGAGTTCAAGACGCTGCCGGGCTACGCGTTGGCGGTGAACATCTTCGCGGCCTCGATCTTCTTTTACTACGCCTTCGCGTCGTTCCCCTTGGTCGGCGGGCGTGTGTACGAATTCCTGGGCGTGTTCCAGATCTATTTCATCGGCTACTACGCCCAGATCTTCCGGCGCAACCTGCTGGCCATGGGCTTGCTGATCCTGGTGCTGCTGATGCAGTTCTATGCCCTGGTGTTCCATGTGAAGTTCGTCGATTTCTTCTACTTCATCGGCAACTCGTACAACATCGAGACACAGCATCGCAAGTGAGGCCCCGAACAGCATGAACAGACAGATGGAGGAAGCCAAGTGAAGGAAGAGATTGTCCAACTGATCGTCGCGCGTCTGACGCGCGACGCCGAGCCACTGGCCGCGGCCTTCCAGGCCTCGCGCAGCGAGGTGGGCGTGCGCTACTGCTGCGTCGACGATCTGTTGCCCGAGGAGCTGGCCCGCCGCATTCATGAGCGCTTTCCCAAGCCCGAGGCGATGCGCCTGATGGACAGCTTCCGCGAGAAGAAATACACCAGCAAGAGCTTCGATAAGTTCGACCCGCTGCTGGCCGACATCACCTTTGCGGTGCAGGATCCGCGCGTGCTGGCGGTGGTGGAGCGCATCACCGGCATCCAGCAGCAGATCCCCGATGCCAGCCTCTACGCCGGCGGCTTGAGCGCGATGACGCAGGGCCACTTCCTCGGCCCGCATATCGACAATTCCCACGAAGCCTCGCGCCAGTACTACCGCACCCTCAACCTGCTGTACTACGTGTCGCCCGACTGGTCGCTGGAGAACGGCGGCAATCTGGAACTGTGGGACCGGCAGGTGCGCCAGCGCGCCACCATCGTCAGCAAGTTCAATCGCCTGGCGTTGATGGAGACCACGCCGACGTCTTGGCATTCGGTCAGCAAGGTGGCGGTGGACCGCACGCGTTGCTGCGTGTCCAACTACTACTTCTCGCCGCGCTCGCCCACCGGCAGCGACTATTTCAACGTCACCTCCTTCAGCGCCTGGCCGAACCAGCCGGTGCGCCGCGCGCTGGCGCGCCTGGACAACGGCCTGCGCCAGGCGGTGCGCTGGCTGGCACCGCAGGGCCTGGGCAAGAAGGACGTCTACGAAGGACCCAAGCAGTGAATTTCGACAGCGCCCGCGGGCGCTTGCTGCTGTATGCGCCGAATGTGCATACGGGTGGCGGTTTCGTGCTTCTGAAGAGCCTGCTGCAGGCCTGGCCGGCCGAGCGTCGCCTGGTGGCCTGGTTGGACGAGCGTGCCCGTGCGCAGCTGCCGCTGCCCGAGGGCGCGCAGGTTCACTGGGTGCGGGCCGCGCCGGCCTCGCGCCTGGGTGCCGAGTTTGCGCTCGCGCGCGCGGGCCAGCCGGGCGATCGCGTGCTGTGTTTCCACGGCCTGCCGCCGCTGTTGCGCAACCGCGCCTCGGTGCAGGTGTTCCAGCAGAACCGCAATTACCTCGGCCAGGTGCCTCTTTCGGCCTTTGCCTGGCGCACCCGCCAGCGCCTGCGCTTCGAACAGGCCGTGAGCCGCTGGCGCCGCCAGCTGGTGGATGCCTACTGGGTGCAGACCGAGTCGATGGCGCGGGCTTTGCAGGACTGGTGGGGCGAGGGCCAGGTGGCACCGGTGCGCGTGCTGCCCTTTGTGCCGACATTCGCACCCGCACTGCCTGAGCCAGCGCGGGGCGCGCTGCAGCCCTGGGACTTCGTCTACGTCGCCGATGGCGAGGCGCACAAGAACCACCGGCGCCTGGTGGAGGCCTGGGTGCTGCTGGCGCAGCAGGGTTTCAAGCCCAGCCTGGCGCTGACGCTGTCGGCGCGCGATGGCGCGCTGAATGCATGGCTGGACCAGCAGGTGGCCACGCATGGCCTGGCCATTCGCAATCTGGGCCAGATGGACCACCAGGCCGTGCTGGCGCTCTATGGCCAGGCGCGCGCGCTGGTGTTCCCCTCCCTGGGCGAGTCCTTCGGCCTGCCGTTGATCGAGGCCAAGGTCATGGGCCTGCCCATCCTGGCCGCCGAGCTTGATTTTGTGCGCGATGTCTGTGAGCCCGTCCAGACCTTCGACCCGCACTCGGCCGTGTCGATCGCGCGCGCGCTGCGACGCTTCCTGCAGCAGGCCGAAGCGCCGCGAACGCCGGCCACGGCCAGCGAGTTTCTTGCACGGCTGATGGACGGGGCCGCATGAAGGTGCTGCTGCTGAGCCAGCATTTCTGGCCCGAGTCCTTTCGCATTAACGAGGTGGCGCAGTCCCTGGTGGAGCAGGGTTGCGAGGTGACGGTGCTGACCGGCAAGCCCAACTATCCCGAGGGTCAGGTCTTTCCCGGCTACCGGGTGGGCGGCGTGCAGCGCGAGCGCCGCGAGGGCTACGAGATCGTGCGTGTGCCCCTGCTGCCACGCGGCCAGGGTGGCGCGCGCAAGCTGGTGCTCAACTACCTGTCCTTTCTTTGCTGCGCCAGCGTGTTGGGGCCCTGGGCGCTGCGCGGTCAGCGCTTCGATGTGATCTTCGTCTACGGCACCTCGCCGATTCTGCAGGCGATTGCGGCCATCGTGCTGAAGTGGATCAAGCGGGCCGCGCTGGTGACCTGGGTGCAGGATCTGTGGCCCGACAGCCTGCAGATCACCGGCTTTGTGAAGAACCCGCGCCTGCTGGCCGCGGTGGCCGTGGTGGTGCGCTGGATCTACCGGCGCAACGATCTGCTGCTGGTGCAGTCCGAGGCGTTCGTTGCCCCGGTGCAGCGCATGGCCGGCGGCACGCCGGTGGCGGTGCACCACAACCCGGGCGACCGCGCGCTCCGCGCCAGCGGCAGCGCCGCGCTGAGTTTCAAGCCGGGCCTTTTTCACATCGTGTTCGCCGGCAATCTGGGCACGGTGCAGGCGCTGGAGACGGTGCTCGATGCGGCCGAGCTGCTGGGGCCGAACAGCGGCATCCACTGGCACATCATCGGCAGCGGTGCCCGTGGTGCCTGGCTGGCCGAGCAGGTCCGGGCCCGTGGCCTCGGCCAGGTGACGCTGCCGGGTCGCTTCGAGCCGGCGCAGATGCCTGCCATCTTTGCCCAGGCCGATGCCTTGCTGGTGAGCCTGATCGGGGGCGAAGCGATGAGCCAGACCATTCCGAGCAAAATACAGGCCTATTTGGCGGCCGGCCGGCCGCTGTTGGCCTCGATGGACGGGGAGGGCGCGCGGGTCGTGAACGAGGCGGGTGCGGGCCTCAGCAGTCCGGCGCAGGACGCAGCGGCACTGGCCGTGGCGGCGCGCCGCCTGCAGGCGATGAGCCCGGCCGAGCGCGCCGCCATGGGCCGGGCGGGCCAGCGCTACTTTGACGAATATTTTGAGCCGGCGAGGCTGGCGCGGGCCCTGCGTGCACAGTTCGAGCGCGCAAGAGCCGGGCATGAAAGAAGCAGTGAATGACAAGCAATGATGTGAACAAGCCCTCGGGCAAACGCCGCCTGCTGGTGCTGGGCGCCAGCGGCATGCTGGGCAATGCGGTGCTGCGCTGGTTCGAGCAGGACGGCGGCGTCGAGGTGTTCGGCTCGGTGCGCAGCCTGGGCAGCGTGAAGGGCCTGCAGGCCAAGGCGCCGGCCGCGCGGTTTGTGCCGGGTGTGGACGTCGAGAGCCTGGACAGCCTGACGCGGCTGTTCGCCCAGGTGCGGCCGGACCTGGTGGTGAACTGCATCGGCGTGGTCAAGCAACTGGCCGAGGCGGATGACCCGCTCACCGCCATTCCCATCAATGCGCTGCTGCCGCATCGGCTGGCGCGCTTGTGCCAGGTGGCCGGCGCACGCCTCATCCATGTGAGCACCGACTGCGTGTTCTCGGGTGCGCGCGGCGGCTATGTGGAGAGCGACGCCTCGGATGCCTACGACCTCTATGGCCGCAGCAAGCTGATGGGCGAGGTGGACTACGAGAACGCCATCACCCTGCGCACCTCCATCATCGGTCATGAGCTGGCCAGCGCCCATGGCCTGGTGGGCTGGTTCCTGGCGCAGCAGGGGCCGGTGCGCGGCTTCACCAAGGCGGTCTTCTCCGGCCTGCCCACGGTGGAGCTGGCACGCGTGATCCAGCAGCATGTGATCCCGCACCCCGAGCTGCACGGCACCTATCACGTCTCGGTGGCGCCCATCAACAAGTACGAGCTGCTCAAGCTGGTGGCCGCCGCCTATGGCCGCAGCAATGAGATCGCACCCGACGACAAGCTCGTGATCGACCGCTCGCTCAATTCCGAACGCTTCCGCGCCGCCACCGGCTATGTGCCGCCGAGCTGGCCGGAGCTGGTGCAGCGCATGCGCGACTTCGCTTAAGCCTTTCTAAGATTTCGAGAGTTCCATTCCATGTTCAAAGACAAAGTCCTGCTCATCACCGGTGGCACCGGCAGTTTCGGCAACGCGGTGCTGCAGCGCTTCCTGAAGTCCGACTTCGCCGAGATCCGCATCTTCAGCCGCGACGAGAAGAAGCAGGAGGACATGCGCATTGCGCTGAAGAGCGACAAGGTGAAGTTCTACATCGGCGATGTGCGCGACTACGACAGCGTGCACGACGCGCTCAATGGCGTGGACTATGTGTTCCATGCCGCCGCGCTCAAGCAGGTGCCGTCCTGCGAGTTCTACCCGATGGAAGCGGTGAAGACGAATGTGATCGGCGCCGAGAACGTCATGCGTGCGGCCATCGCGCAAGGCGTCAGCCGCGTGGTGGTGCTGTCCACCGACAAGGCGGTCTATCCCATCAACGCCATGGGCATGTCCAAGGCCATGATGGAAAAGGTGATGGTGGCCAAGTCGCGCCTTTGTGACCCCAGCAAGACCGTGCTCTCGGCCACGCGCTATGGCAATGTGATGGCCTCGCGCGGCTCGGTGATCCCGCTGTTCCTGCAGCAGCTGCAGGACGGCAAGGCGCTCACCATCACCGACCCGGCGATGACGCGCTTCCTGATGTCGCTGGAGGAATCGGTGGATCTGGTGCTGTACGCCTTCGAGCATGCGCGCCCGGGCGACATCTTTGTGCAGAAGGCGCCGGCCTCCACGGTGGGCGATCTGGCCGAGGCGATGCGCCAGCTGCTGAAGCTTGAGAACGAGATCAAGATCATCGGCACGCGGCATGGCGAGAAGCTGTACGAGTCGCTGGTCTCGCGCGAGGAGATGGCGCGCTCGGAGGACCTGGGCGGCTATTACCGCATCCCGGCCGACTCGCGCGACCTCAACTACGCCAAGTACTTTGTGGAGGGCGAGACGGCCATCTCCAGCATCGACGACTACACCTCGCACAACACCAAGCGCCTGACGGTGGACGAGGTCAAGCAGGTGCTACTGCAGCTGGACCTCATCAAGGAGGCCCTGCATGCTTAAGGTCATGACCGTGGTCGGTACCCGGCCCGAGATCATCCGACTCTCGCGCGTGATGGCGCAGCTGGACCGGCATTGCGAGCATGTGCTGGTGCATACGGGCCAGAACTACGACTACGAGCTCAACGAGGTGTTCTTCAGCGATCTGGGCATCCGCAAGCCCGATCACTTCCTGGAGGCCGCCGGCGCCACCGCCGCCGAGACGATTGCCCAGGTGATCATGAATGTGGACAAGGTGCTGGAGCAGACGCAGCCGGATGCCTTGCTGATCCTGGGCGACACCAACAGCTGCTTGGCCGCGATTGCCGCCAAGCGCCGCAAGGTGCCGATCTTCCATATGGAGGCGGGCAACCGCTGCTTCGATTTCCGCGTGCCCGAGGAGATCAACCGCCGCATCGTTGATCACACCTCGGACATCAACCTCACTTACAGCCAGATCGCGCGCGACTACCTGCTGCGCGAGAACCTGCCGCCCGACCAGGTGATCTGCACCGGCAGCCCGATGCGCGAGGTGATCGAGCATTACCGCCCCGGCATCGAGGCTTCGGACGTGCTGGCGCGCCAGGGCCTGACGGCCGGCAAGTACTTCGTCGTCAGTTCGCACCGCGAGGAAAACGTCGACTCGCCCGAGAACCTGCAGCGCCTGCTGCAGATCATGAACACCCTGGCCAAGCGCTATCAGGAGCCGGTGATCGTCTCCACCCACCCGCGCACGCGCAAGCGCCTGGAGACGCTGCTGGCCCAGCAGCCCATGCATGCGCTGGTGAACTTCATGAAGCCCTTCGGCTTCCTGGACTACATCAAGCTGCAGAGCGGCGCGCGCGCCGTGCTCTCGGACAGCGGCACCATCACCGAGGAATCGTCCATCCTCAACTTCCCGGCCCTGAACCTGCGCGAGGTGCACGAGCGGCCCGAAGGTTTTGAAGAGGCGGCGGTGATGATGGTGGGCCTGGACGTGGCGCGCGTGCTCGATGGCCTGGCCATCCTGGCGACCCAGCCGCGCGGCGACGAACGCCTGCTGCGCCTGGTGAATGACTACGCGCCCGCCAATGTCTCCGACAAGGTGCTGCGCATCATCGTCAGCTACACCGGTTTCGTGAACCGCAAGGTCTGGCGCAAGCCCGGCGCCTGAGCTCAGGGTTATCGACCTTGCCGGCCGCTAGAATCGCGCCCAGTTTTCCGCCGAGCCTGGCTCGGCCCTGCCTATCCGCACCGGCGGCTGGCCTACGACGCTTTGTGCCCATGACCTCACCACTTCGCAGTGCCTTTGCCTTCACCGCCCGTCGCTGGACGGGTTTGCTGTCAATGCTCCTGCTGGCGGCCGTGCTGCAGGAACCCGCGCTGGCGCAGGCCATCCCGGGCATCTCCAACGACCAGCTGCCCACCTCGGGCGGGCCGGTGCGGCTGAGCCAGCCACTCTCGCAGAAGAAGAATGGCGAGAAGGATCGCAGCGGCAAGGACGGCAGCCGCAGCGATCGCCGTGATGCCGATCAGGACTGGGTCAAGCCCGTCTACAAGCCCAGCGAGTTCGAACTCTTTGTGCGCCAGCTGGCTGGCATCACCAAGGTGCAGGGCGAGCGTCTGGACGACGAAGGGCGCGATGCCTTGCGTCGTTTCGGTGCCGACCTGGTGACCGGCCGCAACTTTGACACCGAGGCCGCCACCGAAGGCGCCAGCCTGGTGCCCGACGACTATCTGCTCGGCCCGGGCGACGAGGTGATGATCAATCTCTGGGGCTCGGTGGAAGCCAATCTGCGCCTGGAAATCGATCGCAGCGGCCGCATCGCGATCCCGCGCGTTGGTATGGTCTCGCTCACCGGCGTGCGCTACGCCGACCTGCGCCAGGTGATCTCGCAACGCGTGGCGGCCCAGTTCCGCAATTTCGACCTGTCGGTGGCCCTGGGCCAGGTGCGCGCCGTGCGCATCTATGTGACCGGTTTCGTGCAAAAGCCCGGCGCGCTCTCGGTGAGCGGGCTTTCCACCGTGCTGCATGCCCTGATGGCCGCCGGCGGCCCCACCGGCGTGGGCAGCTACCGCAGCATCCAGCTGCGCCGCGGCGGCCAGCTGGTGAGCAATTTCGACCTCTATGACCTGCTGCTGCGCGGCGACCGCAGCGGTGACCGCGTGCTGCGCAACGACGACGTGGTGCATGTAGCCGCGGTGGGCGCACAGATCGGCGTGATCGGCAGCGTCAACAAGCCGGCCGTGTTCGAGCTCAAGGGCAACGAGACGATTGCGGATGCGCTGGCGATGGCCGGCGGGCTGTCGGCCGTGGCGAACCGCAACACGGCGGTGGTGCACCGGCTTGACGAGCGCGTGGGCCAGGCCCTGCGCGACGTGGATCTGAAGAAGGACCTGAGCCAGCCCATCGGCAATGGCGATGTGTTGCGGGTGGCGAGCGTGGCCGACATGGCGCGCCCGGCGCTGCGCCAGAGCAAGCGCGTGCGCGTGGAAGGCGAGGTGCAGCGCCCCGGCGATTACCTGCTGCCCGCTGGCAGTTCGCTGCGCGACGCGCTCAACGCGGCGGGCGGCCTGACCCCGGAGGCCTTCCTGTACGGCGCCGAGTTCACGCGCGAAACGGTGCGCGTCTCGCAGATTGAAAACTACGACCGTGCCTTGCGTGATCTGGAAGCGGAGCTGACGCGCGCCTCCGTGACGCAGAAGGAAAAGGTCGTACCGCCCAGCGACAGCGTGGTGGCCCGCGGCACCGAGCAATCGCGCCTGCTGGATCGCCTGCGCTCGGTGCAGCCGACCGGCCGGGTGGTGTTGCAGTTCGGCCCCGCCGACGCGCAGTTACCCGAACTTTCGATCGAGGATGGCGACCGCCTCTACGTGCCCGCCAAACCCTCGGCGGTCAACGTCTACGGCAGCGTGTTCAACAGCGGCAGCTATCTGTTTACCGCCGGCCGCTCGCTCGAGCAGTACCTGGGCATGGCCGGTGGTGCCACGCGCAGTGCCGACAAGGGCAGCGTCTTCGTGGTGCGCGCCAACGGCAGCGTGGTGAGCAATCTGGCGCGCGCCGGCTGGAGCTTCGGTGGCGGCCGGGTCGAGGCCCTGCAGGCCTTGCCGGGCGACACCATCTTCGTGCCCGAGGACATGTTCCGCGTTGGTGACAGACAGGATCTGAAGGACTGGTCGCAGATCCTTTATCAATTCGGCTTGGG
>Ga0208517_100184_pt1 | contig 31836 bp, 29 predicted proteins | sample LakWasM118_HOW13_2_FD_183932 | JGI IMG/M metagenome (GOLD analysis project Ga0208517, IMG submission 183932) | Freshwater sediment methanotrophic microbial communities from Lake Washington under simulated oxygen tension - Sediment Metagenome... | ecosystem: Environmental > Aquatic > Freshwater >... | reverse complement strand
GTTCGTTGGCGAGGCGCACTTCGACACGCTCGGGCGTGAGCGTGTCGAAGCGGATGCCCGCCGTGCCCGTGAAGGGCACGGCACGGCGCAGGATGATGTTCTGCACAAAGCCGCGCATGAAAGCGGGGGCCTCGTCCAGGCGCATCAGCGAACGCTGCAGCTTGTTGGGTGCGCGGTCCATCGTGGCGCTCAATTCCTCACCGGCTTGCCGGTGTTGAGCATGCCCAGGATGCGCTCCTGCGTCTTGGGGTGCTCGATGAGCGCACAGAAGGCCTTGCGTTCCAGCGCCATCAGGTACTCCTCGCTCACCAGCGTGCCGGCATCCACGTCGCCGCCGCAGACCACTTCGGCGATCAGGCTGGCGATGTGGAAGTCGTGCTGGCTGATGAAGCCGCCGTCGCGCATGTTGACCAGCGAGCCCTTGATGGTGGCGATGCCGCTGCGGCCCGCCACGGGGAACAGGCGCTTGTGCGGCGCACGCCAGCCGCCGCTGGCCAGGGCCTTGGCTTCGTTGATGGCCACAAACAGCAGCTCGTTCTTGTGCGGCACAATCACGTCGCTGTGCAGCACATAGCCCAGCTTGCGCGATTCGAGCGCGCTGGTGCCCACCTTGGCCATGGCGGCGGCGGTGAAGCCTTCGGTGAGAAACGGCAGCAAGTCCTTGCCGGTCGAGGCCTCGGCGTTCTCGGCCGCACGGCGGGCGATGTAGGTCAGGCCGCCAGCGCCGGGCACCAGGCCCACACCCACTTCGACCAGGCCGATGTAGCTTTCCATGTGCACCACGCGGCGGGCCGAGTGCACGGCCAGCTCGCAGCCACCGCCCAGCGCCATGCCGCGCACGGCAGAGACCACGGGCACGTTGGCGTAACGCAGGCGCAGCATGGTCTGCTGCATTTCGTGCTCTGCCCCTTCGACCGCGCTCACGCCGGCGATCATAAAGGCGGGCAGCATGGCCTGCAGGTCGGCACCCACGCTGAAGGGCTCGTCGCCCGACCAGATCACCACGCCCTGGAAGTCCTTCTCGGCCATCTCGACCGCCAGGTTCAGCCCCTCGCACACGTCGGGGCTGATGGCGTGCATCTTGGTCTTGATGCTGGCGATGAGCACCCCGCTACCGGAGGGGCGATCATCGCCGTCCAGCGTCCACAGGCGGATGGCGTCGTCTTCGTGCAGCGTCTTGCCAGCCGTCTTGTAGTCGGGCAAGGTTTCGCCCAGCAGTCTTTCAGGAAAATGCTGCCTGGCGTACACGGGCAAAGCGCGACGCGCTACGAATTTGGCAGCAGATGCACTCCACGAGCCTTGCGCGGTGTGCACACCGCCGGCCTCGGCCACGGGGCCCTTGAAGACCCATTCGGGCAACGGCGCACGGCTCAATGCCTTGCCGGCATCGATGTCTTCCTGGATCATCTTCGCCACTTCGAGCCAGCCGGCTTCCTGCCACAGCTCGAACGGGCCCTGCTGCATGCCGAAGCCCCAGCGCATGGCCTGGTCTACGTCGCGGGCGTTGTCGGCAATGGTGCCCAGGTGCACGGCGGCGTAGTGAAAGCTGTTGCGCAGGATGGCCCACAGGAACTGGCCCTGCGCGCCTTCGGCATTGCGCAGCAGCTTCAGGCGCTGGGCGGCAGGCTTCTTGAGCATGCGGCCGTACACCTCGTCGGCCTTCTGGCCGCCAGGCACGTACTCTTCGGCGTCGAGGTCAAAGCGCAGCACATCGCGACCGACCTTCTTGTAGAAACCGGCCTGGGTCTTCTGGCCCAGGTGGCCCAGCTCCAGCAGCTTTTTCAGCACGGCGGGCGTTTCAAAGCTGGCGTAGAACGGGTCGCTCTTCTCGTCCAGGTTGTCCTGCAGCGTCTTGATGACGTGGGCCATGGTGTCCAGCCCCACCACGTCGGCGGTGCGGAAGGTGCCGCTGCTGGCGCGGCCCAGCTTCTTGCCCGTGAGGTCGTCCACCACGTCAAAGCTCAGGCCGAAATTCTCGACTTCCTTCATGGTGGCCAGCATGCCGGCGATGCCCACGCGGTTGGCGATGAAGTTGGGCGTGTCGTGCGCGCGCACCACGCCCTTGCCCAGGCCGCTGGTCACGAAGGCTTCGAGCTGGTCGAGCACCTCGGGGGCGGTGGTGGGGGTGTCGATCAGCTCCACCAGCGTCATGTAGCGCGGCGGGTTGAAGAAGTGGATGCCGCAAAAGCGCGGCTTGATGTTCTCGGGCAGCGCCTCGCTCAATTTGGTGATCGACAGGCCCGAGGTGTTGGACGCCACGATGGCGTGCGGCGCCACGAATGGCGCGATCTTCTTGTACAGGTCGAGCTTCCAGTCCATGCGCTCGGCGATGGCCTCGATGATGAGGTCGCAGTCGCGCAATTGCTCCAGGTGCTCTTCGTAGTTGGCCTGGCCGATCAGTGCGGCGTCGTCGGCCACGCCCAGCGGCGCGGGCTTGAGCTTCTTGAGGTTGTCGATGGCGCGGGTGACGATGCCGTTCTTTGCGCCTTCCTTGGCGGGAAGGTCGAACAGCACCACCGGCACCTTGACGTTGACGAGGTGCGCAGCAATCTGCGCGCCCATCACGCCTGCGCCGAGCACGGCGACTTTCTTCACTTGGAATCTGGACATATTTTGATGAGTTTCAATTCCGTTCGGGCTGAGCTTGTCGAAGCCGTGGCGAGGGTTTGCATCCAGGCCCTTCGACAAGCTCAGGGCGAGCGGGGGTTAAGAGCGTGGGCGTTTACTGCACCCGGATCCAGGTCTGCGTGCGACCAAAGGGGCCGATGGAGCCGCGCACTTCGAGTTTTTTGCCGCCCTCGATGGGCGTCAGGCGCAGCGTGTAGTTGCGGCCGTTCTCGGGATCGAGAATCTTGCCGCCTTCCCACACATCCTTGCCCTCGGCCTTCTTGGCGTTGCGGATGATCTCCAGGCCCTGCAGCGGCTTGTCCTTGCGGTCGTCGCTGCATTCCTTGCACAGCTCGTCGGGCTTGGCGTCCTTGGCCAGGCGCTTTTCGAGCACGCCAGACAGTGCGCCACCGTTGTCACGGATGCGGATTTCCGCCTTGGCCTCACCGGTCTTGTCGTCGATGTTGCGCCACAGGCCCTCGGGCGTCATCTGCGCCCATGCGGGCACCGCAGACGCTACCAACACAATAGCTGCTACCGCTTTATACATAGAGGCTCCATTGCAAAAAGGCTTGAAATCCGCCCCACCTGCCGGTCAGGCCAGGGCCAGGTCGGTGTCCATCAGCACCTGGCTGCCCGCACGCGCCGTACGCATGAGCGTGGCGGTCTCGGGGAACAGCTTGGCGAAGTAAAAGCGTGCGGTCTGCAGCTTGGCGCCATAGAACGGGTCGGTGTTGCCGGCGGCGATTTCGCGCAGTGCCACCTGGGCCATGCGGGCGAAGAAGTAGCCAAACACCAAGTGGCCGGCCACGCGCAGGTAGTCCACGGCGGCGGCGCCCACTTCGTCGGGGTTCTGCAGGCCCTTGAAACCGATCTCGGTGGTGAACTTGGTCATCTGGTCGCCCAGGTAGGCAATGGGGTTGATGAACTCGGCCATCTTTTCGTTGACGCCCTCTTCTTCCACCAACTGGCCCACCAGCTTGCCAAACTTCTTGAGCGAGGCGCCGTTGTTGCCCAGGATCTTGCGGCCCAGCAGGTCCAGCGACTGGATGGTGTTGGTGCCTTCGTAGATCATGTTGATGCGGGCGTCGCGCACATGCTGCTCCATGCCCCATTCCTTGATGTAGCCGTGGCCGCCAAAGACCTGCTGGCACATCACGGTGGCTTCAAAGCCGTTGTCGGTGATGAAGGCCTTGACGATGGGGGTCAGCAGGGCCAGCATTTCGCCGGAGTCCTTGCGCACCTTCTCATCGGGGTGGCTCAGTTCCTTGTCCAGCAGCACGGCGCAGAAGCACTGCAGCGCACGGGCGCCTTCGGCGTAGGCCTTGGCGGTGAGCAGCATCTTGCGCACGTCGGGGTGCACGATGATGGGGTCGGCCGGCTTGTCCTTGGCCTTGGTGCCCGAGAGGCTGCGCATCTGAATGCGGTCCTTGGCGTAGGCCAGCGCGTTCTGAAAGGCCACTTCGGTCAGGCCCAGCGACTGGTTGCCAACGCCCAGGCGGGCGGCGTTCATCATCACGAACATGGCGGCCAGGCCCTTGTGCGGCTGGCCCACCAGGGTGCCGGTGGCGCCGTCGATCACGATCTGCGCCGTGGCGTTGCCATGGATGCCCATCTTGTGCTCCAGGCCGCCGCAGTAAATCGCGTTGCGCTCGCCCAGGCTGCCGTCGGCATTCACCTTGAACTTGGGCACCACGAACAGGCTGATGCCCTTGCTGCCCGCGGGCGCATCGGGCAGGCGGGCCAGCACCAGGTGCACGATGTTGCGGGTCATGTCGTGCTCGCCGGCCGAGATGAAGATCTTGGCGCCGGTGATCTTGTAGGTGCCATCGGGCTGGGGTTCGGCCTTGGTGCGCAGCAGGCCCAGGTCGGTGCCGCAGTGGGGTTCGGTCAGGCACATGGTGCCGGTCCACTCGCCGCTGGTCAGCTTGGGCAGGTAGATCTTCTTTTGCTCTTCGGTGCCGTGGGCGTGCAGGCATTCGTAGGCGCCGTGCGAGAGGCCGGGGTACATGGTCCAGGCCTGGTTGGCCGAGTTCATCATCTCGTAGAAGCACTGGTTCACCACGAACGGCAGGCCCTGGCCACCGTACTCTGGGTGGCAGGAGAGTGCCGCCCAGCCGCCTTCGACGTACTTGGCGTAGGCTTCCTTGAAGCCCTGGGGCGTGGTCACTTCATGGGTGGTCTTGTCGAGCGTGCAGCCTTCGGTGTCGCCGCTGATGTTGATCGGAAAAGCCACCTCGGCCGCAAACTTGCCGCCTTCTTCGAGCACGGCGTTGATGGTGTCCGCATCCACGTCGGCATGCGGCGGCAGCGCCTTCAATTCATCACTGACCTTGAGCACTTCGTGCATGACGAATTGCATGTCGCGCAGGGGCGGCGTGTAGGTAGGCATGGGTTTACTCCTTGGGGGTTTGGGTGGAAACGGGGCGGCCCTTGGCCGCAGCCGGTTGGCTGCAGCGGGCCAGAATGTTGTTGAACCCCGTGATGGCGCGATCGATGGCCCCCGGGGTTTGCAGGAAGCGCGCTTCGTAGTGCAGCGCCAGGATGAGGCCGTGGATTTCAAACAGCATCTGTTCGGGACTCACCTCGTCGCGCAGCTGGCCCAGCTCCTTGCAATGCTCGATGGCGCGCTGCATGGCAGCCAGCCAGGTTCGCACCGAATTGACCAGCGCATCGCGCACCAGCCCGGTACGGTCGCCAAACTCGATGGCGCCGCTGATGTAGATGCAGCCCGAATCGATCTCGATCGAAGTGCGCTTCATCCAGTTGTCGAACAGGGCCCGCAGGCGTGGCACGCCGCGCGGTGCGCTCATGGCCGGGTAGAACACCTCTTGCTCGAAGCGGGTGTGGTATTCGCGGATGACCGAGATCTGCAGCTCTTCGCGCGAGCCGAAATGGGCAAAGACACCCGACTTGCTCATGCCGGTGATGTCTGCCAGCGCACCAATCGACAGCCCCTCCAGGCCAATGTGGGTGGCCAGCCCCAGGGCGGCCTCCACGATGACGGCCTTGGTTTGCTGGCCTTTTTGCAGGGCGCGGCCCGTGCCGCCGGCAGCGCGCGCGATACGGGTGGCCTGACGGGAGTTGGTAGGTAAGGGCATATGCAAAATAAAACGAACGTTCGTTCTATTTTGCAGCATTTTTGATGCTGCGTCCAAAGCCCCACCAAAGATTTGGGCTTATTTTTGCGGGCGTTGTTCGCACGCCACCGGCCGCCACTGTCCGATGTGGCCGCCAGAGACGGCCAAGTTGCGGCTGCCGGCCTATGCCGTCACAGCATCAGCGCAAGACTAGCGTCCAGATGCTCGGTTGGCAACCGCCGAAAACCCGAACGGGCATAGCGCTGCAAGCGGCCCAGCGTGAAGGCCGTCAGCACACTGGCCGCCACCTGGGCGTCCACCGTGGGCGTGGCGGAGTTCGCCGTGCCCGCTGCCGCGCGCAGGCACTGGCGCAGCGAGGATTCGATGCGCTCGAAGAACTGGTTCATGCGCTGTTGCAGGCGCTCGTGCTCCAGCACCAGCGCATCGCCCACCATCACCCGCACCAGGCCCGGATTGCGCTCGCCAAACTGCAGCAGCAGCGCCACCACGCGCGCCGCCTGGTGGGCACCGCCTTCAATGGCTTGCCCACCATCGGCCAGGTCGCGCCCGACGATCTGCGCCACCCGCGTGAACACGGTCTGCTCGATGAAATCGATCAGGCCCTCGAACATCTGCGCCTTGCTGGCGAAATGGCGGTACAGGGCCGCCTCGCTGACCGACAGGCGCGCCGCCAGCGCCGCCGTGGTGATGCGCTCGGCCCCGGGCTGCTCCAGCATCCCGGCCAGCGCCTGCAGGATCTGCGCCCGGCGCTCGCCGGGCTTGGGCCGCTTGCGCGCAGCGGGGCTGTCGCCCGCATCGGCAGTGCTGACTGGCTCGGAGGTGGGCGATGGTTCAGACATGCAGCAAACAAGAAGTGGAGGCACCGGCCCCGTGCACGCAACCCACGTACCGGGGCGCGCAAGGCAGGCAATCCATGGGGTGGGCAAGTGCGTAAATCATGTATGGAAATGATTCTCGCACAGGCATTCCACGGTGCCGGCAGGCGCGGCAGCGCAGCCATTCAGGCGCCGGCAACCGGCGGCTAGGGCGGAAACACCACCGTGACCACCAGCCCACGCCCTTGAGCGCCGGCCCCCAGGGTCAGCGTCGCATGGTGCACGCGGGCAATCTCATCGGCAATGGCGAGCCCCAGGCCAGTGCCCTCGCCCACCGAGCCGGGCACGCGGTAAAAGCGCTGCATCACCCGCCCGCGCTCGGCCTCGGGGACACCGGGGCCATCGTCTTCCACCTGCAGGAACACCCGGTGCAGCCCCATGGCATGGCGCACGCCGCAGCGAATGGTGACCACACCGCCAGCCGGCGTGTACTTGATGGCGTTGTCCACCAGATTGGAGAGCAGCTCGCGCAGCAACCAGTCATGGCCGGCAACATGCGCAGACTGCACATCGAGCCCCAGATCCAGCCCCTTGCCGGTGGCTGCATCGAGAAAGGATTCGAGCAGGGCTTCGCACAGGTCCTTCAGGTCCACGCGCTGGGACGGCTGGGCATCCAGGCTGCGCGCGTCGGCCCGCGACAGCGCCAGCAACTGGTGCGCCAGCTGCGAGGTGCGGCGCGTGGCGTGGCGCAGCTTTTCGATCTGCTCAACGCCTAGAACAATAGCGCCTGGCACCTGTCCATCCAGGGCTGGAGGATGTTTTTTATCAAAATTCAACGGCAGGGGTGCCGGCACGGAGGCGCGGGCCATCATGGCCCATGCCTCCACCTGGGCCTGCAAACCGGCCAGCGGAGTGCGCAGCTGGTGGGCCGCATCGGCCACAAAGCGGCGCTGTCCTTCGGCCTGCGCGTTCACCAAGGCAAACAGGCGATTCAGCGAGTGCACCAGGGGCCGCACCTCGGCGGGCGATGCGGCTTCGTCGATCGGGCTCAGGTCGCGCGGCGAACGGCGCTCCACTGCGTCGGCCAGGTCCACCAGCGGCTTGAAGGCCCGGCGCACCGCCCAGTGGATGGCCAGCCCCGCCGCGCCCACCAGCACCAGGTTGGGCAGCAACACCCGCAGCAGCAGCTGCTGCGCCCATTGCTGGCGCGGGTCGGACCCATCGGCCAGCGCCACCACCAGCTCGCCAGCCCCCGTGCGCCCGCGCTGCACCGCCACGCGGTAGGTGACGCCGCCATATTCCAGGCTGTGGAACTCGGGCGCCTGCGTGGTGGGCACGGCAGGCTGCACCCAGGCGTCGCCCAGCAACAGGCGCCCGGAGGTATCGCGCACGCTGTAGGCCGCGTAGCCTGGGTGCTGGCGCAAAAAATCCTCCACCGGCGGCGCCAGCAGCAGCAAGGGCGGTTCGCTGTCGCGGATGGGCGGGGCCAACACGGAATCGGCCAGCGCCGGCAGCAGGCGCAGCAGGCGCTGGTCGTGCCGCGCTGCGGCCTCGTCCGCCGAGCGGTAGTCGAGCCAGACCCCCACCAGCGCCAGCGCCAGCAGGGGCAGCACCAGCAGTATCAACAGCCGGTTGCGCAGATCGGAAGTCATCGCGCGAAGTCGGGGCCGCTGCATGGTGGAGCCCGGGTTTACTGCGCGTGCAATTCCAGCCGGTAGCCAAAGCCGCGAATCGAGCGCAGGGCCACGCCATGCGGCTCCAGCTTGCCGCGCAGCCGCGACACATAGACCTCGACGGCGTTGGGCGTGATCTCCTTGTCCCAGCCGGTCAGCGCCTGCAGCAGCTTGTCCTTGCTGGCCGGCTTGGGGGCATGGATGAGCAGGTATTCCAGCACCGTCCATTCACGCGGGCCGAGATCGATCACCTGTTCGGCATCGTCAGTCCGGATGCTGGCGCGGCGCCCGGCCGTGTCCAGCGCCAGCGGGCCAAAGCTCAGCACCGCCGTGGTGGCGGCCTGCGAGCGGCGCAGCAGGGCGCGCAAACGCGCCAGCAGCTCGGGCAATTCGAAGGGCTTGACCATGTAATCGTCCGCGCCCCAATCGAGCCCCTGCACCCGGTCGTGCAGGGCATCGCGGGCCGTGAGAATCAGCACCGGCATCGCGGGGCTGGCCATGCCGGGGCGGCGCAGGCGGCGGGTCAGCTCCAGCCCGTCCATGGCGGGCAGGCCGATGTCGATGATGGCCGCATCGAAAGACTCGGTGCGCAGCACCTCTTCGGCGCGCTCGCCACTGCCCACCCAGTCGACCGCGTAGCCGGCATCGGTGAGCCCCAGCTTGATGCCGCTGGCCACCATGACGTCGTCTTCGACCAGCAGCAAGCGCATGTCAATGCTCCACCGGGCCGCGCACGGCTCCCGGCCCCAGCAACTGGCGCGGCCAAGGCCAGTGCACCCGTGGAACTGGCTTTGCCAGGCCACCGGGTGCGTCCCCCTCCCGAAGGAGAGGGGGAAGGCGCCAAAGGCGACTCAGGGGGAGCATCTCAATGACTGCGAATCATGGTGCCGTAGGCCTGATCGGTCAGGATTTCCAGCAGCATGGCGTGCGGCACGCGGCCGTCAATGATGTGCACGGCATTCACACCGGCCCGAGCCGCATCCAGTGCGCCCGCAATTTTGGGCAGCATGCCACCCGAAATGGTGCCATCGGCAAACAGCGCGTCAATCTCGCGCGCCGTGAGGTCGGTGAGCAGCTTGCCCCCCTTGTCCAGCACGCCGGGGGTGTTGGTGAGCAGCATCAGTTTTTCGGCCTGCAGCACCGTGGCCAGCTTGCTGGCCACCACGTCGGCGTTGATGTTGTAGCTTTCGTTGTTTTCACCAAAACCAATGGGGCTGATGACCGGAATGAAGGCATCGTCTTGCAGCGCCTTGACCACGCTGGGGTCGATGGACACGATGTCGCCCACCTGGCCCACGTCGTGCTCAATGCTCGGGTCCTTGTTGTCCACCATCTTGAGCTTTTGCGCGCGGATCATGCCGCCGTCGCGCCCCGTCAGGCCCACGGCCTTGCCACCAGCCTGGTTGATCAGGCCCACAATGTCCTGCTGCACCTCGCCGGCCAGCACCCACTCCACCACTTCCATGGTTTCGGCGTCGGTCACGCGCATGCCCTGGATGAAATGGCCCTTCTTGCCCAGCCGGTTGAGCGCTGTCTCGATCTGCGGACCGCCCCCGTGCACCACCACCGGGTTCATGCCCACCAGCTTGAGCAGCACCACGTCCTCGGCAAAGTCGGCCTGCAGGTCGGGGTCGGTCATGGCGTTGCCGCCATACTTGATGACCATGGTCTTGCCATGGAACTTGCGGATATAGGGCAGCGCCTGGGCCAGAATTTCAGCCTTGTCGCGGGGTGCTATCGAAAGAAGGTCGGTCATGGAGGCGGGCCATCCGGAGAAAACAATGAGGCGCAAATTGTGCCGCATTTGCATGCCTGCATCTGCCCCCCGGGCATCAGATGGCTGGCAACGCCCTTCTTGGTCTATGTCTGGATCGCAGAGTTGCTTGCAGGTGGCGGGCTGTAGCCATGCACCAGTTGCGTGAGAATCTTTTTCATCACGGCCACATCGTTCTGCGTGGCGGCCAACCGCATATCCACCAGCACCGGCGCAAGCTGCGGCCATGCAACGAAATCCTCATGGGCCTTCATGATGCGCGGGTGCGCAGTGGGTTCGGGGTTTTCGCCAATCAGCAACTCTTCATAGAGCTTCTCGCCGGGGCGCAAGCCCACCACCTTGATTTCAATGTCGCCAGTCGGGTTGCGCTCATCGCGCACTGACAAGCCAGACAGCTGCGCCATGCGCCGGGCCAGGTCCATGATCTTGACGGGCTGGCCCATGTCCAGCACAAAGACGTCGCCGCCATGCGCCATGGCGCCAGCCTGCAGCACCAACTGCGCGGCCTCGGGGATGGTCATGAAATAGCGGGTGACTTCCTCGTGTGTCACGGTCAGCGGCCCGCCCGCGAGCAATTGTTTGCGAAACAGCGGCACCACGCTGCCACTGCTGCCCAGCACGTTGCCAAATCTCACCATGGCAAACAGAGTGTTGTTGGCGATCTCAGGGCTCTCCGTGCCATCAGGCAAGTGGAACCGCACCGTTGGGCTTGCGGCCAGTGCCTGCAACACCAGCTCGGCCATGCGCTTGGTAGCACCCATCACATTGGTGGGGCGAACTGCTTTGTCGGTGGACACTAGCACAAAGTGTGCAACGCCGCTTTCCATGGCGGCGCGGGCCATGTTCAAGGTGCCATAGACATTGTTGAGCACGCCCTCCGAAGGATTGCATTCAACCAGGGGGACATGCTTGTATGCGGCCGCGTGGTACACCGTGGCGGGCCGATACAGCTTGCATACCTCGCGCAGGCGCCCAAAGTTGCCTACGCTCGCGATCAAGGGGACCAACTCCACCGGGTGTTGCTGCTCGGCACATAAGCCTTCCAGCTCTTGGTGGATGGTGTAAAGGCCAAATTCGTTGTGATCCAGCAGCACCAGTTGCCGGGGCCGCTCGAGAATAATCTGACGACACAGCTCACTGCCGATACTGCCGCCTGCGCCCGTGACCAGCACCACCTTGTCGGCCAGATTGCGTGCCAGCAAGGTCGAATCAGGTGGCACTGGCGGCCGACCCAACAGGTCTTCGACGTCCAGCTCCTGAAAATCCTGAACCGTCACGCGCCCAGATGCCAAATCGCCCATGCCAGGCAAGGTGCGAACGTGCACCGGGAGTGCGCGCAAGCGGTTGATGATTTCATTGCGCCGTGCGCGATCCAGCGCCGGCATAGCCAACAAAATGTCGGTTACGCCCATGCGCTCCACAGCGTCGGGCACGTCGCCCGGCTTCATGATGCTTACGCCATTGATGCTTCTTCCAGCCTTTTTCGGGTCGTCGTCAATAAAGCCCAGCAATACAAACTGGCGTGCCACCCCCAAGGCCGAAGCGGTTTGCACCCCCGCCTCACCCGCACCGTAGATCAGCATGCGGCCCACTGCATGCGCCGCCTTGCCCGACCAGCCCGCCAGCCAGAACCGCGCCAGCGCGCGGCTGGTGCCGACCAGCAACAAAAACAGAATGGGCTGGATAAGCCCGACACTGCGCGGCACACCGTCCCATTTAAACCACAACAGGGCCAGGAAGAACAGCAGCGCATAAACCCCCACCGCCGTCGCGATGGTTGCCAGCGCCGCCAGCCCCGTGTATCGAAAAATGGCGCGATACAAACCAAAGCGAACAAACAGCGGGAACGCCAACACAGGCGCCAGCAGATAGACATATTTCTGCTGCTGTTGCGGCAAGCCCGTTTGGTCGATTCGCAAATAGAAGGCGCACCAGACAGATAGCAGCGCCAAAACCAGATCAAGCGCAATCACCACCAGGCGCTTGGCGGGCCGGGGCATCTCTAACAAGGGGGCCACAACAAACTTATTTAATGCCATTGCGATTTATTGACTTATTTACTGCTTCGCCAGACCCAAGCACCCGCCAAGCTTCAACGATTGCCCCGTAACCCAGCACAGACCCCGCCTGCATCCAGGCGCCGCGCCCCAACACCGAGCCACCCGACATGGCCGCATTCACACCCAGATGGCAAAAGTCGTCCACCCGGCCATCGTGGTCAATCACCGCACCGCAATTGACGATGACCCCAGCCCCCAATTGCGCCCCGGTGCCAACGATGGCGCCTGCCATGATGGCGCACCCAGCGCCGATGACGGCCCGGGGTGAAACCATGGCGTGGGAGTGAACAACAGTGGCCAGTTCAAAGCCTGCAGCATAGAGTGTGTACTGCAAGGCCTCGCGCAAGCGGTTGTTGCCAATGGCAACAACGGCCGCATCTGCATGTTCACGGCAACTGGCCAGATCAGCAGTGGCGCCAAATACCGGCAAATCCCAAACCTGCTGCAAGCCTAGTGCCGCATCATCCACAAAGCCCGCCAGTTCGTATTTTCCGGCGGCCAGCACCGCCTCTGCCACCGAGCGGCCATGGCCACCAGCGCCCACAATCAGCAAGCGTTTCATCAGTGAGAAACCCCGTCGCGACGCAGCACCTTCACAAAGGTCAGCCAGAGAATGCGAATATCAAACCAGAGCGACTGCCGCTGCAGATATTCCACATCCAGCTTTACCTTTTCAGGAATCGGCAACTCATCGCGCCCATTGACCTGGGCCCACCCGGTCAAGCCAGGCACCAACTCATGCACGCCATGCTGGGTGCGCAGGGCGATAAGGTCATGCTGATTAAACAGCGCAGGCCGGGGCCCGACAAAACTCATGTCGCCGACCAGGATGCTCCACAGTTGGGGCAACTCATCCAAACTACTCTTACGCAAAAAGCTGCCAATCGGTGTCAGGTGCGACTTGGCATCCGCCAGCAGATGCGTGGCCACAGCGGGTGTGCCAACCCGCATGCTGCGGAACTTGGGCATTTTGAAAATTTTGTTGGCCCGGCCTACCCGATCAGACCAATAGAGAGCAGGCCCTGCAGAGGTCAGGCGCACAGCCATAGCAACCACGGCGACAGGAAGTGCCAAAACTACCGCCGCGCACAAGGCGAGTAGCAAATCAAACAGACGCTTCACGCAAATATCCTTCCGCCGCTTTTTTCAAACCCTCATCGACAGACAAGGGCGGAGCCCACCCCAGCAACTGTCTGGTTTTTGATATATCGACCTGCAAAGACCCGCACAAGCGCTGCGCAATCGCAGGCTTGCCCACCAATGCAGCCCCAGCTTTTAGCAACAAAGCGGGTACCGGAATCAACCGCGCCGGCTTGCCCAAAGCTCGCCCCAAGCGCTGCAGCAATTGCGTCGTGGACAAGTCCTCCCCATCCGAGACCAGAAACGTCTGGTTTACGGCTGCCGGATGGTCAATGCAAGTCACGATCAAATCAACCAGGTTGTCCAGCGCCACCATGCTACGGCGGTTGTGAATAGCGCCCAGAGGTAAGGGCACGCCGCGTCGAAGCCAGCGTACCAAAGAACCAAAATTTCCCGGCGCATTTGGCCCATATACCAGCGGGGGACGAATGATGACCACCTCCAGCCCGCTTCCCTCAGCAACACGCAACAATCCTTGTTCAGCTTCCCATTTAGAAAGCGAATAGGCGTTATGAGGATTCGGTTTATCTGTAACCAAAAATGGATTGCCAAGCACGCTCTGCAAACCATTCACGCCAATTGAACTTATAAACACAAACCGCTTCACACCTGCAGCAATGGCCTGGCGGGCCAAGTTCAATGTCCCATCAAAGTTGACTGTGCGGAATGCTGCCAGCGGATCTGCCGCCGTGTCCTTCATCACATGCGCACGTCCAGCGCAATGCACAACAGCACCAACATCTTGCAACGCAGCTGACCAATCAGTCTTAGGGCCCAAATCGCCCACTTGGGAAAAATCCAAGCGACATTCTGATGCAATCAACTTTTGGCGCGAGCTGACACGCACAGTGAATCCTTTTGACAAGGCACCAGCAGCTAGTGCCTTGCCTACAAACCCCTGCCCTCCCGTGACCAATATACGCTGCATCATGCAATACCTTTAACTGCAGGCTTGATCAAGGCTAACAATACACACGAGATGAAGAACCAGATTTGATCAATACGCTTACGCCTGCATTGTTTGGCACGAAAAGCCAGCCACAGGTAACCGAGGCGGCCACCACGCAAACCATGCCGTACCACGGGTAACGTGGATGCATTGATCAACTCAGCAATCAGCAAGGATTGCTCAAAGCCGTAACCGTTTAAGATTTTTCGAACACGCAACAAAAACGAACGCCATCCCGCGTTGACACCAATCTGGTTATTTGCATGTTGACGATATTGCATGCTTGACCAGTCATCAATCACCCATGAATAGTTGTTTGCCCTGGCAAAGGCGTATGTCAGCCAGTCGTGGTAGTCAATGCGCAGCAGGCTCTTATCTGCGTTGCGCACTAACTGCTGCAGCGGTTTGGCCAGACTGGAATGGAGTACATAAGTGCATCCCGGCCCTGCCGACTCAAACAGGAAGTCCCATGAGCGCTGCGGCCAAGCCTTGTTTACCACGCGAGACTGCCCAGAAGACCAGAAAGCTGTAAAGTTGCTTGAATATCCTTTTGCGTTTTGGGCGGTCATCAAACAGTGCGCTCGCCAGAGCTTTTCCAGGTGCCAAAGATCGTCCTGATCGGCAAAACTCAGATAGTCAAATCCGGTCAGATCCACTTCTCGCAAAAGTCGGTAAAAATTTGGCCCCGCTCCACCAAAGCGCAGACTAAAAGGCAAAAGCGTCAAACGCGGCTCGGACAGTGACCACTCTGCAAGGCGGTCTTCAGTACCGTCTGTGGATTGGTCCACACTGATGAATATCTGAATATCTACATTTTTCTGAAGCAGGATGGATTCAACTTGCTCAACGATATAAGCCATCCCATTGTATGCAGCCAGGCACACCGCAAAGCGTGGTCTTTGTCTTTCACTCATCATCAGATATACCCAGCTTCGTCATATTGCTCGATCGGTGCTGATCTGAGGTGCAGTCGGCAATCCGTTAGTGAGGATGCCCCACAAGCTCGGCCAGTCGGGGGCAAACGGAGCTGCGGGGTCGGACTGGTGGTTCCCAGTCGGCTGCCATGTCTGCTCTACTAGCGATTGCATAAGATCAGCAAGGGCTTCAGGGGATTCGGCCGGAAAGAAACTCACGAGATCGTAGGTCCCGACGGTTACCCTCGCATATGGGAGGTCGGCCACGAGCAGCGGCCGTCGTTGCGCCTTGCCTTCAGTAATCGGCAGTCCCCAAGTTTCCAGCTTGCTCGGGAACACTACGGCGGATGCCTCGCGATACTGCATAACCATCTCATCCTTGGTTTGGCGACCGATAAATCGAACTTGCGTCGTCTTACCAAACTTCTTCAGTAGCCAGCGGGCATATCGATTCTCACTACCGTCAAGAGTCAGCCGCACCGCAAAGCCGCCGACTCCGCGGGAAACCAATATCTGAGCTGCTTTGCACAATGTCTCGATGTTCTTAAAAACCCGTGGCAGAGCAGGATAGATAAAAACAAATTCCGGTCCCGGCGTTGGGGCAGCAGGACACTCTACAGCCTCCAGGGATGGATAAGCGACGACCACCGGAATTTGACCCATGCGCCGCCTGAATTCGGAGCGAAGCCAGTCCTGCTGCACGATAACGCAGTAGTTTCGCCTGATGAGGAAACGATACAGGAGAGCATAAAGCTGGTTGAACATAAGGAACTTTGGCTCTTGCAGCGCCTCGCGTAAACTAATTTGATAGAAGGGCGAAGGGTTATGGCAGTACACCGCTTGGCGCGTGGCCGATACGCGCGGCGTGATGTCGTGCAGCGATAGCCATAATGCGGGCTTCAGTTCGCGAGAAATGCGCATGAATCCGAACCACTCCCAGTACAGCCTTCGGAACCAGGATTTCTTCGCGCTAGGAATAGATATCAGACGAATTCGCGGCTCGCTGATTAAATCAGCGCGATTAACAAGGGCCACGATCTCACACTCTGCGGGTAGGACCGCTGCGGCGGACGCAAGACATTCACGCAGCACGGTAAGCGTGCCCCCCTCGATGAGATTGACTGCTGAAATAACAATACGTAAGTTACTAATTTTCAGCTCCACAATGTTTGGGTCGATAGGCTCTGAAATATGAAGTCAAGGCGTAGATTGGGAGAAAGAAAATAACGAAATCAAATACCTGTCCAACGGCCAGGCCCTCCTCGGTTGGAAGAGTGAGCGACAGGACGACCGCGAAGGACAACAGGCTGTACGTCAAAAGGCTGTGGCCACGGTAGGTAACGAAGAGCCTTCGCAAGTATCCAAAGATGACTCCAATGATGAAGGCATGCAATGGGGCGAAGAGGGCACCAAAATACAATTCTCCACGAACGTAGAACGGCAGATTAGGTCCCAGGGACTCTGAAAAATCAGTACCGACTGGCAGCGTGCTTCTAACGAACTGGTTACCGATGGGAATACCGTAATCTGTCAAACGTAACGCACCGAGCACTGAGCCGAAGGTGTCACGCAGATAGTCAACTGGACCGAGTCCAGCGAACTCGCTGCGGACCGTCTCCTGACCCCAATAAAGCAATACATCTCCAAAGGAAAAAAGCCGGATGACAAATGCATCAAAAGCGTCCCTTACCGTCCCATGCTCGGTGATGAGGACGATCGCGACAGGAATTGATGCAAAGCCCAGCAGAATCGGGATGATGCGGCGCAGGCGCGGCGCATCATTGCATAACTGAGCGCTGACGAACGGCTTGGCAATGAAGAGCCCAACGGCGAAAATAGAGGGAAGCAGCGCGCCTTTCCCCCCACCTGTTATTGCTATGAGCACGGAAACCGTCACGAAAAGAACCCCGAGAGCTGTGCGCTCCCAGAGCCACCAGTACAGACTGGCGATCAAGACGAACACCCCCACACTCCAGTTATAGCGCCGGATTAATCCGTACCCCTCTGCATAGGCCTCGCTCTTCTGCAGCGAGGGGTCGTCCGAGAGGAGAATGACGCCAGATTTCATCCACATGAACGTGTTGAACCCGAGGTAAACGAGACCGCACACAATAACGATGGCGCGGAAATGCTGAATATCCCCGTGCATTTGTAACGGTGGCAAGAGCCGTTGAGACGGGCCAGATGCTGGGAGGAAGCCCGCATAAAAGCAGGCGAAGTAGACGAATAGCCTCGCTAGCAGCCACGAGTCATCCACGGCTAAGCAACCCAGCGCCAAAGAGAAAGCAGACGTCACAACGAAAAAGAGCAGTGGGTCAGCGATGCTGGCAACCCGCTGGCGAACCAGCGCGTATTGAACGACGCCCGTGGCGGCGAACGCGAACAGCAGGATGATGAGGTTGTCTTCGATCATTGATCGCAGCCGCGAAGGAAGGCTAAATCCCTGTGCCGAACTGCATAGCGGATCGACACCGCAAGCATAACGAGCTTGACGGCGATCCGCTGAATGCGCGGTCGCCGCTCGTAGATGAAATGGTATGCCGTTCGCATCGCAATGAATTTTTCCGCACGTTTGGCTGAAGGTCCAGAGAAGAAGCTCAGATCGTGCATGATCACCGAATCAATTACACATAATCTAGATCTTCGGTCCATGTAGTCCAACATGAACTGCGTATCAGTGCCGTAGAAACGCAGTCGTTCGTCATACCCCGGGAACGAACCATGCAGATAAGCCGAAGAAATTATCATGCCACTGTTGATCGCGCAGACCTGCTTCGACAGAATGCAGCCCACCACGCCCGCCTTCCACTGCCGACCCCAACCGCAGAAATAAGTAACCGGGCTGGCCCAGCGGCTGTTGGCGCGCACCATGGGCAGGAATAGGTCCACTGTGGGATTCGCATCTATCGCTGTGGCGGCCTTTTCCAAAAAGTCTGCGGGAAGCTCGCTGTCCTGGTCGAGCAGCAGTAGATGCTCGTCTGGCTGCAGGTGCCGTGTAATTACCTGGTTGTAGATAGTTGATAATCCGAGATTGTCGGGCGTCGAGATATACGCCCCGGTCTGTCCTAGAGCTTTCCAATCCACATTGTGTGGTCGGGGCGAGTTATCCCAGACGATGATGCGCAGTTCACATCCGCCACTCGCGCACTGAACAAGGCTACGCATGGATGGAGTGTCAGCCGGATCGCAGCCGTAGACGACGATGAGAGCTAACAGTTTCACACTCATAACAGCCGGAGGCGTTTGAGCAGGCCTCTGTATTTGAAATAGGCGAAGCAGACCGCGACCCACCATGGGCCGAAGTTCCTCCGCACGATGCAGTACACCTCAAAAAACCGGTTCGTGGTGTGGGAGATGCCCCCAGAGTCGTGAACGGCAACGACGTCGGAGCACAGCACAATCTTGCCCCCGCTGCGCAGCAGTCGCTGATTCAGATCAAAATCGGAGAAAACCTTGTAGCGAAGGTCGTATCGCAGCTCGGGAGTCTTGCGGTAAAAACAACCCTGATGGTGCAATGTGTTGTGAAAGCGCAGCGCCACACCGGCAGAGGGGATGTGTAAGCCGTTAGCCGAAGTTTGCACAACACCTGCGATGCAGATTACATCCTCGGGCACAGGTTCGTTTAATACCCCTGGAATTCGCAACAGTCGGTCGCCAATATTCAGGTGATAAATGAACTGGCCACGGGCGAGATTTATTGCCTTATTCATTGCATCATAGATGCCGGCGTCAGGCTCGCTGACCCAGTAGTCCAACTGGCTATTAAAGCTGAGCAGCACGTCGCGCGTGCCGTCAGTCGAATCACCGTCGACGACGATGTACTCAAGGTCGTCCCGCTTCTGCTGGAGCACGCTTTCGATAGTGGCCCGCAATTGAGCTGAGCCATTGTAGACAACAGTAATGACACTGATCAGCGGAAGCATCTGGACGCCTTCCAACGACGTTACCCTCAAACGCTTGCCACCTTGGATACGAGCGAGTTTATGCAAGGTTCGCCCTCAAACAGAATTGGTTGAGACATTTTTCTTGAAGTCATCATATGCAATCATCAACCCATCTTTCATCCTCATTTTGGCGCGCCATCCCCGACCATTGAGTAGAGTTGTGTCAAGCAACTTGCGCATGGTTCCATCGGGCTTGCTGGCATCGAAAACAATTTTGCCTTTGTATCCGACGACATCACAAATAGTTTGCGCAAGTTCAGCAATAGTTACATCCTCTCCGGTGCCAATATTGACTAAAGGTGGACGGGTTTCATTCAAAAATAAGTCGTATTCATCTTGTGGGAGCCTCATCAGATAAACACAGGCGCTTGCCATGTCTTCGCAGAATAGAAACTCTCGTCGTGGTGCGCCTGTACCCCAAACCACAAACTCGGGTTCATTTCGAAGCTTGTATTCATGCGCGCGCCGAATCAATGCAGGTATAACATGGCTGTTTTCTGGGTGATAGTTGTCACCAGGGCCATAAAGGTTGGTGGGCATCACGGCCAAGTATTTCGTACCGTATTGCCGGTTGTAGCTCCAGCACATCTCAATGCCACTGATCTTCGCAATGGCGTACGGCTGGTTGGTCGGTTCTAGTGGCCCAGTTAGCAGGTACTCTTCCTTGATTGGTTGCGAAGCTTCTTTAGGGTAGATGCAACTGGAGCCCAGGAACATCAGCCGATCCACGCCGTTAATATAAGCGGCGTGGATTACGTTGTTCTGGATCATCTGGTTTTGATAGATGAATTCACCACGGTAGACGTTATTGGCATGGATGCCACCTACCTTGGCTGCAGCCAGGAAAACATGCTGCGGCTTCTCAGCGTTAAAGAAGGCATTGACAGCGGCCTGGTCGATCAAATCAAGCTCGGCATGAGTCCGGGTCACCAAATTCTTGTAGCCCAGTGCTTGTAGCTGACGAACAATCGCCCCGCCAACCATGCCACGGTGCCCGGCAATGTAGATTTTGGCCTCTAGCGGGATATAAGAATTCTGGCCCATCATTTTGCTCAATGCTCCATGCCGACTGCAACGCTATACCCGTGAGATTTCAGGAGCGCGTGGCGGCGTGCTTCGCCCAGATCGTGTGCAACCATCTCCGCACACATTTCCTGCACGGTGGTTTCCGGAACCCACCCCAGCTTTTCTTTCGCTTTGGTCGGGTCACCCAATAAAGTTTCAACTTCAGCCGGACGGAAGTAGCGCGGATCAACGCGCACGATGACATCACCCGCCTTGAGCGCCGGTGCTTTGTCACCGGTAATGGCTTTCACCACCGCGTGCTCGTCCACACCGTTGCCAACAAATTCAAGTGTGATACCCAACTCGGCCGCCGACCAAGTGATGAACTGGCGCACGCTGTATTGCACACCAGTGGCAATCACAAAGTCATCCGGCTGGTCTTGCTGCAGCATCAACCATTGCATTTGCACATAGTCTTTGGCATGACCCCAGTCGCGCAGCGAGTCTATGTTGCCCATGTAAAGACACTGCTCAAGGCCTTGCGCCATGTTGGCCAGACCACGGGTGATTTTTCGGGTAACAAAGGTTTCGCCACGGCGCGGCGATTCGTGGTTGAACAAAATGCCATTACACGCATACATGCCATAAGCTTCGCGATAGTTCACGGTGATCCAGTAGGCATACATCTTGGCTACTGCATAAGGACTGCGTGGATAAAAGGGTGTTGTCTCTCTCTGAGGAGTTTCTTGTACCAGACCGTATAGCTCGGAGGTCGAAGCTTGGTAAAAACGAGTCTTCTTTTCCAGGCCCAGAAGGCGGATCGCCTCCAACAGACGCAGAGTGCCCATAGCGTCGACGTCGGCCGTGTATTCTGGCGATTCAAAACTGACCGCCACATGTGATTGCGCACCCAGGTTGTAGACCTCATCAGGCTGAATTTCTTGCAGAATGCGCGTCAGATTGGATGAGTCGGTCAGGTCACCGTAATGAAGCTTGAACTGGGCATTTTGCACGTGGGGGTCTTGATAAATGTGATCAATCCGATGGGTATTAAACGACGAAGCGCGGCGTTTGATACCGTGCACCGCATAGCCTTTGGCAAGAAGAAATTCTGCGAGGTACGAGCCGTCCTGGCCTGTAATGCCTGTAATCAGTGCTTTTTTTGTCATTTCTTACAACCTTCTATAAATTTATATCTAAACAGCCTGCATCATTTTCTCAACAACTTTAGGCATGTCGAATTGAGCTTGCCAACCTAGCTCTAATTTAGCTTTACTCGGATCAGCGCTACTTACAAGCAAGTCTGTTGGTCTAAAAAATTTATCGGACTGTCTCACATATTCTCGCCAATCAAGATCAACGCTAGCAAATGCAAGTCGGACAAAATCCTCAAGCAGGTAAGATTTACCAGTTGCAATGACAAAATCGTCAGGCCGATCCCGTTGCAACATTAGCCACATCGCCTCAACATATTCAGGTGCCCATCCCCAATCACGCGCAATATCCATCCGACCAAGATACAACACTTCTTTTGACCCGTCTTTAATACGCTTTGCCGCAGAAATGATTTTCTGAGTTACAAACCGTGCAGGCCGCAGCGGTGACTCATGATTAAACAATATTCCGGTGCAAGAAAAAAGACTATAGGCCTCACGATAATTATTTACCAGCCAAAATGCAGATGCCTTGGCCACAGCATAGGGACTACGCGGAATAAATGGCGTTTTCTCATTGGCAGGATGCCCTTGCGTGTCTCCAAAGCATTCACTCGAACCAGCATGGTAGAAACGAATTTCTTTATCCACCATGCGGCAAGCCTCAAGCATATTTAACGTACCAATCACTACACTTTGAATAGTTTCCGCAGGTTGCTCAAATGAAAGTCCGACAGAAGATTGCCCCGCAAGAAAATAAACCTCATCCGGCTCACTTATTTTTATCGCCATAAATACGCTACGAAAATCATCAGGTACCATAGACAAAAGCTTTACCCGCTCCAAAATACCAAGCAGGCGCAGATTAGCAAATTCTGTACCCTGAATATCTCTTGAAGTTCCCCAAACCGTATAACCCTTCGACAGCAATAGCTGCGCAAGATACCCGCCATCTTGACCGCTTACGCCACAAATTAGCGCCGTTTTTTTTGTTTCCACCAGATTCCCCTTTAAATTATTGCGCGATAAATATCTAGGGTTTCCTGAGCGCATTTAGACCACGAAAAGGAAGTTAAGCGTACGGATCCCAACGCCTTCAAACTCTCAGCGCGGCTATCAGAATAAACTACAGCCTCAATAGCACGCCGCATATCCTCGCAATCTGATGGGTTGAAATACTCGCCGGCATTACCTACAACCTCCGGCATCGAACTGGAATTACTGCTGATTACTGGACAGTGGTGCGCCATCGCTTCCAGCGGCGGGATGCCAAATCCTTCATACAAAGATGGATAAACAAAAGCCCGCGCTGAATTATAAAAACCAGCCAACAATGCATCGTTTCCGCCAGTGTGTTGAACCTGATTTTCAGCAAACCCCAGGGAGGACATGAGCGACAATTCGGTAGATGAAAATTCAGGGCCACCAAACGCAACAATATTGAAGTCTGCCACTAATTTCTTCGACAACGCCACAGCTCGAAGAAAGCCAGCAAAGTTCTTATAGCCTCCGCGAGAGCCAACATATAACAAGAAAGGCTTTGTTACTGGCGCGGTAGTCTCTTGCAAACCTTCATTTATGGAAAACTGATCAAAACCTAGAAATACAACTGATATTTTGTTAGCTGGCGTTCCATACAATCTCATCAAATCTTTTTTTGTATTTTCAGAAATACATATCACATGATCCGCCCGATCTACCGCAATTTCTTTAATAACTGCCGTCTTATCCTTTTCAGAAAATTCACTCTGAAATAATTCGTGAATCATGTCATAAACCGTGATTACAGTTGGGCATTTTTTTGGTGCTGATCCCAACCTTGCGTAGTATGTTTCATGCACCACATCAGGTCTCCATCTGGGAATTTGTTGGCGTGAAACAAATTGATTATATGCCCCAAAAAAACGCGTGGTCTTAGGTGGATATTCACCGATGTGCCTACCGTTAACTACCTCTTGCGGTAGTGATTGGAGATAACTATTACGATGCAAAGGGGCGAATACTTTTACCTGCTGCCCCAAGTTCAGAAAACCCTGGGTCAACTGCACAAAGTAACGCGAAATTCCACCATAAGTTTGCTGCGTGAATATTTGATAATCTAAAGCAATGCGCATTACTACCTCAATGCAGCCATTTGATCATGATCCGCCCACACTTTAGATTTAAGCTTTTTCCGCAACAAAAGGGGCATTACTCTGTTAGCTTTTAATGTAAATTTCCATAGAACTTTATTAACTGGCCGATCTGAAATTAAGTGATAAGAGCCGCCATAACTCGATAAAAACTTCCCTCTTTCACTGGCTAGTTTCTCCAGTGTTCGCACTCTAAAAAACCCGATATGCTGCCCATGCTCTTTGCCGTAATACCACCAATCTTCGTGTTTTGGCGCCGGGTCTGAAATAATCTCTGTTGACAATAAAATATTAGGAGCGATTTTCAACATTCGATCGAGCTCCTCTGCTGGATTTACGAAATGCTCAAATGCCTCGAATGAAGTTACCAAATCAGCCGCTTCAGTTGTATGTTCAAATCCCCGCGCAACAAGGTTTTTACAGTACCGATCCGACCACATCGCATTGATACCATAATCGCGTAGAAGTCGAACCAGAATTCCATATCCCCCAGCACAATCTACAACCGCTCCATCCAACTTACCTAACACGAGCGTCGTTGCAAGCACGATCTTGGCATTTGCCAAATTTCGCACCATGATTCCCGTATCGCTGTCATTTATTACCTCCGCATAAGCTCGATCCAGCCAATAAGGAGCTTCTGTTTGAACGTAACCACAATTAGAACACTCGAAGTAATTTACCTCAACCCCCAAAATCACACCACTTTGAAGGTAGCGAGATTGTTTTCCACATGATCGACAAATATTCATTAGCATTTTTAATCAGACAATTGTTTCGAGTAATTTTTTTCTGAAAATCACACCGTATGACAAATAAGTGATCACCAAATAAATTAACGCCTGACCAATTATCATCGCAGAAATACCAAAGTTACTGACCAAAACATATTTAACCGGCAACGAGCATATCGAGAAAATTATCACGGTAAAAACCTGAGGTCTGACAATGCCACATCCATTCAGGAATACCCCTAGAGCATTACCTATCGCATCAAATACGGCCCAAGTTCCATAAGCAAGAAGCAAGACTAGAGAAATTTTTACAGCATTTCCTGTCCAAATTCCCACAAGATGCTCGCCTGCCAATAAAAGGATTCCCATGCTTGAAAGAGAGAAAAAACTTGTCATGATCAAAGATGTTTTTAGTGTTTTGCCGATGAACTTTTTTTCACCTCTTGAATACGCATCAGCATAAGCCCCCCATAGCGGGGCATTCACGATACTCATCGGTTGAGTCACAAATTGAAAAAGTCGCTGGATAATAGCGAATGCTGCAACCTGTGCCGCACCTAAGGTGCCTGCAATAATTAGGCTGTCTGCACCCCAACCTACCATCGTTCCGATTTGTAAAATAAAAAAAAGCCCGCCAACGTGCAGTAGATGATGCGCTTCCAATCGAGTATGCATTACTATGTTTTTTACAGTGAATAAACTGCGGTTAGTGAGGATAAATAAAAGACCCAAATTAGTTAGCGACTGGACACCTAATGTAGCCACCAATAGATATGGAATGCCAACCTCTTGTTTTGTGGCAACCCATAGGGCAAATAATGAAAAACACGACCCAACCAAATTGACTAAATGCGCCTCAAAAGAACGTTGCAATCCAGCAAAAATACGTTGAATACCATTCGAAAATAAAGAGAAGCCAAATAATACGGAGAATACTGTCGCCGTATCCAGAACTTCAACATTTATCGCTAAGTCCTTAACCTTGATTAGCCTGTGCCAGGGTAAGACACTTGTCAATCCAAAAAGCAATACACCAATGATGCAGCCTAGAATAAATAAAAACCCTAAGCCCCCACTTATCGTTCGGCGCAATACGTCCGGATTGTTTTGAGCCACAGCTTGGCTTACTTTATTTATCAAGGCATTGCCAACTCCAAGATCAAGGAAGCTGAGCATTCCAACAAAGCTGGCGATTGTCATCCAGACACCAAACCGCTCTGCGCCTAAATAGGGGATCGTCAGGCTTACGGTGAGTACCATAACTAACATTGCGACGCCACGGCTCAGCACATTGGCGGCCATCGACAAGACCGCAAGTCGATAGCGCTCGTCAGAACGACCCTGTTCCGTGGATGCATCGAAGGGCGTTAACCTAAGAAATCTGTGCAATGCGAGTATGTTCACAGTTGTGCGTCGTTCATAGCAAAAATTACCAACATGGTTTTACGACGAACGGCCGTAAGTATCTTCAAACCGCACGATGTCGTCTTCACCCAGATAACTACCCGATTGCACTTCGATAATTTCCAGTGGAACTTTTCCAGGGTTAGCGAGGCGGTGGGTTTGACCCAATGGAATATAGGTGCTCTGGTTTTCCGTAAGGATCATGACCTCGTCACCATTGGTAACCTCAGCGGTACCACTTACAACAATCCAATGCTCCGCGCGGTGGTGGTGCATTTGCAGCGACAGCGTGGCTCCCGGTTTAACTGTAATGCGCTTGACCTGATGACGCTGACCTATATCTATACTGTCATACCAGCCCCATGGCCGTGCTACGCGGCGGTGTTGCACGGCCTGCGATGCATCCAGCGCCTCCAGTTTGGACACCACTTCCTTAACAGCTTCAGCATGACCCGCATGGGCCACGAGCAAAGCATCAGGCGTATCAATAATCAACAAATCCTCGGTACCAAGAGCCACTACAGGGCGATTACCTGCAGCGTGTATGTAGGTAGCGCGTGCACGCAGGTGATGGGCGTGCCGCGTATCGCCGCCTGCGTGATTGCCGGCCTCATCTTGCTTGGCAAGGTCGGCCACGGCATTCCAGCTACCAACGTCGCTCCAAAGGCCGTCGAAAGGAAACACACTCACATTGGCTGCACGCTCCATGACTGCATAGTCAATCGACTGACTGCGACAACCTGCAAATATCTGCGCATCAGGTCGGGCAAAAAGGCCATCTTGCTGTGGCTGCTGCATGGCTTTGCGGCACACCTCCAGAATATCGGGGGCATGGTTCTGCAGTGCATTCAGCAAGGTTTGCGCACAGGTCAGAAAGATACCGGCATTCCACAGATACTGGCCACTGGCAAAAAACTCTACAGCCTTGTCTGACGCAGGCTTTTCAACAAAACGAGCGACCTCGAAGCCCCCGTCACTTGCCGGTTCACCCTTCTGGATGTAGCCGTAAGCTGTACTGGGGTGGCTGGGCATAACACCAAAAGTCACCAGCCGACCGGCCTTGGCCGCAGGCACAGCGGCACGCACCATATCCACAAAGGCTTGGGTATGGGGAATGTGGTGATCTGCCGGACAAAACAGCAGCATGGCATCAGCTGGCACGGCCAATGCTGCCAGCGCCATGGCGGCCGCCGTGTTCTTGGGTTGAGGTTCCAGAATCTGTCGTACGCTCAGGCCAGCGTGCGCCGCCACATCAGCCAGCAAGAATCGATGATCTTCGGCAGCAACACAAGTAATGCCACCCATATGTCCATCCGTTAATGGCGCAACACGCTCCAGCGTGAGCTGCAACAGTGACTTTTCTCCCAGCAAAGGAATAAATTGCTTGGGAAAAGCTTTGCGCGATAACGGCCAAAGACGAGTGCCACTGCCGCCGCAGAGAATAATGGGGTAAATCATGAGGCGCGACCGTATAGATTCATATAAAAACCTCAGCACTTACCAAAGATTTGCCCAGCATGTCTTTGGCGGAAAGCAGTGGCACTGCATCGGCCGGCCATTGAATGCCAATAGCCGGGTCGTTCCAGATAATGCATCGCTCATGCGCGGGCGCATAGTAGTCGGTGGTTTTATACAAAAAATCCGCCGACTCGCTTGTAACGACAAACCCATGCGCAAACCCCGGCGGCACCCACAGTTGCTTGTGGTTGTCCTCGCTCAACTCCACGCCCACCCATTTCCCAAACGTGGGCGAACTCTTGCGAATATCCACCGCCACATCAAACACCGCGCCGCGCACCACGCGCACCAGCTTGCCCTGGGGCTGCTGGATCTGGTAATGCAAGCCGCGCAGCACACCTTTGGCGCTGCGACTGTGGTTGTCCTGCACAAACTGATGATTCGTGCCCGTGGCTTCGTTGAAAGCTTTCTGGTTGAAGCTTTCATAAAAGAAGCCGCGTGCGTCACCAAATACCTTGGGTTCGATGATCAGCACGTCAGGGATGGCGGTGGGCGTGACCTTCATGGCTGGCCGCCTTCTACCAGCAGACGCTGCAGATACTGGCCATAGCCGTTCTTGGCCAGCGGCTTGGCCAGCTTTTCCAGTTGCTCGGAGGTGATGAAGCCGTTGCGCCAGGCGATCTCTTCGGGACAGGCGATCTTCAGGCCTTGGCGGTGCTCTAGCGTGGCGATGAACTGGCCGGCTTCGAGCAGGCTGTCATGCGTGCCGGTGTCGAGCCAAGCGTAGCCGCGCTGCATGATCTGAACGTTGAGCTGGCCCAGATCCAGATAGGCCTGGTTGACGGCGGTGATTTCGAGCTCGCCCCGAGCGCTGGGCTTGACGGCCTTGGCGATGACCACGACCTGGTTGTCGTAGAAGTACAGGCCGGTGACGGCGTAGTTGCTCTTGGGCTTTGTTGGCTTTTCTTCGATGCTGCTGGCCTTGCCATTGGCATCAAAAGCCACCACGCCGTAGCGCTCGGGGTCTTGCACATGGTAGGCAAAGACTGTGGCGCCGCTGGTTTTAGCATCGGCCTCGGCCAGCAAGGGGGCAAAGTCGTGGCCGTGGAAGATGTTGTCGCCCAGCACCAGAGCGCTGGGCTGGTTGCCCACAAACTTGTCGCCAATGATGAAGGCTTGGGCCAGACCATCGGGGCTGGGCTGCACCGCGTATTGCAGGTTCATGCCCCACTGGCTGCCGTCGCCCAGCAGCTGCTCAAAACGCGGCGTGTCTTGCGGGGTGCTGATGATGAGCACGTCGCGGATTCCGGCCAGCATCAGGGTGCTGAGCGGGTAATAGATCATGGGCTTGTCGTACACCGGCAGCAGCTGCTTGCTGATGGCCAGCGTGGCCGGGTGCAGGCGGGAACCAGAGCCGCCGGCGAGGATGAGGCCTTTGCGTTGGGTCATGACTTGGATCGTTCTCGGTATTTCAAAGGATTTCGGCCAGCATCCGGTCCACGCCCTGCTGCCAGGGCGGCAGGCGCAGGCCAAAGGTGGATTGCAGCTTGGCCGTGTTCAGGCGCGAGTTGTGCGGGCGATTGGCGGGCGTGGGGAAGGCGCTGGTGGGCACGGGGGCCACTTCTTTCGCTACCAACTCAATAGCTGGTTGCGCCTGCGCTGCTTGGGCCAGAACATGTTTTGCATAAGAATTCCAGCTGGCGTGGCCGCTGGCGGCCAGGTGGTAGATGCCTGCCTCGTCGTGCGGACCGACTGGGCGCTGCTGCACCTGGCGGATGGCGTGGGCCGTGACATCGGCTATCAGCTCGGCGCCGGTGGGCGCGCCCCATTGGTCGTCAATCACGGTCAAGCGCTCGCGTTCACGCGCCAGGCGCAGCATGGTTTTGGCGAAGTTGCCGCCGCGCGCGGCATAGACCCAGCTGGTTCTGAAGATCAGGTGCTTTTGGCAGTGCTGGGCGATCAGTTGCTCGCCTTCAAGCTTGGTATGGCCATACACGCTGAGTGGTGCGGGCGTGTCGATCTCCACCCAGGGCTGGCTGCCGCTGCCGTCAAACACGTAGTCGGTGGAGTAATGCACCAGCCATGCGCCCAGCTTGTGGGCCTCTTGCGCCAGCACGCCGGGGGCTGTGGCGTTGATGAGGCGGGCCAGTTCCTGCTCACTCTCGGCCTTGTCCACAGCGGTGTGTGCGGCGGCATTGACGATGACCTGGGGCCGCAGGCGCTGCACGGTCTCACGCAGGCCAGTGAGGTTGCCCAGGTCGCCACAGAAATCGGTGCTGTTCCGGTCCAGCGCAGTCACTTCGCCCAGCGGGGCCAGGCTGCGCTGCAGCTCCCAGCCCACCTGGCCGTTTTTGCCGAGCAGGAGGATTTTCATGCCTCGGCCGTGCCTGCGTACTGGGTCTGCACCCATTCGCGATAGGCGCCACTTTGCACGTTGGCCACCCACTCGGGGTGGGCCAGGTACCACTGCACTGTCTTGCGGATGCCGGTGTCAAACGTTTCGGCGGGCTTCCAGCCAAGGTCGCGCTCGATCTTGCTGGCGTCAATCGCATAGCGGCGGTCGTGGCCGGGGCGGTCTTTGACGTAGCTGATTTGCGTGTTGTAGCTGGCGCCGTCGGCCTTGGGGCGCAACTCGTCGAGCAGGGCGCAGACGGTGTGGACGATCTCGATGTTGGGCTTTTCGTTCCAGCCGCCGATGTTGTACACCTCGCCCAGTTTGCCTGCTTCCAGCACGCGGCGGATGGCGCTGCAATGGTCTTTGACGTAGAGCCAGTCCCGGATCTGCATGCCGTCGCCATACACCGGCAGCGGTTTGCCGGCCAGGGCGTTGACGATCATCAGCGGGATCAACTTTTCCGGAAAATGGTAGGGGCCGTAGTTGTTGCTGCAGTTGGTGGTCAGCACCGGCAGGCCGTAGGTGTGGTGGTAGGCGCGCACAAGGTGGTCGCTGGCGGCCTTGCTGGCGCTGTACGGGCTGTTGGGTTCGTAGCGGTGCTGCTCGGTAAAAGCCGCATCGCCGGCGCCCAGCGAGCCATACACCTCGTCGGTAGAGACATGCAGCAAGCGGAAAGCTGCCTTGACTTCGGGCGGCAGGTTGCCCCAATAGGCGCGCACCGCTTCCAGCAAGCGAAAGGTGCCGACGATGTTGGTCTGGATGAAGTCGTCGGGGCTGTGAATGGATCGGTCCACATGGCTTTCGGCGGCAAAGTTGATGACGGCACGCGGCCGGTGCTGGGCCAGCAGGCGGGCCACCAAGGCGCTGTCGCCAATGTCGCCCTGCACAAAAATGTGCCGGTCATCGCCTTGCACCGAGGCCAGGGTTTCCAGGTTGCCCGCGTAGGTCAACTTGTCGAGATTGACGACAGGTTCTTGCGATTGCGCCAGCCAGTCAAGAACAAAGTTGGCGCCGATGAAGCCGGCGGCTCCGGTGATGAGAATGGTCATAAATTCACGGATCCGAAATGAACGGAGGTCAAGTTTGCGGACAACCCCTCACCTGAGGATTGCTTGCTTGCGCGACTATCGCAGCGCCAATGCTCGCCGAATACGGGCCATCTTGCTGGCAGCGTCGGCATCTTTGGCCGCGCCGCGCACAGCCTGGCGCACAAAAACAAACAGCATCAGCGCCAGCCCGGCAGCCATTGTGGCGCCAACGGCAATCAGGCCTTTCTTGGGCTTGCTGGCTTTTTGGGGCAGCGTGGGCGCCTGGACAAGCTGGGCGTCGGTCAAGCCCTCTAGAAGGGTTTGAACCGCGGCCACTTGGTTCTGTGCGGCGGCTGCCACGTTGAGCAGTTCAGCGTAACCACGCGCCGATTCGGTACTGCTGGAGGTGCCGTTCAATTCCATGCGCTTGAGCAGCGCGCCTGCGGCGTCTTCGGCGCTCTTGGTGCGTGCCTTTGCGTCCTTCAGCTGTGTTTCAAGCCGCGCCAGCTCGCTCCCCTTGGGCCGGCTTTGTACATAGGTTTGCTGGAGTACGGCTTGGGCAATGGCCTGGGCCTGTTGTGGTGCGGGGGCTGAAACCGTGAGCGTGAGCAGTTTGTCATTGCGCCCCACCGCCACCTTGATTTGCTCGCGCAGCTGCCGGCGGGCTTCTTCAGCCGAATCGTCTTTGGTCAAACCCAGGCTAGCGGCTACCGGGTCCAGCACGGCAGCGGTGGTCATCAGGCTGGCGGTGGCCTGCTCGGACTTCAATACGGCAATGCTTTCAAAGGTTTTCGGCATGAGAAAAGCAATGCCCAATGCGCACAAACCCACAAAGAGGGGGCCAAGTATCAGCAGTTTGATGTTTTCTGCCAGCGTTACCAGGATGTCGAGCAGGTCAATTTCATCTTGTTGTACAGGCTGAATGGCTTCACTGACGAGGAGAGGCTGTTCCATGGAGGCTCGTGGGGTACTTGTAATAAGGCTGGCATTGTAAGTGGCGTGCGTTTTCGCAGCTGTTACGGAATACCTCGGCCAGCCCTGCGAGAACGACGGCCCATGTACCGCAACAGTGCATCTCTACACTTTTAGGAGCAAACGCCTACACCTGCAGTCCCGGGCGACGTAAAGTGCATTCATGCGCCAGCGGCAAGCGCCATTGGCAATCCACCCTTTTCAGTAACGGAGGTTCCATGGTCAAGAAAGTGCAAAAAATCAGCAGCGACAAGAAAAAGAGCGATGCCCAACTGTCCAGCACCGTCAAGGATTCGGCGCAGCAGATCTGGCTGGCTGGGTTGGGCGCCTTTTCGAAGGCGCAGGAAGAAGGCGGCAAGGTGTTTGAAGCCCTGGTCAAGGAGGGCCTGACCATCCAGCGCAAGACGCAGGCCGTGGCCGAGGAGAAGATCACCGAAGCCACCAGCCGCGTGACCACCATGGCCAGCGACATCGGCTCCAAGGCCCAGGGCCAGTGGGACAAGCTGGAGAACCTCTTTGAAGAGCGTGTGGCCAAGGCCCTTTCCAAACTGGGCGTGCCCTCGGCCCGTGATATCGA
>Ga0208517_100159_pt1 | contig 36911 bp, 28 predicted proteins | sample LakWasM118_HOW13_2_FD_183932 | JGI IMG/M metagenome (GOLD analysis project Ga0208517, IMG submission 183932) | Freshwater sediment methanotrophic microbial communities from Lake Washington under simulated oxygen tension - Sediment Metagenome... | ecosystem: Environmental > Aquatic > Freshwater >... | reverse complement strand
GTTCGTCATGATGATGATGTCCAGCGCCTGGCTCGGCACGGTGATCATCTGGCAGCTGCCGCCGATCACGCCACCGGCATGGTGGATGACGTCGATGCCACGGTAGGCGTGCACCATCAGGCCCAGCGCATAGGGATTCACCAGGCCGTTGTTGAGCCGGGCGGGCGTCACCATCTGCTGCCAGCTGACCGCGCTGCCCACCGTCTTGTCCGGGGCGCGCATATGCGCCAGCCAGGCCAGCATGTCGTCGATGGTGGAGACCATCGCGCCCTCGCCGCGCACCTCCTCGGTGGGGAAGATGCCGCGCCGCCAGCCGCCGCCCTGCTCGGGCGGCAGCGGCACATGCAGGGTGGCCATGCCGCGGTGGATCTCGAAGTCGCTGGGCACCGAGGCGGTGTCCTGCATCGCCAGCGGGGTGAAGATGCGCGCCTGCAGGAACTGCTCGAAAGGCATGCCGCTGATGCGCTCGATCACCAGCGAGAGCAGGTGGTAGCCGCCGTTGCAGTACATCATCTTCTCGCCGGGTGCGAAGTTGACCGCGGTCTGGCGCACCTGCGTGGCCAGCGCCACGCCCTTGGGCTTGATCGCCATGCCCTCGGACAAAAAGCCCACATCGAGATAGCAGCGGTAGCCGCCGGTGTGGCTCATCAGCTGGCGCAGGGTGGGCTCGCCCGCCAGCACCGGCAGCTCGGGGATGTAGCGGCGCACACCCGCGTCGACGTCGAGCTTGCCGTCCTCGGCCAGCAGCAGCACCGCCAGGCAGGTGAAATGCTTGCTGGTGGAGCCGATGCGCATGCGCGTCCAGGCGGTGTTGGCCACGCCGAGCTCGACGCTGGCCAGGCCGAAGCCGCGCCGGTAAAGCGTGCGGCCATGCTGGGCCACGCCGACGATCAGGCCCGGCGCGTCGCTGCGGTTGAAGGGCTCGAACAGGCCGTCGAGGGCCGCGACACCGGTCTTCGCGTTGGTGTTCGCTGCGGCTTTGGATTCGCTCATGGGATATCTCCAGATTGCGGTGGTGGTGGTTCAGATCGGGTCCGGCCGGACCAGATCGGGATGGATGGTTTGGACGGTGTGGACGAAGGCCTGCTCGGCGCCCTTCATCAGCAGCGCGGCGAGCGCGAAGGCGAGCGCACCGACGCCCGCCACCGCCATCAGCAGGCCCTGCGGCCTGGCGCTCAGCAGGTCGGACATGGCACCCACCAGCACCGGGCTCAGCGCACTCAGCAGCACCGTCACCACGCTGCCGATGGCGATCAGGCGCGAGCGCAGCGCCGCCGGGGTCATGTCCTGCAGCAGGGTCGGCAGCAGCACGCTGCCGGCGATCAGCGCCGTCACCTGCACGCCGAACAGCAGATAGAGCGCGCCCACGCTCTGCGCCAGCGGCATGAGGGCGGCCGCCAGCGCGGCGACGGCCGAGCCGACCGCGATGACGCGCAGCGGCAGCGCCAGGCCCAGGCGTCGGCCCAGCAGCCTGACACCCAGCGCGCCCAGCGTGGCGCCGGCCGCGGTGCCGAGCAGATAGGCCAGGCCCATGCCCTGGCCCACTGCGCCGGCGGCGGCACCGAAGCTGCGCGTGGCGATGATGGGCAGCCAATTGCCGCTGGCCGCCAGGCCCAGGCCGGCCAGGCCCGAGCCACCGAACACGCCCGCCATGCAGCGCAGATGGGCGCGCGCATAGTCGCGCAGCGCCGGGCGGGCGTTGGCGGTGACGGCGGCGTGGCTGTCAACGCGCTGCGGATGCAGGCGTATCAGCAGCACCGCCAGCGCCACCAGCGGCCCCGGCAGCGCCACCACCAGGAAGGCCAGGCGCCAGGACTCCAGCCCCTGCAGGGCGGCGGGCAGCAGCGGGCGCAGCGCGTCCAGGCTCTGCACCATGGCGCCGCTCAGCGCAATGCCCAGGCCCGCACCGAAGATCGCCGCCAGCGCGTAAATGCCGTTCGCCAGCACGCGGCGGCGCGGCGACACGATCTCGGGGATCAGGCCGAAGACGATGGGCGATAGGCCGGCCTCGCCGATGCCCAGGCCCGCGGCGGCCAGGAACAGCGCCGGGAAATCGGTGGCCATGCCGCAGGCCGCCGTGGCCGCGGCCCATACCAGCACGCAGGCGGCCAGCACGCTGCGCCGGCCATAGCGGTCGGCCAGCCAGCCCACCGGCACCGCCGCCACGCCCGCGAACAAGGTGATGCCGGCGCCCTGCAGCAGGCCCAGCTTGGTGTCGGTGAGCTGCAGCGACTGCCGCATCGGCTCGGCCAGCAGCACCAGGATCTGGCGATCCAGCGCACCGAACACGGTGGCGATGATCAGCACCAGCAGGCCATAGGCGCCGATCGCGGCGCCGCTCCAGCCGCCAGCGCGCGCGTGCCGGCCGGGCGCCAGCGATGGGCGCTCAATGAATGAGTTATGCATAAGGTCGAACCCGAGGAGGAGAGGTCGGCGGCCGGCATCGCGCCGGCGCGCGGCCTTAGAACGGCAGGGTCAGCGTGGCGCCCAGCGTGCGCGGGCGCGCCAGCGAGACCCAGGCGGGGCCGCCCAGCGCCTGCACTGCGCTGATGGATCCCAGCTGGGCAGGCTTGTCGAACAGGTTGCGCACGAACAGGGCCAGGCTGGCGCGCTTGAAATCGATGCCGGCCTGCAGGTCGGTCATCGCATAGGCAGGCATGCGGTACAGCGGCATGGCGGCGCTGCCTTCGAAGCCGGCATTGCGCTGGCCCACGTAGCGCTGGGTCAGCCCCAGATAGCTGGGATAGCCGGCCAGGGCAAAGGCGTAGCTGGCGCTGAGCGTGGCCGCAAAGCGGGCGCTGCTGGGCAGGCGCGCGCCGGCCGCGGCGCCGAGGCCGGGCGCATCCTCGCTGAGCTTGGCGTCGATGAGGGCGGCGTTGCCGGCCAGGGTCCAATGCTCATCGGGCCGCCAGCTGGCCGCCAGCTCGGCACCGCGCACATGGGCGGCACCGGCATTCACGATCACCGACACGCCGTTCACCGGCATGAACTGCTGCAGGTCCTTCCAGCGGATGTCGAACAGGGCCGCCTCGAGCGACAGGCGCTTGTCCAGCAGATCGGCCTTGTAGCCGGCTTCCACGCTGGTCAGCGTGTCGGGCTGGAAGGTGGGCGGCGCCAGCGGCTCGCCGGTGGTCGCGCTGCGCAGCACCGCGTTCGGGCCGCCGGGGCGGTAGCCGGTGGCGGCGCGCGCATACAGGTCGCTGCGCGCATCCAGCGCGTAGCGGGCCGTCAACAGCCAGGTGCGGCTGGTGTCGCTGGAGTTGGCGTCGATGGACTGCGCACCGCCCAGCATCAGCCCGTCGGAGTGCTGCACATAGTGCTGCTTGTTGCGCGCCACGCGCAGCCCGCCGGTCAGCGCCAGGCCATGCTCGAACTTCCAGGTCAGGTCGCCGTAGAGCGCGAGCTCGCGGTACTCGGCCGGCAGCGCGGCCGTCGCCAACAGCGGGCCGGGCGTGCCATCGGGCAGGCTGCTGGTGACGGCCTGCTGGTTGTCGCTGCGCTCGTGGTCAATGTAGAGGCCGGCCAGCCACTCGAGCTGCTTGTCACCCTTGGAGGTCAGCCGCAGTTCCTGCGTGCTCTTGTCCAGCGCCAGCGCGTTGCTCACCGGCGTGCTGCCCAGGCTCAGGCCCAGGCTCTGCAGCAGCGGCAGATAGCCGGCACTGAGGTCGAGATTCAGCTCGGAGCGGATTCTCTGCTTCGAGCCGATGGCGTTGAAGCGCGCCCAACCGAAGTCGTATTCGAGATCGGCCGAGAGCAGGTCGATCTTGACCCGGTAAGGCTCGGCCGCGCGCAGGCGGCGCAGGCGGTCGCCCTCGACGGGGCGGCCGCTGACCTCATAGTCGACAAAATCGGTGCCGTCACGGCTGATCTGCTGGGTCGTGCCGGTCAGGCGCAGTTTCAGGCGGTTGCCCGGCGCCACCAGCAGCGAGACGCGCGCGCCATGGGTGTTGCCGCCATCGCTGTCGGCACGGCCGGCCGGCCCCACGGTGTCGATGCTGCCGCCCACCCGGTCGTCAAAGGCGGAGACGCGCAGGCCCGCCACATCCTCCTTCAGCGGCACGTTGACGACCGCGCCGAGCGCATGGCTGGCACGGCCACCGCGGGTCGTCGAGCTGCCCAGGCTGAGCTTGCCGGAGAGCTCGTAGGTGTCGGGCTCGTTGGTCACGTACTTGAGCAGCCCGCCCATCGCACCGGCGCCGTACAGCGTGCCCTGCGGGCCGCGCAGGACCTCGATGTGGTGCAGGTCCAGCGAGCCCATGTCCAGCGCCATTTGCCCGCCATTCGCGTAGGGGCCGCTGGTACCGAAGGCGACGTCGTCGACATAGATGCCCACGGTGGCGATCGTCTGCGCACCGGTGCTGACGCCACGGATGCTCACCGCGCCCACGCCGGCCCCGCCGGAGCTCTTGACGTCGATGCCGGCCTCGTTGGCGAGATAGTCGCTCAGGCTACTGGCGCCGTCGCGGTTGAGCCGCTCACCCCCGATCACGTTCACCTGCATCGGCACCTCGCGCACCGGCTCGCGGCGCCGGCTCGCGCTGACCACCACGGTGCCCAGCGTGCTCACCTCGTCCTGCACGCGCTTCTCGGGATTGGGCGGAGGCTCGACAAAGATCACCACCGCGCCCGAGACATCGCGCCGCACCGACAGCGGCGTGCCCTCGAGCAGCTGCAGCAGCGCGTCCTCGGCCGAGGCGCTGCGCTTGAGGCCCTTGCTGCTGCGGCCCCGCACATCCTCGATCTTGTAGATCAGTTGCGTGCCCGATTGCGCCGCATAGGCATCGAGGGCCGCCTTCAGCTCGCCGGCGGCGATGTCGAAGGAGCGCGGCTGCGCCTGCACGGCGGCGCCAACCAGCAGCGCGCAGCTCAGGGCCAGGCGGGCCATGGGATTCAAGCGAGTCATCGGGTTCATATGCGTCCTCGTCAGTATGGCGTGAGTGCCCTCTGCTCAACCAAGACGAAGCCGGCCGCACAATCCGCTAGCCGTCGCGGGTATACACCGAGACGAAATAATTCTTTTTGCCGAGGCATACCGGATGTGTGCGGCTGCTTCGTCTTTACAGAGAAGGCAGCAAGGAGTTCCGTTGACACAAGATGAGCTGAGCGCCTGGTTCGTCGACCAGGTGCTGCCGCTGGAGGGCGTGCTCGAACGCTATCTGCGCCGCAACTGGCGCGATGGCGACGAGATCGCCGACCTGCGCCAGGAGGTGTATGCGCGCGTCTTCGATGGCTGCGCCCAGGGCCAGCCCGACTCGGCCCAGGCCTTTGTGCTGTCCACCGCCCGCAACCTGCTGATCGACCGCGCACGCCGCGCCCAGATCGTCGACATCGAGACCTTTGCCGACATGGACGCGCTCGCGCCCACCATCGATGAACTCAGCCCGGAGCGCCATCTGGCGGCGCGCAGCGAGCTGCGCCTGCTGCAGCGTGCGCTTGAGCTGCTGCCGGCGCGCTGCCGCGAGGTGGTGGAGCTGCGCAAGGTCGAGGGCCTGTCGCAGCGCGAGGTGGCGGCGCGCATGGGGATCAGCGAAGACACGGTAGAAAAGCAGGTGTCCAAGGGCGTGCGCGCCCTGGCCCTGGCCTTGCAGGCCACCGGCCTGGGCGGCGCCGCCTGGGCTGCGGCGCAGGCCTTGCAGCGCAGGGGACGGACCACACAATGAGCAGCGAACTGACATCGATCGAAGCGCGCGCGGCCGGCTGGATTGCCGAGCGCGACCGCGCCGGCAGCGCCTGGCCGGCCGAGCGCCAGGCCGCGCTGGAGGCCTGGCTCAACGCCGCCACCGCACACCGCGTGGCCTGGCTGCGCCTGGACCAGGCCTGGCGGCGCGCCGACCGGCTGCGCGCGCTGCAAGCCGCGCCGAGCCCGGTCAGCAGCAGGCCGAGCCCCAGGCCCTGGTGGCAGCAGCAGCGGCGCGCCATCGGCGGGGCGCTCGCCGGGCTGGGCCTGCTCGCCCTCGTGCTGGCGGTGCAGGTCGTGGCGCCGCTACGCGGCAACGACGCGCAGAGCTACGCCACCGCACGCGGCCAGCGCGAGGCCGTGGCGCTGGCCGACGGTTCGCGCCTGACGCTCAATACCGCCACCAAGCTGCGCACCGCGGTGAGCGCCAAGCAGCGCGAAGTCTGGCTGGAGCAGGGCGAGGCCTTCTTCGACATCGCCCACGATGCCAGCCGCCCCTTCGTGGTCCATGCCGGCCGCCAGACCGTCACCGTGCTGGGCACCAAGTTCTCGCTGCTGCGCGAGGGCGAACGCCTGCGCGTGGCGGTGCTGGAGGGACGCGTGCAGGTGCAGGCCGAACAGAGCCGCCCCGCCGTGCTGGTGCGCGACGACACCGCGGTGGCCGAGGCCAGCAATGTGCTGGTCAGCCGGCAGACCAGCCAGCAGGTGAACGCCGCGCTGAGCTGGCTGCAGGGCAAGCTGGTGTTCGACCAGGTCAGCCTGGCCGAGGCGGCCAGCCAGTTCAACCGTTACAACCGCAAGCAGCTCGTCATCACCGATGCGGCCGCCGCCAGGATAGGCATCGGCGGGGTGTTTGACGCCAACAATGCCGAAGCCTTCGCGCGCCTGCTGCACGCGGGCTTCGGGCTGCAGGTGCAGGTGAGTGAGGAGGAAATCCGTGTCAGCAGCGCTTCGGCTTCCTGAAACTTCGCCGGCCGGCGGGCGGGAGGTGCTGGTGCTGGGCGCCGGCATGGTGGGCACCTGCACCGCGCTGGAGCTGGCCCTGCGCGGGCATCGCGTCACCCTGGTGGACCGGCGTGCGCCGGGCCGCGAAACCTCCTATGGCAACGCTGGCGTGATCCAGCGCGAGGCGGTCGAGCCCTACGCCTTTCCGCGCGACTGGCCCACGCTGATCAGCGCGGTCCTGGGGCGCCGGCTCGATGTGCGCTACCAACTCGGCGGCCTGTGGGCCGCCGCACCCCAGCTGTTGCGCTACTGGTGGCATTCGGCGCCGCGCCGGCACCGCGCCATCGGCCGCCAATACGCCAGCCTGATCGCGCACGCGACCAGCGAGCATCAGCGCTATCTGGCGCTCGCCGGTGCCGAGGGCCTGGTGCAGCGCGAGGGCTTGCGCCTGGTGTATCGGCAGCCGGAACGGCTGGAGCAAGCCCTGCACCAGGCCGAACGCTTGGCGGCCGAGTACGGCATTGCCTTTGCCGCCCTGGACAGCGCGGCGCTGGCCCGCGCCGAGCCTGCCTTTCAGATACCGCTGGCGGGCGCCCTGCACTGGCTGGAGTCCTGGAGCGTGAGCGACCCCGGCGCGCTGGTCGAGCGCTATGCAGGCTTGTTCCAGCAGCTCGGCGGGCGCCTGCTGCAAGGTGATGCCGGCAGTCTGCGCCAGCAGGGTGCCAGCTGGCAGCTCACGACCCAGGATGGCCCGGTGGAGGCAGCACAGGTCGTCGTGGCGCTCGGCCCCTGGGCCGACGCCTGCATACGCCGCCTGGGCTATCGCCTGCCGCTGTTCGTCAAGCGTGGCTACCACCGGCATTACACGGGCGGCGCCAGCCTGGCCATGCCCACCCTGGATGCCGAACGCGGCTATGTGCTGGCCCCGCAAGGCGCTAGCCTGCGCCTCACCACCGGTGCCGAGATCGCGCGCATCGATGCGGCACCCTCGCCCTCACAGGTGCAGGGCGCTGAAATCGAGGCGCGGCAATTGCTGGACCTCGGCCAGGCCGTGGAGCAGGCGCCCTGGCTGGGCAACCGCCCCTGCTGCGCCGACATGAAACCCGTCATCGGCCCGGCCACGCGCCACCCCGGCCTGTGGTTCAACTTCGGCCATGGTCATCAGGGCTTCACCCTGGGGCCCGCCAGCGCCAGGCTGCTGGCCGACTTGATGCAGGGCGATACGCCTTTTGTGGACGCGCAGGGCTTCTTGCCGGCGCGGTTTGGGGCCTGAGGCCTACTTCCCAATACAAAAGCGGCTGAAGATCTCGCCCAGCAGATCGTCGGCCGTGAAGGCGCCGGTGATCTCACCCAGCGCGTCGTGCGAGAGGCGCAGCTCCTCGGCCAGCAGATCCAGCGCCGGCGGCTGCTGGGTGGCCACCTCGCGAGCCAGTTGCAGATGCTCGCGCGTGCGCTTGAGCGCCTGGACATGGCGTTCGCGCGCGATGAACAGGCCCTCGGGCGTGGCATGCCAGCCCACCTGCTGCAGCAGGCGCTGGCGCAGCTCGGCCAGGCCGGCGCCGGTCTTGGCGGAGAGGGTCAATGCATCGGGGGCCAGGTCTTGCCTGTGCAGGACGTCGGCCTTGTTGAAGACCTGCAGGATGCGGCTCGGGTCCACGCCCGTCAGGCGTTCGGTGATGAGCTTGTCCTCGGCCTCGTAGTCGGGCTGGCCGATGCGGCTGAGGTCGTGCAGGAACAGCACGACGTCGGCGTCGGCGATCGCATCCCAGCTGCGCGCCACGCCGATGCGCTCGACCTCGTCCTCGGTCTCGCGCAGGCCGGCGGTGTCGCTGACGTGCAGGGGCACGCCTTCGATCTGGATGGTCTGGCTGACCTTGTCGCGCGTGGTGCCCGGGATCGGGGTGACGATGGCCAGCTCGGCGCCGGCCAGGGCGTTCAGCAGCGAGCTCTTGCCCACATTGGGCTGGCCGGCCAGCACCACCTTGATGCCCTCGCGCAGCAGCGCGCCCTGCTGGGTACGGTCCAGCACCGCGGCCAGGCGCGCGTGCAGGCGCTCCAGCTGGCCCAGGGCATCGGCCTGCTGCAGGAAATCGATCTCCTCCTCGGGGAAGTCCAGCGTCGCCTCGACCAGCATGCGCAGCTTGATCAGGGCGTCGCGCAGTTCGCCCACTTCGCTGGAGAGGGCACCGGCCAGCGCGCGGCTGGCGCTGCGCGCGGCGGCCTCGGTGCTGGCGTCGATCAGATCGCTCACCGCCTCGGCCTGGGCCAGGTCGAGCTTGCCGTTCAGAAAGGCACGCTGGGTGAATTCGCCGGGTTCGGCCAGGCGCAGGCGCATGTTGGTGCCCACCTCCAGGCAGCGCGCCAGCAGCAGCTGCAGCACCACCGGCCCGCCATGGGCCTGCAGCTCCAGCACATGCTCGCCGGTATAGGAATGCGGGGCCGGGAACAGCAGGGCCAGGCCCTGGTCGATGGCGTCGCCGTTGGCGGCCTTGAAGGGCAGGTAGCTGGCTTCGCGGGCTTTCAGCGCGCGGCCGCAGATGGCGTTCACCAGCGGGGTCAGGTCTTGCGCCGACGAGACGCGCACGATGCCGACGGCACCCCGTCCGGGGGCGGTGGCGATGGCGGCGATGGGGTCTTGGTGGCGGGACAGCATCGCGTGGATTCTCGCCGATGCTGCCACCGCCAACGGTGTATGGCGCGGGGGAGGCCGGCACAGCGCTCGCGTGAACGCTGGGCTCTCGCCTGGATTCTCAGCCCGGTTGTGGAGATCCCGTCTGAAAGTCTCTGCCCCGCATGAGTTGCATTAAAGGCTTGAGCCGGGTCAAAAAAAAGCCCCCGGATGCGGGGGCTCGTGCCTTCAAACAGGTGGGTGGTGCTTAATTCGTCACACCCAGCTGCTTGTTGATGGCCCATTGCTGGGCGATCGACAGGATGTTGTTCACCAGCCAGTACAGCACCAAGCCGGCCGGGAAGGCGAAGAACATGAAGCTGAAGGCCAGCGGCATGATCCACATCATCTTGGCCTGGGTGGGGTCCGGCGGCGTCGGGTTCAGCCAGACCTGGAACAGGCTGGAGAGCGTCATCAGCACCGGCAGGATGAAGAAGGGATCCGGCACGGCCAGGTCGCCGATCCAGCCCAGCCAGGGCGCGCCGCGCATTTCCACGCTGGACAGAAGCACCCAGTAGAGCGCGATGAAGAAGGGCATCTGCAAGAAGATGGGCAGGCAGCTGCCGATCGGGTTGACCTTCTCCTCGCGGTAGATGCGCATCATCTCCTGCTGCATCTCCTGCGGCTTGTCCTTCAGGCGCTCGCGCATTTCCGTGATCTTGGGATTCACGGCCTTCATCTTGGCCATGCTGCGGTAGGCGCTGGCGTTCAGCCAGTAGAAGCCGATCTTCAGCAGCACCACCAGGGCGATGATGGACCAGCCCCAGTTGCCCAACACCTTGTGCAACTGGTCCAGCAGCCAGAACAGCGGCTTGGACAGCACGGTGAACCAGCCATAGTCCTTCACCAGCTCCAGGCCGGGGGCCAGGGCGGCGAGCTTCTTCTCTTCCTGCGGGCCGACGAAGAGCTGCTCTTCGGTGCTGGCCTTGGCCTCGGGCGCCAGGGTCGGCAGGGTGAACACCATGCCCACCGAGTACAGGCCGTTGCCGAGCTTGCGGGCATAGAACTCGCGCGCGCCTTCGGCATTGCGCAGCCAGGCACTCGCGAAGTAATGCTGGACCATGCCCACCCAGCCGTCGTTGGCGGTCTTCTCGATCTCGAACTTGTCCTTGTCGAGATCCTTGAACTCGATCTTGTGGAACTTGCTCTTCTCGGTATAGACAGCCGGGCCGGTGAAGGTGGAGTAGAAGCCCGAGCCGCCCGGTGCGGGCTGGCCGTCGCGCTGCAGCTGCACATAGAGCTGCGGCGTCAGCGCGGCGGCGCCGACGTTGACGACCTCATGCTTGACGCCGACGACGTAGTCGCCGCGCTTGAAGGTGTAGGTCTTGGCCAGCTTCACGCCGCCCACCTCGGGCGATTCGAAGCGCAGCACCAGCTCGTTGGCGCCATCCTTCAGCGCGCGCTCGCCGGACACCAGGCGCATCAGCGTGTTGTGCGTGGGCAGTTGCTCGCCCTTGCTGCCCACCAGGCCCGACTGGGCGCGGTAGCCATGGGCGGCGTCCAGCAGCACGATGGGCGTGCCCTCGACGGTCTGCTTCGGGCGCATGCCCACCAGCTCGGCCAGCGGCTCGTACCAGCGATGCTCGGGGAAGCTCAGGTACTTGAGCAGCTCCACGCGCGTGACGTCGGCACCCAGCGTGTCCAGCGTCACCTTGACCACATCGGTGCTGATGGTGATCTGCTCGCCCTGCGTGGCGGCGCCGGCCTGGGGGGCGGCGGTGCCGGTAGCAGCAGCAGCGGGCAGGGCACCACCGGCCGGCGCCGGCACGGCGGCCGAACCGGCGGCAGCCACCGGCTTGGGCGCTGCGGGGCTGAACATTGAAGGATGCCCGTTGTACTTTTGCCAGCCGTCCCAGAGCAGGACGAGTGACATGGTGAATACCACCCACAGCACGGTGCGGCGTATATCAGTCATGGGGAAGCTTCAGGATTGGAGGAAGGAGAGGGGCGGGCGGGCTGCACGCAGCCCAGCCGGGTAAACAGACCGGGCGCATTGTCAGGCACCGGATCATGCCCGCCCAGACAGAATGGGTTGCAGCGCAGGATGCGGGCGGCCGCCAGATAGCTGCCGGCACAGGCGCCATGCCGGGCCAGGGCCTGCATGGCATAGGCGGAACAGCTGGGCTGATAGCGGCAGCCGGCCTGTATCCAGTGGCTGAACAGCAGCTGATAGCCGCGCACCAGTCCCATCATGAAGCGCTGCGCGAATGTCGGCGTCTTCCGCATGATGTTCGGGCTCAGGGCTGGGCCGGCTCGGGCTTGGCGGGCCGCGGCGCACGCACCAGCTTGGCCACCAGGCCCTGCAATTCGGCGCGCGCAGCGGCGCGCAGCGCGTCGGATGAGGCGCTGGGATACTGCTTGCGGTCGAAGGGCATGCGCAGGCGCACCACCCACAAGCCGGGCGGCAAGAGCTGCGCCGCCCCGCCCTCGGCAAAGGCGACGCGGATCTGGCGTTTCAGCAGGGTGCGCGTGACGGAGCGTCGCGCGTGGCGCTTGGGCACCACCATGCCCAGCCAGCGGCCCTGAACGGGGGCCGGCGGGGCCGTGGGGGGCGCGTCATCCACAAGCATGTGGATCATCGGTGCATCGCCTGTTGATAACTGGCTTGCAGCTGTGGATAAGCGCTTGCCAGGCAGGCCGGGCACGGCCGCAAGGTGATGCACAGCGAAATGGCTGCTGCGCGCGCGGCTCGAGGAACCGAGCACGCGCTCAAAGTCGGCCGATCGCAGGATGCGGCCGATCACGATGCGGCTGCTTGAACCTTAGACGGCCAGGCGCTTGCGGCCCTTGGCGCGGCGAGCGTTGATGACAGCGCGGCCGCCGCGGGTCTTCATGCGGACGAGGAAGCCGTGGGTACGGGCGCGGCGGGTCTTGGAGGCTTGGTAAGTGCGTTTCATGATGGGAACCTCAGTGGGCGCGTCGGTTGACGCTATATAGCCGTGGGCAAATCAATCGGATGCGGTTTGCATCCCAGTGGCCCCGCCCGCAGCATGCGTGTTGGCATGCTTGCTGATGAGGCACATCCTTGATGTGCGCCGCGCCGGTGCGCCGCTTGTCGCGTGCGCCGCCCACCCAGGCAAGCTCTTGCACGCTTGGGCGATCGGCGCGGTGGACCTACCGCAAGGGGTTTGACTTCTGCTACTCAAAAGTCACGCGCCCATGCAAATACGTCCGGCGTCCGGGAAAGCCCGCGATTACACCAAAGAATGCCCGCCCGGTCAACTTTGCCGCAGCGGGCCCTGGGGATTACCGGGGCTTGACCCCGCGGAAATTTCTGTGGATAACCTCTACTTCGGCGGCCTCGAATACGTACAATCCGGCCGCTCAAGAACAAGTTTTCCACAATGAGCGCAGATGGCCTGACGGCACTGTGGCAGCAAGGCTGTGAACGCCTGGCCGCCGAGTTGCCCGAGCAACAATTCAATACCTGGATCCGCCCCCTGCCCCCGGCCGAGGTGGCCGATTCGGGCGCGCAAGGGCTGGTCGTTTCCCTGCGCGTGCCCAACCGTTTCAAGCTCGACTGGATCCGCAACCAGTACGCGGGCCGCATCGAATCCATCCTCAGCGAGCTGGCCGGCCGCCCCACGCGCCTGGAACTGGCACTGGCGCCGCGCGAGGCACTGGCTCGCATGGCGCCGTCCGCCAACCAGGCGGTGTCGGTGGGCCAGGTGCTGCACAACGGCCTGCGGCCGGTGCCGGTCAACAGCCCTTCCCATACGGCCAGCGTCGAGCAGGCCAGCGTGGTGGGCATGCAATCGCCGCAAGGGCCCGCCATCATCATCCCGGGCGGCGCTAATGCGCAGGGCCCGGCGCCCAGCAGTACGCGCCACCGCATCAACCCGGCGCTCACTTTCGACACCCTGGTGCCCGGCCGCGCCAACCAGATGGCCCGCACCGCCGCCCTGCATGTGGCCGGCGCCCCCGGCCAGATGTACAACCCGCTCTTCATCTATGGCGGCGTGGGCCTGGGCAAGACCCATTTGATCCATGCCGTGGGCAATGCCCTCTTGAAGGACAAGCCCGACGCACGCGTGCTCTATCTGCACGCCGAGCAGTTCATCTCCGATGTGGTGAAGAACTACCAGCGCAAGACCTTCGACGAGCTCAAGGCCAAGTACCACTCGCTGGACCTGCTGCTGATCGACGATGTGCAGTTCTTCGCCGGCAAGGACCGCACGCAGGAGGAGTTCTTCAACGCCTTCGAGGCCCTGCTGGCCAAGCGCGCCCACATCATCATGACCTCGGACACCTACCCGAAGGGCTTGGTGGACATCGACGAGCGCCTCACCAGCCGCTTCGATGCCGGCCTGACGGTGGCGATCGAGCCGCCCGAGCTGGAAATGCGCGTGGCCATCCTGATCAAGAAGGCCGAGGCCGAGCAAGCGCCCATGCCCGAGGACGTGGCCTTCTTCATCGCCAAGAACGTGCGCGCCAATGTGCGCGAGCTCGAAGGCGCGCTGCGCAAGGTGCTGGCCTACAGCCGCTTCTCGCACAAGGAAATCAACATCCAGCTGGCGCGCGAGGCCCTGAAGGACCTGCTCTCGATCCAGAACCGCCAGATCTCGGTGGAGAACATCCAGAAGACGGTGGCGGACTTCTACAAGATCAAGGTCGCCGACATGTACAGCAAGAAGCGCCCGGCCAGCATCGCGCGGCCGCGCCAGATTGCCATGTACCTAGCCAAGGAGCTGACGCAGAAGAGCCTGCCCGAGATCGGCGAGTTGTTCGGCGGGCGCGACCACACCACCGTGCTGCACGCGGTGCGCAAGATCGGTGGTGAGCGCCAGAAGAACACCGAGCTGAACCAGCAGCTGCACGTGCTGGAGCAGACGCTCAAAGGTTGATCCGACCCCTGGTTTACACCCCCGGGTAAGACCTCATTCCTGGGCGACAATGCGCGTTGCTCACGCGCGCGCGTCCGGATTTGGTATGGGCCCGGCGGGGCGCGGCAACCCCCTCAGAACAAGCGGAGAGAGGTAGAAAACATGATTGTGTTGAAAGCCACCCAGGACAAGGTACTGGGCGCCCTGCAGGCCGTGTCCGGCATCGTGGAACGCCGCCACACCCTGCCCATCCTGGCGAACGTGCTGATACGCAAGCAGGGCTCGCAGGTCGAGCTCACCACCAGCGATCTGGAAATCCAGGTGCGCACCACGGTCGAGTTCGACGGTGACGCCGGCAACTTCTCCACCACGGTGGGTGCGCGCAAGCTGATCGACATCCTGCGCTCGATGCCGGCCGACCAGACGGTGAGCCTCACCGCCAACGGCAGCAAGATGACGCTGCAGGGCGGCAAGAGCCGCTTCACCCTGCAGACCCTGCCGGCCGACGACTTCCCGCTGGTGCAGGAAGCGGCCGACTTCGGCCCCGCCTTCGCCGTGCCGCAGAAGACCCTCAAGCACCTGATCAACCAGGTGCACTTCTCGATGGCGGTGCACGACATCCGCTACTACCTGAACGGCATCCTGTTCGTGGCCGAGGGCAAGAACCTGACCCTGGTGGCCACCGACGGCCACCGCCTGGCGCTGGCCCAGGCCACGCTGGAAACCGACATCCCCAAGCAGGAAGTGATCCTGCCGCGCAAGACCGTGCTGGAACTGATGCGCCTCCTGAAGGACGGCGGCAAGGATGGCAGCGACGACCAGCCGATCGAGATGCGCTTCGCCGGCAACCAGGCCAAGTTCTCGTTCAGCGGCATGGAGTTCGTCACCAAGCTGGTGGAGGGCAAGTTCCCCGACTACAACCGCGTGATCCCCAAGAACCACAAGTTCAACGTCACGCTGGGCCGCCAAACCCTGCTCTCCAGCCTGCAGCGCGCCGCCATCCTGACCAGCGAGAAGTTCAAGGCCGTGCGCCTCTCCTTCGAGCCGGGCCTGCTCTCGATTGCCTCCAGCAATGCCGAGCAGGAAGAGGCCAAGGAAGAGATCGAGATCGACTACAACGGCGACCTCATCGAGACCGGCTTCAACGTCACCTACCTGATGGATGCGCTGCAGAACATGAGCCAGGACATGGTCAGCATCGATCTGAACGACAGCGCCTCCAGCGCGCTGATCACCATCCCCGAGCAGACCGGCTTCAAGTACGTCGTCATGCCGATGAGGATTTGACGCCGGTTCGAACCGATTCATGAACAGCGGGCCCCGGCCCGCTTCAGTGCTTTTAAAGGGCCGCATGCATGGGCCCGCGAGTGAGAGAGAGTCCCCGATGAGTGATGTGCCCAGCAACGAACAAAACCCCGATGGCCTGACCGAGAAGCAGCAGGCTGCCGTCACGGCGGAAGCATCCTCGGGCGCGGTCTACGGCGCGGACTCGATCCAGATCCTCGAAGGCCTGGAAGCGGTGCGCAAGCGCCCCGGCATGTACATCGGCGACACCTCCGACGGCACCGGCCTGCACCACCTGGTGTTCGAAGTGGTGGACAACTCGATCGACGAATCGCTGGCCGGCCATTGCGACGACATCATCGTCACCATCCACACCGATAACTCGATCAGCGTGATCGACAACGGCCGCGGCATCCCCACCGGCGTGAAGATGGACGACAAGCACGAGCCCAAGCGCTCGGCCGCCGAAATCGCGCTGACCGAGCTGCATGCCGGCGGCAAGTTCAACCAGAACTCCTACAAGGTCTCGGGCGGCCTGCACGGCGTGGGCGTGAGCTGCGTGAACGGCCTCTCCAAGTGGCTGCGCCTGACGGTGCGCCGCGACGGCAAGGTGCACCAGATCGAGTTCAAGCAAGGCATCCCGCAAGACCGCCTGATCGAGGTGGTGGACGGCTTCGAGACCAGCCCGATGCGCGTGATCGGCGACACCGACAAGCGCGGCACCGAGGTGCACTTCCTGCCGGACACCGAGATCTTCCAGCAGAACAACGACTTCCACTACGACATCCTGGCCAAGCGCCTGCGCGAGCTCTCCTTCCTGAACAACGGCGTGAAGATCCGCCTGGTCGACGAGCGCAACAACAAGGAAGACAACTTCGCCTATGCGGGTGGCGTGCGCGGCTTCGTCGAGTTCATCAACAAGGGCAAGAGCACCCTGCACCCCAACATCTTCCACGCCCAGGGCGACAAGATGTCGGACCAGGGCACCAATATCGGCGTCGAAGTCTCCATGCAGTGGAACGACGGCTTCAACGAGAACGTGCTCTGCTTCACCAACAACATCCCGCAGCGCGACGGCGGCACCCACCTCACCGGCCTGCGCGCCGCGATGACGCGCGTGCTCAACAAGTACATCACCGACAACGACCTGGCCAAGAAGGCCAAGGTCGAGGTGGCCGGTGACGACATGCGCGAAGGCTTGGCCTGCGTGGTCTCGGTCAAGGTGCCCGAGCCCAAGTTCTCCAGCCAGACCAAGGACAAGCTGGTCTCCAGCGAGGTGCGCGGCCCGGTGGAAGAAATCGTCGCCAACAAGCTGAACGACTGGCTGCTCGAGAACCCCACCGACGCCAAGATCGTCTGCGGCAAGATCCTTGACGCCGCGCGCGCCCGCGAGGCCGCGCGCAAGGCCCGCGAGATGACGCGCCGCAAGGGCGTGCTGGACGGCCTGGGCCTGCCCGGCAAGCTGGCCGACTGCCAGGAAAAAGATCCCGCCCTGTGCGAGATCTACATCGTGGAGGGCGACTCCGCAGGCGGCTCCGCCAAGCAGGGCCGCGACCGGAAGTTCCAGGCCATCCTGCCGCTGCGCGGCAAGATCCTGAACGTCGAGAAGGCACGCTACGAAAAGCTGCTCACCTCGAATGAAATCCTCACGCTCATCACGGCCCTCGGCACCGGCATCGGCCGCGGCGCCGGCGGCGACGATTTCAATCCCGACAAGCTGCGCTACCACCGCATCATCATCATGACCGACGCGGACGTGGACGGCGCCCACATCCGCACCCTGCTGCTGACCTTCTTCTACCGCCAGATGCCCGAGCTGGTGGAGCGCGGCCACATCTACATCGCCCAGCCGCCGCTCTACAAGGTCAAGGTCGGCAAGCACGAGCAATACCTGAAGGACGCGCACGAGCTCGACGGCTTCCTGCTCAAGGTGGCGCTGCAGGACGCGCATCTGCACACCGGCATCGGCGATGCCGTGCTGAGCGGTGAGGCCCTGGAAGCGCTGGCGCGCAACTACGTGCTGGCCGAGAACGTCATCACCCGCCTGTCCAACTGGATGGACTTCGAAGCCCTGCGCGTGCTGGCCAGCGGCCTGGCCATCAACCTCGACAGCAAGGAAGCCGCCGAGGCCGCCGCTGCCGCCATGCAAGGCGCGCTGCACGATGCCATCGTCACCAGCGAATACGACGCCCGCACCGACAAGCTGTTCCTGCGCATCAGCCGCAAGCACCACGGCAACACCCGCTCCAGCATCATCAATGCCGACTTCGTGCACGGCGCCGACTACGAAGTGCTGGCGCGCGCCGGCAGCACCTTCAAGGGCCTGATCGGCGAGAACGCCCTGGTCCGCAAGGGCGAGGGCGAGAAGGCCAAGGAATCCAAGGTCAGCGACTTCCGCGGCGCCATGGACTGGCTGATGCAGCAAGCCGAAAACTCGGTGGGCCGCCAGCGCTACAAGGGTCTGGGCGAAATGAACCCCGAGCAGCTCTGGGAAACCACCATGGATCCGAACGTGCGCCGCCTGCTGCGCGTGCAGATCGACGACGCCATCGAAGCCGACCGCGTGTTCACCATGCTGATGGGCGACGAAGTGGAGCCGCGCCGCGACTTCATCGAGACGAATGCGCTGAGGGCGGCGAATATCGACGTGTGAGTTGACGGCCCGCCCTCGCAGCGGGTTGAATACCGGCCATGGGCACCGCGCAGGCATTCATCACCGATCGCCAGGCACAGCTTGCCGCGCTGTGCCAGCGTCACCATGCCCGCAGCCTGCATGTGTTTGGCTCGGCCACAAGAGCTGACTTCCGCCCCGCCGACAGCGACCTCGACTTCCTGGTCGACTTCGACGACGCACTGCAGCCGGCCGCCTACTCCCAGGCCTTTTTTGCACTCAAGCAAGGGCTGGAGCAGCTGTTCAACCGACCGGTCGACCTGCTGACCCCCGACGCACTGCGCAACCCCTTCCTGCGCCGCCGCATCGAGACCGAGCAAGTGCCGCTGTATGGCTCCTGACTCGGCCAAATACCTCTGGGATGCCCTGCAGGCCGCCGAGCGCGCGGGCCGCTTCGTGCAGGGCTGACACCACTACCGCAACAACGGTCCCGGATTACCCCAGGCCCGTGGCCCTGTGCAATGTGCTGGTGCGCGCCTACGCGACGGTGAACGACAAGCTAGTTTGGGGTGTAGTCGACCAACACCTGATCCCGCTGTGCGAGCGGATGAGGATGCTGCTGGGCCCGGCGGCTACTGCACGTCAATCGCGTGGCATGCAATAGATCGCCATTTCAGCGCTTGGCACCGCCCCTACCCTTGGCTCTAGCCGCCTGTTGCCCAAAATATAGCCGTTCGTAGATGTCAAGAAGGGTTCCAAGCGCATTATCGCCAGCATCGTGCTTGCGCGGATTTCTGAGCTTGCTAAGGATGTCGGAAATAAACTTTGCCGTCAATTTTACAATCACTTTTCTATGATCACCGTAAATCGTCTTGATCCAAGACAAATCCTTTGAATCATTTTCGAGATTAACTGACCAATGGCGGCATATCAAGAACGCGATGTTTCCGTAGGCACCTGACATGTATGACTGAATCTGGCGATAATCTTCGAGCGTAGGCGCCGAGTAATTTTTAACTTCGAATACAACCTGCCTTGAGTTGTAATCTTTCTCGACACGCTTCCAGAATGTGGTCTGAGCTAGATTGGTACCAACAAGATCTCGTCGGTTAACAGACCCCTTGTTTGGATGAAGGGCGATGTTATCAAGTCGACCGGCGAAGCAAATCTTAAGTGCATCTAGGCACCAATTTTCAAAGTCGCCGGCACCTTCCGCCCCTTCCGGGATCGTGGTGTACTCGGTTATAAGGCGGCCAAGTCGAGCGCTACGGATTTCTGGTGTAACAGATGAGACCTTAATCTCATATTCGTCATTGATCTCTGTTGCTTCTTCTGGATTCAGAGTACTCTTTGTAAGATTTAATGCCATCCAGTAGCAGGGATGAATGAGCAACTTCTGATCCGGGGCGATTTCAGACTCCGGACTCCTCCCGTCGTGTGAAAAGACATAACTCCCACTAGCTTGATCGTAGACACCAAAGAACCCTATTCCGTATAGGGCCCGAATATAGTCTTCGGGCTGCGCCAAGATTGCTTGCTCAACAGCGGCGTCAATTGAGGCTGGCCTCTGAAGGGATCGGGCTCGGAGGAGCTCGCAGGCTTCTATGTGAGAAATTTCAGGTGAGCGGCTGGCAAATATTGATATTGATTGTTCAATTGTTGGGAAGATGTGCTTGTATTCTTTATAAAGGTCATCCAGTCTATTTTCAGAGATCGTCTTGGCAGACTTTTCAAGATCGATAGATGAAATCGTGGTCCGTGCTGCAGATGAATCCCGCTTACTGGCATTTTCGAAGGCGGAGTTGAGCAAAAGCAGAATATCTCTCGGTCGATACAGTGTGAATTTGAGGCACTGCCTAAATCCATCTTCCCCTTGGAGATCGTGGGCGACGTATTTATTCCAAAGTCGCTTGTTGTTTTCAGTGTCATCGGAAAATGCAGCACGAATTCTGTTGCATACAAGGTAAAACAGATTGTTCACATCCCAGTGCAGTCTGAGTGCCTGCCCTTCAATATTCCTTGTAAAATCTTGATCGTAGTGGGCGACAGCACGAAATATGTTGTCACGCAAAAATATAAGCGGCTTGATTTGACCCTTAAAGGTAGTGCTCAAATCAATGGCAGCCGTTACAGCCCCATCAATGAACGCGACGCTAGATTTATCTGGTTCGAATCCCTCGTCAAGCCTGTCTATCAGAATGTGAGCGCGTGTTGGACCAACCAGTACAGTTTGTAGGTCGCGTTCCAGTTGTGAAACTTCAAGCGCATCAGAGAGAGTTGAAATTATTTCGTCTTTTTGAACGTCAGAAGTAATGACTTTTCGATACTTGTGTCGGAGTTTATCGAAGAATGACTGATCAGGTTTCCCCCATTCGCGCAAGTGAGCAGACAACCTTTCTCGCTCGGCGACTACTTCCTTCACTTTGAATCGAACGCTCAACTGCTGCGCTACTTCCATCATTAGCCCGTAGCGCCAAAGCAAACGAGCCGCTCCGCGGACTTGGAGAAAGGTTTCGCCAGACTTGGCAATCAGCGGTAGTAGTCCAAGAGTTTGATGCTCCTCCGGAGAAACAATAACAAGTGCACCAAGTCGCTGCTCGCGCCATTGCCTATTCAGTTTGTAAGTAATCGCGCTCTTGCCAGTGCCCCGTCGACCAACGACAACTACCTTTTCCTCAGATTCCAACAAAGTCAAATAGTCAGGTGTTTCGTAGAAAGCCGCGGAAAGCATTTGATGATCTGCTTCCGCGCGGATGTCCCCCAATGGGTTCACAAGAATTGGTGGCATATTTCCCCTGTGTCTTTCATTCTTCTGTTTGGGAGCGAGAAAGGGCCGCAGCTTGGACATTCGTCACCATTTGGCATCCGGAACGGGTCTTCGACCTTCTTGACTTCCCCTTCGCTCTTATAGCAGGCCTAAGGCTAGGCCGGATCCGTAGGCACTCCGAGGCAATTCGAAGAACAGCAACGGGTCCGGCGAGTAACTTCCATTCAGCATGCAACAGTCATTGAGGCCGCCGGCACTGTGCGGGACAGCAGCTTTGCTCGCAGCGCCTTCTGTACCGGCCACTCGAGCCGCAGCAGGTGAGTACTTTCGGTGATCGCAGTTGTGCCGAAGCTGTGATTCGGGCCAGCCGGGGCGAATGACCGAGAACGCCGGAAGGCGAAAATACAAATTCGCCGCGGCTCCACACCAAACGGGCCTCACTCGATCGCTGCACGTTCTAACCGGCAGGGCGCGATCACCCAATCCCCGCCTGATGCTCCCTGCAATACTGCAGCCCTCTAAACCGCTTCTCCTGGTTCCAGCAGAACTTGCCCTCCGGAAAGCTGATCTTGGCCTGGCATGTCGCGCAGACAAGCTTGCGGTACAGCGGGTGGCCGCTCATGTCTTCCGCTTTAGGCATCGAAGGCACGGGGCCTGCTGAAGCCGCAGGTACGGAAGCGGCCACCTTGGTCGTGCCCATCGATGGCGTCGGTGCCGCCCTCGGTTTGATGAAGTCCGGCAATTCCAGCGGATTCACCGGCCGATGCTGGCGCGCCAGCTTCTCGGCCCAGGCGCGCAGGGTGTCGCTGCCGTGGATGTTCAGCAGCTTGCCGAATACCTCGACCACGCCCACGGACTCGATGTACTGCTCGTGCCAGCGCTGGATCATGTCGGCCTTGATGACGTCGCGGGTGTCGAAACGCTTTTCGTCCGGGCGCTCGATGGTGGCCTTGGGGTGCAACAGCACCACGTGATGAAAGCTGGGCTTCAGGCCACCGCGGCCGGTGATGTCCAGCTTGGTCAGCAGTTTGTCGAGGATGCGCTCATGGCGGCGGCTCTGCTCCAGCGGTGAAGGCACGCCATAGCGGCCACCGCGCGGATAGCTCACCGTCCATTCGCCCTGCTCATTGATCTGCACATCACCGCTGAAGCACTTGGTCTCGAACAGGTAGAAGTGCAGCGCGCGATTGATGACCAGGTGGTCGATCTGCGCCGTCTCGCCGTCAACCACAAAACGCAGGTCGTGCAGCACGGCGTGCTGCTCGCTGTCTTTCTTCCAGTGGTCGATGTAGTGCGCCGCGTCGCGCTCGCCTTGCTGGCCGCGCTGGCAGCGCATCGCTTCGTCTTGCAGCCACTGGCGCTGTTGCCGGTCCAGCAACGGGCTTGCCTGCAACTCCTCCAGCAGCTTGAGGCGACGCTGCTTGTCATCTGCCGTCTTGATCAGCATGGCTGCTCCCTAACTCCCTGAGTGCTGCACATTTTGCACCCCGACGCCACAGGGCCTGACGGTGACATGTCACGGAACGCGCAATGCTCGCTGGTTCAGGCCTGCCTCCCCCGGGATTACCCCAGGGCGCGGCACGGCCCGCGTCCGCCGCCTTGTTCGGCTAGCGCCGGCTCCCGCCTCCCTGCGCACAAATCGCCCATTTCTTCGCATGCCAGTCGCCCTGCCGACGCCGGCGCTCCATTGCGCCCAGTTACGATTTCCCCATGCCGTCCCCGTTCCGCCGCCTGGCCTCCCGTCTGCTCCTGCTGCTCCCGCTGATCCTCCTCTCAGCCGCCGTCCACGCAGCCAGCAGCCATGACGCGGGCACCGGGGGCGCCACGCTGGAGGTGCAGTTCCGCAGCGTGCCGGTGCCGCAGAACACCTCGCCCGCGCTGGCGCAGGACAGCACCGGCTTCATCTGGGTGGCCACAAACAAGGGCCTGACGCGCTACGACGGCTATCGCCTGCACCCGATCGAGCAGGCGGGGCAGACGCCGGCGCAGCGCAATCTGGGCTGGGTGCGGGCGCTGGCGCCGGCGCGCGCGAGCGCTCGCATGTGGATAGGCACCGAGTTCCTGGGCCTGATGGCCTACGACCCCGAGCTGGGCCGCGTCGAGGCGCATGGCAGTGCCACGGGGCTGGCGGGCCCGCACACGCCGATACGCGCGCTCGCCGAGGATGGCGAGGGCGCCGTGTGGGTGGGCACGGTGGGCCAGGGCCTCTATCGCTACAGCCCGGCCAGCAGGCAGTTCGAGGCGCATCCGTTGCGCTGGCAGGGCGAGACCGAGAGCCGCGTGCTGGCACTGCGGGTGGGGCGCGACGGCACGGTCTGGGCCGGCCATTGGCGCGGGCTCTCGCGCCTGCGCCCCGGTGGCCTGTGGGAGGCGCTGCCGCTGCCGGGGCTGGACGAGGGCAAGCCAGTGCTGGCCCTGGCCGAGGGCCGCGACGGCCGCATCTGGCTGGGCACGCAGGACGGGCATCTGGGCGTGGTGGCGCCGGGTGGCGCGGTGCGCTGGGTGCAGGCGCTGAACACGCCGATCCAGGCCCTGGCCGAGGCCGCCGACGGCAGGCTGTGGGTGGGCTCCAAGCTGGGCCTGCTGTGGATCAACCCGCAGAGCGGCGCCATCGAGGCGCGGCTGCGTCACGACCCGCGCCGCCTCACCAGCCTGGCCGGCAACGACATCAGCGGCCTGCTGCGCGACAGCAGCGGCGCCATGTGGGTGACCGGCTATGGCCTGGGCCTGCAGCGCCACCAGCAGCACCCGGCACTGGCGGTGCGCGGCCCGGATGCCGACCCCGCCAGCCCGCTGGCCGAGGCCGATGTGCGCGCGCTGCTGACGCTGAAGAATGGCGAGCTGCTGGCGCCCACCCAGGCCGGCCGCGTGGCGCGCCTGGACGGCCGCCCCGGCCATCAGCTGGCCACGCTGGGCAGCCTGCCGCGCGAGCGCAGCACGGTGGTGGAGTCGCTCACCGAGGCGCCCGATGGCAGCCTCTGGATGGCCGCCGCCGGCCGGCTGGAGCACCGCAGCGCGGCGGGCCAGCTGCTGCGCGACTGGCCGCTGGACGGCGGGCGCGCCCAACGCCTGCTGGTGCGCGCTGGCGGCGAGGTCTGGCTGGGCATGCAGGAGGGCCTGTACCGGCTCGCCGGGCCCGCGGCCACGGCGCTGGAACGCGTGCACCCCGCCGGCGGCGCGCCCCTCCATGGCGGCATCTATGCCCTGATCGACACCCCCGAGGGGCTCTGGCTGGGCGGCCAGCAAGGCCTGTTCCGCGAGCGCGCGGGCCGGCTCGAGGCGGTGCCGCAAGCGCCCGGCGAGACCCTGGCCAGCCCCATCGTGATGGGCCTGCTGCGCGCACGCGACGGCACGCTGTGGCTGGACACCACCATCAGCGGCCTGCACCGCCTGCGCGGCTGGGATGCCCAGGGCCGCGCGCGCTTCGAGCGCATCGGCGAGCGCCATGGCAGCGATGGCGTGTTCGGCGGCAATCTGCATGAGGACGGCGAGGGCCGCATCTGGAGCCAGCTCTATGTCTACGACCCCAAGGCCGACCGGCTCGACAGCTTCGGCCCCGCCGAGGGCGCGGCCTTCGGCAGCTTCTGGTTCTTCGCCAGCACCGAGCTGCCCGGCGGCGGCCTGCTGTTCGGCGGCAGCCGCGGCCTCCTGCGCATCCAGCCCGAGGCCTATGCGCCGGCGGCCGAGGACACGCCGCTGATGATCAGCGCGTTGCGGGTGAACGGCCAGCCCTATCACGCGCCGGGTTGGCAGCAGGGCCTGCTGCTGCCCGCCGGCACGCGCACCTTCGCGGTCGAGTTCGCCGGCCTGGACTATGCCGACCCGGCGCGCCTGCGCTACCAATACCGCCTGCAAGGCCTGGAGAACGACTGGACCAACGCCGACGCGAGCGCGCGCAGCCCCAGCTTCGGCCCGCTCAAGCCCGGCCGCTACACCCTGCAGGTGCGCGCCTCGGCGCATGCCGCGGCCTGGGGCGGCTCAATGCTTGAGCTACCCGTCGAGCTGCTGCCCGCCTGGTGGCAGACGCTCTGGGCCCAGCTGGGCGGCGTGGCCCTGGGCCTGCTGGCGATGTGGGGCGTGGTGCGCTGGCGCACCCGCGTGCTGCGCCAGCGCGAGGCCGCGCTGCAGGCCCTGGTGCACGCGCGCACCGCCGAGCTGCGCGAGGCCAGCCTCACCGATGCCCTCACCGGCCTGCGCAACCGCCGCTACCTCGAGATGCGCCTGCAGGACGATCTGCGCCTGTGCCTGCGCCGCTTCGAAAGCGGCGAGTCCGGCCGAAGCATCACGCCGGGCCCCGACAGCGATCTCGTCCTGATGCTGCTGGACATGGACCATTTCAAGCGCATCAACGATCAGCACGGCCATGCGGCGGGCGACGCCGTGCTGGTGCAGCTGGCCGAGCGCCTGCGCCGCGTGTTCCGCGAGACCGACTCGCTGGTGCGCTGGGGCGGCGAGGAGGTGCTGGTGCTGGTGCGCGAGACCAGCCGCGACGATGCCGCCGAGCTGGCCGCGCGCGCCTGCGCCGCGGTGCGCGAGCGGCCCTTCGAGATCGGCCATGGCCTGGCGCTGCAGGTGAGCGTCTCGATCGGCTTCACCGCCTTCCCGCTGGACCCGCAGCGGCCGCGCGCCTGGGATTGGCAGGCCAGCCTGAGCCTGGCCGATTCGGCGCTCTATGCCGCCAAAGCGCAGGGGCGCGACGGCTATGTCGGGGCGGTGCGCGCCGATGGCCTGGCGCCCGCCGCGGCGCCGCGCGATCTGGCCGGCTGGCAGCGGGCGCAGGGCCTGACGGTGCGCCTGAGCGGCTCGTCATGAAACCGAGCAAGCTGCGCCAGCTGCTGGCCGCGCGCACGCCCGCGGCACCGGCCCCGCTGCCCGAGCCGGAACAGAACGCCCGCGCCCTGATCGCCGCCATCGATGCCGGCGGCATCCCCCTGCACCCCGCCAAGGTCAACCAGATCGCGCGCAAGCTGGGGCTGGTGGTCTCGCGCGACGACCCGGTGGAGGCCACCATCGCGCGCATCCGCACGCGGCTGGCGGCCTGAGGGCCACACTCAGGCCTGCCGCGCCCAGCGCTTGCGGTACTCGGCGGGCGTGAGCCCGCTCCTTTCCTTGAACACCTTGTAGAAGCTGTTGCGGTTGTTGAAGCCGGCGCGGTAGGCGACGTCGGCCACGGTCAGGCTGTGCGCCCCGTCCGGCTGCTCCAGCAGCTGCAGGGCCTCGCGGTAGCGCAGCCCGTTCAGATAGTCGTAGAAGCTGCTGCCCAGGTGCAGATTGAGCAGCTCGGAGAGCTGGTGCGGGCTCACGTCCAGCAGGGTGGCCAGCTTGGCCAGCGACATCGCCTCGTCCAGATGCGGCCGATGCTGCGCTGCCAGCACCTGCAGGCGCTCGGCCAGTTCGCGCGCCACCTCGGGCGAGAGCTCCACCACCCGCAGCGGCGCGACCGTGGGCGGCTCAACGGCGGGCAGCGCCGGCTCGGCTGGCGGCGGCTCGCTGCGCCGCTCGAAGATGAAGACCTCGGGCTGGTAGACCGCGAACAGCGCGATCAGGTCGACATAGAGCGCCAGCAGCAGCGCGGCCCCGAGCAGCAGCGCCTCAGGCGGCAGCCGGCCCTGCCTGGCTAGCGCATGCATCAGCAGATCGAAGCAGGTGGCGGCGAACAGGCCGCCGGCCAGATAGAGCAGCCAGTAGTAGCTGCTGTTGCGATGCCCCTGCGCCAACTGCGCCAGGCGGCCGCGCTGGCGGCGCAGCAGCCACAGGCCCGCCGCCGCATAGGCCAGCACCTGCAGCAGCAGCAACCAAACCATGGTCGGGGCGCTCACCCAGTCGGCGCCCAGCAGCACCCCGGCGCCGACCAGCAGCAGCGGCAGGGCGTGCAGCAGCAAGGGACCGCGCGCGGGCAGCGGCAGTAGCAGCGCCTGCCGCAGGCACAGCAGCATCAGCGGGCCATAGGCCCAGGTGAGCTGGTAGCGCAGCGCCTGCAGCCAGGCCATGGGCTGGGCAGGCCGCGCCAAGGCCAGATAGGCCTGCATGGGCGGCAGCAACAGCAGCGCCACGAAGGCGGCCATGCCGAGCCGGGCGCCTCGCTCGCCACGGCGGCTCAGCAGCAGGGTCAGCAGCGTCCAGCAACCGAGGCTGAACGAGAACAGCAGGCAGGCTTTCAGCGCTTCGGCGTCGAGAGTCATGATCGGAGGCAGGCGGCCCAGGGCCGCCTGGCAAGTGCGCTCAGCGCGGGAAGGTGTCGAAGGTGCCCGAGAACTGGATCAGACCGTTGTAGAAGTTCTGGTACCAGGTGCCCGAGTTGGGCGTCTTGAACGTGTAGACCATGGTGTAGGGCAGGCTGAAGAAGTCGCTGGTCTGGGTGGCTTCCTCCACCGCCGTGTTGGCCGAGAGCCGCTTGTAGCTGTAGCTGCCCTTGGAGTTGATGTTACCGGGGCCGAAACCCTGGAAGCTCAGCGTGCCGTCGGCGGCATAGCTTTGCAACACCAGGCCGGCCGAGGGGAAGACGCCGGGCGGCAGGGTCGGCGCCAGCGCCTGCTTGATGATCAGGGCCACGTGCAGGCCGGCGTTGCTGGCCGGGGCCAGCTGCTGGGCCGGGCCGGGCTGGCTGGGTGCGACGGTGAAATGCCCGCTGAGCTGTTGCTGCCCATGGTTGAGGCTTTGCACCCAGGTGCCGCCACGCGGATGCTCGAAGCTGTAGCGGGTGCTGGACTGGGCTTGGCCGCTGTCATCGACCGAGCGCTCTTCCAGCATGTGGTCGCCGCCATGGCGCAGCTGGTAGCTGCCGCTGGCCTGGCGATGGCCGGGGCCGCCGGCGCCCTGCGAAGTCCAGAGCCCCTGCGCCAGATAGCGCTTCACGATCACGCCCTGGTTGGGCAGCGCTGCGGCCGGGGCCACCTTCTCGATCTGCAGATTCAGGTCTAGGCCGACCAGTTGACTCGGCGCCAGGCTAGCCGTGGCCTGACGTTCGGCATCGGCCAGCGCCGGCGCGCTGGGAAGCAGGGCGCCGAGCAGCAGCGCCAGTGACAGCGACAGGGCGGCGCCAGGCGCGCGGCGGCGCTGGCAGGGGATAGCGGTGGGTGTAGACATGGTGAGCCGGGCTCTCGTGGTTGAACAGGAGACCGATTCTGTGAAGGCGGCCCGGCAACCCTGTGTGTTTCGAACGAAGATGACAGCGTCACGCACACGGGCACGCCTAGCTCTCCTTCAGCGGCGCCGGTGGAACACACAATTGCTCGCATTCGCGCCCGGCTGGCGGGTTCACAATCGGCGCAGGACTAGGGCCTAACACCATGATGGGTAGCAGACCAAGCGGGCGGGCGGCAGGGGCATATGGCTGGCTGGCCGCGCTCACGCTGTGCTGCATGCCCTGGGCCGCGCTGGCCGCCGATGAGCCCGAGGCGGCCTCGCCCGAGGTGGCGGAGGCGCTCGAGAACACGCGCCGCTCGGTGCGCTCGAGCACCGAATGGCTGGCGCGCGGGGTGGATGGCTGGTTCGGCAACAAGCCCTTCTCGCAGGGCGGCAAGGTCAGCGACGGCCTGCTGGGCCTCGCCCTGCTGACGCGCCAGCATGAGAAGGCCGACTTCAGCCTGCGCTTCAACGCGCGCGTGCGCCTGCCCAATCTCGAAGACCGCGCCTACCTCTTCCTCGGCCGCGACGACCGGCGCGAGGTCATCAGCGACAAGCCCGACGCCTTCTCGCGCCAGCAGCGCCTGCTGCCCGAGAACCCGGCCGACCGCGCCTTCTTCGCCGGCATCGGCCTGCTGGCGCATGAGTCGCTGCAGTTCCGCCTGGGCCTGCGCGGCGGCCTCAAGCCCTATGCGCAGGCGCGCTACAAAAAGCCCTGGCAGCTCGGCCCGGCCGATCTGGTGGAGTTCCGCGAGACCCTGTTCTGGTCGCTCGACGAGCGCCTGGGCTCGACCACCGCGCTCTCCTACGAGCATGCCTTCAGCGCCACGCTGGCAATGCGCTGGCTGAATGCCGCCACCATCACCCAGCACTCGAAGAAGTTCGAATGGTCCAGCGGGCTGGGCGCCTACCGCTCCTTTGGCGACCAGCGCCTGCTCTCGCTGGAGGCCTTGTGCAACGGCCAGCAGGGCTCGGGCGTGGCGGTGTCGGACTATGGCCTGCAAGTGAAGTGGGAGCAGCCGCTGCACAAGGACTGGCTGCTGGGCGAGCTGCTGGTCGGCCATTTCTGGCCGCGCCCGGACGCGCTGAGCCCGCGCGGCCGCGCCTGGGCCCTGGGCGGCAGCCTGAAGATGAAGTTCTGAGGCGGGCGCTGTCGAATCCGGCCATGGCCCTTCGTCGTGGGCATGCGGGCTGCTAAAAAAGCAGCCGGCGCTTCACGCAACCACCATCAAGGAGCCTCTCATGACCCAGGCCATCGCCTATCTCGCCTTCAACGGCAACTGTGCCGACGCCATGCGCTATTACGAACGAGCCCTGGGCGGCAAGCTCGAGGTGCTGATGAGCGGCGCGGAATCGCCCATGGCGGCGCAGATCCCGCCCGAGTTCGCGCAGCGCATCCTGCATGCGCGCCTGGCGCTGCCCGGCGGCGGCATGCTGTACGCGGGCGACGCGCCGGCCCATCTGCCCTACGAGGGCATCAAGGGCGTTTCGATCACGCTGGACTATGCAAGCACGGCCGAGGCCGAGCGCGTATTCGCCACCCTGGCCGAGGGTGGCCAGGTGACCATGCCCATGCAGGGCGCCTTCTGGGCCAAGCGCTGGGGCATGCTGATCGACAAGTTCGGCACGCCCTGGATCGTCAATGGCGAGCTGATCGCCGTTTGAGGCGGCTCAGAAACCCAGCAGCGGATCGCGTGTGGTGGCCACGGCCATCACATAGCCCAGCATCAGCAGGCCCGCCAGATAGGCCAGCAGGCTGAACTCGCCGCGGCCCATCGCCCAATGCCCGCAGGCCAGGTAGGCGGCGATGGCGATGAACTTGGCGAGCAGCCAGGTGTGCACCAAGGGGTTGTAGTTGAGCGATCCCCACAGGCTCAGGCCGGCGATCACCAGCAGGAAGTTGACGCCGAACACCAGCGCGCGCAGGCGCACGTCCAGCGGCCATTCGGCCTTGAACTGCAGGGCCAGGCCGCGCACCAGAAAAAGCGCCACGCTGCACCAGGCCAGCAGGATGTGCATGTCCTGCATCTGCGAATAGAACCAGCTCATATCGAATCCCTCTGTGCAGAGCTTGGGCAGCGCCCGGGGCGCTGTCAAGGCAGGCTGCTGTCATCTTGCTTTAGGAGGCCGGCGCTTGTGGCCGGCCGGGCGACATGGTATCCATTCCCTGGGCCAAGCCCTGGCCCGCCCTGCGGGAGCCGCCATGAGAGTTCGCAAGACGAGTGCTGGCCTGACGGTGCGCGCCATTGCCGGCAGCCATGTGGTGCTGCTGGCCATGCACCTGGATGCCAGCCGCTGCCCGGGCCTGCTGGGCTTTGCCATCCACCGCAGCGACCACGACGAGGACGAGGCCTATTGGCTGGAGGGCATGAAGACCTTCGCCGCCACCGACCCCGGCTTCGGACCCGAGGCGCGCTACTCGACGCGCCAGCATCCCATCCAGGGCTTCACCTGGTCGGACTTCAGCGCCAAGCCCGGCCATCGCTACAGCTACCGCGTGGTGGCGCTGCGCGGCAGCCCAGAGAACCTGCTGGCCAGCGAGGCGGTGACGCTGACGGTGGCCACCGAGACCGAGGCCGGCGGCGACCACGATGTGTTCTTCAACCGCGGCGCCGCCGCCTCGCAGGAATACGCGCGCCGCTTTGCCGACACGCCCAGCCTGGCCCAGGCGCCCGATACCGACCCGCGCTGGGCCTGGCTCTCGCGCGGCGCCTTCGAGGCCATCGAGCAGTTCATCGCCGCGGCCAGCGGGCCCGGCTTCGGCCTGCGCGTGGCGGCCTACGAGTTCCGCCTGCCGGCCGTGGCCGAGGCCTTGCGTGCCGCCAGGGCGCGCGGCGTGGACGTGCAGATCGTCTACGACGGCTGCCCCAACCCGCCCGATGCCAAGACCGGTGCGGTGTTCCCGCGCGACGACAACCGCGCCACCGCGGCGGCCGCCCAGCTGCAGGCCATCTGCACCGAGCGCGTGACCCAGGTCGGCGTGAAAAACCCGCCGATCTCGCACCACAAATTCATCGTGCGCCTGCAGGGCGGGGCGGCCGAGGCGGTGCTCACCGGCTCCACCAATTTCTCCCGGGGCGGGGTGTTCGGCCAGTCCAACGTCGTGCATGTGGTGCAGGACCCGAAGGTGGCGGCCGCCTATCTGCAATGCTGGCAGCTGATCGCCGCCAACCCCACACCGGCGCAGCTGAAGCCGGCGCTGGCGGCGCTGAACGTCAGGCCCGCAGGCAAGCCCCTCAAGGGCGGCAACTGGCTGTTCAGCCCCCAGCCCGGCCTGGAAGCGCTGAACTGGTATGCCGAGATCGCCGCGCGCAGCCCCGGCGCGCTCTTCATGACCTTCGCCTTCGGCATGAACGATCTCTTCAAGGCCGCCTACCGCCAGGGTCAGGCGCCCTTGCGCTACGCCCTGCTGGACAAGCTGCTGGGCCCCGGCATCAGCAAGGCCAGGCAGGCCGCGGAAGAGGCCGAGATGCTGGCGCTGCGCAAGATGCCGCAGAACCGCTTCGCGGTGGGCAACCGCATCGCCGCCAACAGCTTCGACCGCTGGGCCAAGGAGACGCTCACCGGCCTGAACAGCCATGTGCAGTACATCCACACCAAGTTCCTGCTGGCCGACCCGCTGGGCCCCGACCCCATCGTCATCACCGGCTCGGCCAATTTCAGCGCCGCCTCCACCAACGCCAACGACGAGAACATGCTGGTGATACGCGGCAACAAGCGCGTGGCCGACATCTACCTGGGCGAGTACATGCGCTTGTGGAACCACTACGCCTTCCGCGAATGGCTGGCCGCCGGCGCGCCGGGCGCCACGCCCGAGTTCAAGCACCTGGACGTGAAGGACAGATGGTGGCGCGGCTACTTCGGCAACAGCGACCGCAGCCGCCAGCGCGCCTATTTCGCCGGTGTGGCCGGCTGAGCCGCGGCCTCGGTGCGGCTGAAAAACTCCCACATCACCTCATTGGCCGAGAGCGCCTGCGAGGGCGCGCCCTTGGCGCGGCGCACCGTCCCGCCGCCCGGCCAGGCATGGCCGCCGCTGTCGGTGACGCAGAGCTGCACCGCCGCGCCGCCGCGGCAGGCGGCGTAGCGATCGCAATAGGCGCCCGGCCGCTCGAGCACACGGCTGGCCTGGGCCTGGCAGGCGTTGCGGGCGATCCAGCCGGCCAGGGTGGCGGGCACCGAGCGGAACTCGGTGACCTGGCTGCGGTCGCGGAAGGCCTGCGGGCCGGCGCCGCCGCCAAACAGCACATGGTCGTCGTCGCGCGCGTGGATCAGCAGCACCGCGATCGGGCGCGCCGGGCTGCATTGCTGCGTGTTGTCGGTGCCGGCCACGGCGGCAATGCCGCTGAACAGATCGGCCGCCTCGCAGGCCAGGCGCTGCGCCATCATCGCGCCGTTGGACATGCCGGTGGCGTAGATGCGCCGCGCGTCCACCGGCAGGCGGGCCTGCACATCGGCCACCACGGCGCGCACGAAGCCGACATCGTCGACACCCTGGTCGCGCGCGCGGCCGCAGCAGTTGCCGGCATTCCAGGTCGCCAGCCGGCCGCCTGGAAAGGCGCTGCTGCCGTTCGGGAACACGGCGATGAAGCCGGCCTGTTCCGACTTGCTGATGAGGCCGTATTTCGCGTCATCGGCCTGCAGCTCCATATGCCCGCCGCCGCCATGCAGGGCCAGTAGCAGGGGCGCGGGCTGGCCGGGCGGCAGGCTGCGCGGCACATGCAGCAGGTAATGGCGCGTCAGCCCGCCATGCTGGAGGCTGAGGCGGTAATCGCCGGGCGCGCTGATGGGGCTGGCCGTGGCCGACAGGGCGCCGCAGGCCAGCAGCAGGGCACCGAGCAGGCGCGCACGCCAGCCCATCGCTCAGCCCCCCACCGGCAGCGCGGTGCGGTTCACCACATGCTGCAGCACGAAGCTCGAATGCACGCCGGTGACGCCCTGGATGCGCGTCAGCTTACCCAGCAGCAGGCTCTGGAAATGGTCCATGTCGCGCACCACCAGCTTGAGCTGGTAATCGGCCTGCTGGCCGGTGATGAGCAGGCATTCCAGCACCTCGGGCAGAAGCCGCACCGAGGCCTCGAAGTTGGCAAAGCGCTCGGGCGTGTGCAGGTCCATGGAGATATGCACCAGGGCCATCAGGCTCAGGCCCAGCTTCTTGGCGTCCAGCAGGGCGCGGTAGCCGGCAATCACGCCGGCCTCCTCAAGCGCGCGCACGCGCCGCAGGCAGGGCGAGGGCGAGAGGCCTACACGGTCCGCCAGCTCCTGGTTGGCGATGCGGCCATCCTCCTGCAGGACTTGCAGAATCTGCCTGTCAATTCGATCCAGCTCCATGACGATGGTCCACATTCCTAAGGTTGGCGCAATTCTCTGCCAATGTCCGCAAAGATCAAGCCATCTTCGCAATTTTCTGCCCCGCCCCGCCGCCTACACTGACTGCACTGCAATCAGCAGCGAACAAAACGACCGCCGGCCAACGCCACGCGGTGCAGGCGCGGCCCACCAAGACCGCTGGCCCTGCAGCCCGAACACCCCAGGCACCACAAGCGTCTGGGGTTGCGGCGTTGGCGCGGCGGCTGCCGCAGCGCTAAGGCCCGGTCTTCAAGCCCAGGTAGCTGGAGCCGCGGCGCTGCTCGGCGCCATAGTGCACGCCGAAGCCCCCCAGCTCCAGCTCGCCCAGCGTCGCCAGCGCCTGCTCCAGGCTCTCGCGCGTGAGCGGCGGCTTCGCGTGCCGCAAGCCCTCCACCAGCACGCGCGCGGCCAGGTAGCCCTCCAGGCTGATCGAGTCGAAGCTCTTCTCGCCGGCCTCGCGCATGGCCTGCTGGTAGGCCGCCACCACCGGGATGCTGCGATCCTCGGCATCGGGCACCACCTGGGCCACGGTCACGCCCTGCATGGCCGCGCGCAGGGCCTCGCGCAGGGGCTCCAGGCCGACAAAGGAGAGGCTGTAGAAGCGGCCCTTGAAGCCGGCCGCGCGCGCCTGCTTCACGAAGGCCGCCATGCTGGTGTAGGTGCCCACCACGAAGATCGCGTCGGCGCTGCTCTTGCCCACCAGGGCGTGCACGCCCTCTTGCACGTCCACGGTATTGCGCTTGAAGGTGGCCACCGCGCCCAGCGCGATACCCAGGGGCTGGATGCCGGCGCGCATAGCCTCCAGCCCGGCGCGGCCGAACAGATCGGCCTGGTACATCACGTTGAGGCGCTTCACGCCGGCCTTGTGCATGGCCTGCGTCAGCGCCACCGCCTCCTCGCGGTAGCTGGCGCGCACATTGAAGACCTGCGGGTTGCCGGACTCCGACAGGATGTCGGCGCCGGTGAAGGGGCCCAGAAAGGGGATGCGCCAGCGCCGCACATAGGGCAGGGCCACCTTGCTGGTGGGCGTGCCGACATAGCCGAACAGCGCCAGCACGCGCTCGTCCTCGACGAAGGCGCGCGTGTTGGCCTCGGCCTGCTCGGGTTCGTAGGCGTCGTCGCGCAGGTCCAGCACGATGCGCGCGCCGGCGATGCCGCCATGCTGGTTGACCTGCTCGAAGCAAGACCTGGCCCCGGCGTGGTAGCGCCGGCCCAGCGCCGCGGCGGGCCCGCTCAGCGCCGCCGAGGCGGCGATGCGCAACTCGGCCTCGGCGGCGGCGGCGCTGCCACCGCCGCCCGCCAGCAGACAGGCGAAGGCCCAGAGGGCGCGGCGGCGCGGGCGGTTCGGCATGGTGCCGAGCAGTCTTTCAGGTCCGCCGCCAAAAAGCAAACGCCCGCGGCCAGGTCCGCGCGTTTACCAGACCTTGCAGCGCTCGGCCTGCGGCTTGACCATCTGCTGCCCGGGCTTGCAGGCAAAGGCTTTCTCGAACTCGGGCATGTTCACCACCACGCCATTGATGCGGTAGCGGCCCGGCGAATGCGGGTTGGTGAGCGCCTGCACACGCAGCGCCTCGGGGCGCGCGTTGTTGCAGTCCCATTGCGCGAAGCCAACGAAGAAGCGCTGCTCGGGCGTGAGGCCGTCGCGGTTTTCCAGCGCCATGCCGGCGGTGTGCGCCTTCCAGGCCGACAGCGCCAGCACCAGGCCGCCCAGGTCGGCGAGGTCCTCGCCCAGCGTGAGTTTGCTGTTGATCTTGATGTCGTCGACGATGGTGTACTGGGCGTACTGGTCCACCACGCAGGCAGCGCGCTGCTCGAAGGCCTTCGCATCCTTACGGGTCCACCAGTCCTTCAGATTGCCCTTGGCATCGAACTGCCGGCCCTCGTCGTCGAAGCCATGGATCAGCTCGTGACCGATGGTGCCGCCGGTGTTGCCATAGTTGGGCGCGGCGTCGAGCCTGGCGTCGTAAAGCGGCGGCTGCAGCACCGCGGCCGGGAAGTTGATGTCGTTCATCTGCGCGTTGTAATAGGCGTTCACCGTCTGCGGTGTCATGCCCCATTCGCCGCGGTCCAGCGGCTTGCCGATCTTGGCCAGCTGGCGCCGGGCCTCGAAGGCGTTGCCGCGCTGCACATTGGCGAGGAAATCGCTGCGCGAGACCTCGAAGGCGCCGTAGTCGCGCCACTGGTCGGGGTAGCCGACCTTGTTGACGATGCTGTGCAGCTTGTCCATCGCGCGCGCCTTGGTGGCCGCGCTCATCCAGGGCAGGGCCCTCACGCTCTCGGCCATCGCGGCCTCGATCTCGCCGGTCATCTTCTGCGTCTGGGCCTTCAGCTCGGGGCTGAAGTTCTTCTGCACGAACTCCTGACCCAGGGCCTCGCCCAGCTGCGCGTCCACCAGCTCGACGCAGCGCTTCCAGCGGCTCTTGAGCTGCGGCACGCCATTCAGCGCCTGGCCGAAGAAGTCGAAGTTCAGCTGCACCAGCTCCTGGTTGAGATAGGGCGCCGCGCTGCTCACCAGCTGCCAGCGCAGATAGGTCTTGAGCTCGTCCAGGCTCATCGCCTTGAGATGCTTGTCCAGCGCCTTGAAGAAGGCCGGCTCGGTGACGTTGACGGTGTTGAGCCTGGCATCCACGCCGAGCGCGCGCCGGTAGGCGGCCCAGTCGAAGCCGGGGGTCAGGTCTTGCAGGCCGCGCGCGTTGAGCTTGTGGAAGGTCTTGTAGGGGTCGCGCTTGTCGACGCGGCTGAGCGTGGCGCGCGCCAGCAGGGTCTCGGTGGCCAGCACGCTGCGGGCGGCGGCCTGCGCGGCGGCGGGGCTTTCGCCCAGGGCCTCGAAGGTGCGCGCGATATGGCTGCGGAACTGCTCGCGCAGCTGCAGCGCCTTCTCGTCCTGCTGCAGATACATGTCGCGGTCGGGCAAGCTGATGCCGCCGGCCACCGCGAAGGCGATCACCTGGCTGGAGTTGGCGAAATCCTGGTTGGCGCCGAAGCCGAACAGCAGGCGGTCGTTGCCGCTGACCAGGTGCAGGGCGGCCAGCAGGGCCGGCAGCTGCTGCTTGCTGCCGAGCGCGGCGATGCGGTCCAGCAGCGGCTGCAGCGGCTTAAGGCCCTGCGCGTTGGCGGCCTCCTCGTTCATGCAGGCGGCGAAGTAGTCGCCCATCTTGGCCTGGTTGGCGCTCAGCTTGGCGCCGGCGGCGCCATCCCTGGCCAGCTGCTCCAGCGTGCCCCAGAGGTAGCGCTGGTTCTCGTTGGCCATCTTGGCATACACGGACCAGCGCGACTGGTCGGGCGGCACCGGGTTGTTGCTCAGCCAGCCGCCGCAGGCATATTGGTAGAGGTCCTCGCAGGGATCGGCCGTGCGATCCATCGCCGCCGGGTCGAGGCTGGGCGTGTAGGGCAGGCTGGCGAGGGGCGTCTCCTGGGCGACGGCCAGACCGCAGACGGCGGCGGCGGCGAGGGACAACAACAACTGCTTCTTGGGCATGGTGCGGCTCTTTGGTGAAGAGCCGGCATTCTCGGCCAAGCGCGGGCCGCGCTCAAAGGTCACCCAGCAGCGCCAGCAGGCGCTGCCAGAGCTTGTTGCCGGCCAGGCCGTTGCTCATCAGCACCAGGCCGCTGCCGCGCGCGGGCGCGAACTGGCTGAAACAGCGGAACCCCGTGCTGTTGGTACC
>Ga0208517_100150_pt1 | contig 38298 bp, 31 predicted proteins | sample LakWasM118_HOW13_2_FD_183932 | JGI IMG/M metagenome (GOLD analysis project Ga0208517, IMG submission 183932) | Freshwater sediment methanotrophic microbial communities from Lake Washington under simulated oxygen tension - Sediment Metagenome... | ecosystem: Environmental > Aquatic > Freshwater >... | reverse complement strand
TTATACCTCTGGTCGTGCTGCCAATGAGGCTGCGTTTTTGTATCAATTGTTTGTGCGCGAATTCGGCACCAACAATTTCCCAGATTGCTCCAACCTTTGCCACGAGTCGACCAGCATGGCCTTGCCGCCGACGGTGGGCATCGGCAAGGGTTCGGTGACTTTGCATGACTTTGAACATACTGACACCATCCTGATTTTTGGCCAGAACCCGGCCACCAACCATCCGCGCATGTTGGGTGAGTTGCGTGAAGCGGCCAAACGTGGCGCCCGTATCGTGGCGATTAACCCGTTAAAAGAGCGTGGTCTGGAGCGGTTTGCTGACCCGCAAAGCCCGTTTGATATGCTGTCTTTCAAGGGCAGTAAAATCAGTGATTTGTTTATTCAGCCTAAATTGGGCGGCGACCTGGCGCTGGTTAAAGGCATGATCAAATTCGTCATCCAGTGGGATGATGAAGCGATCAAGCATGGTGCCGAGCGTGTAGTCGACCTGGAATTTATCCAGCAGCATACCAATAACTTTGAAGCGATTGCCGCAGATGCACGCCAGGAAAACTGGGATGTGATTGTCGAAGAGTCGGGCGTGCCGTTGACGCAGATTGAGGAAATTGCACGTACTTATGCCACCGGCGATCGTGTGATTGCTACCTGGGGCATGGGCATTACCCAGCACAAGCATGGCGTCGCCACCATTAAAACACTGGTCAATCTGATGTTATTGCGCGGCAATATCGGCAAAGAGGGCGCAGGCCTGTGCCCTGTGCGCGGCCATAGCAATGTGCAGGGCAACCGCACGGTAGGCATTTATGAAAAGATGCCAGTGGAGTTTCTCGAAAGCCTAGAGCGCGTGTTTGATATCAAAGTGCCAAAAACGCCAGGCTACGATGCCGTCGGCGCGATTCAGGCCATGATAGACGGTAAAGGCAAAGTATTCTTTGGCCTGGGCGGTAACTTTTCGATTGCCACCCCGGATACAGACCGCACCTGGGAAGGCATGCGCAATTGCGATTTGACGGCACATGTGACCACTAAACTGAACCGCAGCCACCTGGTGCATGGCAAAGAAGCACTGATTTTGCCATGCCTGGGCCGTACCGAAATCGACACGCAGGAAACCGGTGCACAGGGCGTGACGGTGGAAGACTCCATGAGCATGGTGCATATCTCTTACGGCATGAACAAGCCTGCTTCGCCGCAATTGTTGTCTGAGCCAGCCATTGTGGCGCGCCTGGCACATGCCACGCTCAAACACAGCAAAACGCCATGGCTGGAATACATCAAGGACTACAGCAAAATCCGCGATGTCATTGAGCAGACCATGCCAGTGGCATTCAGGGACTACAACGAGCGTATCAAGCAGCCTGGTGGCTTCCGCATGCCGGTGCCTTCCAGCGAGCGTATCTGGAATACGCCTTCTGGTAAGGCCGAGTTCACGCTACAGGCCATCCCGCGTCATTCACCTATTCACCAGGCCCGCGAGCAATACGGTGACCAGCTGTTTGTGCTGATGACCACGCGCTCGCATGACCAGTACAACACCACGATTTATGGCATGGATGACCGCTACCGTGGCGTATTTGGCCAGCGCCGCGTGATCTTTATGAACCCGCTGGATATTGTGCGCATGGGCTTGCAGGCGGGCGACTGGATTAACCTGGTCAGCGTCTGGCAGGATGGCATTACCCGTCGCGCAGACAAGTTCCTGGTGGTGTCTTACGATATTCCGCAAGGTTGCCTGAGCGGCTATTACCCGGAAACCAATAACCTGGTGCCGCTGGAAAGTGTGGCTGATGGCTCACGTACGCCGACCTCCAAGTCTATTCCGGTCATTATCGAAAAAACCACTGCCCCTGAGGTCGCCAATGCTGCGTGAGTCTGATGATCTCGAGTTGCAGGCCCTAAACTGGCAAACAATGGATTTGCAAACTGTGGCTTTGCAAGCAATAGATGTGCAAGAAGATGCCGCCGTACAGGATGGTTTTATTGCTGACTATGTGCCCCTGGACCAAAGTACCGTATTGATGCTGGGCATTCTGGAGTTGTTGCATGCCGAGCACGAAGAAGGTCGGCCACATGTGTCGCTGGCGGTGATTTGCAAGCGTCTGGGCATCCGCATGAGTACGTTGCAACGCTTGATGACGGCACTCAGCGAGCAAGCGCTGGTCGAAGTATTTACACAAAAAGAGCGCCTGGTGGCTGCGCTGACCGCAGGCGGCGAAGAGGTTTCACTGGCGCTGCAAGCTGCCTAAATCACTGAGCCGACGGCTACAGGCCTGGCGTATAATGGCAAGCATCACAATTCCGCTCCCCGCTTGGCTACCATGAAGCTTTATGTCTCGTTTGCTGCCCGCATACGTGCAATGATCGATGAAGGCGTACTGCGGCCGGGAGACAGGATTTTCTCGGTGCGGCAAGCCAGCCAGAAATACGGGCTCAGCATCAGTACCGTGTTGCGGGCCTATCTGCAGTTGGAGCAGGATGGCATTATCAGCAGCCACCCGCAATCAGGTTACTACGTCACACCGCGCAAACGCCTGCAGCAAAAACAGGCGTCACCGTTGGCGAAAGATCTCAATTTGTCAGAGGTCGATGCCAGCAAGCTGGTACTCACCACCCTTAAATCCATCCGCGAATTTGGCACCGTCCCACTGGGATCTCCGTTCCCGGATCCACAGCTGTTTCCACTCAAACGTATCCACCAATACGAAAAAGCGCTCACTGATGATGAGGGCGAGTGGGGGGTGCTCAGTGATTTGCCGCCCGGCAACGAGATGCTACGCCAGCAGATTGCCCGCCGCTACCTGGCGAACGGTATGGATGTGTCGCCGGATGATATCGTCATCACGCACGGTGCGACTGAGGCCATTACCCTGTGCTTGCAGGCGGTTGCCAAGGCGGGGGATATCATTGCGCTGGAATCTCCCGGTTATTATGCGCTGGCGCATACGGTCGAACGGCTGGGCATGAAGGTGGCCGAAATGCGTACCGACCCGGAGTCGGGTATAGACCTGGATGCTTTGCGTGCCATGACCGATAATGTGCGCATTGCGGCGGTAATTCTCACCACCAACTTCCAGAATCCGCTGGGGTTTGTCATGCCTGACGAGAAAAAGCAGGCTTTGGTTGCATTTCTGGCAGAACAGAATATCCCGTTGATTGAAGATGACGTCTACGGCGAGCTGTATTTCAGTGAGACACCGCCGTTACCAGCCAAGGCCTTTGACCAGTCTGGCATGGTGCTGCATTGTTCGTCATTCTCAAAATCGCTGGCGCCTGGCTATCGCGTGGGCTGGACCAGCGCCGGACACTACCGCCAGGAAGTGGAGCGCCTGATGTTCCTCAACAGCCTGTCGCTGCCTTCGGCACCGCAGATTGCGATCGCCAAGTTTATGCAGCGCGATAGCTTTGACCAGCACCTCAAGCAGTTGCGGCACACACTGCGCTCGCAATATGTGCTTATCCGCAATGTGATTGAACAAAGTTTCCCGGCGGGCACGCAGCTGTCTGTGCCTAAAGGCGGTTATGTGATCTGGGTGAAATTGCCGCCTGCCTTAGATGCACTCGAGTTATACCGCGCGGCGATCAACAATGGCATCACCGTGGCGCCAGGGACAATTTTCTCGCGCAAGAAAGACCTTACCCACTATATCCGCCTGAATTTTAGCCATTTATGGACCCTGGCGATTGAGCAAGCCGTGCGTGATGTTGGCGCGCTTGTCTGTGACATGCTGGCGGAGACGCCGGGCCAGGATAAAAATACCGGGAGTGAATAAAGCGCTGTGTGTCGCGCTTGATGCCGTCAAATTCAAGCGCAAGAGTCGGAGTGTTTAATGCTGCATGATCTTGTATCTTGGAAGCATTGAGTGGAGAGATACAGGCATGGCAATTTCAAACAGCATACGCGCGCAGCAAACCCAGCAAGCGCAGCAAATCTTGAATGACCCGCGTTGGCAACAGGTCGTGGCACGCGATGCCAGTGCCGATGGCACTTTCTTTTATTCAGTGAAAACCACCGGCGTCTATTGCCGACCATCGTGCGGCGCCAGGCTGGCGCGCCCGGAAAATGTGGCTTTTCACGCCACCATCGCTGCCGCTGAGGCCGCCGGGTTCAGGCCATGCAAGCGTTGCAAACCTAACCAGGCCGCACTGGCAGATATCTATGCCGAAAAAGTAGCCATGGCCTGCCGTTTGATTGATGCCGCCGAGACTAGCCCCAGTTTAACGCAATTGGCTGCGCATGCTGGTTTAAGCCGCTTCCACTTTCATCGCGTGTTTAAAGCCGTGACGGGTGTGACGCCCAAGGCTTATGTGGCTGCGCACAAGTTGCAACAGTTGCGCCAACAACTGGATGCCAATATGAAGGTGACCGATGCCATTTATGCAGCGGGCTATGGTTCGAGTAGCCGTTTTTATGAAACCGCCAGCCAGGCGCTGGGCATGCAGCCTTCGCAATATGTGCAGGGTGGCAAGCAGGCGCAGATTTATTTTGCTTTGGCACAGTGTTCGCTGGGTGCAGTATTGGTCGCTAGAAGCGCCAAGGGTGTGTGCGCGATTGCCATGGGGGATGATCCGGCTTTGTTGTTATGCGCGTTACAGGATAGATTTCCATCGGCAAACCTGATCGGCGGCGACCCGGCTTTTGAGTCCATGGTTGCCACTGTGCTTGCTTTTATAGAGTCACCAAAACTCGGATTGAATTTGCCGCTGGATATTCAGGGCACTGTATTCCAGCAGCGGGTCTGGCATGCGTTGCGCGAGATTCCTTGCGGCGAAACGGTGACCTATAGTGCGCTCGCATCCCGGTTGGGCATGCCCAAAGCCGTGCGGGCAGTGGCCAGTGCTTGTGCCGCGAATACGCTGGCGGTGGCGATTCCTTGTCATCGGGTGATTCGCCAGGACGGTTCCCTGTCTGGCTATCGCTGGGGCGTCGCGCGTAAACAGGCCCTGCTTGCCAAAGAAACTGCTGACTGAGTTGGGGGAGTGGCGCGCTGTGCTGCGCGATATTAAAACTGTTTATTCCACTGGGTGAGCCAGGTACTGGCAGTCGCCTGGTCCATCGGCCTGGCAAAGTAATAGCCCTGGCCGTAGCGGCAACCAAGCTCGCGCAAGCCGATGGCAGCTAGCGTGTTTTCAACGCCCTCGGCAATGGTTTCCAGCCCCAGACTTTCTGCCAGCTTGAGGGTAGAGGCGACCACTTTCCTCGATTTTGACGAGGTCTCCATGGTGGTGACAAACGATTTATCAATCTTGAGCTCGGTAAACGGCAGTTTGGCCAACTGCGCCATCGAGGAGTAGCCGGTGCCGAAGTCATCGATGCTCAGCTTGAAACCTTCGGTCCTGAGTTGGGAAAGAATTTGCTGTGCTTCTTCAGGGTCGTGCATGGTGGCGGTTTCTGTGAGTTCCAGAATGACTCTTTCCGGTGCCACCTCCAAGGATTGGCTGGCGTTAACCAAGGCATTGGTCAGTGAGTGGTTTTTAATGCTTTTTGCCGAGATGTTCAGCGAAAATGACAGTGTTTTGCTGAGTGATCGAATAAAGTTGAACCCTGTTTCAATCACAATCTGCGTCAACTGGTCAATTTGGCCGGTTTTCTCCGCCACGGGAATAAACAATTCTGGCAGTTTGATGCCCAAGGTTGGGTGTTTCCAGCGCAACAGGCCTTCAAAACCTATCACCTTGCCACTGTGCAGTTCTATTTGTGGCTGGTAAAACAGGGTGAATTGCTTGTGGCGGATGGCATCATCAATGGTAGTGGCATCAACAATAAAAGATTGGGCGCTGATGTCGCTACTGGTGTGTGCATGCAGGTCCACCGACACCTGGTCGGTGAGCAGGTGTCTTAAAATATGCTGGTGAAACGGCTGGTAGAGGATGCCGCGGATATTCAGGTTGTGCTCAATGGCCGCGAGCTGCGCGGCAGGCAGCGTGTCTGTGCCTATACCACTACTTAAAATAATGGCGGATTGGCAATCCAGTTGCGCCAGGGTCTTTAATATCTCAATGCCATTAATGCTGGGCATGACGATATCAATCGCCAGGTGCGTGGGTTTCCAGGCCAAAAAAGCATCAATAAACAGCGAAGCATCGGCCAGTATCCTGACTTCAAATCCCAGGCTCCTGGCTTCGTTGGCAATCAAATTGGCATCCTGAACATCATCATCCAGGATTAAAAGCGTGCTTGTACGCATTGCGCAATCTCCTTTGTGATCTATTTAATACTGATAGATAGATCTCTTTTTGGTTCGATTGAGTATTGCAGGCGCTTCATGCAAAGCGCTTTCAGGCATGTGATGCAGGACATCGCAACGACAGATGCGATAGGTGGCCGGAGCGATTAAAGAATTGATATTAATATAGTTTTTGTAACAGCGGTGATTCTTATCAACTTTTAAGAGCCGGTAGGCTGGCAGGTCAGGCGGTTGGCATCAGTTTCACATCGGCCAGATAGGCTTGCACCTGCTCTTTAGGCATGGGTTTGGCAAAGTAATAGCCTTGAATCAACTGGCAGCCCATGGATTGCAAAAAGCGCACCTGGCTTTCAGTCTCTGCACCTTCGGCCACGCACTCCATATGCATGCCCTGGCACAGCGTCAAAATCGAGCGCACTATGGTTTGGCTGGTGGTATTGGTTTCAATATCCTTGACGAAACTGCGGTCGATTTTCAGTTTGTCCAATGGCAGGTGCTGTACATGGCTCAGGCTGGAGTAACCCGTGCCAAAATCATCCAGTGCTACTTTGGCGCCCGCTTTGCGTAGCAGGCCGATATTTTCCCGTGCGGTTTCAAAGTCTTGCAACAGGGCAGTTTCGGTGATTTCAAAGACAAAGCGGTCGGGGCCGAGCTGGCTGGTTTGCATCATGTGGATGAGTGCTTTAATCACGGCCTGATTGGTGACGTCGTAAGCCGATAAATTGAATGACAGCCGCATCGACTCTGGCCAGGTGGCCATTTCTGCCATAGAGCGGCTGAACATCAGTTTGGTGATGTCGGCGATCATGCCCAGGCTTTCTGCCACCGGGATAAACATGGCCGGTGACACGGCGCCTATGGTTGGGCTTTGCCAGCGCGCCAGGCTTTCAAACGCGCATACTTCGTCCTTGTCCATATCAATAATCGGTTGAAATACCGGGTAGAGCTCGGCGTGGATATCCGCTGTACGCAAAGCCTGGTCGATGCGGTTTAAATGCATGCGCTCTTGTTCCAGCGCCGCCGAGTAAATTTCCAGGTTGCCACGGCCGGTGCGCTTGACGTGATACAAGGCAAAGTCGGCATGTTCGTACAGGGTTTGTGCGGAGATATAGTCGTCGCAGATAATACAGGCGCCCATAGAGGCCTTAACGATAATGAGCAGGCCATCGATACTGATGGGTTGCGAGATCGCCTGGTTAATTTCGTGGGCAATCTGCTTGAGTGATGCGTGTTCATCGTCGGTGACCAGGTGAAACGCAAACTCATCACCACCCAGACGGTAAAACTGCACCTGGCCTGGCCTGACCAGTGCCAGCCGCTTGCCTACTTCCATCAGCACCAGGTCACCAATGTGATGGCCGTGTACATCATTGACCGGTTTAAAGTTGTCGAGATCCAGAATCCCTACTGCAAAACAGTCTTGCGTTTGCCTGGCCAGCGCCAGTTGCTGCTCGACCTGCACAAAAAACTGGCGCCGATTGGGCAACTGCGTCAACACATCCTGATTGGCCAGGCGCTGGTTTTCTTTTAACAGTGTTTGTGTTTCAAACGTGGCATTGACCCATTTATCGAACATGGTGGTGCTGCCACGCATGGTGATGAGCATGCCTACTTCAAACACCATGATCAGCAAAGTCATCAAATGCGCATGTTCAAAATCGCCGCGATAAATACAGGCGATGGCGGATGAAATCATCAGCAAATTGTAGGCATAAGCAGCTGGGCCCAGCTTGCTTAAAATAAACGCAAAGCAGAAACCGTATAGCGTGTTGTGGAAGATGAGGAAGTAGTGACCGAAGGTATCGGTGAGTGGGTAGAGGTAAACGCTGCGCCAAAAGGTAAAAAATCCGGCCAGGATAAAAACGATGGAGGCGATTTCTAGTCGTTTACGTATTTTGTCGATCGAAGGTCGTTCGTCGCGGTGCCAGAACCAGTACAGCAGCAGGCCGCAAACAATCATCATCCTGATCAAGGGCGTCGCGATTGATAGCGACCAGTGCACTTGCTTATTTAAAACGATCATTTGTATGCTGAGTGCGCTCATCGCCGTGAAGAGGGCGACAGGCACATCTTCGAGCAGGCTGTTATAGCGCGCTCGCAATACTTCATGGCTGGTCGTTTTAAAAAATGACATTGATTTTTTAGACTAATTATTGTCTTTTAGTTATTCAATATTAAGCATGCGCAGCCAGTTTTGATCTGGCAAACACAGCGCAATAAGCTTTCCAATTGTAGATTTGACCTGGCAACAAAAACTGGCAGCACATTGGGTGTGTCTTGTTTTTGCTCAGCCTAGGTCCGGCAGTGATTTTACTTTTATTTCAATATATTTAAATGGTTTATTACAGCCAATTTTTATAAAAGTGGTTGAAAGAAGCCGCCAGTATTTGCCGGATTTTAAATGCGTTGACATTTTTTAATTGAGAATCAATCCCTTATGAATTGCGTGGGGATGGCATGTGTTTTGCAAACAATCAAACTATTCAAAGTAGGGTGGTGGAATATGAGCGAAACACTGGCTTGGTGCGGCATCGATTTAAAGTGGGCTTATAGCGACGTTTTACGTCGCATCGGTCGTCGCACGGCGTGTGTGCAACGTGCCAAAGATATCCTGCATGATGCGCTGGTATTTTTTGCCGTGTCTAGCCATCCCGCGCGTGAAGAGTCGCCGCAGGCTTATTTGAATGGCATTGTGAACCACTTGCTGGTCGACGAATTTCGCCATAGAACGCGGTTTGTTGATGAAGACCAGATTGACGAAGCTGCGCTGATTCTGGAATGCACGCCCGAGCAATTGTATGAAACGCGGCAAAAACTGCATCATTTGCAACGTGTGGTCGATTTGCTGCCAGAAAAATGCCGCCAGGTATTCTGGCTCTACCACGTAGATGATATGAAGCAGCGCGAAATTGCCGCGCAACTGAATATCAGCACCAATATGGTGGAGAAACACCTGATTCGGGCCATGCTGGATATCCGGGCATTTCAACAGGCGATTCATTAAGCCTGCCGCTTATGTCTAAACCGCTCGCGCCAAAATCGTCAACGTCAAGGTCATCCACCGCTAAGTCACTCACGCTGAGTGAAATGGCTGCGCGCTGGTATCTACGTATGCGTGAGCATGCACACAACCAACGCGCGGCAGAGCATCATGCGTTTGAGCAATGGCTGGCAGATGACCCTAGTCATGCCGCCGAGTATGATAGTTTTGCCCACGCCATGAGGCAGCTGGATTCCACTGAGAGCTTGTCTACGCTGGCTGATGCCGCCGAGCAGCAGACATTTCTAGCGAATGAGGCGCGCCGCAAAGCCAAACAACAGCGTTTGGCACAATTGATGGTGGTCTGCTTTATTTGTGTCGCTGGCTTTTTCTCGCACCAGCAATACCAGGCCTGGCAAGCCAAGCCCGTCATGCAACTGGCCGCGCAAAACCCGGTCGGCCAAATTGTCACTAAAACGCTGGATGACGGCAGCAAAGTCACCTTGAGCGCCAAGAGTGACATGGAAGTCACCTATTATCGCCACGAGCGCCATGTGCTGCTCAAAGAAGGCGAAGCTATTTTTGAAGTGACCAAAGACCCGGATCGGCCATTTGTGGTTGAAACCGATACGGCAAAAATCACCGTCCTTGGCACGCGCTTCGCAGTCAATCGCCTGCAACAACTGGTGCGCGTGAGTGTCGATCATGGTCGTGTCAAAGTCGAGCCGCAGATGGAAAATACCGCCACACCAGCCGAAAACCAAACCATGATTTCACGCGAAATCACCAACGGCCAGGTGGCTGAGGTTTACCCGAATCACGCCATGGTGCTGGTCAACCGCCCGGCCTCCGATGCCTTCGCCTTTCTTAAAGGGCGACTGGTATTCGACCGTGCCGATACCAGCGAAATTGCCTACACCGTTTCCCGCTACCGGCAGAAACCAGTGCAATCACAAGGCAAACAGGTACGCAATATTTCTGCGGATATCAATATTCAGGATATCGACCAGTTTTTGCATGGTTTGCCTAATATTGCCCCGGTCAAATTGCAAGAAACCTCGCAATACACATTGCTCAATTCTCAGCACTAACGCTGCCATCAAGGGCGTCATCAGGTGACGCCCAGTCACGGTTTTTCATGTCCCATTTTTCTCACTAAAATGTAAATTTTTGATAGTGACGTCAGGTTTTTGTCTCGCTCACAGATGAGTCTTAGTACAGGAGAAGATCTGTGAACACATATAACAAGATAAATAGAAGAGGAATCCACACTGCGCTGACGGCCTTGAGCTTCATGGCAACGCAACCAGTGTGGGCAGAAGCATTGAATACCCAATTGCCAAAACAGCAAGAGGAGAGCTTTAGCGTGCCCGTGAATGTGGATATTCCGGCACAGCCATTGGCTAACTCATTGCATGACCTTGGCAAAGCCACCGGCATGAATATTTCATTCCCCAATGACGCCGTGTCTGGCAAAACTGCCCCTGAAGTGCGCGGCCGCATGACGCGCAAAGAAGCATTGCAGCGCGTGCTGGGTGAAAGCGGCCTAGAACATAAGGTCGAAGGCAACAATATTTTTATTCAAAAGCCGCCGAAACAAGACAAAAAAGACCTGCAGCTCGACAAAGTCGAAGTCCGTGCCAAACGCTTTTATGAGGTTGGCCCATTGCCAGGTTTAGGGTTAACAAAAGAAGAGATTCCCGGCAACGTACAAAGCATTTCTGCCAAAGAGATTAAAGAGGCGCATTCGTTAAGTATCACAGACTTAATGAACCGTAAACTGCAATCAGTCACGGTGAATGATTACCAAGGCAATCCGTTTCAGATGGATGTGCAGTACCGTGGTTTTACGGCAGGGCCACAGATTGGTACGCCGCAAGGCCTTAGTGTCTTTTTGGATGGTGTTCGCATCAACGAACCATTTGGTGATGTGGTGAACTGGGACATGATCCCAATGAATGCTTTGGCAGGTGTAGATGTGTTTCCTGGCTCTAATCCCATCTTCGGTTTAAATACGCTGGGAGGTGCTTTTGCAATGAAGACCAAGGATGGTTTTAGCAATCCTGGTGCTGATGTTGACATTCTTACGGGCTCATTTGGGCGTAAGCAATTACAACTTGAAGGTGGTTGGAACAACGGTACAGTTGGCTTGTTTGCAGCAGGGAACTTCTTTTTAGAGGACGGCTGGCGTAAAAATTCACCAAGTAGAGTCAATCAATTTTTTACCAAGGCTAGTTATCGTGGAGACAAACTTGACCTTAATTTAAGTGCTTTATTGGTACAAACCAATTTAGTAGGTAACGGTTTGCTGCCATCGCAAATGTATGAGCAAGACCGTAATGATGTTTTTACTTCGCCAGATAAAACAAAGAACAAGCTTGGTCAGTTTCAATTGTCTGGTAGCTATTTTGTGGATGACAGTTTCACAATTACCGGCCAAGTTTACAGGCGAAATAGTAAGCGCCAACAAAAAGGTTCTGATGTATTTACGGATTATAACGATGATGGAGTGCTTTCGCGTCGTAGGCCCAATGCTGGCGAGGAGTATACCTGTTTGTTTGCTAGCAGCAATGCTTATGGTATCCCAGATTATTATGTGATTCCTGTTAATGAGACTGCTGGTCAGGCTTTGACGGATGTGAATTTATTAGGAGGGGCAACGACCTTCGTTGATGATTATGTCAATAATGGCTTTGTTCCTTCTACTTATGACTCATATAAGAATAGTGCCCTAGATGCCCAATACGCAACTGCAATTAAATTAGTTCATGATTTTTATAGGAACGCTAAAGAAAGCATTATATATATTCAAGGTGGAGCCTCTCCTTCCGATGGTGGCCCGAACATTACTGACTCTTTTGGTAACACCGTTCCATCGTATACAACTGGAGCGGATGTGTTTAATAGCTCAACTTTTACTCCACTTTTTGGCGGCACAGATAATATTCTTTATAACGCTGATACATATTTCTATACGACAGCAGCTAATGGTGATTTGATTAAAAATCATGTGATCTTTACGGCTCCTACGAATGCAGATGCCTGTGCTGCTGCAAGAGCTGCGGATGGGGTGGCGACACAACCTTACAGTCAGGTTGATGCGAGTGGTAATCCTGTGTTTATCGACGGCGCAACTGCTGGCGGAAATGCGCCGGGTGTTGTAGAGGGGACGCCGACCGGAATAGTCACCAATAATCAAATTGAACAAATAGTTGATGGCGCATCACTTCAATTCAACTGGAACCTTGATAAGCACAAGTTTATGGTGGGGTTGTCGATTGACGTTGCAAATGCCGACTACAGTAATACTAGCCAATTAGGATTTTTGGATGCTAATCGTAAGGTTTACCTCGACCCTGACCAAGCTGCACCGCAATTTATTGGCGCCATGCAACCCATTGAAAATAATAATTTTGAGGGAACACAGACGACCAAAAGCATTTATTTCAGCGAGACCTGGAGCCCTGTCGACTCTGTACATATCACAACTTCTGGCCGCTATAACCAGACACAGACCAAAAGTAAAATCGCTGCCAGATACGGTATCGGCTCTATTGCCATAGGCGATTTAGACGGTATTCCCGATCAATACAATACCTGTAATGGTGATTGCACAACAAATCCACCTCCAGTCAACTATAGAGAGTCGCGCTTTTTGACTAGTCAGCTAGATGCTGCAGAAACTGAGAAATTTAGTTTCTACTCTTTTAACCCCTCTTTGGGCGCTACTTGGCAAGCAAAAGAAAACCTAAATCTGTTTGCAAACTGGTCACAAGGTACTCGGGTACCCAGTGTTGTTGAGTTAGGTTGTGCTTTTGACGACACACCAACGCCCGGTACCGGTGGCGTTGTTGGACCCAAAAGTATTGTTGAGAATCGCCAGTGCACCCTGCCCACAACACTGTCAGGTGACCCCTTTCTACCCCAGATTAAAGCGACGAGCTATGACATTGGTATGCGTGGCACATTCGATACTTCCTCCCAGTTTGATCGCCTGGATTGGAATGTCGGTGCTTATCAAACTGACTTAAAAGATGACATCTATTTTGTTGCCGTAGGCAATGGGGCGGGATTCTTTCAGACAATCGGTAAGACGCGGCGCCGTGGTATTGAGGCCGGCCTCTCTGGCAAAAAGGATAAATGGGGGTTTGGGGTCAATTACTCCATTACAGATGCCACTTTTGAAGATAACTTTTTAATGCTTAGTAATGACAATAGTAGTGCAACAAGAGTGCCTGGCTACGGTAATGTCATTGAAGTGAAAAAAGGCAGTCGTATGCCTGGTGTGGCCTTGCAAAACTTGAATGCTAATGTGAGTTACGAGATTACTCCTGCATGGAGGGTGAGCTTAAGCACTGTTGTGCACAGCGATAGTTTCTTAAGGGGTAACGAAAATAATGAGCATAAGGTGGGGGTGATTCAGGATCGAGGTCAAGGGGCAGTTGGCAATGCTCTGCTGAGGCCAACAAGCAACCCCGGCAAAGTAGATGGCTATGCTACTTTTAACTTCCAAACCAGCTACAAAATTAGCAAAGAGTGGTCCGCCACGATGTTGATCAACAATATTTTTGATAAAGAGTATTTCACAGCAGGGCGCTTGGGGCGCAACCCATTCTCACCTAGCATCAATGGCGCAATTGGCCCAGACGGCTATAACCATAATTCAAACGATTGGTTGAGCACTAATTTTATTGCGCCAGGCGCACCGCGTGGCGTTTGGTTTAGCTTGAACTGGCATTTCGCGCCCGATTAAACGCCAGGCATCCCGGGAAGAAGTCCTGATGAATTTAAGTGTGTATTTGATTAATGTGCTGCAAACGACTGTTGTTCGTGCAAACGTAGATGTAGTGACAGATTTACTGGATAGGCACTTGCGAACCGCTCGTGTTAATCAACGACAACAACCATAGAACTCACGAGGAACTAATCAAGTTGTGGTGGATTGGTGATGCGAGCAGCCGCAAATGCTCGGTAATTGTAACGCAAAAGGGAGCATCATGAAAAATCGTCGCTTGGGGTTGGCACTACTCTCTGTATTTGGGCTGTTATCAACGGAAGCATTTGCTGCTGGTGCGTTCTGTGCACTGCCTGCTGCGCCTACGGGTTCAGCTTATATCAATGCATACAATGATGGCAGAGTAGTTCCACCTTTGGTGGGGCCACCTGTAACAGCGTTGCAGGCGAGGATGAATTTTGGTACGACTACAGATGCTGGCTCGGCAGGTTTGTGCGAAATTACGGCTTTATCAAATGATAGTGCAGCACCTTTGCCTGGTTATGGAGTGATTGCGGTGGTATCTGCTACCCGTATCATCCCCTCTATAACGGGTGGTACAACCAGTATTGGTCAAATTGTTGAGCGTATCTGGCGCAAGCCTGCAGCAACCTCACCGGTCACCCCAACAGATATGTGCATTTTGGGTACAAAAGTCTCAAATTTAACCAACACGGATCATGATGCAAGTGTGGCAGGCATGCAATATTTAAAAATCAACGATATTGTACGTGGCGGATTTAGTAGCTCAGGTACGGTGAATGTTGGTTATTTCAAGCAAGCCACCAATGCCAATCGTACCTATCGTATTGGCCGAACATTTACCTCTGTACAACATCGGGCATACAAGTATGGAAGCGTTGGTGATGGCGTGGCAACGATGCCTCAGACACAAAATAATGGCTTGGGCTACATGGATCTCCCCCCTATTGGTGGATCCGCCACGTTGAATATAAATGGAGTAAATACGCCGATTGGGCCAGGAGTGATAGCGACCACAGGTGGGAATGCTGCTTTACAGGAGGCTCAAGTCAATAGTAACTGGGTTGATTTTACTACGGACAGTGTTTATGTGAATTGGGATGGTTTAACTACAAGTCCGGTTTCTACAATGAACTATATTGAGTTTGCCTGTAATTCCGACAGTGCGGCCACGATTAATACCACCTGGGTTAAACCCGATGCGATCCGTTTTCGCCAAACCGCACAAGAGAATACTACTTTTAAAGAAATCAGTGTTTTTGGCTATGCACCACCTGGTGCAACGCTGCCATAACGGCCGTTGCATAAAGGCCTTGATGAACAAGCATTCAACGACAACAACCTTAGAACTCACGAGGAACTAATCAAGTTGTGGTGAATTGGTGATGCGGGCAGCCACAAATGCCTGCTAATCGTAACGTAAAAAAGGAAATACCATGAATAACGTTAAATTGAAATTAGCGGTTTTTGGAGTGTTTAGCCTTGTTTCAGCACAAGTGTATGCTGCAGGTACTCTGTGCTCTTTGCCTGCTGCACCAACAGGTTCTGCCTATATCAATGCTTACAATGATGGTCGTGTAGTCCCACCATTAGCTGGTCCTGATACAACAGTATTGAATGCAAGAATGAACTTTGGTACGACAACGGATGGTGGGTCTGCAGGATTGTGCGAGATTACCAGTTTATCAAATGATAGCGCTCCACCTTTAACTGGGTACGGTGCAATTGCCGTTGTTTCAGCTACTCGTACTATTCCTTCCGTAACGGGAGGGTCAACGAGTATCGGTCAAGTGGTCGAGCGTATTTGGCGTAAGCCCGCAGCCACTGCGCCTGTTACCACAACAGATATGTGCATTTTGGGCACAAAAGTGTCGAATTTAAGTAACACAGATCACGATTCTGGCACAGCGGGTACGCAGCTGTTCGAGGTCAATGATATTGCTCGCGGTGGTTATAGTGGTTCAGGTACTGTTGGTGTTGGCTATTTTAAACAGGCTACGAATGCATCTAGGCTTTATCGTGTAGGCAGAACCTTCACCTCTGTACAGCATCGTGCTTATATGTATGGTGCTGGTGCAACCCTTGCACAGCAGCAAAATAATGGTACTGGCTATGTTGACTTGCCTCCAATTGCGGGCTCAGCAACGTTAAATATCAATGGTGTTAATAGCGGTATTGCTGCCGGTGTTGTAGCCAGTGTTGGTGCATTGCCAACTACTCTGCAAGATGCGCAAGTGAACAGCAACTGGGTTGATTTTACGACTGACAGTGTGTATGCCGATGATGATGGTTCGACCAACCCAGTTTCAACAATGAACTATGTAGAGTTCGCTTGTAATTCAGACAGTGCTGCAACAATTAACTCCACTTGGGTTAAAACTGGTGCAATTCGCTTACGTCAGACTGCTCAAGAAAATACTACTTTTAAAGAAATCACTATCGATGGTTATGCTCCTCCAGGAGCCACTCTGCCTTAAGTTTTGAGGCAATTTAGTTGAACTTGGTGCAAGGGGTCTTTGCCTTGCACCTTCTTTAAAATAGTTTGGAGAATAACATGGCTTATAAAGTATTTAATTCGACTGAAACTGAATACACTGGCACTTCCGGTGCGGATTATATTATTGGTAACAACCTGGGTAACGTCATTGACGGCGGTGCTGGAAATGACATTATTGTTGGTGGTGCAGGTGATGATATTTTAGTCGGTGGTGATGGGAATGACATCATATCTGGTGGTGCCGGGAATGATTTAATCGATGTCGGTAATGGTAATAACATTGCTGATGGTGGTGACGGTTTTGATAACATTTTTGGTGGCAGTGGTAATGATATCTTGAGTGGTGGTGCTGATAGCGATGAGATTTATGGCGGCGCTGGCGACGATATCTTAACCGGTGGTGCTGGTGTTGACTATGTTCAAGGGGATGACAGCACTGCAGGGGATGAAACCATCGATGGAAACGTGTTTTTAGTGACCTCTGATGACGTGTTAATTGGTGGCAGTGGTAATGATACTTTCGTTGTTGGCAGCGAAGAAGATGCAACGGGTGTAAATATTGATGCAGGGGTTTCTGATTTAGATAACTCTGGCAATCAAGCGCGTTACGTCAACTTAACTGAAGATGAGGGTTCCGAAGAGATTTTGGCAATCGATACCGTAACAGGTTTTGCGGTTGAGTTAGAGGATCAGGAAATGTCTGAGGAGGCGGAAACGGATGTTCGATTGAATATTGTTACCCGTCCTGGATCATCTGCTATCAGTACATTTGCTACTACTATTGCTGGTTACAATGCAGTGGATACATTAGCCTTTACCCAATCTGGCGAGTTTGAGGAAATTGTTTTTTCGGGTATTGAGCGTATCGAGCTTTCAAGTGGTGTAAACATTACTCTGGAAGCTGAGCAATTGGAAGAGAATGGAGAGTCATTAGAGGTCGGCGTATTAAACCCAGGCACCCACATCTACGGCGTCGCTGGTGGTCCAGTTGAAACTGTTACTCTGGAACTCGAGTTTGAAGAAAACACTTTCGAACCAGCCGCAACCATCGTTGGCGCAACGCCAGTGACTTATGAAGCTGCCGTATTTGAGGTGGATGATTATTCAGTAGCTAACTTGTACCACAACGTTGACGTGATCTACGATGCATCTGAAGGTGAGGCTGGTAGCTTCACGCGCATTGATGGTGCCAACGAAGGTAGTGACGCGCACGAAATCGTTTACGGTAGCGATGGCGTGGATTACGCGACCATGCGTTTGGGTGATGACACTGTTTATGGCAATGGTGGCAATGACTTGCTGATTGGTCATGGCGGTGCTGACTATCTGGATGGTGGCGAAGGCAATGACATTTTTGTGATTGGCGGTTTTGGCAGTGGTGTGCAAGGCACGACTTCTAAAGCGGATGACGGTAACAAAGAGTGGATCGCTACTGGCGCTAAACACGATGTGATCGTTGGTGGTGATGGTGTGGATACACTGCGCATTACGACAGGTATCGGCGCTAACACCAAGGCGAATGGTACCGTTGTGCTCAACAACGATAACTTCAAGTCTATGGAAGTGGTGCAGGTGGGCGGCACGGTTGGCCGCTTGAACGTTGAAGATACTGCGTTGCAGTTGCTCAATGATCATTACTACTTCAAAGCCAATGGCTCTGTCGCTGATTTGTCCAATACCTTGGGCAACAATGGCGGCACGATCAACAATGTCGTTGTTGATGCTTCTGGCCTGACGACTAATGGCTTGCGTTTTGAAGGCAATGCTAACCAGCAGACCTTTATCGGTACCAGCAAGGCTGACGTATTTGTTGGCAATGGCGGTAACGATACGCTGACTGGCGGCGGCGGTGCGGATACCTTTGTATTTGGCAAAGTGTATGAGCAAGTTGTCACTGGCTCTTCTACCACTGTGCAAACCTACACCAACACGGCGTTTAACCTGACCGGGGTAGACACCATTACTGACTTTACCCGTGGCACCGACAAAATCGAGTTGCACCTGGATCAGTACAGCCAGTTGGCAGGGTTCAATGCCAGCATGTTGCGTGTGAACAGCACAGGCACTGCACAAGATGCTAATGATTACCTGGTATACAACACCACCACCAAAACCCTCAGCTATGACGCTGACGGCAATGGTAGCGGTGCGAAGGTAGACATTGCCATCCTGACGGGCGTGAATACATTGTCAACCTCTGACTTTGTGATCGTGTAATAGAAATGTTGCGGGTGGGGCAACCTACCCGCAATCATTCGCTACAGAATTTCCTATTGTGAAAATGTCTTCGCAAGCTGAATCCATCAAGCAAGTCATGTCCCAACTCTGGCCGCTATGGCGCAAGGCCTGGCTGTTTGGGGTGGTGACTCATCTGCTGATCCTGGTGCCCTCCTGGTACATGCTGGAGGTGTATGACCGCGTCATCAATAGTCGTAATGTCTCAACATTGGTCATGCTGACACTGTTGGCCGCCTTTGCTTACCTGGTGATGGAAGCACTGGAATGGCAGCGCCGCAATGTGTTGCAAGCCGGGGCAAAGTGCTTCGAGCAATTATTGCAACAACAGGTATTTGAGCGCGTATTCGCAGCCAAATTGGCCATGCCGATGTTTCCTGCGCAGCAGGTATTTGCCGATTTTTCTACCCTCAAAAATGCCTTGCATTCTTCTGCCTTGCTGGGCCTGATAGATGCGCCTTTTTGCCTCATTTTTTTATGCGCCGTGTTCTGGATTCATCCGGCACTGGGCGTACTCACTTTGTGCGGGCTGGCGATACAACTCGCATTGACCGTGCACAACCAGTCACATGTGGCACCCTTGATGAAGGAAGCCAACCAGCATGCGCTGGAATCACAACGTTATTTTGCCAGTATCAGTCGCCATGGTGATGTGATGCATGCCATGCACATGCTGGCCCCGGTTGAGCAGCGCTGGTTGCAGCATCAGCACGGATTTTTATGGCAACAGGCACAAGCGTCTGAGCTGGCAGGCAAAAGTGCAGCCGCCTCGCGTTGGCTGCAAACCTTGCAAACCAGCCTGATTTTAGGCCTGGCCTGCTATCTGTTTATTGCCGGTGAGTTGTTTAATGGTGGCGCCATGATGATTGTCGCTTCAATTTTAGCGGCCCGCGTGCTAAGCCCGCTGGTGCAATGTGTGGGGCACTGGAAAACCTACGAGCAAGCCTGGACAGCTTATCAGCGTATCGCCAGCTTGATGGCGAATGCCAGCGCGACTACAGATGGGCTGGTGCTGCCACCACCTACAGGTGAGGTGACTGTAGAGCAACTGAGCTATGCCATACCGCAAGCGGGTAAATCCTCGGCGGAGGTGTTTATCCGCCAGGTGCAATTTAAATTAACTGCCGGGCAAGTGCTGATTGTGGCGGGGGCTTCCGCCTCGGGTAAAACGACCCTGGCAAAGTTGCTGGTCGGGTTGCTGGCACCCAACAGTGGCCGCGTACGGTTTGATGGCGTGGATGTGCATCGCTGGGACAAAACGCAATTAGGGCCGCACCTGGGGTATCTGGCGCAGGAAGCCGATCTATTTGATGGCCCGATTGTAGACAATATTTGCCGCTTTCAGGCGCCTGACCGCGAAGCCCTCACTGAGGTGCTGACCTTGCTCGGGATGTACGAATGGGTACATCAACTGCCTGATGGCCTGAACACGGCGATTGGCCAGTCTGGCATGCCGCTTTCTGGCGGCGAGCGCCAGTTGATTGGCCTGGCGCGAGCTTTTTATGGCAGGCCGCGCATTGTGGTGCTGGATGAGCCTAATGCCAACCTGGATACCACCACCGAGCGCACCTTGCAGCAGGCGATTGCACACCTGAAGCAGCAAGGCACAACTTTTATCATCATCAGCCATTTGCAGCACATTTTAAGCATCGCCGACCTGATGTTGGTGATGTGCCAGGGGCAGATGATCCGTTACGGCAAACCGGCAGAAGTGCTGGCAAGCTTTCAAACAGCGTCTGTACAAGCAGGGCCTGTAAAAACAGATTCAGGAAAGGTAGCACAGTCATGATGCTCACACGCTCACATGCATGGCACCCGCCGCTGTGGTCTTTTATGCAGCCGTTTCGTGGGGCTTTTTTGCAAATGGTCTGGCTCAGTTTACTGACCAATGTGCTGATGCTGGTCCCTACCTTGTATATGTTGCAGCTGTACGACCGGGTCATGCTCAGCCGCAATACGCTGACGCTGGTGGCAATCACAGTGTTAACCGCAGGGTTGTTATTGCTGATGGCTGGCGCAGACTGGTTGCGCAGCTTATATGCGATTAAAACCGGCGTGCAGTTTGACCTCACATATGGCAAGAAAGTGTTTGCTGCCGTGTTCGATGCACGTCACCCCCAGCACCGACCACCTGCCGAGTCATTGCAGCAATTAACTGCCATTCGCCAGTTTATGACTGGGCAAGGCTTGTTTGCCTTGCTGGATATCCCCTGGAGCATGATTTACATCCTGGTGCTGTTTGCCTTGCACCCGGTGCTGGGCGCCACGGCCATGGTTTTTTGCCTGGTGCAATGCGTGGCAGCGTTGTGGAATCAACGCATGACAGCATCGCCTGCGCAAAGCGCACAGGCGGCAAAACACAGCACTGAATATTTTTTGCAGCAAAAAATCCAGCATTTGCACACCAGTTATGTGTTGGGCATGTTGCAAACCCTGCGCCAGCATTGGCAGACGTTGCTGGCAAAACAATCACTGGCAGAAGAGGCCTGGTTAAACGCCAGTGACCGTAGCCAGTTTGTCAATAAATGGGTGCGCTACACCTTGCAGTCGCTCATGCTGGCGATGGCGGCCTGGTTGACCATACGTGGTGAAATCAGTGTGGGTTCCATGGTGGCGTCAAACGTGCTGATTGCCCGCGCTTTGCATCCGTTTGATGTCATGGTGCACAGCTGGCGCCAGTGGTTGCAGGCGCAGACCGCCGCGACAGATTTGCAGAGCTTGTTGAACAGCGCGGCTGTGTCGGCACAAGCAGTGCCACCTGCGATAAGCCTGGTGCGGCCTTATCAATTGGAGTTGAGTGCCGTTGGTGTTATCGCTGCTTCGCGCCGCTTATTGCACGAAGTGAGTCTGGCCATTCAACCTGGACGGTTGCTGTGTGTGATGGGGCCATCGGGCGCGGGCAAAAGTACTTTGGCACGCTTGCTTGTCGGCGTAGTGTCACCCACGGCTGGCCACTATCAAATTAATCAATCTACCCTCACGGCAGACAACGCGCGTGCGCTGATGACCAGTGTGGGTTATTTGCCGCAACAAGTGTCTTTGCTTGAAGGCACCATCGCCGAAAATGTGGCCAGGTTTGGCCCACTGGACAGCCAGCATATTTTGCAGGCCTGCCAGCGCGTGGGGTTGCACGAAGCGATTTTGCGTTTGCCACAAGGTTATGACACCCGGCTGGATGAGCAAGGTTTGCCGCTGTCTGGTGGGCAACGGCAGTTGCTAGGGCTGGCGCGTGCCATTTACAAAGAGCCTGCCTTGCTGGTGCTGGATGAGCCCAATGCCAGCCTGGACGAATTTGGTGAGGCCAGGCTCATGCAATTGCTACAAGCCTTGAAAACCCTGAATACCACCATTGTGGTGATCTCGCACCGTTCCGGCATCCTCAAGATTACCGACGATCTGCTGGTACTTAAACGCGGCGAAGTGTTACACCATGGGCCGCGTGAGGCGGGAATTGTTTACTTAAACCAATTACATGCTGCTTCCAGCAGTGTAGCGACGGAGCCTGCATGACAACAAATCCTATTATTGCTGACAATGTGCACGTCATTGAGTCGTATGCGCAAAGTGTCAGCCAGACGCGAAAGGGCGCTGCCATCCTGTTGTTGGGTCTAGCCGGCTTTGTACTGTGGGCGGTGTTTGCGCCGCTGGATGAGGGCGTGCCCACCGAAGGCGTGATTAGCGTCGAAACCAATCACAAGGTGGTCCAGCATTTAACGGGCGGCATGGTCAGTGTCTTGCAGGTGCATGAAGGGCAAGAGGTGCAGACAGGTGACGTGCTGTTTAAACTCGATGCTCAGGCCAGCAAGGCGCGCTATGAGGAGGTGTGGCAGCGCTACGCAGGGTTACGTGCGCAGGAGGACCGCTTGCGTGCCGAGCAAAGCCATCGTGCCGTGATTGATTTTCACCCTGATTTGACCAGCCAGCAGCAGGATCCGTTTATACAACAGCACATGCATAACCAGAGCCAGTTATTGGCCGCCAAGACTGCGGCACTGGCGGCCGATATCGCGGCTAAAAGGGAGTCTATCGCCGGATACCAGGCGCTGATTGAAGGGTATCGCGGTGTGTTATCCAGCCATGAATCACAACTGACCTTGCTCGAAGAGCAATTAAAAGGCGTGCGTGCATTGACCGCAGAAGGGTATGCGCCGCGCAACCAGCAGAATGACCTTGAGCAGCGCGTGGCTGCGCTGTATGGCGAGCGCGCCAATACCCAGGCCAATATGACACGTGCCCAGCGGGCGATTCTTGAGTTGCAGCAGCAAATCAATCAGCGTAACCAGACCGAGCAGAAAGAAATTGATGCCGAGATGGCGCAGGTCAAATTGCAGGTGGAGGCCGATGCGCAGAAAGTGCTGGCTTTGCGCCAGGAGCTGGGGCGGACTGAAATCCGTTCACCGGCGTCTGGCCAGGTAGTGGGGTTGCAGGTGCATACGGTAGGCGCGGTGGTCCAGCCTGGCCAAAAGCTCATGGATATTGTGCCATCCGGCGAGGCATTGATTGTCGATGCGCAAATCCCGCCGCATCTGATAGACAAGATACACGTCGGTCAGGCCGCAGATATCCGTTTTTCTACCTTTGCCAACAGCCCGCAGTTACTAGCAGAAGGGCAGTTAAAGTCGGTCTCCAAAGATTTGTTGAGCAAACCGGCCGCCACTATAGAAGGTAGCCAAAGCTATTACCTGGCGCGCGTGATACTCACTGACAAAGGTATGCATGCTTTGCAGGGCCGCCAGTTACAGCCTGGCATGCCGGTGCAAGTGGTGATTAAAACCGGCGAGCGTACGCTGTGGAATTACCTGATGCATCCGCTCAGCAAACGCCTGGCGGCGTCGATGAAGGAAGAGTGATGGAAACACGTTCTCAGTGGCTGTGCGAGCGAATTGCGGCGTTGCGCGGTACTCGCAATCCTCATGTACAACTACGTACATTCCGGTTCCTCCGTTCCGTGCGCCTTGCACTTCATCTCGCTCGCTCACTGATTAAGCGTTTCCACATGCTCAGAAGTGTATTGAAAGCATGCACCGTCACTATCCTCTTTGGCTGTGCTTCTGTATATGCCCTCGAAGACCTGAATGGCCTGTATCAGCTGGCGCTGACCAATAACGCTGACTATCGTGCGGCATTGGCGAATACCGAGGCCGAGCGTGAGGAGCTGACCAAGGCGCGTGCGCTGTTTTATCCCAAAGTGCAACTGGGGTTGACCAAAGGCCGCGGCAATACTGACCATACGACGCAAACAACGCTGGGAGCGGTGAATACCGAGTTGGACTATTCGCTGGAAAATTACAATCTTTCGGTCAAACAACCTTTGTTTAACCGCGAAACAATGGCGATTTATGGCGGGGCCAAGTCGTATGTCAGCGCACAAGAATCCTTGCTGGAACAGGAAAATGCCAAGCTTATTCTCAAACTGGTTTCGGTGTACCTGGAAACCTTGTATGCGCAAGACCGGGTCAGTGTGCAGCAACGCAAAATTGACGCAGTGAGCCAGCAATTGCGTCAGGCCGATCAGCGCTATGTGCGTGGCAGCGGCACGGTGGTAGAGGTGAGTGAGGCGCAGTCTAACCTGGATGTGGCAAAGGTTGAGCACATACAGGCCAGTAATGATTTGCTCTCCAACCAGCAGAGCCTGCAGATGTTGACCGGGGCGCCGCAGGGCTTGTCCGCCGCCCTGGTGGTGGATGGACTGCGTGGATTAAATGCCTCGACGCAGTCTCTGGATCACTGGCTGTCATTGGCGCGGCAGCATCATCCTGAGTTGGCCGCAGCCTACCAGAACGTCGAGGTCGCCAAAAAAGATATCGAAAAAAAACAGGCCGGGCATTACCCGACGCTGGACCTGGTCGGCGTGCGTTCGTATAGCCAGAACGACAGTAACAACACGCTGGGCTCGCGCTTTGACACCACCACCATTGCCTTGCAGATGAATGTGCCTTTGTTTGCCGGTGGTTACGTGAATGCCAATGTGCGCCAGAGTGCCAGCCGCCTGACGGCCAGTGAAGAAAGCATGACGGCCAAGTCACGCGAGATTGAGTTCAATGTGCGCAAATATTACCAAAGCTTGCAGGCACAACAACAATCTATCAGTGCTTATCAACAAGCGGTGCAATCAGCCAGCGTGGCTCTCGATGGCACGCAAAAAGGCTTTCTGGCCGGGTTTAAAACCAATCATGAAGTGCTGGATGCACAGCAAAAACTGTTTACCAACCAGTTGTCGCTGACCAAGGCTTATTACAGCCTGATCAGCGACTGGGTCAATTTGCAGTTTAGCAGTGGCTTGCTGACGCTGGAGACGCTTAACCGCGTGAGCCAATTATTTACGCTCAACAAATAAGGAATAGACATGATGTGCGCAAAGGGGATGAAACAGGCTGGGTTTACCTTGCTGGAGTTGCTGGTGGTGATGGTGATTATCGGCCTGCTGGCGGGCTATGTCGGCCCCAAGTATTTTGCCCAGATTGGCAAGTCGGAAACCAAAACGGCCAAGGCGCAAATCGAGGCATTGTCGCGTGCGCTGGATACTTATAGATTGGATACCGGCCATTACCCGGCGACTGAACAAGGCTTGGCTGCCCTGAATCTCAGACCGGATGCTGAAGCTAAATGGCAAGGTCCCTATTTGGCCAAAGGCGTGCCCGCCGACCCGTGGGGCAGGCAGTATCTTTATCGTTATCCCGGTGAGCATGGTGATTACGATGTGTGGAGCCTGGGCAGTGATGGCGCGGCTGGCGGCCAGGATGCTGATAGCGACGTCGGTAACTGGTAGCGCTTAACAGTCAGTCATCATGAAGTTTGAGTTGAAAGTATTGCAGGGCGCGCAGGTCAGCTGGTTATCGCTGGATGCCACGGATCGCCAGGCGGCGTTGCAACAGGCGCAGTCACAGGGCTATGGCGTATTGCAGGTGCGGTCGGCGCGGGCACACGGCTGGCCGCAATGGCCACTGAAAACGCAAACGTTTAACCTCAGCCTGTTTAGCCAGGAGTTGCTGACGTTGCTGGAATCTGGCCTGAGCCTGATTGAAGCGATTGAAGGCCTGGCCGAAAAAGAGCAACAAGACCATGCGCGCGCGGTGTTAAACCAGTTACGCACCGCTCTGTTTGAAGGCTTACCTTTATCACAGGCGTTGGCCTTGCAGCCCAGCGTATTCAGCCCCTTGTATATCGCGCTGATACGCGCCAGTGAGCGCACGGGCGACATGGTGCATGCCTTGCGCCGTCATGTGGCTTACCAGTCACAGGTGGAGGCGATTCGTAAAAAGATTATCGCGGCTTCGATTTACCCGGTGTTGCTGATTGTGGTGGGCGGCCTGGTGGTGCTGTTTCTACTCGGTTATGTAGTGCCGCGCTTTAGCACGATTTATGAGAGCGGCGGTGACAACCTGCCCTGGGCCAGCCAGATGCTGTTGCGCTGGGGGCAATTGTTGCAGGGGCATGGTGAATGGGTGTTGCTGGCCACTGTGAGTATGGTGGCCACGGTGTGGCTGGTGTTTTCGCGCCCGGCCAGCAAGGCCTGGCTGATGCAGCGCGTGTGGCAAATCCCCAGTTTGGGCGAAGCCTTGCGTATTTACCAGCTGGCGCGGTTTTACCGCACGCTAGGCATGTTGTTACAGGGAGGAATTCCCTTGCTGACTGCCTTGGGCATGGTGCAATCTTTGTTGCCGCAAGAGTTGCAACTGGCTTTACAGCGCGTGATCACAGAGGTACGCGAAGGCAAGGCCTTGTCGGGCGCCATGGAGTCGCATGGCCTCACCACTTCCATTGCCAACCGTATGCTGCGTGTGGGTGAGCGCAGCGGGCAACTGGATGAGATGTTGGGGCGCATAGGCGTGTTTTATGACGAAGAAACGGCACGGCGGGTGGAATGGCTGAGCAAGTTGCTGGAACCCGCGCTGATGGTACTTATCGGCCTCATCGTCGGGCTGGTGGTGGTGTTGATGTATATGCCGATTTTTGAACTGGCTGGTGCCATAGAATGAGGAATGTCATCTCGTGAATATGCAGGATTTACCGCTGACCGGGCAGGTGCCGCCTTTGGCGACCGCATTATTGCCGCAGGCACGCCAGTTGGCGCAACAAACCGGTCGTCAGTTGATGGAAGTGCTGGAGGAGTTGTCCGGCCTGGCGCCCGATGTGTTTGTGCTGGCGCTGGGGCAATGCATGCATTACCCGACGCTGACGGCGCTCGACTTACATACCATGCAGCCCATGTTTGAGCTATTGCGTTTTGCGGATGCCAGCACCTTGCATGCGATATTGATGCAGAAACCAGATCAGTCGCTACAACTGGTGCTGGCCGATCCGTTTGATGAAGCGTTGCAATTGCGCTTGCAGAGCATGGTACGTGTGCCGGTACAGTGGTGCCTGGCGCATCGCAATGATATTGCGGCCTGCCTGCAATTTCATGAAACACAAATGCGTGCGATGGACCAGGTGCAACACAGCGATAGCGCGAGCCATGAAGAGGAGGCGCCTGTCGAAGAACTGTCGCTTAAATCCATCAGCGAAGACAGCAGCCCGGTGGTGCGTTTTGTGCGCTCGACTTTGTACGACGCGCTCAAGGCAGGCGCCAGCGATATCCATCTCGAATCCACCATGCATGGCCTGCGGGTTAAATACCGTATTGATGGTGTGCTGAACGAGGCTGGGGGGCTGAGTGGCGTGATGCAGGCCGAGCAAGCCATTTCACGCATCAAGGTCATGTCCGAGCTCGATATTGCCGAGCGTCGCATTCCGCAGGATGGTCGCTGCAAAGTGCATGCCCTGGGCCGCGAGATCGACCTGCGTGTCTCCATCATGCCCAGCGTCGTCGGCGAGGATGCCGTGTTGCGTGTGCTTGATCGTAAAGCCCTCAGTGAAGCGCAAGGCATCAGCCTGGAGGTGCTGGGCTTCGCCCCGGATTTGCTGGCGCAGATACGGGCGCAGGCAGAGGCACCTTATGGCATGTTGCTGGTGACCGGGCCTACCGGTAGCGGTAAAACAACCACCCTCTACGGCATGATTTCCGAAATCAACCAGGGCCAGGACAAGATTATTACCATTGAAGACCCGGTCGAATATCAACTGCCTGGCGTGCTGCAAATCCCGGTCAATGAGAAAAAAGGCCTGACGTTTGCGCGCGGTTTGCGCTCTATTTTGCGGCATGACCCGGACAAAATCATGGTCGGTGAAATCCGCGATGGCGAAACAGCGCAGATTGCCGTGCAGTCTGCGCTCACCGGGCATTTGGTACTCACCACGGTGCACGCCAATAATGTGTTTGACGTGATTGGTCGCTTTACCAATATGGGCGTGGATGCCTACAGCTTTGTCTCGGCGGTCAATGTGATTCTGGCGCAGCGGCTGGTGCGCGTGATCTGCCCGTTTTGCAAAGTGGATGATGCGCCGGAACTCGCATTGTTAAGTAAGTCAGGCTTGAGCGTAGCGGCCACTCAACACTATCAGTTTAAAAAAGGCCAGGGCTGTGGCCAATGCCACGGCAGTGGTTACAAGGGCCGCAAAGGCATTGCCGAGTTATTGCTGTTTGATGACCGCATGCGCGAGCTCATTGTCTCCAAAGCGCCCATTAGCCAGATCAAGGCCTTGGCAGCGACCACAGGTACGCGTGCTATGCGTGACGCAGGCCTGGCGCTGGTCGCGGCTGGCGAAACCACGTTACAGGAGATCAACCGTGTTACATCTCTCTCCTGACCCCGGCGTGGATTGCCGCCTGGCCGACAGCCGCCGCTGGTGGCAGGCGTTGACGGCACCGGAATTGCGCCTGGTCATCACTTGCGATGCACTGGAAGTGTTTCAGTTTCAACGTGCATGGTGGCCGGGCAGTCGCCCGCAGATGATCAATCATCAATGCCATGCCTTGCCGGGTCATGCGCAGGATCTGTTGCCTCCAGAGGCATTATGGCAGACCTTGCATGAGGTGTTGGCACCTTTGGCGGCCCAACGATGGCATGTGGTGGTGGTGCTTTCTAACCAGTATGCGCGTTGGCTGGTATTGCCGTGGCAGGCTGAAATTCGTTCGCAGGCCGACCAGGCCGCTTATTACCGCCATGGTTTGCAACAGGCGTTTGCCAGCGATGGCCAGGATTGGCAGATACAGGCGCAGCCGGGTACTTATGGCCAGCCGACCTTGCTGAATGCACTGCCTGCCGCATTGTTGGAAAGATTGCAGGCCGTACTAGCCCAATATCGTTTGCCCGCTGGCATCATCACACCAGCGTGGACGTTGGCCGCTAATCAGGCTTTGCATATCATGCGCCAGCAAGGTTTTTCGGCCAATGGCTGGATGGTGTGTCGTGAGTCCGGTCATTTAACTGTGGGGTGTCTGATCCAGGGCGAGTGGCAGCAGATACGCCAGTTGCCTGTTGACTCACATTGGCGGCAGACGTTGATTCAGTTAGTGTCGCGCGAACAGGTCATGCATCCCGAGCGGGCAGCATTGCCCATTTTTTTAGCACACGCCGAGATTAGCGGCGCCACACAGCAGTCCATGCTGCCGTTTCAGGTAGTGGAGTCCTACAGCAGATTGGATAAGTCGCCTCAACAGGCAATGCACCGGAGGATGGCCTGATGCATCTGCGCTTGAATCATGCGCCCGGCCGACTGCCTGGGCCTGGGGCCACGTTGATAGGCCTGATTTTGCTGATTTGTTTGGCATGGCTGGCCGCTGTTTATCAACAACTTTCCAGGGAAAATATGGCGTTGCAGCAACAATGGCAAACGCGACTATCGTTAGTGGCAGAGAACCAGCCAGCAGCCAACAAACCTCCCATCGATCAGGCACTGGCGGCTGATATCGCCGAGGCACAGCGACAGATACAGACGCCATGGCTAACGTTATTAACCGACCTCGAGCATGCCCAGCAAGCCCAGTTGTACTGGCTGCAACTCTCTCCAGACGCCAAACGTAAGCAGATCCGTATGACGGTGCTGGCACAGCAGCGCCAGCAGGGCTGGGCGCTGGTTGACCGGCTGAAAAAACAGCCTGCGCTGACGGACGTGAAACTCAAGGCCAGCGAAGCGACCGAGGTGAATGGATTGCGTATGACCACCTTGCATGTGGAGGCCGGATGGCAGTTCTAAATCACTTTATGCAACGTGCGCACTTTGCTTGCGGGCAAACGCTGCGGACGCATCGCTGGCTGGCAGTCATATTGCTGATCACCGTGGTACTTTTCGGGTTGGTGGCTCACGCCTGGTGGCGCGGGCATACCTTGCAACTTGCCTTGCAGCAACTCCCTGCACCCGCCAAGCAAGCCTTGCCTGTCATGCAGAGCAGGCCGCAAGTGGTAAGTGTGTTGCAAACCTGGCCCAGTGAGGATGAGGCTGACCGCATCAGTGCCGAGATCCTGGCGACGGCAGATGCGATGGGTATGCTGTTCGAGCGCGCAGAATTCCAGTCTGTCGCCGTTGAACATTCCGGCTTGCAGGTGCAGCGTATCAAGTTGCCTCTCAAAGGCAACTATTTGCAGGTGCGCCACTTTTTGCAGCAGGTGTTGCAACATTACCCCAGCCTGGCCTTAAGCCAGTTCAAATTGCAACGCAGTGATGTGTTGCAGCCTGAGCTCGAGGCCTATGTGGAGTTTAGTTTGTATACACGCAAGCGGGGCCAGGCATGATGCGGCGCGGCTTGCTATGGGCAGCACTAGCTTGCACGTTAATTGCCTGTTGGTGGGTAGAGCAAACTGAGCAGGCACCGGATGCCGCTGTACAGCAAACCTCTCAGCGTCGCGTCAGTTTGGCGCAGGCCTTGCCTCACGCCGCCGTACCGAAACATATACCAGCACCGCAAAGCGTCTCAGTGCCAACAAGCATGATGACTGTCGCCGACGATACTGCAACTAACCTGTTTGCCGTGTTGGAAATGCCGTCGGCCGAGACTGCAGAGGCTGCCGCGCCTGAGGCCGTGAATCCTTATACCTATGCCGGGCGCTTGCAAGAAGGCGGGCTTTGGACCGTGTTTTTAACCGATGGCCAGCAACAATATGTATTGCATGAAGGTGACCAGTTTGCCGAAGGCTGGCAGGTAACTGCGTTGGATCAACAGAAAATCGTGCTGCAACATGCGGCCGAGCGCTTTGAAATTAGGCTGGATAATGGGGTGGTATTTTGAACAAGCAAGTGAATCAGAGAGTGCGTTGTTGGGCCTGGCTATTAGGCTGTCCGCTGATATTGGCCAGTTGCAGCAACCTGCTACCCGCACAGCAAACCGGCGATGCCACGCTGGAGCAGGCCAGGCTATATGCCGCACGCGGCCAGGATGATGAAGCGATCCAGTTGTTGCAACCGTTGGTTGATGCGTATCCGCGCCAGCCGCAATACAAAAACTGGCTGACGTTGTTGCAGGAGAAAAAGCTGCAAAAACAACTGCAGCAAGCCGATAGTTTTTTGCTCGCCCAACAGTACGATGCGGCGGCCGAGGGTTACCAGCAAGTGTTGCAGGTTGTGCCCAACAACCGTGCTGCCAGTGATGGCTTGCAAAAGGTGCAATTGGCGCGCCAGCATGCTGCCCAGCTTGCACAGGTAAAGCTAGCGATTACAGCAGAAGACTGGGCAGGCGCCGAGTTTGGTTTACGCAGCATCCTGGCTGAGCAACCCGCGCATGCTGAAGCGCGGCAATTATTCGAGCAACTGGAGCAAAAGAAAAACGAGCGTAGCAGTGTGGTGCGGCCATTGCAGTCTGCGCTGAAAAAGCAGGTCACGCTGGAACTGAAAAACACGCCGATTAAAAATGCCTTTGAATATCTGGGCAAGGCTGGAGGCCTGAATTTCTCGTTTGACCAGGAGTTGAATGAAGGTATACGCGTCAATGTGTTGCTGCGTGACACGCCGATTGAGCAGGCGCTGGAGGTGATCCTCACCAGTCACCAGTTGGGTAAAAAAGTGCTTAACAGCAACACCTTGCTGATCTATCCGCAAGGCCGCGCCGCACAATATGAAGAGTTGTTTGTGCGCAGCTTTTACCTGACGCATATGGATGCCAAACGCGCGCTTAATATGATGAAAACCGTGTTGCGTGCCAGTGATGTTTATATGGATGAAAAATTGAATACGCTGGTGATGCGCGACACCATGGATCGCATTAAAGTCGCCGAAAAACTGATTGCGTCGCAAGACCTGAATGAACCCGAAGTCATGCTCGAAGTCGAGGTCATGGAGATCAACCGCCGTAACCTGGAAAATCTCGGCATCCAGTATCCGACCCAGATCGGTGTCGGCGTGCAGGGTAATGCCGCTGGCAATACGAGTGGCACGCAGCCACAGGCAGGCAAACTCACACTGACCGAGTTGCGCAATTTCAATGGCAACCTGGGTGTGTTTTCAATCAGCGATCCGGCCATTGTGCTGAATCTGTTGCACCAAGACACCGATACTAATTTACTGGCTAGCCCGAAAATCCGCGTCAAGAACCGTGATCGCGCCAAGATTCATGTCGGTGACAAAATCCCGGTGCTGACCAGTGTCGCCAGTGCGCAGGGCTTTGTCAGCCAGAATGTGAATTATATTGAAGTCGGCATCAAGCTCGATGTCGAGCCGGTGATCCAGATGCAAGACCAGGTGAGTATCAAGGTCGGCATGGAGGTGAGTAATATCACCGACCAGGTCACCACCAGCTCCGGCGTGCTGGCGTATACCATAGGCAGCCGCAATGCCAATACCACCTTGCAGTTACGCAATAACGAAACGCAGATCCTGGCCGGGCTGTTCCGCGATGATGAGCAGAAAACGCGCCGCAAAGTCCCCGGCCTCGGTAACTTGCCGCTGATAGGCAAACTGTTCAGCAGTAACAATGAGGATAAGCGCAAGAACGAAATTGTGCTGCTGATTACACCACGCATCATGCATAACCTGAGCCCGGCCAGTTCGGTGTATAGCCTGATCCCGTCCGGGATTGCAGCGACGGCTAATCCGGTTGGTGCAGGCGCACGTGCGGTGCAAAGCAGTGAGCCTGTCCCTGCGGCACCAGCGGTGACCCCGCAATCCACGCAAAGCAGCAATGCGCGTAACGATAGCGGCTTCGCTAGCCAGATGATGAACAGCACCGATACGGGTGCCGTACAGCCGTGAGGCCGGGTCATTGATGTTATCTCTCTCTCATCTCAAGCGTCAGGGTTTCACCGCACGCGGTTTTACGTTAATCGAACTCTTGGTGACACTGGCCTTGCTCGCGCTGCTGGTGACCTCGGCCAGCCCGGTATTGCAGCTAAATACCAAGCGTGACAAAGAGCGTGAGCTCAAGCGCGCTTTATGGCAAATCCGTGATGCACTGGATGCCTACAAAGATGCAGTAGACCAGGGCCTGATTAAAAAAACGGCTAATGACAGTGGTTATCCGCCCAACCTGGCAATCCTGGTGACTGGCGTTGAAAATGCGCAAGACACCAAAAAGAAAAAACTGTTTTTTTTAAGGCGCATTCCGCGCGACCCGTTTGCGGCTGACGCCACACTCAGTAATGCCGCCACCTGGCAGCTGCGTGCCTATGACGGTGCCCTCGATGACATGGCGCAAGATGTGTATGACGTGTCTTCGCGTTCGCCCGCCATCGGCATTAACCAACAGCCTTACAGTGAGTGGTAACGTCATGAAGCGCGGATTCACCTTGATCGAAATGCTGGTGGTGCTGGCGATATTAGCGATGTTGCTGACGGTGGTCACCCCCAGGTTTATGCATATGTTACAGCGCTCCAAAGAAACTACCTTACGCCACGATTTGCTGACCATGCGCGATGCGATTGATAAGTTTTACAGCGACAAAAACCGCTACCCAGATACGCTGGATGAACTGGTCGAAAGGCAATACCTCAAAGCCATCCCGCCAGACCCGGTGACCGAGCGTAGTGATAGCTGGGTGATTACTCTGCCGCCCAATATCGATGAACAGGGCAGCGTATTTGATGTACATAGTGGCTCGACACTGTTTGCCGAGGACGGCACGCCTTATGCGCTGTGGTAGGCAGCAAGTCACCGGTTTTGTACTCATAGGCATGTTTATGCTGGTGATGCTCAGCGGCCTGGTGATGGCGCAAGCCAGCCTACGCTGGCAAACGCAGGTATTGCGCGAACGCGAGCTGGAGCTAATCAAGGTCGGCCTGGCTTACCGCGATGCCATTGGCCGCTATTACAACCAGACGCCGGGTGTGGTGAAAACCTTTCCGCCTACGGTGGAGGCCCTGGTCAACGACACACGGTTTCCCACACCGCGCCGTCATTTGCGCAAAGCTTATCTAGACCCGATCACGCAACGTGAAGGCTGGGGGATTGTGGTTGCGCCCAGCGGTGGTGTCATGGGTATTTACAGCTTGTCTGATAAAGCCCCCTTTAAAATCAAAGGCTACCGCGGGGATCTCGAACATTTGAACAACAAGCGCTATTACGGCGAATGGTACTTTGTTTATCTGCCGCAACCGGTCGCAGCCAATGCCAACAGTATGTGATGAATCATTTTTATGTAAAGTTGCGTTAATGGCATCAGGCTTTTGGCGCTCCCAGCGATTAAACATATGAAGGGATGTAAATGTGAGAAATTCCTGACATGGTCTGGGGATTTTTCCTGGTCCTCATGTTGAGGTCAGTCACGGTACATATTGCGTGCAACACATCCCGGTTGTTTTTTCTGTATTTTGATAATGGAGCGAACTGTGGATTTGGTGCCTGATATTGTTGATCTCGTGTTGTACTTACTGGGCGTGCTGTCTGTGCTGGTGTGGTCCATCATTCTTATGAAAAGCTGGGCCTGGTATAAATCCCGCAGTGCATCGAACAATTTTCTCTCTGAGTGGCAACAGGTAAAAACCATTTACGAGCTGCCCAAGATTATCGCCAATAGTAATAGCAGTTTTGCGCGTTTGTGCGATGCAGGCATGCGCGCTATGAACGAAGTGATGGCGAATTCTGTGCTACGCAGAAACGAGCGCCAGGAAGTGATTTTGCTCTCGCTTAAACAGCAGGCCTATCTCGAACAAAAACGCATGGATGGCGGCGTTGCCGTCTTGGCGAGCATAGGCTCCACCGCGCCGTTTATCGGTTTGTTTGGCACCGTGTGGGGCATTATGAATGCCTTGCGCACGATTACGGCCACCGGCTCTGCCGGGCTGGACGTGGTGGCAGGCCCGATTGGTGAGGCCTTGATTGCCACCGCGATTGGCATTGCGACAGCGGTGCCTGCCGTGCTGGCTTACAACTATTTTATGCGCAAGCAAAAAGTGCATAAGGCGGACATGGAGCAGATTGCCAGCCGCTTTCAATCACTGCTGACGCAGTCAGGCGCGGAGGGCTAATATCATGGCGATTTTAGGTGATAGTGACAATGAGGACCTGGTAAGCGAAATCAATGTAACGCCGCTGGTGGATGTGATGCTGGTATTGCTGACGGTGTTTATTGTCACTGCGCCTTTGCTGATGAATGCGGTCAAGGTCAAATTGCCGCAGGCCAGTGCCGAGGTCGCGATCACGGCACCCAAAACCGCGCACATCAGCGTGACTGATGCAGGGGAGGTTTTTTTAGATCAGCAGCGCCTGGCGCTGGAGGGGTTGACCACAGAGTTAGGGCTGCTCAAGCAACGCCATGACCCGGCGGTGGAAATTTATGCCGATGAACACGCGCAATATGGTGTGGTGGCGAAAGTCTTGGCCGCCATTCAGCGCGCGGGCATCAGCAAGTTCAGTTTTGTCATGTCGCCAGAGGCCAGGAAATAACGGCATGAGCAGCCTGATTTATCCTGAGCAATCAAACGACGTTGTACTCTGGCGGGCAGTCATTGTCTCGCTGGGTTTGCATGCATTGGTGGTCGCGTTTTATCCGAGCCTGAGCCAGATTCAGTTGCCCAAAATGCCGGAGCGATTGGAGATTGAATTTTTCTCGATCAAAGCAGCTGCGCCTAGTGTGCAGCCAGTGACACCGCCAACAGAAGTAAGCAAGCCGACTGAGCCACCCAAGGCGACGCCTACGCCTGTGGTTAAACCACAAACGCAGCTAGAAACACCCAAGCAGGTCTTGGCTGCACCAGCCAGCCACGATTCAGATTACAAGGTGCCAGAGCAGGTGGCCCCCGCCAAGGCCGAGCCTGCACCGGTTAGCCCGGCACCCGCAGCCACCAGCGTGAGTGCGGCGGAGAGTGCGCAGCATGCGGCGAATGACGCCCCAGCAAAAGACAGCAAACCTAGTGTGGCGGCAAGTGCAACGCAAGCCAGCACTGAGTCCGAGGAGTTAAATGCCGGTGATACAGATGCCTGGGGCGATTATGGTGAACAGTTGCGTTCGCTGGTGAGCAAGAGCAAGCAATATCCGGCGATTGCCGTCCGCCGCCATCTTGAAGGTGAGGCCACGGTGGTTGCTCAGTTTGTGCGTGGTGAACTGGTGCAAGTGTCACTGGCCGATAGCAGCAAGCATGTGCCGCTGGATGAAGAGGCCATGCGCATGGTGAAAAAAGCCATTGCGCAGTTGGGCATAAAAGACAGTTTAAAAAAGAAAAGCTTCAAAATAACAATACCAGTGAATTTTAAATTGGAGTAATGCACCACGTTTTCTTGTAGTCAGGCGTCTTCAGAAAGTTAATCCCTCACTTTCCCAACATGATGGCGCCTGTTCTCCTAACCCCTGTGGTTTGCCATCCTTCCTCCGGCAAGCGCAGGGGATTTTTTTGCCTGTCTATTGATTAATGTCTAGCGGTGCGTTAACTGGTTTTGCACGAGCTCACTTAGCCAATCCATAAAAATCCGCACGCGTTTAGACAAATTACGGCGATGTGGAAACAGCATGGAGACGGCCATGCTGGGCGCGGTCCACGACGGCAATATTTCGACCAATTGGCCGTTGTTCAGCATTTCCATGGCGCCTAACTTGGGTGCTTGCATGATGCCTAACCCGGCCACGCAGGCAGCGCGGTAGGCGTCGGTATTGTTGACGCAGATGCGGCTGGGCATTTTGATGCTATGTAATTCGCCATTGCGTTGATACTCAAACGCATCAAAGCGTTTATTGCTGCTGGTCTGGTAATGAATCAAGGTGTGCTGTTGCAGGTCGGCAATGGTCTTGGGTTCGCCGTAAGCCGCCAGGTAGCCGGGGCTGACAAAGTTGGTCTGCTGCATTTCGCCGATTTTGCGCATGATCATGCCAGTTTCGGCCACTTCGCCTGTTCTCACCACGCAGTCATAGCCTTCGCGCACTAAATCGACTTTGCGGTCTTCGCTGCTGATGTCGATATTGAGGTTAGGATAGCGCTGCAAAAAGTCTGGCAATGCGGGAATCAGCAGGTGCCGCGCCATGGGCTGCGACAGGTTGACCCTGACCACGCCTGAAATCTGCCTGTCGTCACTGATAAACAGGGTTTCCAGTTCTTCAATTTCGCTTAAGACATCTTTGCTTTTTTCATAAAACAACTGGCCGTCTGGTGTCAGTTGCACTTTACGTGTGGTGCGGTGGAAAAGCTGTGTTTGCAGCTTGCTTTCCAGTTGTTGTACCGCCAGCGAGATGCTGGCTTTGGGCAGGCCCAGGCTATCTGCCGCCTTGGTGAAACTACCAAGTTCGGCGACGCGCATAAAACGTTTCAGGCTTTCGGTGCTATCCAGCATGGCAAGCGATCTTTAATTGTTCACTTATTGTGAACAGTATAATCATTTTGTGCTGATTTATCTTTGTTTTTGATGTTAATAAACTACGCACATCTTTCATCAATACAGGAGAACGGGCATGACAAACAAGATTGCATTGATTACAGGTGGTAGCCGCGGGTTGGGTAAAAATACCGCGTTGGCGATGGCCAAGCAGGGCATAGACGTGGTACTGACTTACCAGAGCAAGCAGGCATTGGCGCAAGTCGTGGTCGATGAGATTACCGCCATGGGCCGCAAAGCGGTGGCCTTGCCACTGGATGTGGCACAAGTAAAAACGTTTGATGCGTTTGCCAGTGCCTTGAAGCACGCATTACAAACACATTTTCAGGCTGAAAAATTTGATTTCCTGATTAACAATGCGGGCACTGGTCTCACCGCTCCTTTCGCTGAAACGACGGAACAAGTGTTTGATGACATGGTAAATATCCACCTGAAATCCACTTTTTTCGTGACGCAGAAATTGCTGCCATTGATCAATGATGGTGGCCGCATTATCAATATCTCCAGTGGTCTGGCCCGCTTTACGCTACCTGGTTACAGCGCCTATGCAGCGATGAAGGGCGGTATTGAAGTGTTGACCCGCTATATGGCCAAAGAGCTGGGCGCACGCCAGATTGCGGTGAATACGGTAGCGCCAGGCGCGATTGAAACCGATTTCGGCCAGGGCCTGGTGCGTGATAACAAAGAGGTGAATGCCTATATTGCCGGGCAGACTGCGCTTGGTCGCGTGGGTGTGGCGGATGATATTGGCCCGATGATTGCGAGCCTGTTGTCAGAGAATAACCGCTGGGTGAATGCACAGCGGATAGAGGCTTCCGGCGGTATGCTCATTTAATCCTCCTGTATGAAACAGGCAGCTTGTGGCTGCCTGTTTTTATTCGCCTAGCGTGGTCGGTTGGGTGGTGGAGGTGGCGGCGGGTAATAGCCTGAGCCCGTGGTCACCGGGGCAGCGTTAGTACCCGGCGAGTAGGTTCTCGCCATGCTGGCCGGCACCGGGATACGGTGCCCGGCAGCATACATGCATTGCAGGTAGGC